>ENA-ORSY01000423-ORSY01000423.1-human-gut-metagenome-genome-assembly--contig:-NODE-423-length-43640-cov-4.872961_pt1 | contig 43640 bp, 36 predicted proteins | sample MGYA00242193_ERZ509160 | MGnify/ENA primary metagenome ERZ509160 (study PRJEB26280, sample SAMEA2338670) | human gut metagenome | biome: human gut; feature: human-associated habitat; material: faeces...
CCCCAAATGAAAAAGGAAGAAGCAAGGCCACTGGATGAAAAGCAGCAGTTTGAAACCCGTCGGCAGTTCGTAGTGGACAAGCAGAAAAACAAGCTGCTTTCGGAACGGCGGGCCGTTCGTTCTGTGGAGAAGCCGCCTACTTTCTATGACGCAGAATGGGAGCCGGTTTCACCATCAAAGACGGATATGCCGAAGCACAGCGCTTTCAAAAAGCAGAAGCGTTTTGCCGTGAACGATCATAGTAGGAGTAAGCCAGAAAAGCCGCTGCCTGCTCCAAAGGTTAAGCGTACATCCTTCAAAACTGCGGCAAAGCCTATATCAGCAGCGCAGAAAACCGCTTCGCAGCAACAGATCCACCAGACTGCGGCACAGGCAAAAAAGGCCGCCAAGACAGCGGTAGAGCTGTTCAAGCGGGCAGCTGGGATGCTCCGCCGTGCCGCCGCTGCCTTGATCTCCGCACTGGCCGGTTTGGTAGGCGGGAGCGTTGTCCTGGTGGCGCTGGTGGTCATTATCATCATCGCGGCTGTGGCAAGTTCCCCCTTTGGGCTGTATTTTGCGGCAGAGCGTAACGCACCGGATACTGTGTCGGTAGCTGAGGCCGTGGCGCAGGTGAATATCGCCTACAACGCCAAGCTGGAGGAGTTGCAGGCCGGAGACTATGACAGCATCGACATTCAAGGGCAGACCCCGGACTGGCCGGAAGTGCTGGCTGCCTTTGCAGCTAAAACCGCAGGCACGGATGATGGCGTGGATGTGGCCACGCTGGATGCTGACCGGGTAGCCCGCCTGACCGCCGTATTCTGGGATATGACGAAGATCACCTCTTGGGTGGAGACGATAAACCATCCCGGAAGTGGAGACGATGATGGTTGGACAGAGTACATTTTGCATATTACCATCACGCCGAAAACAGCGGATGAAATGCGGACGGTCTATGCGTTTACCAAATACCAGAATGAAGCTTTGGACGAGCTGTTGGCAGACCGGACCACGCTGGCTTCACTGGCCTCCAGCCTGACCATCACCAATGCGGATGCGGCGGAAGTCCTTCAGAACCTCCCGGATGACCTCTCACCGGAGCGTCGCGCCGTGGTGCAGAACGCGCTGACGCTCTACGGCAAGGTCTCCTACTTTTGGGGCGGCAAGAGCCTTGTTCTCGGCTGGGACTCCCGCTGGGGACAGCTGCGGCAGGTCACGGCGGCGGGCAGCTCCACCACCGGCACCTACCGGCCCTACGGGTTGGACTGCTCTGGCTTTGTCGATTGGGCCTTTTACAATGCCACAGGCGGAAGCTATATCATCGGACATGGCGGCGGGGCCACCATGCAGCACAGCTATTGCACCGATATAAGCTGGCAGGACGCCCGGCCCGGTGACTTGGTGTTTTACCCGGATAATTCCCATGTTGGCATTATCTGCGGCCGGGACGAGGATGGCAGTCTGTTGGTGATTCACTGCGCCAGCGGCGCGAACAATGTGGTCATCACCGGGACAAGCGGTTTTGTGTCCGTTGCCAGACCGGAGTATTACGGAGAATAACCCACTGTCGAAATGTGTCTCAAATTGAGCCACATTATTATTCAGGCCCACACTGCCTTTCCTGGCGGTGTGGGCCTGCTTTTTTATAAAAAGATGGAGACGGAACATAAAATGCTCCGTCTCCGCAGTTTAAGCATAAAGTTGAGTGTCTCACTCTTTCGAGCTGACAAGATAGACCTTTTTGCTAATTGTATTTTAGCAAATTCTCTATGCCATGTCAATGTCTATCCGCAAATATTATATGCAGAGTTCAATCGTTCTGACATTGCTTTTCGGAAGAAGTTTTTTCAAGCTGAGCGGTCAGTTCCGCAATTTTCTGCTGAGCGGCTTCAAGAGCGGTTTGCAGTTGGCTGATTTGCTGGTGTCCGTTCAGTATCTCTGTATTCTTAGACTGCATTTGAGGGGCCGCGAGGATATATGCCAGCTTTGTTCGGATGCAGTCCAGCAAATCCATGCCATCTGTAAAGGTATCTGCACCGTGGATTGCATTTTGCCGTGCAATTTCCTGCCTGTCCACGATATAGCTTTTTACATTGCAGCGCAGATTGCTGATGATACGGTCTTTGTGTACGGATTTGATTTGATGGAGATTGATGATCGTGTCTTTCGGAAATACGGTGCCGTCTCTTTTGGCTTTGATGATGACCTCTTCAATGTCGGCAGAAAAGCTATTGGGGCTGTCGTCAGAGGTGGTCGGTGCAACGATCACTGTGTTTGCAAAGTTGTAAAGAACAATGGCTGGGTGTGGGAAGGATAGCTCCGTCTGGATATTGCCGCAACCGAAGTCCACAAAGACTTTATCTCCCCACTTATAACGGTAAGATTTCTTCTTGCTTTTAGGAGCAAGGATGCCGGCGGAATTATAAAAGTCGTTCCAAAGTATAAATGGAATTGCCTGAACATTCTGGCAGGATCGAACCAGCGACTCCGTATCTGACAATGTAGAGCCTAACTCAGCGGCGCTGTCCGGGCTATCCGCACATTTCTTGAATTTTTCAGTGGCTAACAGCTGCCTCAGTAATTGCTTATCAATCGGCATAACAGCACCTTCCTTTGTGCTTTGTTTGCATTATTATATGGAAAACTGTCTGCTATGTAAAGGCATTTGGAGGTATTGTCGAGGATTGTAGAAAATAGTAAGAGAACAACCCACTGTCGAAATGTGTCTCAAATTGAGACACATTATTTCAGGCCCACACTGCCGTATTCGGTAGTGTGGGCCTGTTTTTATTTTGCTCTAAAACAATAGCGGCTGCCAACGAAAATGCCGGTAACCGCTACTTGAAAGATACAACATCGTTCGGAGTACAGCCAATGATCTTGCACAGCTTCTCCAAGGTAAGCATGGTGATGTTTCCGCCCTTTTTGAGGGAGTCGAGCGTGTGATTATCAATGCCGCTCTGCAAAAGCTGGTATTGCGTCACATTGTTTCTCTTCATGGTTTCCCACAACGGCCCGTAATCAACGATTTCCCTCACCACATTTCCTGTCTGATAAAGAAATTATATGTGGTATTTTGAGAAAACCATATTGTGATTATACCCACAATACAGTACAATGGGGAGAGAACAGGCGCGGGAGAGTGGACGGAAACCGTCGAAAAATGCGTCTCGATTTGAGACGCATTTCTGTTAATCCTTCGATGCTTCCAAGGCACTGCGGATCATGGAGGTCATCATAGTGATTTGCTTTGGCGTGGCAGTTTGCCACAGTTCCAAAAGCACATCCATGTTTTGAAGCTCCATGCTGGGTAAAACTTCTGCCAGCAGGTAGGTTGGAGATACCTTCAACGCTTCACACAGCAGAACGAATACTTGCAGACTGGGAACCTTTGCGCCTGACTCGATTTGCCGGAGATAGGTCGCATTGATGTTACACGCTTCGGACAGACGCTCGCTCGTCCAGCCCCGCTCTTTGCGCGCAGTATTGATTCGCTTTCCGAGCAACTTCTTATCCATGTGTTCGCCTCCGATTGTGCGCTATAAGCAATAATTTTGTATGCTTATAGCTTATATTCTCATTGACGCGAAAAATAGCGGCTGTTAGAATACGAATTGTAAGCCAATAGACTACATAAAAGCTGGTGGGAATATGGAAAAAGAGTACCGTTGTGCGATCATAGGCCAGCATCCCATGCGGTTTCCGTGGGGCTTTGACGAGGAAGATACCCAATGCCGCCGAATGAAACTGGAACTGGCTCAGTGTATTATGGAACTGCGTCAATGTGGAGTGACAGAATTTCAAGTTGCCTGTGACCCCGGCGTGGGATTGTACGCCGGGGAAATCGTCAATATCACAAAGCAGAATGACGAGGCCATGCGCCTTGTTTGCGTAACCCCTTTTGAAGAACAGGCTACCAAGTGGACGCCGCAGCTGCGTGAACGCTATTTCGATATGCTGGCGGACTGCACCGACCTTTCCTGTGTAGACTATCAGGAGACACCCAACGCACAGCTTATGGCCTATCGGCGGATCGTCAAGCAGTCTGATATGTTGCTGGCCGTATATGACCCTGAACTTGCCAGCGGTAGCGCAGAGGACAAGGCTATGGCCTATGCCCTTGCGTTGGGGAAGCCAACCCTGTTGATCCACCCTAATACATGGAAAAAGAAATGGCTGAATGTGCCCACTGAAAAGGCCCCCGGATAGACTGTCCCGAAACCAAAATCACCGGTCTCATACTTTGGAACGATTTACATTTCCGTCAGGGGTGGTATAATTAAACTTAAATGATTATAAATCGTGTCGAAAGAGGTATTGACAAGGGGGCATGCCCCCTTGTCCCGTAGGGTTCCCCTACGGGACAATCTCACTCTGAACATAAGTGAGCGGCGTTTCGTCGGAAAAATCTGGTATCTGCCGCCGCGAGAAGATGCGGCTGATACCGTGAAAATATAAATTTTACTAAAGGAAGGATGATACAACCGATGAAAAAAAGAGTGTTAAGTCTATTCATGGCCTTGATTCTCTGCCTGTCATTGTTGCCTATGTCGGCGCTGGCGGAGGAAATCTCATGGCCGGAGATAGACGGCACAGTGAGAATTGACAATGTGGATTACACTTACAAAGGTGACTTCACATCTTACTCGCTTGATTTAACATCAGGTAACTATCCAGGAAGCTGCATTTTCAAAGCAGGGAATGGCTATGTTCTCTGTAATAAGGACACAAAAAAGGTCATTTTGCACGATGCAAAAATTACAGCATATTCCGCCCTTGAAGTACCGAGTGGTGCAGAGGTTACTGTGGAGGGGAACAATACGCTCCATGGCACCGGCAGCTATGCTTTGGTGTGTTATTCCGGTGGAATTACTGTGACTGGCTCCGGCTCCCTTTCAACATTGACAGACAGCACAGGATTCTTTGACTATGCGGTCAACGCAGGCAGCGAAGATATATCCATCGACATTGCCGGAGATTTTACATCGAACGGTATTCAGGCTCAGAGCAGCAATGTTACGGTCAAGAGCGGCGGCACCGTCGAGGTCACTGGCTTGGTGCGCGCAGAGGCAGTCACGGTTGAGGCGGGGGACAGTCTCTCCATTACCAATACCGCGAATATGGCCGTGCAGAGCATCAACAGTGGAAGCGTCTCTCTCACCGCGAAAAACGGAAATATCACCGTCAGCGGCGGCAGAAATTATGCTGGACAATATAACGCAATTCAGGCAACCAACGGATCGGTAACACTGGACGCGTCCGGCGAAATTCAGGTTGCGGGCTATAACGGCTACCCTGGCATTGGCGGCGGCAGCCTGACCGTTTCCGGCACGATTCCCGCAGGTACAACGCTGCACACCAACTGTGCGGTTATTGTCCCGGCTGGAAAAACACTGGTCAACAACGGCACCTTGTCGCTGAATTCCGGTGGAGTGACCGTGGAAGGCACACTGTCTTACGGAGCAGGCAGTTCTATCCAAAACGGCAGCGGAACAGCGATTACGCCGACAACAACCGGTAACGGCTCAATCTCCACCGCGCCAGTCTCGGCATCTCGACTGGACTTCCGCTTTAACGCACCCGATTCCGTAACAGAGTATGTGATGACCGGCGGCGGTACAGCCAAATGGGAGCCGGGCAACGGCACAGCAAACAAGCTCACCCTGAACGGTGTCACCATGAACGGTGAGTCTTATGTTGTCGCAGTTCCTGCAAACACGGAAATTGTTCTGACTGGCTCGAATACGATTACCGCAACCAACGGCACTGCAATTTGTGCGCAAAATGCACCTCTGAAAATCACTGGCAGCGGATCTTTGAATGTGAATGTGACTGCCCCGCCCCCGGCATCTGCAACTGCTTATGCCCTCTGCACGAACATCAGCGGAGCTATTGATGTCAGCATCGACGGTGCGCTTACAGTAAACGGCAATATTCGCGCAAATGAAAGAACACTTTCTCTTCGAAGCGGCGATGACATTTCCGTGACCGGTTCGATGTATGGCAAGGGAAATATTACCGCGACTGCCGGAAAGTCCCTTAGTATTACAAATACCAGCAACACTGCGGTATTTGCATCTTCCTGCAACGAGGTTTCGCTTGCTGCGCAAGATGGTGATTTAACGGTCAGCGGCGCGGGGACTAATTATGCTTATGGCATCGATGGTGACTATAGCAAAACGGCTTTGAAGCTCCACGCCTCTGGCAGTGTGTCTGTAACGGGAACTAAGTACAGTGTGCAGGGCAAAACGATGGAGCTTTCCGGTACGATTCCAGAAGGCAGCACATTAACCGCTGATTTTACGGATTCCATGACTATCCCGGCAGGAAAGACGCTGATCAACAACGGAACCATCAAACTTGACAAATATCCCGCTTCTGTGACGGTGTTTGGTACGCTGACCAATAACGGCTCTATTGTCGATGATAAAGACGCGCCAATTCAGCCGACAGTAAATGATGGCGGTGTTATCACAGGCCAGGTGGCTATGGATTTCACCGGAACGAATACAGATGCTACCGGAGAAGGCTATTCATGGGATTCTACCTCGAAAACGCTGACGCTGACTGGTTACAAAATGACAGAACCTTGCAATGATACGGCTATTATTTTGCCTGATGGCGCAAAACTGGTATTGAGCGGCGAAAATACGCTCTACTCCAAGAATGGCGCACTGATCGATGCGAAGGGTACGCTTGAGATCAACGGAACCGGCAGTCTGACCGGTTCGGCAGGCGGTGAGGCTGCGCTAAACGCACAGGGCGCGCTAACCATCAAGGATTGCAAACTTGACCTTACAAATCCGAGTCATGCGAAGACTGTTATTTGCACTAACGGAAATGCGTTGACCATCACAGGCAGTGCCGATGTATCATTGCATACTGAGCAAAGCTTCGGCTTCGGTATTAAAACCGGTGATGGCGGAAATCTTACGCTGGACAGCAATGCAAAGCTGACTGTCAGCGGCGCAACGGGTATTCTTGCACAAGGTGCGAGCGTCAGGATTGCCGGGACATTGGATGTTTCCGGTTGCGCGAACCTCGGTGCCAACCTGTTGGGCGTAGCGCTCAATATGGAGGGCAGCTCGATTACAGCGGCTACCGTAGATAAGCAGGGCATCTATCTGAACGGTACGTTGACGGGGCAAACAAATATCAAATCTTTTACCGGAGACTTTCGACTAACATCTTCCGACTCCCCTATTGTGAATTGCTACACAGTGAAGAAGGATGATACGCTGGGACTTTACGCAGAAGGCAACACTGTCACCTTTACCGCCGAAAAGATAGAAGGCAAGCCGTTTGCAAGTTGGACAGCAACCGGCGTGACGCTTACCGATTCGACCAAAGCCACGATCTCTTTTACCATGCCCGGCAACAATGTGACCTTGACCACAGCTTATACTACTTCGGTCAATAAGGTTTCTCTGGATAAAACAGAACTGGCTCTGACAGTGGGCGATACGCAGACCTTGACAGCTACAATTACTCCTGACGACGCAAACAATAAAAATGTTTCTTGGAGCAGCGATAAGCCATCTGTCGCTACGGTCGATGAAAACGGTACTGTGACCGCTGTTGCGGTAGGAACGGCGAATATCACTGTGAAAACGGAAGACGGCGAGAAAACGGCTGTTTGCGCTGTGACCGTGACCGCAAAGAGCAGCGGCGGTGGGTCTACCGGCGGCGGCTCTTCCTCCGGCGGTGGCGGCGGTGGTTCCAGCAGTTCCAGCAAGCCCTCCACCAGCACCGGCACCACCACCCGGCCCGACGGCACCAAGGTTCAGACCGAGACCAGGGCCGACGGCACCAAGATCCAGACTGAGACAAAGAAGGACGGCTCTACCGTCAAGACCACCACCAACCCCAACGGCAGTTCCGTCACCGAGACCAAGGCCGCTGACGGCTCCACCGGCACCGTCAAGACCGACAAAAACGGCCAGACCACGGCGGAGACGAAGGTCAGCGCCAAGGCCGTGGAGGACGCAAAGAAAAACGGAGAGCCGGTGAAGGCTCCCGTGGAAGTCGAGGCTTCCCGCAACAGCAATACCGCCCCCACCGTCAAGGTGGAGCTGCCCAAGAATTCCGGCGACACCAAGGTCGAGATCCCCGTTTCCAACGTGAAGCCCGGCACGGTGGCGGTTCTTGTCCACGCGGACGGCACCGAGGAGATTGTCAAGAACTCCCTGCCCACCGAGGACGGCATCCAGCTGACGGTCAACGGCGGCGCGACGGTCAAGATCGTTGATAATTCTAAGGATTTCATCGACACGCAAGACCACTGGGCCAAGGACGCCATCGACTTCGTCAGCGCCCGTGGGCTGGTGAACGGCATGAGCGCCACGATCTACGCGCCCAACGCCTCCACCACTCGGGCGCAGCTGTGGACAATTTTGGCACGGCAGAATGACGCGGACCTGGCCGGCGGCAGCATCTGGTACGAAAAGGCCCAGAATTGGGCCAAGGAGAAGGGTATCTCTGACGGCGCGAACCCCAACGGCACCATCAACCGCGCCCAGATGGTCACCATGCTGTGGCGCGCCATGGGCCAGCCTGCTCCCACGGCTGCGGCCACGTTTACCGACGTCTCCGCCGACAGCTACTACGCGCAGGCCGTGGCTTGGGCCATCGAGAATGGCATCACCACCGGTGTGGGCGGTGGCCGCTTCGACCCCAACTCCACCTGCACCCGCGCACAGATCGCAACATTCCTGTATCGGCTGTATCTCAGCAGATAAGAAACCGGACGGTAGAGAGCCGTCAGCAAAGCGTATATAAAATGGAAACCGCAGGGCGGCTCCTTCACGGAGTCTCCTTGCGGTTTTCTTATATACAAGTCGGTCATAAAGTTGCAAAAGGCGACATTTAATGGCATTATGCGGCATTTATCGTAGACCATTGTAGAACGATTACATGACACAAAGCGGCAGTTATCGTGTATGATTGAGTTACGGAGGATACGGATGTTTTCAAAGATTTTCGACCTTACCATCGTACACCCAGCAATCTCCCACCAACCCGCTTTTGCGGCTGAAACAGAATATCGGGGTATTCCTAACGGCTGGATGAAGAATTGTTGAATCCAGCGCATAGCATAGGTCTTACGCAAAAAAGACTTGCCACTGGCCGAGAGGCCCGCCTGTGCTGCCCTTTCTCTGTTTTGATCTTCAAATATCACATAGGAGGGGTAACAATGCCTTTGGTTTATTATGTGCCTGAATATGAGCGGGACGCGGAACAGACCCCGTTGGACGCCGAGCGTCTGCTGCGCCTGCTTGGTGTTACCGGAAAGCTGTCTGGTTTCCGCTATGCGGTCTATATGGTTGAGCAGGTTCGGGATCAGCCGGACAATGTGCTGCTTATCACGAAGCGCCTCTATAAGCAGACGGCGGATCATTTCAACACCACGCCGAGTTGTGTGGAGCGCAATCTCCGCACGCTGATCCAGAGCTGCTGGAACCAGCTCGACCATGACTTTCTGAATGTGATCGCCGGTACGCAGCTGCGCCAGCCGCCGACCAATTCTCAGTTCATCGACATGATGGCCGCTTACCTGCGAAACTGATTTTCGCGGAGAAAGGCGGCGCACTGCCGCCTTTCTCTTTTTATCCCTGCGGAAATGTGGCTCAATTTGAGACATATTTCGACACGGTTGCCATTCGGCACAGGCGCATCAAAGGGTGTGTCTGTGCGGGCTGGCGACAGCCTGTGTTCACTGTCCATAAGCAGTAAACTGTTTGCACCTTGAGAAGTGAATGACCGTCCAAATCGGATATGTTTTTCGGTGAAGCAGTGCATTTGCGTGCCAAGAAAATCAAAACGCCGCTGAAAGTTGTGCAGGGGTAGGAACGGATTTGGGGAGAACGGCCTCCTTATCAAGACCATATCTGCATGAGGGTATGGTCTTGCAATTTTTACAATACGGAGGAATGGATCGTGAATCAGAAGCAGTGTTCAGAATGCGTATCGACGCACGAAACGGCGCAAACGCAGACGATCTTTGTAGATGGCTGCAAGGTTACAGTCCGGTATTCCGGCCATAAAAACCCCGATGCCATCCGCGGAATCAAGGAAATCCTTCTCACAAATATTGCGAAAAAAGCGTAAAATTTTGCACTATTTGATGAAATATGAGATAATAATGGTGTAGAGATGCACCTTGAAAATTGAAACAAGGCCATATACACCGTTCCAAAGATTGTTAAGAACAACAGGAGTGATGTATATGTTAGAAAACTTAATGGCTGATTTGCGGCGTGTTTATTGCCTGTACCGTGTTTCGACGCTGGGACAGGTTGAGAAAGATGATATTCCCATGCAGAAACAGTATTGCCGCGAGTTCGTCGGGCAGCATCCCGGCTGGGAAATCGTCAAGGAATTTTCGGAAAAAGGTGTTTCCGGGTTTAAGGTCTCAGCGAAAGACCGGGATGCCATTCAGGAAATTCAGCGTGACGCCTTGCAGAACAAATTCGATATTCTGCTGGTATTCATGTTTGACCGACTGGGACGCAGAGAGGACGAAACGCCTTTTGTTGTGGAGTGGTTTGTCAAAAACGGTATTGAGGTGTGGAGCGCCAAGGAAGGGCAGCAGCGGTTTGATACTCATGTGGACAAGCTGCTGAATTATATCCGTTACTGGCAGGCGTCCGGTGAAAGCATCAAAACCTCTGTCCGCACCAAGACCCGAATGGAGCAGCTGACGCAGGAAGGTCATTTTACCGGCGGCTGTATTCCGTTTGGTTATCGTCTGGAACATAAGGGACGCACCAATAAGCGAAATCAGGATGTGGGCGATCTTGTGATCGACCCGGACGAAGCAGAAATCGTGAAACTGATTTTTCAGAAATATCTCTGCGAAGGATATGGAGCGCAGCGCCTTTGCCGGTATCTTGCCGAACAGGGTATTACAAACCGAAAAGGACGCAACATACCGACTACTTCAATCAACCGCATCATCAAGAATCCCATTTACACTGGAGTCATCCGAAATGGAGAAAGCCAATCAGAGGTGCTGCCAGAGCTTCAGATCATTGACACTGAGACTTATGAACGGGCGCAGCAAATGATGGAGAAGCGTGTGACACATCACGGCGATGTACCGCTCAACACCAAGGGACGGTCTTTGCTGGTAGGCAATGTCTACTGCGGACACTGCGGAGGCCGTCTGACGCTGACTACCAGCGGGCGAAAGCGTGTCCGAAAAGATGGGACTATCACGCGGGAAACGAGAGCAAGGTATCAATGCCACTACAATGTCAGGCATCCCGGCGAATGCGATGGCCAATCTGGATATGGCGTAGAAAAGCTGGATAAATTGGTAGACCAAATCATTCGTATCCAGCTTGGGCGCATTCAGAACTCACCATCTCAAGAACTGATCGAAAAGCAGCAGGCCAAGGAGGTTGAACTCGTCAGGTCCAGACTAAACCTCTTAAATGAGCAGTATCGGCAGAAGCAGCGGGAGTATCAAGACCTGCGCGCTGAGACGATCAAGGTCATCCAAGGCACCAGCCGCTTGAATGCAGACCTGCTGAACAGCCTTGTCAGCGAGACTACGGAACAAATCAAACAGCTGGGAGTACAAATTCAGACCACCACAGCCGAGTTGGAAGAAACCGTACAGACGGCCAGCCAAGTGCTGCGGGAATATGACCAGCTGATAAGCTGGGCCGAGATGTATGACCACTGCACCTTTGAGGCAAAGAAAATGATCGTAGCCAAGTTTGTCAAGGCCATTCGTGTGCGGCGCGATTATGAGATCGACATAGAGTTCAATGTGTCGTTTGAGGAATTTCAAGCATTGTATCTGGAGGGGGAGCCGGAAGAGGCAAAAAGACCCGGAACAAATACAATTCTGGCGATGGAAACAAAAAAATAAGGCAAGCATGACGCTTGCCTTATTGCTGGTGGACCCAAAGGGATTCGAACCCTCGACCTCTCGGATGCGAACCGAACGCTCTCCCAGCTGAGCTATGGGCCCGTGTATGAAGTTTTTGGTGATGTGAACTGTTTGCCCGCAACTGAGTTGGACTACCGGAAAAGAGGTGCTATAACCGAACCGCTTCTCCTCCCAAACTGAGCTACAAGCCCGAATATATGTGTCAAGAAAAGCGTTTTGAGCAAACTCAACTGAACAGGGAAGAACGGGGACTGCTTTCTGTACCGCTTCCGCTCCCAACTGAGCGAATCGCCTGAATGTCAGCTTCTCGCAAGCAATTTACTGATCAAAACGAATTCTATTCGTTTAACTCGTTAAACTACTCTTGACAATTATTAATTATAACGGTAGAATAATTTCATGTCAAGCACTTTTTCCGGTGCAAAGCAAAAACAGCGTGCAGCAGCCAGCTGTGCCAAAAGGAGAATTTAACATGAAAAACAGCGAAAAAACAATGGAAAAGATCGTAGCGCTCTGCAAGGGCCGCGGCTTCGTATACTCCGGCTCGGAGATTTACGGCGGTCTTGCAAACACCTGGGACTACGGTCCGCTCGGCGTTGAGTTCAAGAACAACGTTAAGGCAGCATGGCGCAAGAAATTTGTGCAGGAGAGCCAGTACAATGTAGGTCTTGACTCCGCGATCCTGATGAACCCGATGACCTGGGTTGCTTCCGGTCATGTTGGCGGCTTCTCTGACCCGCTGATGGACTGCAAGGAGTGCAAGGAGCGCTTCCGCGCCGACAAGGTCATCGAGGACTGGTGTCAGGAGAACAGCTTCGAGCTGGGCCACAGCGTGGACGCCATGAGCCAGGCGGAGATGAAGGAATTTGTGGAGGAGCACAACATCCCCTGCCCCACCTGCGGCAAGCACAACTTTACCGACATCCGTCAGTTCAACCTGATGTTCAAGACGTTCCAGGGCGTGACCGAGGACGCGAAGAACACCGTGTATCTGCGTCCCGAGACGGCGCAGGGCATCTTCGTCAACTTCAACAACGTCCAGCGCACGACGCGCAAAAAGCTGCCGTTCGGCATCGGCCAGATCGGCAAGAGCTTCCGCAACGAGATCACCCCGGGCAACTTCATTTTCCGCGTGCGCGAGTTCGAGCAGATGGAGCTGGAGTTCTTCTGCAAGCCCGGCACCGACCTCGAGTGGTTCCAGTATTGGCGCACGTTCTGCCACAACTGGCTGCTGTCCATCGGTCTGAAGGACGAGAATCTGCGTCTGCGCGACCACGATCCCGAGGAGCTGTGCTTCTACTCCAAGGCAACGACGGACTTCGAGTTCCTGTTCCCCTTCGGCTGGGGCGAGCTGTGGGGCGTCGCCGACCGCACGGACTACGACCTGACGCAGCATTCCAACACGAGCGGCGAGAAGCTGGTCTACCGCGAGGGCGAGGGCAAGGACATGGTGGAGTATATCCCCTATGTCATCGAGCCGAGCCTCGGCGTGGAGCGCAGCGTGCTGGCCGTGCTGTGCGACGCCTACGACGAGGAGGTCGTCGGGCAGGACAAGAAGGGCAACGACGATGTGCGCGTGGTACTGCACTTCCATCCCGCGCTCGCGCCGTTCAAGGCCGCGATCCTGCCGCTGAGCAAGAAGGAGGTCCTCACCGGCCCCGCGCAGGAGCTGTATGCCGAGCTGAGCAAGGAGTTCATGGTCGATTACGACGAGACCGGCTCCATCGGCAAGCGCTATCGCCGCGAGGACGAGATCGGCACGCCGTTCTGCATCACCTTTGACTTCGAGACCGTCGGCGACGAGAACACGCCCGCCGACCACTGCGTGACCGTGCGCGAGCGCGACACGATGCAGCAGGTGCGTATGCCCATCAGCGAGGTCAAGGCGTATCTGCGCGAGAAGTGCGCGTTCTGAGATTATCCTGCCGCACTTTGCGGCGCACATAACCAAAGGGGGTATTCTCTGCCGTAGAGAATACCCCCTTTTGCTGCGCGGCTTTATTTGTATTTCCGGCTCTCGGCCACGGCGAGCTCGTCGCAGCGGTTGTTGTATTCGTTCTCCGCGTGCCCCTTGACCCAGTGGTAGCGGACGTCGTGCGCCGCGATGAGCGGCAGCAGCTGCTCCCACAGGTCCACGTTCAGCGCGGGCTTCTTGTCGCTCTTGACCCAGCCCTTTTTCTGCCAGCCGTACACCCAGCCCTTGCTCAGCGCGTCAATGACGTACTTGGAATCCGAGTACAGCTCGACCTCGCACGGCTCCTTCAAAAGGCGCAGAGCCTCGATGACGGCGGTGAGCTCCATGCGGTTGTTGGTGGTCTGCGCCTCGCCGCCGGAGAGCTCGCGCTCGTGCGCCCCGTATTTGAGCACCGCGCCCCAGCCCCCGGGACCGGGGTTGCCGCTGCACGCGCCGTCTGTATAAATGGTGACGTTCTTCATGCTGTTCCTCCGTTTGTGCCTCTCCCTACAGCGATTTAATCTGTGCCAAAGCCGGGTAAAAATTTCAAACAGCGAACGATAATTCGGATAATTTCGCGCCGAGGATGGTCCGTAGCAGAATAATCGAAAGCTGAACTGCACCATGTGACACATAATATCAAGATAAATCGGAGCGGTCAGAATCGCAAGCAAAATTTTCATAATACCACCTCTCAAGTGGTATTATGACATGATAAAAGCTAAAATACAATCTCAAAGGGTGTATTTACCATATTGTGAGTTGTCAACAAGCGTAAAAATCATGGGTAGAATATTCATGAGGTGAACCCTGATGGATATTCGACACTATAACGATTGGGTACAGATCGGTCTGAATATATTGCACTATCGCAAGGAACAACGGCTGACGCAGGAGCAGCTTGCCGAAATGTGCGGCGAGGGAGTCAGCCGCAACCACATTCAGCGCGTGGAGAACGCGACCGCGGGATGCAGCGTAGACCTGCTCATCGACATCGCCAAGGCCTTGAACATTCCACTCTGCAAGCTCTTTGAGTTTAAGGAATAATGCCTGTGGCTCCGCTGCGGAACCATAGCCCATCCCCGTAACCCCACCGCAGAGCGGCAGCGGCCGCAAGGAGCAGACCAAATCGAAAGCCGCAACAAGCGCGGCAGCGCCGCGCCGCCGCACTCTCATACGGTTACTGAAGGTGTAATTTAATCTGAGCAGTTCGGAGGTCAAGGGGCTTGCCCCTTGCGCTCTCTTGGGGTTTCAAAGGGGGTATTCTCTACGGTAGAGAATACCCCCTTTATTATGTTCTCTTCACCTGTGGCTGTGCTGCGCCTTGACGCGCGCGACACGCTGGGTGTACTCCTCGCGGTCGAGGATACCGGCGTCGTAGAGGACCTTCAGGCTCTCGAGACGGCCCTCGCAGCTGTCGACACCGGCGGCGTGGACGCGCAGGGAGTCTGCCTGCTGGCGGCGGGCCTCCGCCCAGCGCTTCTCGCTGTGATGGCGCTCTGCGGCGTTGCGGTGCGCCTGCTCCGCTTCGATATCGCGCCCGCTCGGGCGGCGCGGACTCTTTTTGAGGGCATTGACGGCGCTGTTGAGCTTGTCGGACACCTCACCGCCGGCGGCAGACTGGCGGAGCCTTTCCGCCCATTCCTCCGCGGTGGGGCCGACGTTCTGTGTGCGCTTCTTATTGCCCTCCCCCTCACTTTTTGCAGCGAGCTTGCCAAAGACGATGACAGCGGCAACGATCATTATTAAAAAATCCATTCTGCTCTCCTCCTTACAGGTCGCTTAAAATGTCGCGGCGCTTGGCCTCGTACTCCTCGGCGGTGATGAGGCCGCGGTCGTAGAGGCTGCGCAGCTCGGTCAGGCGCGCTTCCGCGTCGGAGCGCGGAGCGGCGCGGCGGTCGTCCGGCTCGTCGTCCGTAATCTCGTAGCCGCCCATTTTGACCTTGCCCGCGGCGATCAGAAAATTATAAACCCCCATGCCGAAGGCCAGCAGACACCAGATGGCCTTGAAGCCTGCAAAGACCGGGTCGAAGCCCGACGGAAGGGCAAACAGGCCGAAGCAGCCCATCGCAAAGCAGACGATGCCGCCGAAAATGCTCTCGCCCTTTGTGGGTTTACGGGTGATGCGCCGTCTTCTCATATCATGCCTCCTCAGTCGGTTCCTCAGACGCAGCGTGCATACTGCCCTGAATGTCGGGGTCTTCATCGAGCGCCGGCTTGCGCTTGCCCTGCCACTTCGCGCGGCGCTCGTCCTCCGCGGGGCCTACGCCGCTGCCGATGAGCTTACCGAAGGCGCCGAAGGCGAGAAGCAGGATGGCGATCAGAAGGTACTTCATGGTGTTTTCTCCTTTCTGCGTCTGACGGGGTTTTGTTCTTTTCTATCTACAGTATCGCATAAAACCGGAAAAAAGTCTACAACAATAAAGTTGCGCCGGAGTATTCCGACGCAACTTCTATTTTACACTGCCCTTACTCCGCGGGATTTTCCACAGGGCCGGGGATTTCTGTGGGCGCAGCGTCGGACGCGGGGGCTTCCTCATGCTCGGCGAGGGCCATGGAGATGACCTGATCGCCCTCCTCCTTGAAGCGCATGACGATGACGCCCTGCGTGGCGCGGCTCGTGGTGCGGATGTCCGCGACGGGGGTTCGGATCAGAATGCCGGCGCGGGTGACGAGGAGCAGGTCCTCGCTGCCGTCCACGACCTTGACACCCACGACGCCGCCGGTCTTTTCGGTGACAGAATAGTTCTTGATGCCGAGGCCGCCGCGGTTGGTGATGCGGTATTCCTCGACCGGCGTCTTCTTGCCGAAGCCGTTCTCGGTGATGGAAAGGACCTGCTTGCCCGCCTGTGCGCGGGCGGCGCCGACGACGTAGTCGCCCTCACGCAGACGGATGCCGCGCACGCCGACGGCGGTGCGGCCCATGGCGCGGACGTCGGTCTCGTCAAAGACGCAGGCCATGCCGTCGTGCGTGGCGATGAGGATGCGCTGGCTGCCGTCCGTCTCGCGGACCGCCACCAGCTCGTCGCCCTCGTCAAGGCTCAAGGCGCGGATGCCGTTGCTGCGCAGGTTCTTGAGCGTTTCAACGGGCAGGCGCTTGACCGTGCCGTTGCGTGTGACCATGGTGAGGTAGAGCTTTTCGTCGCCCTTTTCGCGGAAGTGGAGCATGGCCTGCACGCGCTCTCCGGTCTCGACCTGGATGATGTTGACGATGTTCGTGCCCTTGGCGGCCTTGCCGCTCTCGGGGATCTGATAGCCCTTCTTGCGGTAGACCTTGCCGGTGTCGGTGAAGAAGAGGATATAGTCGTGCGTGGAGGCGGTGAACACGTCCACGACGGTGTCCTCCTCGCGGGTGGTGATGCCCTTCTTGCCCATGCCACCCTTGCCCTGCGCGGCATACTCGCTCACGCCGGTGCGCTTGATGTAGCCGTTCTGCGTGAGGGTGAAGACGCACTGCTCTTCCTCGATGAGATCCTCAATGTCGATCTCGTCCTCAACGTCCTGAATTTCGGTCTTGCGCTCGTCGCCGTACTTGTCGCGAATTTCGATCAGCTCGTCCTTGAGGACGCCCTTGAGCATCGTTTCGTTGGAAAGAAGCTCAACGAAGTAGGCGATCTTCTTTTCCAGCTCGTCATACTCGTTCTGGAGCTTCTCGCGGTCGAGACCCTGCAAGGCCTTCAGGCGCATATCGAGGATGGCCTGCGCCTGAATGTCGGACAGGTCGAAGCGCGCCATGAGCTTTTCCTTGGCGTCGTCGTAGCTGGTGCGGATGATGTGGATGACCTCGTCGATATTGTCCTGCGCGATGAGGAGGCCCTGAAGCAGATGCTCGCGCTCGCGTGCCTTCTTGAGGTCGTACTGCGTGCGGCGGGTGATGACCTGCTCCTGATAGGCGAGGTATTCATCGAGAATGTGGCGCAGGGAGAGGATCTTCGGCTGCTTCTGGTTATTGACCAGCGCGAGCATATTGATGGCGAAGCTGGTCTGGAGCTGCGTCTGCGTGAACAGGCGGTTCAAAACGACCTGCGGGTTCGCGTCGCGCTTGAGCTCGATGACGATGCGCATACCGGTGCGGTCGGTCTCGTCGCGGATGTCGGAGATGCCCTCCAGCTTCTTATCGTTGACCTGATCGGCCATGCTCTTGATGAGCATACGCTTGTTGACCTGATAGGGAAGCTCCGTGACGATGATGCGCACACGGTCCTTGCCGAAGTCCTCAAACTCCGTGCGGGCGCGGAGCACGATCTTGCCGCGTCCGGTGGCGTAGGCAGCGCGGATGCCCGCGCGGCCCATGATGATGCCCTTCGTCGGGAAGTCGGGACCGGTGACGTGCTGCATGAGGTCCGAGAGCGTAGCCTCGGGATCGTCGAGCACGCAGATGCAGGCGTTGATGACCTCGGTGAGGTTGTGGGGCGGGATATTGGTCGCCATGCCGACGGCGATGCCCGATGAGCCGTTGACGAGCAGGTTCGGGAAGCGGCTGGGGAGCACGCGCGGCTCCTTGCGGGACTCGTCGAAGTTGGGGTCCCAATCGACGGTGTCCTTATCAATGTCGCGCAGCATCTCGTTGGCGAGCTTGGACATACGCGCCTCGGTGTAACGGTAGGCCGCCGGGGGGTCGCCATCGACCGAGCCGAAGTTGCCGTGGCCGTCGACGAGCATATAGCGCATGGAGAAGTCCTGCGCGAGACGGACAAGGGCGTCGTAGACCGACGCGTCGCCGTGGGGATGGTAGCGGCCGAGCACGTCGCCGACGCAGGTGGCGGATTTTTTGAAGGGCTTGTCGTTCGTCAGACCGTCCTCATACATGGCGTAGAGAATGCGGCGGTGGACGGGCTTGAGACCGTCGCGCACGTCGGGCAGAGCGCGGCCGACGATGACGGACATGGCGTACTCGATGTAGGAGGACGTCATTTCATGCACGAGCTCGCTCGTGACGATCTTCTGCTCGGGGAAGCGAATGTCCTCGGGCTTGTAATCTGTGTTTTTGTGAGCCATTTTGAAGATGTCCTCCTTTCTCAGAAGTCAAGATTGACGGCGTACTGCGCGTTCTTCTCGATGAACTCCTTGCGCGGCTCGACCTTTTCGCCCATGAGGACGGTGAAGGTCTCGTCGGCGAGGATGGCGTCCTCGAGCGTGATGCGGCGCAGGGTGCGCTTTTCGGGGTCCATGGTGGTCTCCCACAGCTCGTGGGCGTCCATCTCGCCAAGGCCCTTGAAACGGGAAATATCGACCTTGGCGTTCGGATTGTCGCCGCGCAGCTCGGCGGAGTATTTGTCGCGCTCCTCCTCCGAGAAGGCAAGGCGCGTCGTCTTGCCGCGCACGAGCTTGAACAGCGGCGGCACAGCGGCGTAGACGTAGCCGTTTTCGATGAGGGGACGCATATAGCGGAAGAAGAAGGTCAGCAGAAGGGTGCGGATGTGGGAGCCGTCCACATCGGCATCCGCCATGATGATGACCTTGTGGTAGCGGAGCTTGTTGACGTCGAAATCCTCGCCCAGTCCCGCGCCGAGCGCGACGATGACGGGCTGGAGCTTGTCGTTGCCGTAAATCTTATCGGCGCGGACCTTTTCGACGTTGAGCATCTTGCCCCAAAGCGGCAGGATCGCCTGGAAGCGGGAGTCGCGGCCCTGCGTGGCGGAGCCGCCCGCGCTGTCGCCCTCGACGATGTAAATTTCGGTCAGCTCGGGGTTATTCTCGTTGCAGTCGCGCAGCTTATCCGGCATCGCCGCGCCGCCGAGGGCGCTCTTGCGGCGGATGGATTCGCGCGCCTTGCGCGCGGCCTCGCGCGCGCGGTTGGCCATCATCGCCTTATCCAGAATGGTGCGGGCGACGACGGGGTTCTCGTCAAGGAACTGCATGAGCTTATCCGAGACGATGGCGTCCACGAGGGTGCGCATGGAGGCATTGCCGAGCTTGGCCTTGGTCTGACCCTCAAACTGCGCGTCGGTGAGCTTGACGGAGATGACGGCGGTAAGGCCCTCGCGGCAGTCCTCGCCGGAGACCTTGTCGCCCTCTTTGATCAGGCCGACCTTGAGGCCGTAGGCGTTGAGCACGCGCGTGAGCGCGGCCTTGAAGCCGGTCTCGTGCATACCGCCCTCGGGGGTGTGGACGTTGTTGGCAAAGGAGAGGATGTTTTCCTGATAGCCGTCGTTATATTGCAGGGCGACCTCGGCGTAGGAATCGCCCCTGGTGCCGCTCATGTAAATCACGCCGGAGTGCAGCGCGTCCTTGGACTTATTGAGGAAGGTGACGAACTCGCGGATGCCGCCCTCGTAGCACATCTCGTCGCTCTGCTCCTGCCCCTCGCGCAGGTCGATGGTGCGGATGCGCAGGCCCGCGTTCAAAAACGCCTCCTCGCGCATACGGGTGTGGAGGGTATCGTAGGAGTAGACCGTATCCTCGAACATTTCGGGGTCGGGCTTGAAGGTGACGGTGGTGCCGGTGTGGTCGGTGGTGCCGACGATGGTCATCTCCTGCGTGATATGACCGCGGGAGAATTTCATCTCGTGGATCTTGCCGTCCTTATGCACCTGCACGGTCAGCCATTCGGACAGCGCGTTGACGACGCTCGCGCCGACGCCGTGCAGGCCGCCGGAGACCTTATAGCCCCCGCCGCCGAACTTGCCGCCCGCGTGCAGGACGGTAAAGACGACCTCAAGCGCGGGACGTCCGGTCTGCGCCTGAATGTCCACGGGGATGCCGCGGCCGTTATCGACGACGGTGATGGTGTTGTCGGGATTGATCTGCACGGTGATGTCCGTGCAGTAGCCCGCGAGGGCTTCGTCGATGGAGTTATCGACGATCTCATAGACGAGGTGGTGCAGACCGCTCGTGGAGGTCGAGCCGATGTACATGCCCGGGCGCTTGCGCACCGCTTCCAGTCCCTCAAGGACCTGAATTTCCGAGGCGTTGTAATCGTTGTTGGCGTCGACCGCCGTGGACTGCAGAAGTTCGTTGTCTGCCATGGGGTTCTCCTTTCGGTACAGGGTACGAAGAACCGGGCCGGAACGGCTTCCGACGCGTTTCTTCGCACCTTGTATAGTATTTTCGGATGGGAAGGCCGCTTACATCGCGGCCTGTCTTTTTTTCTTCGCAAGAAGGTACACGCCATACACGAGCGCTTCACTCAGCACGCACAGAAACACAATGCCTGTGAGCGGCGCAAAGTAGAGCGTCGAGCGCGAGGGGCAGCACCCGCCGTTCGTCGTGAGGAAGGGAAAAGGGACTTAACAGCATAGACAGGGCGATCGGGGTCTTCATGTCGCTTCCTCCATTCTTTTTTGCAGTGTTTGGCTCGAAAGTTCGGAGAGATAGACGATCTGGGGGTGGTAGGGATGGTCGCAGACGAGGAAGGATTTGGGGAGGTCGTCGCAGACCTCGAGCACCGTGCCCTCCTGCTGTGCGCGGTCCAGAAAGGCGCGGGTCGTTTTGGACTGCGAGGTGATCTCAAGATCAAAGATGCCGATGATGCGCCGCTCGGCAAGCATCTGATTGCGGCCGATGTGCAGGTACATTTCAGACCACCTTTCCGTTTTCAACGTGGAGGACCTTGCCGCCGAGAAGCGTTTCCAGCCGGTCCTCCTCGCAGCAGGTGATGAAGACCTGACCGCCGGAGATGCGGTTGAGGACAAATTCCTGCCGACGGGGGTCCAGCTCGGAGAGCACATCGTCGAGCAGGAGGACGGGCGAAAAGCCCGTCAGCTCGCGGAAAATGTCGCGCTCGGCGAGTTTGAGGGAGAGCGCCGCGGTGCGGGTCTGGCCCTGCGAGGAAAAGGCGCGGGCGGCAGCGCCGCCGATGGAGACCTCGATATCGTCCTTATGCGGGCCGGAGAGGCAAAGACGCGAGGCAAGCTCGGCGTGATAGTGGTCGCGCTGGTGCGCCATGAGCTGCTCAAAGACTGTCTCCTGCGGCGCCATCGGGTCGACAACGGTGCCGACGGTCCTGTACGCGAGCGTCAGCTCCTCCCGCCCGCCGGAGCATTCGCGGTGGGCGCTCGCGGCATAGTCCGCGAGGAGCTTACAGAAACGGGCGCGGTAATAGATGAGCACCGCGCCGCACTGCGCCATGCGGAGGTTGAAATCAGGGAGCGCGTCGAGCAGCGAGGGGTGCTCCTCCGCGTCGCGCAGGATGCGCGTCTTGTGGTCGTAGAGGCGGTTATACTCGCTCAGCGCCGCGTCGTAGCGCGGGCGGAGCTGGGAGAGCGAGAGATCCATGAAGCGCCGCCTTGCCGCGGCGCCGTCGCGGATGAGCAGGAGATCGTCGGGGCAGAAATAGACGGTGTTCAACACACCCGAGAGATCGCCCGCGCGCTTGCAGGGGACCTGATTGACGCTCATTTTCCGGCGCTTGCCGCGGGACAGCTCGATCTCCACGGTAAAGTCGCGGCCGCGGGAAAAGACGCTGCCGGTGAGCCTTGCCGCGTCGGCTTCAAAGGAGATCATCTCCTTCTCCGTGCGGGCACGGGGCGACTTGGCGCAGGAGAGGTAGACAGCGGCCTCGAGCAGATTCGTCTTGCCCTGCGCGTTCTCGCCGACAATGACGTTGACCGAGGGATCGAAGGTCACGCTCTGGTGCGCGTAGTTGCGGAAATGCTCCAGCGTGATGGCGTCAAGTCGCATATTCGACGGTGAGCTCCCGGCCCGCGAAGGAAACCACGTCGCCCGGGCGGAGCTTTTTGCCTCGCATGGTGCAGACCTCGCTGTTGACGGTGACCTCTTCATTCAGAATGCGCAGCTTGGCCTCGCCGCCGGTGGAGACGAGATCGGCAAGCTTCATCAGGTCCTGCAGCTTGATATACTCGGTGGTGATGGGAAGAACGGTCATAAGGGGACCTCTTTTCTTTTATTGTGCCTTGAGACGGACGGGAAGGACCATATAAAGGAAGCTCTCTTCTCCGTCGGTCGGGACGAGGATGGCGGGAGAAATGCCGGTGTTCAGCTCGAGCTTGAGCTCATCGGCGGGCGCGAAGCGAAGCGCATCCATGAGGTAGCGGTTGTTGAAGCCGATCTCGAGGCCCTGCCCGTCGCCGTCGATGCGGCAGACGTCCTTGGCGTCGCCGTTGGCGGTCTTGGCGGAGAGGAGCACGCGGTCCTGCTCGAAGATGCAGCGCACGGGGCTCTTGAGCTTCTCGGAGATGACGACGCTCACGCGGTCAAGACTCTCGAGCATTGCCTTGGTATCCACGGTGACGGAGATGGGGTTGCGGCGCGGAATGGCGTTTTTGTAGTCGAGAAATTCGCCCTCAAGGCGGCGGCAGATCAGCTCGGTCTCGCCCATTTCAAAGAGAATGTGGCGCTGGCCGAGGGTGATGGTCGCGAAAGCGTCGATGTCCTCGCAGATCTTCTCGACCTCGTTGAGCGCAGCGCCGGGCGCGACGAAGGAGAACGCGCCGCCCTCGATCCGCTCGAGCGGCTCACGGCGAAGCGCTAGACGGAAGCCGTCGACCGCGACGACGGTCAGACCGTTGTCGCCGATCTCGAAGAGCTCGCCCATGTGAACGGGACGGGCCTCGTTCGTGGAGACGGCGAAGGAGGTCTGCTGGATCATGGAGCGCAGCGTCTTTTCCGGCAGGGAGACGGAATACTTTTCCTCGACCTCCGGCAGCTCCGGAAAGTCGGCGGCGGAGAGGGCGAGAATGTCGAAGTCGGCATCGCCGCAGGAAAGATGGACCATGAGCTTTTCATCGGACGAGAAGGTGATCATATCGTCGGGCATACGACGGATGATGTCGCCGAACAGGCGCGCGGAGAGGACCAGCTCACCGCTCTCCTGCTCCTCAACGGGAAAGCGGGTACGGATGCCGGTCTGCATATTGTAGCCGGAGACGGTCAGCACGCCGTCGCCGCACTGGAGCAGGAGACCCTCGAGCGCGGGAATGGAGCTTTTCGCGGCGACCGCGCGGGAGGTGGTGTTGACGGCGTTTTGAAGAAGGAGCTTTTCGCAGGAAAATTTCATATTGCGATCCCTTTCTTGAAAAAAGAATAGATTATTTCGTCGTTATCGTAGTAGAGGAGAAAAAATGTGGAAAAGGGGATGGAGGCTTAGAAAAATAAGGGTTTTCGGCTGTGAAAAACGATGGGGAAAGAAAATGGAAAGAATCGGTCTTTGTGGAAAGTTGAGGTTATCCACAGAAGGCGCAGCTGGAAACGTGTTAATTCAGGGGAAAATGTCACTTCTTGGAGTTGATGTTGATGGTGATGTCCTTGATGGTCTGGGCGAAGCCCGGGTCGTTCTGGAGCTTCGTTTCGACCTGCTCGAGCGCGTGGAGAACGGTGGTGTGATCGCGTCCGCCGAACTCGCGGCCGATGTCGGGCGTGGAGAGATTCGTCATGCGGCGGACGAGGTACATGGCGGCCTGGCGGGCGGTGACGGCCTCGCGGCTGCGGGAGGGTCCCTTGACCACCGCCTCGTCGATGCCGAAAAAGCGCGAGACCTCATCAATGATCGAAGCGGCGGTGGGAATGTACTCGTTGGATTTGCGAAGCATATCGCGCACGGCGCGGTTGGCGCTCTCCTCGTCCATCTCCTTGCCGATCAGGTCGCGGTAGGCGAGGATCTTATTCATTGCGCCCTCAAGCTGGCGGACGTTGCTGGAGACGTTCTCGGCGATGTACTTGGCAATGTCGTCGTCAATGACGCTGCCCCATTGGGCCGCCTTGTTTTTGACGATGGCAAGGCGCGTTTCAAAATCGGGCGGCTGGACGTCGACGAGCAGGCCCCACTCGAAGCGGGTCTGAAGACGGTCGTCGAGCAGCTGCATCTCCTTGGGCGAACGGTCGGAGGTGAGGACGATCTGACGCTTGGACTCGTAGAGGGTGTTGAAGGTATGGAAGAACTCCTCCTGCGTCTGCTTGCGGCCGGCGATGAACTGCACGTCGTCCATCAGCAGGAGGTCCGCGTCGCGGTACTTGCTGCGGAACTCGACGTTCTTGCCGGTGCGGATGGCCTCGACCAGCTCGTTGGTGAAATCGTCGCCCTTGATGTAGACGATCTTGGCGTTTGGTGTTTTGGTGCGGATCTCGTGCGCGATGGCGTAGATCAGGTGCGTCTTGCCGAGGCCGGAGTCACCGTAGATGAAAAGTGGGTTGTAGTGCTCTGCCGGCGCGTCCGCGACCGCGCGGGCCGCGGCGTAGGCGAGCTTGTTGCTGTCGCCCACAACGAAGGTATCGAAGGTAAATTCGCCGGACTCCAAAAGAGAGGTCGGCTTTTTGGGCTTCTCCTGCCCGAGGGCGCTGCGCTCGGCGGCGGAGAGGAGCTTCACGTCGAAATCGGCGGAGAAGATCTCTTTCAACGCCGCCTTGAGGTTCGGCAGGAAGAGGGATTCGATCGTCCCGCGCTTGAAGTCATTGGGACAGCAGAGGTAAAAGGTCATATCGCGGATGGCGACCGCCTCCACCTCGTCGAACCAGGTGGAGATGGCCGTTTCGGCCAAACCGCCGGCGCGCAGGCGCTCAAGCACGACCTGCCAGACGTCAGCTACAGAGTTCAAAGAAAACGCTCCTTTCGTGGGCGGAAATGAAGGCGCGGCCCGCTGTGGAGCAGCGCATAATATCACCTCTTTATTATACCAGAGACGGAGGAAAAAAGCAACCGTATTTTATATTTAGATAAGGTAAGATGAGCCGTGAAACGAGCGATTTGCGGTCGGAAAAGTGGGAGACCACAAGATTTTGTGGCTTGACAGGGTGGGCCGCATCTTATATAATATCCTCTGCGTTGCGTTGAACGCGGCGCAGGAAAAAGGCTACTGCGGGGGCGGGAGACCGCCGCCGTCGAGTAAGAGCGGCCGATGGCCGCCGGCAATTTTTTTCAGGAGGTGTAACGCAATGGCTACTTCTCGTACCTATCAGCCCAAGAAGCTTCAGCGCTCCAAGGAACACGGCTTCCGCAAGAGAATGGCAACCGCCAACGGCCGCAAGGTCCTGGCCCGCCGCCGCGCAAGAGGCCGCGCCCGTCTGACCCATTGAGGGAGCCAAAGGCGCATCGCATATAGATAGACCGAGGGACGGACGATGGGAAAAATCGCCGTCCCTTAGAGGCTATCGTCCGAAAACGCCGGAATGGCGGAAAAGGACGGATGCAGGAGAGAAGCAATGAAGCGAACGATGACCGTTAAGGAGAATTATGAGTTCCGCCGGATCTACGCCAAGGGGCGGTCCGGCGTTTCGCCGTACCTTGTGGTCTACGTCCGCCCGAACCGGCGGGGGCGTAACCGCCTCGGCGTAACGGTGAGCACAAAGCTCGGACACGCCGTGGTGCGCAACCGCGTCCGCCGCCGTCTGCGGGAAATTTTCCGGCTCAATCAAGGCGGGCTTGCGCAGGGGTATGATATGATCCTCGTCGCGCGCACGCGTGCGGTGGGGGCGGAATACCGCGAGCTCGAGCGCGCGTTTCTCAGCGTGTGCGGAAAGCTCGGACTGCGGGAGAAGAAGCCGTGAAGCGATTTCTTCTCGCGCTCGTGCGCTTTTACCGGAAAAGCATCTCTCCCCTGCGTCCCCCCTGCTGCCGCTTCATTCCCACCTGCTCGCAGTACGCGCTCGAGGCCATCGAGAAGTACGGCGCGCTCAAGGGTGGCTGGCTGGCGTTCAAACGAATTATGCGGTGCCATCCGTTCTATCGGGGCGGAAAGATCTACGACCCCGTTCCCTGAGGGGGAACACCAAAAAACACGGAGGACACAAAAATGTTTGCAACGATCGGATACTATATCTGTATCCCCTTCGCATGGCTGCTCCGCGCGCTCTATGAGCTGACAAGCTCTTACGGCTGGGCGCTGGTGCTCTTTACCGTGGTCATCAAGCTGATCATGCTGCCCTTCCAGATGAAATCGAAGAAGAGCATGATGCGCATGAGCCGCTTCCAGCCCATGATCAAGGAGATCCAGACCCGCTATAAGAATAATCAGGTCAAGATGAACGAGGAGCTGCAGAGACTCTACGCAGAGGAAGGCGTCAACCCCATGAGCGGCTGCCTGTGGAGCTTCCTGCCCTTCCCCATCCTCATTGCCCTGTATTCCATCATCCGTCAGCCCATCACGCGCTTCATGATGCTCACGACCACGGCCATGCAGGGCGTGATCGACGCGGTGAGTGCGGCGGGCTTTGACCTCGCCGCCATCGCCATGACGGCGAACGACGGCGCCGTGACCGTGAAGGACGGTCTGACGCAGCTGCAGCCCTACGGCCAGATCACGCTCGTGAAGGCCGCGCAGGAGCTGGGCGTCGCCCTGCCCGAGGGCTGGATCCACATGGACTTCAGCTTCCTCGGCATGGACCTCACCATGATCCCCAGTGACGTCATCGGTCAGATCGGGACCGGCGGCTGGGCTGTTATCGGCGTGCTGCTCATTCCCATCGTTTCCGGCGCGCTGAGCTTCTGGCAGTCCAAGGTCTCCATGGCCGGCAATCCCTCGGCCGCGGACCCCAACGACCCCACCGCGCGCTCGAGCCGCATGATGATGTGGATGATGCCCATCATGTCCCTCTGGATCGGCTTTACCCTGCCCGCCTCCCTCGGCGTGTACTGGATCGCGAACAGCGTTCTGATGCTCGTGCAGGAGAAGGTGCTCAACAAGTATTTCAAGAAGAGCATGGCTGCGGAGGACGAGGCACGTGAAAAGGCCCGCATGGAGGACCGTCTCCGCCGCATGGAGGAGGCCCGCGTCGCCCAGCAGCAGCGCGAGGCCGAGAAGAAGAGCCTGAAGGAAAAGCAGAAGGCCGCGCAGGCCGCCAAGGCTGCCAAGGCCGAAAAGGCCAGGAAGGCCACCACCGAGAACGGCCGCATCGGAGACCGTCCGTACGCGAGAGGCCGTTCGTTCAACGCCGACCACTACGGCGAATAACGAAAAGGAGCTTGTCTTAGATGATCAAGTTTATTGATATGACGGGCAAGACCGAGGACGAGGCCATCCGCCGCGCATTGGAGCAGCTCGGTCTGGAGCGCGACGATGTGTCCGTCGAGATCCTCGAGCGCGCGAAGTCCGGCTTCCTCGGCATCGGCGGCTCGCCCGCAACGGTCCGCGTCAGCTATGACGACGGTCAGCCGGAGCTGAAGCCGGAGCCGGTCAAGCCCGAGCTCAAGAGCGCCGCGCCCAAGGCGGAGAAGAAACCCGTTTACTGCGCCGAGGTGCTGCAGAAGGAAGTGCGCGCCAGGGAAAAACAGGAACGCGAGGCCAAGCGCGGCGAGCGCAGGGCCGAGCCGAAGGCCGAGAAGGCTCCGCGCGAGTCGGCCGTGCTCGGCGAGGAGGTTCGCGACGAGAAGAGCGAGCAGATCCGCACGTTCCTCTCCGGTCTGCTCGAGCACATGGACGCCAAGGCCGAGGTCAAGGTCTATGAGGTCGAGAAGAACCGCTACAAGGTCATTTTAGAGGGTGAAAAGCTCGGCGCGCTCATCGGCCGCCGCGGCGAAACGCTCGACGCCATTCAGCAGCTGACGAACTATTCCATCAACCGCGGCGGCGAGAGCAAGCGCGCCCGCGTGCAGATCGACGCCGAGAACTACCGCGAAAAGCGCGAGGAGAGTCTGGAGCGTCTGGCGCAGAAGGTCGCGGGCAAGGTGGTCAAGTACCGCCGCAACGTGACGCTCGAGCCGATGAACGCCTATGAGCGCCATGTGATCCACACGGCGCTGCAGGACACGCAGTACATCACGACCTTCTCCATCGGCACGGAGCCGAACCGCCGCGTGGTGGTCTCCTACGACCGCACAAAGCAGTAAATAGCAGCGAAAAAGAAAGATGCCATACGGCATCTTTCTTTTTTTCAGGGGCGAAGCTCTGCTATGATGGAGCGGAGAAATGAAACGGGAGGATGATCCTCATGAAGCTGGTATCGTGGAACGTGAACGGCCTGCGGGCCTGCCTGAACAAGGGCTTTCTGGATTTTGTGGCGCTCGCGGACGCGGATGTGATCTGCCTGCAGGAGACGAAGCTGCAGCCGCATCAGGTGAGCTTCGAGCTGCCGGGCTACCGGATGTATTTCAACAGCGCGGACAAGGCCGGCTACTCCGGCACGGCGGTGCTCACAAGAAAGGAGCCGCTGAACGTCACCTACGATTTCGGCGACGACGAGCACCGGCACGAGGGGCGCGTCATCACGGCGGAGTACGAGGACTTCTACCTTGTGTGCTGCTATACGCCGAACTCGCAGGATGAGCTGAGGCGTCTCCCCTATCGGATGCGGTGGGAGGACGACCTGCGGGAATACCTCTGCGGGCTGGATAAGACGAAGCCTGTGGTGTACTGCGGCGATCTGAATGTGGCGCACGAGGAGATCGACCTGAAGAACCCCAAGACGAACCACTTCAACCCCGGCTTTTCCGACGAGGAGCGCGGGAAGATGACTGAGCTGCTCGCGGCGGGCTTCGTGGATTCGTTCCGCGCGCTCTGGCCGGACCGCGCCGACGCCTATTCGTGGTGGAGCTACCGCGCGGCGTCGCGGGCGCGGAACGTGGGGTGGAGGATCGACTATTTCATCGTGTCCGAACGGCTGCGCGGGCACATCAAAAAGGCGGAGATCTGGAGCGAGATCATGGGCAGCGACCACTGCCCCGTGATGCTGGAGCTGGAATGAATGGAAAAGGCGGACGCCCATGGGCGTCCGCCTTTTGTGACGTTGCCGAATTCTGAAGCAGAGCGAACATCTGTTTGAAAAGGTGCTTGTACTATGCGGCGGAATGTGGTACAATAATATACTTCAAAAACGACGCGGAGAGGGTGAGCGCATGAGCGTACACGAGGGGCACCGACAGAGAAAAAAGGAGCAGTTCCGCGAGCATGGGCTGGACGCCTTTGCCGACCATGAGGCGTTGGAGCTGCTGCTCTATTACGCCATTCCGCGGCAGGACACGAACCCCATCGCGCACCGTCTGATCGAGCGCTTCGGCTCGCTCGAGGGCGTGTTTTCCGCGCCGGCCTACGAGCTGCAGAAGGTCGAGGGCGTGGGTGAGAACGCCGCGACGCTCATCCGGCTGCTCTTCCCGCTCTGCCGCCGTGTGCGCACGAGCGGCGGAAGGCATGAGATCATTTTCAACACGCGCGAGAACATCGGCGCGTATTTCATCGAGCTGTTCCTCGGCGAGCGGCGGGAGGTCTTTTACGAGGCCTGTCTGGATGCGAAGGGCAAGCTGCTCGCCTGCTACCGATTGGCGGAGGGCAGCCCGGATCAGGTGACGATCAATATGCGCCGTGTGGTGGAAAACGCGCTCAACGCCAACGCGAGCCTGGTGGTGCTGTCGCACAACCATCCGAGCGGCGTGGCGCTGCCGAGCAAGGAGGACAACCAGACGACCCTGCAGATCAAGCGGGCGCTTGCGGACATCGGTGTGCAGCTGGTGGACCATGTGATCGTCGCGGACGGGGACTTTGTGTGCCTGCGCGATAACGGACTTTTGGATTGAGGAGGCAGACCATGGAATTCAAGCTCCATGCGCCCTTTCAGGCGACCGGCGACCAGCCGGAGGCCATTGCCGCGCTTGCGCGCGGCGTCGAATTGGGACTGGACGAGCAGGTGCTGCTCGGTGTGACCGGCTCGGGCAAGACCTTCACGATGGCGAGCGTGATCGAAAAGGTCCAGCGTCCCACGCTGGTGCTGGCGCACAACAAGACGCTCGCCGCGCAGCTGTGCGCGGAGTTCAAGGAGTTTTTCCCTGAAAACGCGGTGGAATACTTCGTCAGCTACTACGACTACTACCAGCCCGAGGCGTATATCCCGCATACGGACACCTACATCGCCAAGGACGCCTCGACGAACGAGGAGATCGACCGCCTGCGGCTGAGCGCGACCTGCGCGCTGCTCGAACGGCGGGACGTGATCGTCGTTTCGTCCGTGAGCTGCATCTACGGCCTCGGCGAGCCGGACGACTTCGCCAAGCTGATGATCTCGCTGCGCCCGGGACAGACGATGGAGCGCGACGAGCTGCTGCGCCGTCTGGTGGAGGATCGCTACGAGCGCAACGACGTCGCCTTTGAGCGCAACCGCTTCCGCGTGCGCGGCGACGCGGTGGACATTTACCCCGCCTACTGGCGCGACCGCGCGGTGCGCGTGGAGTTCTTCGGCGACGAGATCGACGCCATCCGCGAGTTCCAGCCTGTGACCGGCGTGGTGACGAAGACCCTGCAGCACACGGTGATCTATCCCGCGTCGCACTATGTAACGACGAAGGACAAGATGGAGCGCGCCATCGGTGAGATCGAGCGCGAGCTGGAGGTGCGGGAGAAGTTCTTCACCGACAACGGACAGGCGGTGGAGGCGCAGCGCATCCACCAGCGGACGAAGTACGACATTGAGATGATGCGCGAGCTGGGCTACTGCACGGGCATCGAGAACTATTCGCGCGTCATTTCCGCGCGGCCCGAGGGGTCTGCGCCCATGACGCTGCTCGACTACTTCCCCAAGGACTTTCTGCTCTTTGTGGATGAGAGCCATGTCACGCTGCCGCAGGTGCGGGCGATGTACAACGGCGACCGCGCGCGCAAGGACGCGCTGGTGCAGTACGGCTTCCGCCTGCCCTGCGCTTACGATAACCGCCCGCTCAGGTTTGAGGAATTTGAACAGCGTGTGCATCAGCGCATCTACGTCTCCGCGACGCCGGGCGACTATGAGCGCGAGCGCGCGGGGCAGATCGTGGAGCAGGTCATCCGTCCGACTGGTCTGCTCGATCCGCGCGTGGAGGTGCGGCCCGTCACGGGGCAGATCGACGACCTTGTGGGCGAGATCAACGCCCGCGCCGCACGCAATGAGCGCGTGCTGGTGACGACGCTGACGAAGAAGATGGCGGAGGATCTGACGGAATATCTGCGCACGGTGGGCGTGCGTGTGCGCTATATGCACGCGGACGTGGAGACCATCGAGCGCATGGAGCTCATCCGCGACCTGCGGCTGGGCGAGTTTGATGTGCTCGTCGGCATCAACCTGCTGCGCGAGGGCCTCGACCTGCCGGAGGTGTCGCTCGTCGCCATCCTCGACGCGGACAAGGAGGGCTTCCTGCGCAGCGAGACGAGTTTAGTGCAGACCATCGGCCGCGCCGCGCGAAACGCGGACGGTCTGGTCATTCTCTACGCCGACACGGTCACGCCGTCGATGAAGCGCGCCATGGACGAGACGGAGCGACGCCGCGCCATTCAGGACAAGTACAACAAGGAGCACGGCATCGTGCCGCAGACCATCCGCAAGGACGTGCGCGAGATCCTGGAGATCTCCAAGAAGGACGAGGACGGCGCGCGCCGGCGCGGCAAGCGCAAGCTCTCGGAGCGCGAGCGGGACGAGGAGATCCGCAAGCTTGAAAAGCAGATGCAGGAGGCGAGCCGGATGCTCGAGTTCGAGTATGCCGCCGTGCTGCGCGACCGCATCATCGAGCTGCGCAAGGAACAAAAATAAAGAGAGAAAAAACCATGAAAAAATACCTTCCCTATCTGAATATCCTCGGTGCGGCGGCCTGTTGGGGCTGCATCGGGCTGTTTAACCGCTTTCTGATGCGCGCGGGCATGGGCGCGGCGAACATCGTCGTCATCCGCAATTTCGGCGGACTTGTGCTGCTGACGCTCATTTTCGCGCTGCGCGAGCGGAGCGTATTCCATGTGAAAGCGAAGCACCTGCCCATCTTTTTCGGCACGGGTGTGGTGAGCATGGTCTTTTTTACGCTGTGCTACTTCAAGTGTCAGGAACTGTGCTCGCTGGCGGTGAGCGCCATTCTGCTCTACACCGCGCCGGCGATGGTCGTGCTGATGAGCGCGGCGGTGTTCCGCGAAAGGATCACAAGGAAGAAGCTCCTGGCGCTGGCGCTCGCGCTGCTCGGCTGCTCGTTTGTGACGGGCGTATGGAGCGGGGACGCGAGCGTGACGGCGGCGGGCGTGCTGTTCGGACTGGGCGCGGGCTTCCTTTACGCGCTCTACTCCATCTTCGCGCCGTTCGGCCTGCGGCACTATACGCCGTTCACCGTGGTGTACTGGACGTTCGTGTTCGGCGGGCTCGGCTCGCTCTTCCTGCTCGACGCGGGTGAGATGCGCACGGTGTTCGCGGACGGGAGAATGGTCCTCGTCGCGCTGGGGCTGATCGTCATTTCGACGGTGCTGCCGTATCTGCTGTATACGAACGGCCTTGCCAGGGTCGAGAGCGGCAAGGCGAGCATTCTGGCGAGTCTGGAGCCGGTGGTCGCGTCGTTCGTGGGCATTCTCGCCTTCGGCGAGCCGGTGAGTTTGATGGTATTTCTGGGGCTGGGGTGCATCCTCGCCTGCGTGTATGTATTGAGGTGAAAGAAGATGGCAAAGAATAAGGAAGAAAAGACGAATGTGATGCGCGTGCTGGAGCAGAAGAAGATCGCCTATACCGCGCACAGCTATCCGCACGAGGAGGGCGTGGCGGTGGACGGCGTGACCGTCGCGAAAAGCATGGGCTTTGATCCCGTGCAGGTGTTCAAAACGCTGGTGGCGCGGGGCGCGAGCGGGCAATATTATGTGTTCGACGTGCCGGTGGCGGAGAGCCTTGACCTCAAAAAGGCGGCGAAGGCCGTGGGCGAGAAGAGCATCGAGATGCTCCACCAGAAGGAGCTGCTGCCGCTCACGGGCTACGTTCACGGCGGCTGCTCGCCGGTGGGCATGAAGAAGCTGTTTCCGACGGTTTTCCACAGCTCGGTGGAAAACCTGCCGACGGTCATCGTGTCCGCGGGGAAGATCGGTTATCAGGTGGAGGTCAAGCCCGCCGACCTGATGGGGCTGGTGCGCGCGGAGACGGCGGACATCATCGTGGAGTAACGAACGGAAAGGTTCGGAAAAAGCGGAATTTATATTGATTTATACAAGGATTGACATTAAAAAATGATTTGTGTATGCTATGACCGAAAACCGGTCTCGACACAAATAAACAGGAGCAAAAAGTAAACTATGCAGGAAAATATCATTGTCAAGGGCGCGCGGGAGAACAACCTCAAGAACATTGATGTGAGCATCCCGCGCGACAAGCTGACCGTCATCACGGGACTGTCCGGCAGCGGAAAAAGCTCGCTGGCGTTTGACACCATTTATGCCGAGGGACAGCGGCGGTATGTGGAAAGCCTGTCGTCCTACGCGCGGATGTTTCTCGGGCAGAAGGAAAAGCCCGACGTGGACTACATCGACGGCCTTTCCCCCGCCATCTCCATCGATCAGAAAACGACCTCGCAGAACCCGCGCTCGACGGTGGGTACGGTGACGGAGATCTACGACTATCTGCGCCTTCTCTGGGCGCGGGTCGGCACGCCGCACTGCCCGAACTGCGGAAAAGAGATCAAGCAGCAGACCATCGACCAGATCGTGGATCAGGTGATGGCGCTGGGCGAGGGCACGCGCATTCAGGTGATGGCGCCGGTCATCCGCGGAAAGAAGGGCGAGTACGCCAAAGTTTTCGAGGATGCGCGCAAGTCCGGCTATGTCCGCGTGCGTGTGGACGGGAGTATGTACGATCTGAGCGAGGAGATCAAGCTCGAAAAGAACATCAAGCACAGCATCGAGGTCGTGGTGGACCGCCTCATTCTAAAGCCCGATGTGGTGCATCGCCTGAGCGACTCGGCGGAGACCGCCGCGGCGCTCTCGGGCGGACTGGTGCTCATCAACGTGCTCAATCCCGAGCAGGATATTCTGTTCTCGCAGAACTACGCCTGCGAGGACTGCGGCGTGTCCATCGAGGAGCTGACGCCGCGGATGTTCTCGTTCAACAATCCCTTCGGCGCGTGCCCGGCCTGTACGGGCCTCGGCAGCCAGCTCAAGGTCGATCCGGAGCTGGTCATTCCGAATAAGACGCTCTCCATCCTCGATGGGGCTATCTGCGCGTCGGGGTGGAACAATGTGCGCGGCGACGGCATCTCGAGGATGTACTTCGACGCGCTGTCGAAGAAATATCATTTCTCGCTGCGCGAGCCGGTGGAAAAACTCTCGCCGGAGGTCATGGACGTGATCCTCTACGGCACGAAAGGCGAAAAGCTGGAGCTGCACTACGACCAGCCGCGCGGCAAGGGCGTGCTCTACCAGCCGTTTGAGGGCATCGTCAATAACCTCGAACGCCGCTATCAGGAGACGCAGAGCGAGAGCGTGCGCGCGGAGCTGGAGGAGTGCATGAGCGAGTGCCCCTGCCCCGCGTGTCAGGGCCGCAGGCTGCGGCGCGAGTCGCTGGCGGTGACGGTCGGCGGTATGGACATTGACACGTTCACGCGCATGAGCGTGACGGAGGAGATCGCGTTTATCGATTCCCTCGCGCTTACCGAGCAGCAGCTGCGTATCGGCGAGCGCATTTTGAAGGAGATCAAAAACCGCCTCGGCTTTTTGCAGTCGGTCGGTCTGGACTATCTGACGCTTTCGCGCGCGAGCGCAACGCTCTCCGGCGGCGAGAGCCAGCGCATCCGGCTTGCCACGCAGATCGGCAGCAGCCTGATGGGTGTGCTATATATCCTCGACGAGCCGTCCATCGGACTGCACCAGCGCGACAACGACAAGCTGCTCGCGACGCTCAAGCGTCTGCGCGACCTCGGCAATACGCTGATCGTGGTCGAGCACGACGAGGATACGATGCGCGCGGCGGACTATATCGTGGACATCGGACCGGGGGCGGGCGTCCATGGCGGGCGCGTCGTTGCGGCGGGCACGCCGGCGGAGGTCATGGCGAACGAAGCGAGCCTGACCGGTCAGTATCTGAGCGGGAAAAAGAAGATCGAAACGCCGAAAACGCGCCGCGCGGGGAACGGTAAGCTCCTCACCGTGCGCGGGGCGCAGGAAAATAACCTCAAGAACATCGACGTGAGCGTTCCGCTCGGGACGTTTACCTGCGTGACAGGCGTCTCCGGCAGCGGCAAAAGCTCGCTCGTCAACGAGATCATCTACAAAAAGCTGGGCGCGGACCTCAACCGCATGAAGGCGCACGCGGGAAAGCACCGCGCCATCGAGGGCGAGGAGAATCTGGACAAGGTCATCTGCATCGACCAGAGCCCCATCGGGCGCACGCCGCGCTCAAATCCAGCGACATATACCAATCTCTTTAATGACATCCGCGACCTGTTCGCCTCCACGCCGGACGCGAAGGCGAGGGGCTACAACGCGGGGCGCTTCAGCTTCAACGTGCGCGGCGGACGCTGCGAGGCCTGCGGCGGCGACGGTCAGCTCAAGATCGAGATGCACTTCCTGCCGGATATTTACGTTCCCTGCGAGGTGTGCAAGGGCAAACGCTACAACCGCGAGACGCTGGAGGTCCACTATAAGGGCAGGAGCATCGCGGATGTGCTGGAGATGACGGTGGAGGAGGCGCTGGAGTTCTTCCGCGACCTGCCGAAGCTGGCGAACAAGCTCGAGACGCTGCGCGACGTGGGACTGGGGTATATCAAGCTCGGACAGTCCTCCACCACGCTCTCGGGCGGCGAGGCGCAGCGCGTGAAGCTCGCGACCGAGCTATCGAAGCGCGCGACGGGACGCACCATCTATATCCTCGACGAGCCGACCACCGGCCTGCACACGGACGATGTGCGAAAGCTCTTAGAGGTCTTGCAGAAGCTGACCGACGCGGGCAACACGGTGCTCGTCATCGAGCACAATCTGGACGTCATCAAATCGGCGGACTATCTCATCGACCTCGGCCCCGAGGGCGGCAGCGGCGGCGGTACGCTCGTCGCCTGCGGCACGCCCGAGGAGGTCGCGGCGTGTGAGGCGTCCTACACGGGGCGGTATTTGAAGAAGGTTTTATAAGCGGCTTCGCACCTTTTTCGGCGGTTTTTCATAAGCTGGCGCGAGAGGGGTGGAGAAATGCAGCTTTTGCAGGACGGCGTGATCGCGGCGCTTGCCGCGGTGGGGCTGGCGACGATCGTATGGTTCACCGTTACGGCGCTGACGCATCCGCGCGAGCGGGTGCGCAGCGAGACGGCGGTGATCGTGCCCGCGCGGGGCGCGGCGGAGGCGCTGGAGCACACGGTGCGGACGCTCGAGAGCGAGCGTTACGCCTCGGGTGGTTTTTCGCGCATCATCATCGCGGACTGCGGCATGGACGAGGACGCGCAGCGTGTGGCGCAGCTGTTGTGCCGCGAGAGCTTCGATGTGACGGTCTGCCCGCAGGGCGATCTCGCGCGGCAATTCGACTGAACGAAAGAGAATGGAGAGAGGGACATGGGAGAGCGCACGACGGTCATCGGTACGATCCTGGCGGTCGTTTTCCAGAATGAGGAGAACGGCTATACGGTCGCGCGCATCGTCACGGACGACGGCGAGCCGGTGACGGTGGTGGGCTGCATCCCCTGCGCCGCGCCCGGCGAGGAGCTGATCCTGACCGGACGCTACACGACGCATCCGCAGCACGGCGAGCAGTTTGCCGCCGACGAGGTGGAGCGGCATATGCCGACGGGCGAGACGGAGATCCTGAACTATCTCGCCTCCGGCGTGGTGCGCGGCATCGGGCCGGCGACGGCGCAGAAGCTGGTGGATCGCTTCGGCGCGGACACGCTCGACGTGCTCGACGGCGAGCCGGAGAAGCTCAAGACCATCAAGGGCATCACCGACAAGCGCGCGCGGGAGATCGCGGAGAGCTGGCGCGAGCTTGCGGGCCTGCGGCGCGTGCTGGACTTCCTGACGAAGTACGACCTGCCGGTGGGGCTTGCGATGCAGCTTTTCCGGCGCTACGGCGCGGACGCGATGGACGCGCTGCGGCGCAATCCGTATCTCCTCAGCGGCGAGGCGTTCGGCGTGGATTTTTCCGTGTCGGACGAGATCGCGCTGTCGATGGGCTTCTCGGGCGATTCCTCCTGCCGCACGGAGGCGGGGGTGCTCTTTGAGCTGAGCCACAACGAGCAGAGCGGCGGACACGTGTTTCTGCCGCGGGAAAAGCTCGTGGCGGCGACGGCGCAGCTGCTCGACGGGGATACGGATACGGTGGAAAAGGCGCTCGACGATCTGCTCGAACGCGGAAGCGTCGTGCAGGAGCAGGTGGCGAACGTAGAGGGCTGCTATCTGCGGCGCTGTCACGAGGCGGAGACCTATGTGTGTACGCGCGTATGCGCCATGCTCGCGGACAAGCCGGACAAGCTGCGCGGGGCGAAGAAGATCATCGACGAGATCGAGCACGGACAGGGCATCGAGTATGCGCCATTGCAGCGGCAGGCCGTGGAGCTGGCCGCGCAGGAGGAGCTGCTGATCCTGACCGGCGGGCCGGGCACGGGCAAGACGACGAGCGTGCGCGGCATCGTAGCGCTCTTTGAGCGCATGGGGCTGGACGTGCTGCTCTGCGCGCCGACGGGGCGCGCCGCCAAGCGCATGGGTGAGCTGTGCGGCAAGGAGGCGCAGACCATCCACCGCCTGCTCGGCATGAGCTGGAACGAGCAGACGGGCGATGTGACCTTTACAAAAAACGAAAAGGAGCCTTTGGAGGCGGACGCGGTGATCGTGGACGAGACCTCGATGGTCGATCTGGCGCTGATGCGCGCGCTGCTTGCGGCGCTGCGGCCCGGCTGCCGGCTGGTGCTGGTGGGCGACCCCGACCAGCTGCCGAGCGTCGGCGCGGGGAACGTGTTCGGCGATCTCATCCGCTCGGAGCGCGTTGCGACCGTAGCGCTCAAGGATATTTTCCGTCAGGCGGAGCGCAGCGCCATCGTGCGCAGCGCGCATCTGGTGAACGAGGGGCGGCTGCCGGAGCTGCAGAATACCGCCGCGAGCGATTTCTTCTTCCTCCCCCGCCGCGACAGCATGCGTCTGGTGGACACGGTGGTGGAGCTGTGCAGAACGAGGCTGCCCGAAAAGATGCACATTCCCGCCGAGAGTATTCAGGTGCTCACGGCGACGCGCAAGGGCGACACCGGCACGGCGGCGCTCAACCGCGCTTTGCAGACGGCGCTGAATCCCGCGGGCGCGGGACGGCGCGAAAAGCGCTTCGGCGACCTCGTGTTCCGCGAGGGCGACCGCGTGATGCAGACGCGCAACGACTATGATGTTTTATGGGAGCGCGAGGACGGCACGGCGGGCGCGGGCATCTTCAACGGCGACGTGGGAAAGATCTTGCAGATCGACCCGAGCGGCGAGCTGATCTCCATCGCCTTTGACGACCGCGTGGCGACCTACACGGCGGATATGCTCGCGGAGCTGGACATGGCCTACGCTATGACCGTACATAAGGCGCAGGGCAGCGAGTACCGCGCGGTGATCTTCGTCAGCGCGCCGGCGGCGCCGGGGCTGATGGTGCGCGGGGTGCTCTACACCGCCATCACGCGGGCGCGGGAGCTGCTGATCCTCGTCGGGGACGACGTGAGCCTTGGGAAAATGGCGGCGAACGACCGCCGCACGCGTCGCTACAGCGGTCTGCGCTGGCGGCTCGGGAACGGAGGGACGGCATGAGTCTGAAGGAAAAGCTGCTCGACCTGTTTTTCCCGCCGCGGTGCGCGTTCTGCCGCCGGACGGGTGTGCATGGCGTGTGCGCGGACTGCGAGAGGACGCTCCCCTACGCGAAGGTGCAGCTGTGCGAGGGCGCGGGCTTCGGGAGGTGCGCCTCTCCCCTGCTCTATGAGGATGCGGTGCGCGAGAGCCTGCTGCGCTTCAAGTTCCACGGCGCGCAGAGCGCCGCCGAGGGCTACGGCGAGCTGCTCGCCCGTTGCGCGGCAGAGGAGCTGGGCGGCCAGTTCGACACGGTGACGTGGGTGCCGGTGAGTAAAAAGCGCGAACACGAGCGCGGCTACGATCAGGCGTACCTGCTGGCGAAGGAAACGGCAAGGCATTGGGGTATCGAGCCGGTGCGGCTGCTGCGGAAAACGAGAAACAACGCCGCGCAGTCCGGGCTGTCCTCCGCCGCCGAGCGGCGGGGCAATGTGCTGGGCGTGTACGAGGCGGAAAACACGGACAGGATCCGCGGCGCGAAAATTCTGCTCATCGACGATATTCTGACCACCGGAGCGACGCTGGGCGAATGTGTGCGCGTGCTCAGGGAGGCCGGCGCGGCGGATGTGGTGTGCGCGACGCTCGCCCGCGCCGTGACGGAAAAGGAAAAGGACGGCGCAAGGCGCGGGACACCGGTGTGATTTGGCACACGCCCTGCGGCACATAGATGCGGCAAAATCACACACAATGCTATTGCAAAACCGTTTTTCAGCCGCTATAATAGAAAAGCAAGCGAGATAAAATGCGGATATTTCCGCCGGAATACAAAGGAAAATGAGAGAGGTAACATTATGTGTTCACTGGCAAAGGACATCGGTATCGACCTCGGTACCGCGTCGGTTCTGATCTATGTAAAGGACAAGGGCATCGTGCTCAACGAGCCGAGCGTGGTGGCCATTGATAAGGATACGGGCAAGCTGCTGAAGGTCGGCGCGGACGCGCAGGCCATGCTGGGCCGCACACCCGGCAACATCGTTGCGATCCGCCCCCTGCGCGAGGGCGTTATCTCCGACTACGAGGTGACCGAGCGGATGCTCAAGGAGTTCATCCGCAAGGTCATGGGCTTCCAGTTCTTCAAGCCGCGCATCATCATCTGCGTGCCCTCCGGCATCACCGAGGTCGAGGAGCGCGCGGTCATCGACGCGGGCATTCAGGCGGGCGCGCGCCGCGTGTACCTCATTGAGGAGCCGGTCGCGGCAGCCATCGGCGCGGGCATCGACATCACCCAGCCCGACGGTCACTTCATCATCGACATCGGCGGCGGCACGAGCGATATTGCGGTCATCTCCCTCTCCGGCGTGGTCGAGAGCGCGTCCATCAAGGTCGCGGGCGACCAGTTCAACGAGGCGGTCGTGAAGTATATGCGCCGCAAGCACAACCTGCTCATCGGCGAGCGCACGGCGGAGGAAATGAAGATGAGCATCGGCTGCGTCTTCCCGCCCGAGGAGGAAATGACGATGGAGATCAAGGGCCGCTGCCTGCTCACGGGTCTGCCCAAGCTCATCACCGTGACCTCCACCGAGATGATGGACGCCTTTGAGGAGCCGGTCGAGCGCATCATGGAGGCGGTGCATCAGGTCCTCGAACGCACGCCGCCCGAGCTGGTGGCTGACATTTCCAGCAACGGTATCGTGATGACCGGCGGCGGCAGCCTGATCCGCGGCTTTGATAAGCTGGTCACGGCGCGCACGGGTATCCACACGGTCGTGGCAGAAAATGCCATCCAGTGCGTCGCCGAGGGTACGGGCAAGAGTCTCGAAAGCGTCGGCGAGATGAAGGACGGCACGATGAACCTGAGCCGCCGCAAGCAGATCAACTGAACAGAGAGCAAAAGGGGCTTCGACCGGCTGGTCGAAGCCCCTTTCCCTTTTACAGAGGAAGAGCGCGGCCATTTGGCTGCGCCCTTCTGCCTTATTTCTTTTCGATGACCTTGAGGACCTTTTCGTAGCTCTCCTCGGCGAGCGGAATGGCGTGGGCCAGCATGGCCTCGCCCTTGTGGCAGCACTCGTCCGCGTACTCCTTGTCCTTGAGGGACGAGAGGTTGATGAGGACGTTGAGCCACGCGCTCTGCATGGCAGTCTTGAGCGTCAGCGCCGCAATGCCGAGGTCGCTCACGACATTCGGATTGGTCGTGCCGACGAGCGTTGCGAGCAGGTCAATGGATTCCAGACAGACCTCCATCATCGTCAGGGGGACCTCCGTGCAGTTGCGGAAGCTCGCCTGCACCGCGCCGCGGCGAATGGCCTTCTGGGCGTCATTCTCCTTGGGCAGGGCGAGGGATTCGATGAGCACGTCGAACACCTCGCTGTCGCGGTTCATCACGTCCACAAAGCGCTCCTTCAACTCGTTGCCCTTGGCGATGGCGTCGAGAATGCGCTCGCGGTCGTCCTCAAAGCCCTTTTTGGAGAGCGTGAGGCCGTTGACCATCATGGTCAGCGCGACGCCGATGCCGCCCGCCAGACCCGCGACCGCGCCGCCGCCGGGGGCGGGCGCGTCGGAGCCGACCGCGTTGATGAGCTCTGTGACCTTCATATCCGCAATTTTCATGGAAAGTCCCTCCTTAGGGGTGTGTAAATTTTAGAACAGGCCCGTGATGCGGCCGTTTTCGTCCACGTCGATCTTCTCGGCGGACGGGACCTTGGGCAGACCCGGCATGGTCATAATGTCGCCGGTCTTGGCGACGAGGAAGCCCGCGCCGGCGTTGACCTTGAGGTCGCGCACGGTGATCTTGAAGCCGCGGGGCGCGCCGAGCTTGCCCGCGTCGTCGGAGAAGGAGAACTGGGTCTTGGCCATGCAGATGGGCAGATTATCAAAGCCGAGGTCGGTGAGCTGCTTGAGCTGCTTCTTCGCGGGGGCGGAGATGATGACGCCGTCAGCGTGATAGACCTTGGTGGCGATGGCGTTGAGCTTGGCCTCGATGCTGTCGTTCACGTCGTAGACATACCGGAAGTGGTCGGGCTCCTCGCAGAGGCGGACGACCTCCTCGGCGAGCGCCTTGCCGCCCTCGCCGCCCTTGGCCCAAACCTCGCTCAGACGGACGTTGACGCCCAGCTCGCGGCACTTGCTCTCGACGAGCGCAAGCTCGGCGGCGGTGTCGGTCGGGAAGGCGTTGACGGCGACGACGCAGGGCAGGCCGTAGACGTTCTTGACGTTGTCAACGTGCTGGAGGAGGTTCGGCAGACCCTTTTCAAGGGCTTCGAGGTTCTCATTGTTCAGCTCGGCCTTAGGCACGCCGCCGTGGTACTTGAGGGCGCGGACGGTGGCGACGATGACGACGGCGTTGGGATGGAAGCCGGCGGCGCGGCACTTGATGTCGAGGAACTTCTCGGCGCCGAGGTCGGCGGCGAAGCCTGCCTCGGTGACGGTGTAGTCGCTCAGGCGCATGGCCGTTTCCGTGGCTTGCAGGGAGTTGCAGCCGTGGGCAATGTTGGCGAACGGGCCGCCGTGGATGAAGGCAGGCGTGCCCTCGAGGGTCTGAACAAGGTTGGGCTTGATGGCGTCCTTCAGGAGCGCAGCCATCGCGCCCTCGGCCTTGAGGTCGTGCGCGGTGACGGGCTGATCGTCATAGGTGTAGGCGACGACCATCTTCGCAAGGCGCGCCTTGAGGTCGGCGAGGTCGGAGGACAGGCACAGCACCGCCATGATCTCGCTGGCGACGGTGATCTCAAAGCCGTCCTCGCGCGGCACGCCGCTGGCCTTGCCGCCGAGACCGTCGATGATGTGGCGGAGCTGACGGTCATTCATATCGACCGCGCGCTTCCAGACGATGCGGCGGGGGTCGATGTTCAGGGCGTTGCCCTGCTGGATGTGGTTGTCGAGCATGGCGGCGAGCAGGTTGTTCGCCGCGCCGATGGCGTGGAAGTCGCCGGTGAAGTGGAGGTTGATGTCCTCCATCGGGACGACCTGGGCGTAGCCGCCGCCCGCCGCGCCGCCCTTGACGCCGAACACGGGGCCGAGGGAGGGCTCACGCAGGCAGACCATGGTCTTCTTGCCGATCTTGTTGAGCGCGTCGGCCAGGCCGACGGAGGTGGTGGTCTTGCCCTCGCCCGCGGGCGTGGGGCTGATGGCGGTGACAAGGATCAGCTTCGCCTTGCGGGGCAGCTTGCGGATCTCGGTAAGGTCGAGCTTGGCCTTGTACTTGCCGTAAAGCTCGAGGTGCTGCTCGTCGATGCCGGCGGCAGCGGCGATCTCAGTGATGGGCTTCATTTCGTGCGCCTGGGCGATCTCAATATCGGTCATGTGAAGGTACCTCCTGATACAATATGTTAAAGAGTGCGGTTTTCCCGGTCGGATAACTTGTGAGTATTGTACCAAAATGCAGGAGGAAGGTAAACAACTTTCACGAGCCACTTTTTCGGTATCGGTTAAAAATTTTAAGCGTTCGGTCGGCGGGGGCTTACAGCGTGATGCACATGGGCTCGTCGAGGGTGACGGGGCCGCC
>ENA-ORSY01000434-ORSY01000434.1-human-gut-metagenome-genome-assembly--contig:-NODE-434-length-42335-cov-15.446192_pt1 | contig 42335 bp, 43 predicted proteins | sample MGYA00242193_ERZ509160 | MGnify/ENA primary metagenome ERZ509160 (study PRJEB26280, sample SAMEA2338670) | human gut metagenome | biome: human gut; feature: human-associated habitat; material: faeces...
ACCTTGACTGCTGACCACTACCGGCGGCCAGTGGGAATCATCAAGCCGCGTGATTTTCCCGTCAATGGCATCCTGGATACACTGGTCAAAGAGCGGTTGCAGTTCTTCCTGTACCTCGGGCTTCATCCAGTAACAGCGCCCGTCCGCACTGTTGCGTTTTGGTAAATTCATATCAACCCACCTCTTTCTGAGTCATAAAAAATGCCCCGTGCCATACTGCCGCAAGGACAGACTGACGCAGGGCATGAAAAGGCCGCACAGAACCAAGACCTGTTTTCCAAAGCCCTGTGCCTGACAATATTCTGTTGTCTTTCGTGTCCATTTGGACATAGAAACCGACCGCTATGCATCTGCTTTTACCTGTTGTACACTCTCTTTTGCCCGCTCCAACTCGTCTGCCAGGGCCCTGACCTGGAATTCCACCATGTCCTCCGCCACCTCCGGAAAGAGGAACGGCATGGTGTCCGGGATGGCCTTGTACACCATCATCATGGCCAGAGCCAGATTGCCAAACAGACGGGGGTCAATGCGGTCCGCAGGCAGGCCAAAGATCGAGAGCAGTTTTCCGTAAAAGATAACCTGGTCTTGCCGAAACGCCTGAAAATTCTCCTCAGAGAGACAATGGCGCACTTGCTGCTCCTCCTCAATGGACAAAATAGCGACTCCGCTTTTGGCTCCGTAACAGCAGTTTTTTAGGAAGGCCTCCACTCCTTCCCTCCAACTAAGTGAAGGATCTCCCATCAACTGCCTGGCATATTGCAGCAGCTTGGGCTGCTGATATCGAAGCGCTTCCAATACCAGTTCTTCCTTGGAGGGGAAAAAAGTGTAGAAAAAGGTCTTGGAGATACCAACCTTTTTGCACAATACATCAATACTGCTATGGATCAGCCCCCTGTTCACGATACACTGAATTGCAGTGACCATCAGAGCTTCCTTTACCTGCGCCCTCTCCTCATCAGAATACGCCTTTCTTGCCACAAGCCGTCACCTCCTTATATAAAGTATAAAATTAAAAAATAGTATCTATATCATAAGCCATACGGGACGGAAATGCAACAGGCTTCTTTGGGCTTTCTCCAATAAAATTTAGCGGCTCAGAATGATTGTCTCCCTTCGTTTTCTCCATAACTCGGATGAATAAAAATCGTAGGTAAGTCTATTTTTGTGTATAGCGAATGGTCATATCATATTCCGAAGCAGATGTGGAGAGGCCAAAACAGATTCTGTCATGATTCAGACCATATTCGGTTGAACTGTTTTCTCGATTCGGGGAGGCACTTTAATCGGTCAACTCTCAAACAGATGGCCTATATTTGTCACCACAAGATGGCTCTGCTCCTCATCGCGGGCCATGGCCACGGTGTAAATTCGGATGGAATACTCCGCACCATCCTCTACAGGATAGGCCTGAATCGCATCTAAGTCATATAGGTTCAGCAACACATACCCCTGAGTAGCTACTTTAATCAGCTTGGCCCGGCAGTCCCGGCAGTAGTAAGAGGATTCTATCTCTCCGCCTGCCTTCTCTGGAAGATAGGCAACACACCGCTGGATATCCTCCGTCCGATCAATGAACAGGGGCAGGCCGCTCCCACCAAAAGTCATCACATTATAGTCCATATCCTGGGTCGGGGCCAATTCACCAGAATAACGGTAACAGGGCTCGTAAATCTCCAGTTCAGTCAATTTGCCGGTAGAGAGTTCCAGTAGACAGGGGGCATGGAAACGGGGACCTTGTAGATTATCACACACCATGCACTCCTCCGGCTCTGGGGCAATCAAGATCTGCTCCCAAAAGGCAGCCTCTGTTTGTCTGCACCTAATCCAGCCGAGTCCTATCCCAGTAAGAAAAAGCAAAACGCCTTCGATGCATAAAAGAACTTTCTGGAGACATTTGTTTTTCCTCATAATGGATACCACCCAGCAAGATTTGTCACGTGAATCAGGCCGTGCCTTTGCCGCCGCAGGGCCGCCTCCAGCACTTCACGGGAGCCGCTGGACGGATGGCTGACATAGGCAATCAGATGGGTGCTGTGTTCTACCATATAGCGGTTAGCCCGGACAATGGCTACCCTTTTGGGAACGGTCTCCATGCCGGGCGGATAAAAGGTGCCGTCAAAGCCCTCTGGGATAGGGATGGGCTGGTTGTAGGGATGATAGGGCAGAAGCAAAGTCAGGGTTACTGCTTGGTGGCGCTCTTTAGCGTCTCTGACTGCACTGGCAGCCAAACTGTCAAAGCCGCCGTAGTGTCCCACCACAAAATCGGTGACGCCGCACTCTGTGATATGCTGTTCTACCGCCTGGACCAGTGCGGGGCGGACAGATTCGCCTGTATCCCGGTGTCCGATGAAAAAGCAGGTGCTCATGGCGCTGTCCCACCTCTCCTGCCCCGTGAAGATGTGTCCCACGGTGTGATTCAAAAAGTCATAGTAACTTCATATCTTTTGATTGCCCTATTATATCATTGTATTGCCATTAAAGGCAATTTCAATCTATAAATAATTTTGGCGTCCCGTGATAACCTCTTAACAAAAAGAGGTGCGTCATGGAAACAGAGTATCGGGAACAATTCATCAAGTTTGGACTGAAGGTGCAATACTATCGAAAACTGCGGAATATGACGCAGGAGGCGTTTGCCGACGAGATCGGCAAGTCTTGGTCATTTGTGGCGAAAATTGAAAGTCCCACACGGGCATTCGGTGTATCCATGGAAACGCTGTTCAAGATCGCAGAGGTGTTGCAAGTACCCGTCTCAAAACTGTTTGAAGATTGATCACACAAATAAATCCCACGGTGGGCCCATTGACAGCATCGAAACGTTTTCTGCGTAGGTGATTCACGAAAGTATAGTGACCGGCTTTATTGTCTTTCTTGATACGACCCAATAAACTGCTCCCTGTCGTATTCGGTAGAGTGATGTATTTTGTTCTTTTCTCTGTCTTAGAAAATACTTAGAGTGGGTACTTCTGGCTGGCTCATCATGAACCAGACCCCAGCTCACCAAATGGGCAGACCCTCCCCCTGGCGGGGGAGGGTCTGTTTTTCTCAGGAGAGCCGGTAGAGATTGGATGTCCGCCCGCCGTTCTCCCGCCAGCGGGTCTCTTTTGTCAGGAGTTCCGCCTTACACAGCTCGTCCAGCGCCCGCTTGACGGTGGAGCGGGAGAGGCCCAGTTCCTTCGCAATGGTCTGGATGGCCGGCCAGCACCTGCCGTCCTGGTCGGCTCGGTCTTTCAGATACATATAGACGGATCTGGCCCGGTGGTTCAAGTCGGAAGAATAGATGGCCCGGAAATTTGTCACAGGTATCACCCCCTTCAGCGCCGGATCTTGGGCCTGCGCCCATCTTTGGGCGGGTCATCCGCCTGCACGACCTGGACCGCGCTGCCGCCGGATGCCGGCTCCCCCTGTGGGATGTCCCCATCCCCGGTGGCAGGCGCATAGTGCTTGCGGAGGATCGCCTCCTCCAACTCCTGCTTGCTGGCGTAGGCCACCGGCCGCTGGGCCTTCTCCGGCACCTGGTAGGGCTTGCCGAACCGGATACCCCAGTCCAGGAACAGGCGCAGACGCACCTGCATGGGGTGGACGCCAGTCTTGGCCACAATAAAGCTGCCCTTGGGCATGGATTTCAGCTCATCCGGCGTCATCAGCGGCCGCTCGATCATCTGTAAACTCTGGGATGGGTCGTTCTTCCCCCGGCTGATGGAGCCGCTCATCACCGTGCGGCTGCCCAGGGCCTTGGACAGCTCCACCGCCGTCTGGCTGGCTGGGGCGAAGCCGCCGAAGATGTTGACTTGGCAGTTGTCCACGATGATCTCCGAGCCCTCCTTGCCGTAGTTCTTCTGCAGCTGTCCGGTGATGCTCTGCACAATGGGTACCAGCATCAGGCCGCGGGAGCGGGAGGCGGAAAACATCAGCTCCAGGGACTGGATGGGCGGGCAGGTGCCCAGCTCGTCGGCAAAGAATACCACGCGATTTTTCAGCCGTCCGCCGTTCTCATCCGCCACGGTGAGGATCTCCCGGTACAGGTTCTGGAGGATCAGGCTGACCATGAAATACTTGGTCTGGTCCTCCTCCGGGAGTACGATGAAGATGGCGGACTTTTCGTTGCAGAAGGTCTCCGCGTCGATGGCGGTGTCAAAGCACAGGATCTGCTCCATCTCGCTGTCCAGGAAGGCGTTCAGCCGGGACAGCACCGTGGAGATCACCGACAGCATGGCCTGCTCCGAGGTGTTCAGCGCGGCGCCGGCGAACCACTTGGCCTTGTGGTCGGGCGGGAGTTTCGCCAGCAGGAGTTGGAACTGGTTCTTGCCCTTCACGCCGCTGGGGGCCAGGAGCTCCTGCACCAGCTTGAAGACGGAGACGATGTGCCGCTCCTCAATGGGCCTGCCCTCCGCGTCCTTGGTGGGCAGGTACTCCGCCGCCAGCAGGAGCATGGAGGTCAGCAGGCCCTCGGCCGCATCGTAAAAGTAGGCGTTTTGGCCATATTGGGAACTGTCCCCGGTGGTGTTGATGAGGGTCTTGGAGAGGATCTTGGCGTACTTCTCCGCCTTGGCCTTGGCCGGCAGATTTTTGGGGTCGGCCTTGTAGATGTCCATGTACTTGTTGATCAGGTGAAGCAGATTATTGCCGTCCGAGCGGGTGGGGTTGCGCAGATCCAGCACGGCGATCCGATACCCGTAGCAGTCTTTGGCAATCCCCGCGTAGTTGCGAAACAGGTCGCCCTTGGTGTCCGTGCAGAGGAAGGACATCCCGGTGGCCAGAGCGTATTCGATGTTGGGATAGAGAAAATAGGCGGTCTTGCCCGCGCCGCTGGCGGCGGTGACCAGGGCGTGGATATCGTCTGTATCCACAATGGCGGTGACATGGCCCTTGCGCCCCTCGCAGCCCAGAATCAGCCCCTGCTTTTTGGGGAGCTGTTCCCCTTTGCGCCACAGCTCCGGCCGGAAAGGGACGTGGGCATAGGTCTGCTGGATCTCCTTTTTGGTGGCCCAGCGCGCCGTCCCATGCTGGCCGTCTCCCACAGTCCTGGATTTGATGTTGTCCAGGGAGCCCTGCCCGGAGAAGTGGGTCACCGCGGCAAGGAGCAGGAGGGCACCGCCGGCCAGCGCCAGCAGGAGAATTGTCTGCATATCCATTTGATCACCCCATTTCCATTTCCGGCGCCTGTTTTTGCTGATCCATCTGTTTCAGTTCCTCCGCGTCATATTTGACGGACACCTTGGCGCAGGAGAGGGCCAGTTCCAGCCACGCGCCGGCGATCTCCCGTTTCTCCGTTTCTCCTCGCACACCCGGGGCGCTGCTCTTGTCCAGGCCGGTCTGGAGCCGCGCGGCGATCTCCTCCGTCCGGCTTGGGATGGACCGCCGGTTCTGATGGGGCAGGATGTGGCTTTGCAGGTACTGGCAGCCCTGGGCGGGCGTCAGGGCCGTCCCCAGCTGGCGGCACTCCCGCAGGGTCACCAGCAGGGACAGGGCGGCCATTTCCTCCGCGCAGTCCATGGCCGTGTCCAGTCTCTTTTCCTGCAGGCACCTGCGGTAAAATTGGAACAGGGCGGGCACTCGCTGCTCCGCCCGGTCCGGTTTCAGATCCACGCACTTGACCGCGATGCGGGCGCAGACAAACTCCGCCGCCCGGAGCTGGGGATGCTGCTGGGCAGGCTGGGCGGGCTGGCCGTTCAGGGCCTTCAGATCCTCGTCCCAGTCCTTGTACTCCGGCCGCTGTACGGACACCTGGGTGTATCCGTGTTCCCCTAAGATATCTGTGAGGCGGCCGGACGCCTCGATCCCTGCGGCGTCGTGGTCCAGGCAGAGCACGACTTTCTGGAGTCCGGGGTCCTTTTCCAGCATCCAGAGCATGGCCTGCTCCGAGGTGCCACAGAGGGCCACATAACTGTGTTCCTTCCATGCCTCCGGGTTCAGCGTCAGGAAGGCCAGCAGGTCGATGGGCGCCTCGAACACATAGAGCCGGCCGCTGTGCCCGAACCAGTGGAAGCTGCACCGGGGATCGCTGCCCTCCACATTGCCCCGGAAGCTCCTGCCCTGGGTGTAGAGGCCCCGCTTATGGGCGTGGCGGGCAGCGCCGTACTCATCGCTCCCGACAAATACGGCGTTGTGATACTCCTTCGTTCCGTCCCGGGACTTCTCACAGCTCTCATAGATCATCCCCCGTTTGGTAAAGGCGTCCAGGATGTCCCGGCCGATGAACCGCTGCTGGAGCAGATAGGCGTAGAGCCGCCGCATGGTACGGTTGGCGGGCGGGAGGGCGAATTCCTTCCGCTCCTCCGGTTCAGGCGTCTTGGCCTGGGGGTAGGCGATCCCCTCGCCGTCCAGCAGGCGTTTCACCGCCTCCTGGTACGGCAGGCCGTAATACGTTTGGACGAAGGAGATGGCGCCGCCGCCCTCCTTCGACGCATGGTCGTACCACTCATTGCCCCGCACGGTGATGCTGTGATCTGAGGCCAGACGCTTGTCCCGGCCGGAGGGGATGAGTTTCTCTCCCTGCCGGCGCAGGAACTCCACCAGATCCACGCTGTTGGCCCGGAGTTTTTGCTCCTCAGTAAAAGGGATATAAGGCATTTCGTACCTCCTCTTAAAAAGTGGGGCCGCAAAACGCGGCCCCGCATGGTCTTATCTTCCGCGTTTCCGGGTCTTCCGGTGGTAGGGGATCTGCCGCGGGATGGCGCCCTTCCGCTGGGGCCTCAACTGAACGGCAGAGCGTCCTGCCTTCTGGGGAAGCAGATCTGTGCTGTTATATTTCTTTTTCACAACATGACCTCCGTTACATGGTGATAGTCGGTTCTTCATGATCGTCCGGCTTGTGGCCCATGGCGATCTTCTTTTCCCGGATCTTCCGCCGGAGTTTTTTGTCCACGATTGGCCGCAGCCCTCCGGGGCGGGGCGGCTGGCTCTGCTCCCGGAAGATCCCGGCCAGGTGGTGGAGCAGCTGGGCGACCGACTGCGCGACGGGAAAAAGATCCCGGCGGCCCATGTGCTCCACAAAATACTGCGCGTACTGATTGCCCTGCTCCGCCGCCCGCTGGAACCACTGCCGCGCGGCCTCCCGATCCTCCGGGACTTCCCCGCCCATCAGGTAGAGCTTGCCAAGGGCGTACTGGGCATATTGGCTGCCCTGTTCCGCCGACGCGGCCAGCCAGCGGACGGCCGCCTCCGTATCCTTGGGCACATCCTCCCCCTGGAGGAGCAGTTTCCCCAGGCGGTATTGCGCGTACTGGTTTCCGCTCTCCGCCGCGCGTTCCAGCCATCGGACAGCGGCGGCGGGATCACGGGGCAGTGTTGTCCCGGAGAGATACAGCTGCCCCAACGTGAAAGCGGCGGAGCCATTTCCATGCTCCGCCGCCTGGGTCAGCAGTTTCACCGCCCGGGCTGTCTGCTCCGGCGCGGCGTGTGGATCTTTGAGGATGGCCTGCGCACGCCGGTACGCCTGCTCCCATGAGGCGCGGGGCTCCCCGCTGTCAGGGGGGACTTCCTCCCAGACGGGCCCCGGCTCCGGCTGGGGGCCGTCTTCCTCCTGTTCCGGCAGCGCGTCCTCCCCATGGTCCTCCGGGTGGAACACCTGCCGCAGCTCTCCCAGCCGCACGGCCTCCCGGATGACCATATTCTTGATGGACTTGAACTCCTTCTGCCGGGACAGGGGCAGACGCTCCGGCAGGTCGTTTTTATAGGTGCGCAGCACCTCCTCCCGCATCTCATACCACAGTTCGTAGGCCTGGGCGACACGGGGATCTCTGGCCAGCTCGTCCACGATCTCATCCACCACCGATTTCAGCGGCGCTTTCAGATAGCCGTACTGTTTTTTGCCGGAGAGAAACCGCAGGCGGTCCGCCAGGTGGGTCATCAGTTCCTCGATGCGCGGGTTGTCCGCCGTCCCCTCCTCCATGCGGCGGATCAGCTCCCGCATCACCGCCTGGGCGTCCTGGTTGAGCGCGTCCCGCCGCTGGGTCTGCTGCCGGTAGAGCTCCGTCAGATCCTGCCGGAAGATCTCTCCCGCCAGCTCGGACTTGATCTGGGCGATGCCATCTTTCGTCAGGTAGCCGGACTTGCCGTCCGCGCTGTAGCAGACCATGTGGACATGGGGGTGGTGGGACTCATCGTGGAAGGCGGCGTACCACCGGAACTGATCCCAGGGGATCTTCAAGGCCTGGGCCATCTCCATGGCGCAGCCGGTGAGCAGGCATTTCCACCGCTCCGCGTCATCGTATCCCAGCCGGGCGGCGTCCTCCCGCCGCAGGGAAATAATCGGCAGCCACACGTTGCCGGGGTGGTGGGCGATTTCCTCCGCTACCCGGGAGAGTGTCAGCGTCTCATCCGATCCGTTGAACAGGGCGTGGGACCCCCTGCGCTGGGCGCGGGGCCGTCCGGCGATGTACTGGACGTAGTTCTCCTTCTTGGCGGCGCGGTCGTAGTTGTCCTCCAGGGCCCGGGTGATAAAGTCCGAGGCGTTGCCCCGGGTGGGTGCGGCAGCGTAATCCTCGTACTCGAAGGTCCCCCGGCTGAGGGGGAAGTCCCGGAGGAGCCGCTCCACCATCTGCCGCTGCTTTTCCGTAGCGGGCAGCTGGGCGGTCTGCTCCGGGAGCCGCTGGGCGCCCTCCCGGGTGGCCATGTACCGGACGTAGTTGCTCAGATGGGCGGCGGCTTTTTTCGAGCCGCCCTGGATGTAGGGACACTTGAAGATCAAGCGGGGCATGGATATCACCGCCTTGTATCGAACAAAATAACCGCACGATTTGATTGACAATATCGTGCGGTTTTCGTATAATGAGAGCAACAGGAAACACACTATGGCTCACAGGAGGTGTTTGCGATGATCGTGACAGCAACGGAGTTTAAGTCCAACTTGGGAAAGTATCTGGACATGGCTGCCACACAGGATGTGTATATCACAAAGAATGGGAAGAGCATTGCCCGCCTGACCAGCCCCTCCAGCAATAAGCTGGCGGTGTTGGATGGGTTGGTGGGTATCGCCTCCCGGTCCGGGGATGCGGATGAGGACGCGATTCGGAAGGAGCGTCTGGCACGGCAATGAGGATCATGGTGGACACCAATGTGCTTTTGGACATCCTCCAGAAGCGGGAGCCGTTTTTCGCAGACTCCTACCGCGCCATTCGGAAAGCAATCGAGGCGGATGCGGAGTGCCTGTTTTCCGCCTCCGCGGTGACTGACATATTCTATCTGCTGCGGAAGGCGCTGCAGTCTCCCCAGCAGGCGAGAGAGCGTGTGGAGCAACTGGCCGCGCTGGTTACCTTCGCGGATGTGACAGGGATGGACATCCACACCGCCCTGTCCCGGGAGATGCCGGACTTCGAGGACGCGGTGGTGGACGCTGTAGCGGAACGGAATGAGGCCGACTGCATCCTGACCCGCAACACGAAAGATTTTGCTGGTTCTGTGGTACCGGCAATCACTCCCACTGATTTTCTGAATCGTTGATACAGAAACGCCGCCGTCCAGACAGGACGGCGGCGTGTTATTCCACGCCCCGCTGATAGTCAGCGGCGTCCTCGAAGGAGATCCTGCCGCGGGTTTCCTTCACCTCCCGGACACACCGGGGGCGGAGTTCCCGGAGATCCTCGTCCGTGAGTTCCATCCCCGCCGCCAGGATGTTCATCATCATGTCCATCTCCACGGCCAGCTTGAACAGCAGGCGGGAGATCCGATCCTCACTGGCTTTCACGGCCGCCCGGATGGCGGAGACCAGAGTGGGCGGCAGATATTCCATCGCCTCCTTACCGGAGACGTAGCCGGCATAAAACCGGATGGCCCGCTCAATGAACTCGTTTTGTGTCTGGCAGTTATCCCGCGGGCAGAGTTCCTTGACCAGATCCTGCATCTCCGGAGAGATCCGCAGGGCAAACTTGATCTTGTTTCTGGGCATACAAATGACCTCCAATCTTGCGCATATCCCCGCTGTGAACCGGGCAAACGCCTGACACAGTGGGCTTTTTTCAACATGAGACCCCCGAGAAGACCCCAGGGTGCGGAAACAGACCCCCGCCGAAACGCTCCCCGACCCGCATTGCGGGGCGGTGTGAGGGGCACGGAGGGGCGGGTGCGACCCCCGCGCTTTATCCAGCACTTTTTTCGCCCCCCCGGTTCACGCCGGTGCAAGCCCAAGTCCCTCGTTTTTCCGCAAGCGGCCAAGCTAATCCCTTGCGCCGCGCATCCTCTCCGCCCCCTGGCCGTCGGGTCAGGGGACGGTTTTGCGGAACGTCGGCCACACGGCCTCCACACGCTGTTCCAACGGCTCCTCTGGGATACGGATGCCACCCCGTCCTCAAAGGGCCAACACGGGGCGACACAGGGGCAACGGTGGGGAGAAACGGAGGAGCCGTCCGTCGAGGGCGGCTCCTCCCAGTTACATCTGAGGCCTCGGCTCCATACGCGGTTCTTCTGAGAGCAGTTCCTGCCGGTATTCCTCCAGGGACATCCCCGTGAGGCTTTGGCAGTAAGCGTCCATTTTTTCTTGGAGCAATTCCTGTTCCGGAGTAGTCAGCGGATAGGAAAACTCGAACTCGTTCCCGTCGCCGCAGACGAGCGCGATGGCCAGCGCCCGCTCCGGCTCTCCCGTCTCCAGGTCACAGTTGGCGTAGATGTTGAGCCAGTCGCTATTGGAATCCGAGTCCACACTGGTCCCAAACACCGCGTCCGGGTCGAAGGTGACCGGCATGTAGAAGGACAGCGTTCCGTCGTACTCGGAGATGTCGCCTTCAAAGGTGACCTGCCGCAGATCCAGCCGTTGGCTCCCGCCGTCCAGTTCGGGCGGCGCCCCGGCCTCCTGCCGGTACCGCTCCGCATAGAGATCGTTCAGGGTTTTCCCATACTGTTTCTGGCAATGTTCCTCCAGCTCAGCCCGCAGAAGTTTCCGCTCCTCTGGGGTCAGATTGTAGGTGAAGGACTTCTCCCAGGCGCCGTCTTTGCGGTAAAGGGTGAGATCCATGTGATTACAGACCTCCTGCCGAGCCGCGTCATAGCTGATATAAATATCGAGCCAGCTCCCGCTCTTAGCACATTTTACCTCGGGCCCGAACACCTCCATCTGCACCGCGTCGCTGGCACAGTCCACCTGAAAATCCAGCAGCCGCCCCATGCGTTTGGCTGGCTCTGTGAACAGAAGATTCCCCGGCTGGAGATTCCGCAGAACCTTTAGGGGAGCGCCGAGGTCACGGTCGGTCAGCTCTTTTCCTTCCAGCCGGGACACAAATTTCCGCCAACGCTCCTCCTGAGAACTGTGCTCCTTGCGGAACGCCTGGTAGGCGGCGGCGCTGACATCCTGGAACCGATAGCTTTTCCAGCCGTCCAGAACGTGGGCGGCAGAGAACACCTGCCTGTCGAAGTCCAGCTCAAACACGCCGGCGACCTGGCCGGAATTGTCCACCCGCGCCAGGGTCAATCCTTCAAACCGGCCCAGAGAAATATCGTATCCGCCGTAAATTTTTCGGGCAAAGTCATCAGCCCCGCCAGCGTTCTCCCGCAGATGCCTGCGCAGAAGCCGGGCTGTCTCCAGAAAATCTTTTGGGTGCTCAGTGGCAAGGCAGCGATCTTTTCCTTTTTCCCACAGGCGGAATGCGGAGAAAACCTTCCGAGCCTCCCGTTCCTGAAGTTCCTTCAGGTCTTCCTGCCGGATGGCTGCTTCGATTTCCGCCGCCTGTTCCGCCGGCACCATCTCCCGGTACAGATCCACAAGGTGGTCCTGCAGATGTCTCTCAATGCTGGTGCCTTTCGCCTCCAACACAGCCTCTAACGCATCCCAGCGGCGGCTGTCCAGCCACATCTCCGCGGAGTAAGAATTGCTCATACTCTCGCCTCCCTCTCTGACACAGAAGATGCCGGATGCTCTGGCTTGGCCCTGGGCCGCTCCTCCGTCCCCTCCATGCTGTCGATGTACTCTCTGGTCTGGGCCGGCACATATTTTTTGTAGAGCCGCTCCAGAAAGCGGTCCAGCTCCGCCTCCAGGGAGGTGTTCCCCTTGGCCAGATAGAACTGGATGGCCCGGAGCTTTTCCTGCTCACAGGCCACAGTGACCGTCACTTTTTTCATGAATATGCGTCCTCCTGTCCTTAGATTTAAAGTTCCATGGTGGGCGCCGCCTCCTGTTCGCCGGAGCGAAGGGCGTTATACTGGGCCGCTACCTCTCGGAGATAGTGGTCGGCCAGCGCCGGGTGCTCCCCAAACAGCGGCTCCACATACTGATATCCATAGTGGGTCCTGGGCGCGTTCCTGTCATACCGTCCCAGCACATAGTGGAGGGGGACGTCCTCCATGGTGAAGAAACTTCCCCGCACGGAGCAGGTCAGGCGGTCATGGTCAATGCCTTGGATGACGCCTCCCCGCAGGCAGAAATCACCGGGACCTCCGTAGGGTTCTGTGGCAACGAAGAGTACCTGGGTCCCGGTTTCCAGTGTCTCGGACAGCAGGCGATCCCGCATCCTGCCGATGATCTCTCCCCGGTAGAGGTAGGCGCTATCGCCCTGGAACGTGTCGCTGTCCATCCCCATAACCTTCAGGGCTTTTTCGTAGGCGGCGTCGATTTGGGAATCTGCCACGCCATCGTTGAAGAAGTGGCCACCGTAGTCCCCGAAGTAGTGGGTGATCCGCTCCGCCTCCGACACCTGAAGCAGCTCCTCATAGGTCGCGATCAGGCTGGCGGTCTTGAAGGAACAGAGCACATCTTTCTGCTCGATTTTGCCAAAATCTTGTGACATTATTTCATCTCCTCATACAGAATCATTCTTGGTCATCCGCCCGACGGCGGCAGATAAGCCCGCGGGTTTGTCCGTTGGCCATTGACACGCACTTCGAAGTGGAGATGGGGGCCGGTGGATCGCCCGGTGGAACCGGAGAGGGAAATGATGTCTCCGGCCTCCACCGTCTGCCCCACCTGGGCCAGCAGCTGGGAGTTGTGGCCGTACAAGGTGGACAGGCCATTCCCGTGGTCGATCATCACATAGTAGCCGTAACTGCTGTTGTACTGGGACACGGTGACGGTGCCGGGCAGGGCGGCCCGGATGGGTGTGCCGGTGGGCACTGCCAAGTCCATTCCGGTGTGCCCTCTGGTTTCGCCGGTAAAGGGGTCGCTGCGGTAGCCGAACTCAGAGGTGACCACCGATTCCCATCCCGCCCCGATGGGGGAGCAGAAACCGTCCGCGCCGATATAGGGTACGCTGGCCCCCGGGAACCAACTCCCGCTGGCTCCATCTGGGGAGCCGTAGACGATCAGGTTATAGATGCTGTCGGCGTTGGCCTGGTGGTTTCCTGTGATCCCAATCCCCATCGTGCTGCCGATCCGCTCATAGACCTGGGCCAAATCATCCACCAGATGGGGGATCTGATAGGTTTCCTCGACTTCCACCTCGTTGCCCTCCTCGTCTGTGTCAATGACTGTCCGGGTCCCATCCGTGTAGGTTACAAAACAGTCCACAAAGGATTGTAGCCCCACCTCGTCCGGCTGCTGTCCGCCGAAATACAGAACATAAAAAATGACCTTGACCCGGTTGGCGTCAAGGCTATTTCCCTCCTCCAGCAGATCATTGATCTCCTCCACCATGCTGTCCAGCGTGCCGAAACTCTCCCGCATCTCCAGCACATACTGCCGGTACTCCGGGGTGACTTCACTGGAGATGGTTCCGCCGTGGAAGCACAGCTCTACGGTGGAGACATTCTGCTGAGAGGTGGATGAGAAGATGGAGCAAATCAGGGCCACGATCAGGATGATGGGCGACAGGATGGCTACCAATACCCAGCCAATTTTCTTTCGGGTACTCTCGTCGGTGAGAGCCAGGAGCGCCGCTTTGATTGCCGCTACTGTTGCTGTACTCATGGCTCATCATCTCCCACCCGCCGTTCCGAACAGCTTTTCCTTATAAGGCGGGGCATGGACCTCCAGAAGATACCGCTCATTGCCGCACTTATAGAGGCAGACGCCCCGCTGGGGGTAGCGGATCAGCTCAAACTCAGACGGCTCCAGCTGGAGATTCTCCATGTAGAACTTCTTATCCACGCTGCCGGCGTTGAAGAGGAACTGATGGGTGGGGATAGCGAACAAGGGCCTTGTCAGCTCCCGGATGCCCGGCTGGTCGAAGTCCTCCAAATTCTGCGACGCCAGGATCAGGGCGGACTCCTTCTTGCGCACCCGCTTTAAGCTGTTGCGGATATACTCCACGGCGGTGAGATTGCTCAGCCAGATGTACAGCTCGTCCAGCGTGGCCACCGTATTGCCCTCGGTGAGCAGCTTGTCGCTGAAGAAGGAGAGCACGTTGAACAGCATGGCGTTCTTCACACTGCTGTTGGCCTGGAGCAGCCCCTTCACTCCGAAGACCAGGAAGCGGAAGCTGGTGATGTTGGTATGGCCGTTGAAGAATTTGCTCTCCGCCCCCCGGCACATGGAGTGGAGGCCCAGCAGGATCTCCCGCAGCAGTTCTTTGGGGTATAGCGGGTTTTCCTCCCGGTCGTAGTGCTGATAGGCGTCCTCGATGACGTCATAGAGGTCGGAGAGGATGGGATAATCTGTGGGCGTCAGCGTGGAGAAGTCTGTGTGGTCGTTCAGCCCAAAGCTCCGGTACAGCCGCTCCAGCATCAGCTCGATGGTGTCGATGTGCCGATCCGCGAAGTCTTTGTAGGAGCGGAAAAAGTCTTTCAGGAAGGAGATGTGCTGGCTCAGGCGGGTCTTCTGGCGGAAGGCAGAGGGGGTGTCCGGCTCCGGTTCCTCCTCGCCGCCCACATCCCACACCTTGGGCTCCAGTGGATTGATTCGGTACTGGCCGCTCATCAGGTCGATAAAGCAGCCGCCCAGATGGGAGCAGAGGTCGATGAGCTCATGCTCCGGGTCCAGGCAGATGGCGGACTTCCCGGCCTCCAGGATGCTGCACAGCAGGAGTTTCAGGAGATAGCTCTTGCCCTGGCCGGAGTTGCCCAGGATGAGGGCGCTGGCGGTGGTCTTGTCCTCCGCCCGCCGGTCCAGATCCACGATGATATTGGAGCCGTATCGGTCCCGCCCAATGTAGAATCCGTGGGGATCGGTCTTGCCGGAGTAGTTGAAGGGGTAGAGGTTTGCCACCGAGCTGGCGGGCAGGACACGCTCGTATTGGCTCTTGAAGGTATTGCGGCCCATGGGGTTGGCGGAGAGGAATCCGTCCTGCTGGCGCAGGAGGAGCTGGTCGGTCCCCAACTTGCTCCGCACCAGCTCCGCTGTCACCTCCTCCCGGAGCCGCCGCAGGCTCTCCGGGTCTTTGGCGGCCAGGTCCAGGTACACCGCGCAGTGGATCAGGGGTTCCCGGTTCTTCCGCATGGCGGCGATCAGCTCCGCCACGTCCTGGAGGTTCCCTTCGGCGGTGACGGCCGCTTTCATGTTGTTGGTGCTGCTCCGAGCCATGCGGTTTTTGTTCTCCGCGTTGTGGAGGATGCCGTTCTCCTCGGCGGCGGTCACCTGCCGGGTGTAGACGCTCAGGGTGACGCCGCTCTTTTCCCCCAGATGGCGGAGCAGGGCCAGCTCCTCCGTCGTTGCCGGGTAGCTGCGCAGGGCCAGGGTACAGTGATACATGGAGCCGCAGATATAGTGATCTGTGTTGAACTTCACCGCGGCGGGGGCGATGATGTCAAGGAAATCCTTGGGCCGTACCTCCTGGGGCTGGCGTGCGGCCTTGGCCTTCTTTTTCTTCTGAGTTTTCTTAGGCATTTTCTTTGATGCACCCCTCTCCATCAAAATCGTCGAACCGCTCTGTGGTCACGTCCTGCTGGTAGTACACCGCCAGCAGACGCTTGACGTCCTGCTCCACCGCCAGCCGTGCATGGAAGCCCAGATCCCGGAGGGCCTGCTCTGTCTGCCGCAGACGGCTGTCGTCCTCGCCGGACTCCTGCGGCCCCAGCCGGTAGACCAGGGCAAACTCCCGGGCAGAGGCGGTGGCGGCCTGGATCTCGTCCAGGTGGGCGGCGTCCTTCCGCAGGAGCTCCCGGATGGCCGGGAGCTCCTCCTGCTCCAGCCGCTGGCGGTACCAGTCCTTGTTGCGCTGGAAGGACTCCCGGGAATCCAGGGCCAGTAGCCGCACCTCCTGGGTGGCGCACAGCAGGTCGGTCAGGTTCCTGATCCGGCCCCGGATGCCCTCGGCGGAGAGGACTGAGAGGTTGTCCGGCTTGATCATAAAAAAGACCAGCTCCCCGCCGGCGGTTTTGGTGCCGTGTTCGGTGAGCTGGCTGATCCCCATGAGCTGTCGGGTGTTCTGCCTCTGCCGCAGTTCTTTTTTCTGCGCTCTATTCAATGGTTTCCCCCCATTCGTAATACTGCTGTTTCAAAATTATAAAACATACGGCATAGCGGAGGAAGTCCAGGATGCTGGCCCCCTCCAGCCGGATGCTCAGGAAGGCGTAGAGGACGGTGATCACCAGGGGGAGCAGGATACCTGTCTGGGCGATGGCCAGGACAGAGAATAAAAATCCCACCCCGATGATGGCCACATCCCGCAGCTCCCACAGCCACAGGGTGGCCTTGGCCTTTAAGTTGTCTGGGTAAATAAACATGGTCCACCTCGCAAAAATGGAAGGCCGCCACATCAGTGACGGCCTTCCCGTAATCAAATCTTTTATTCTTTTTCCTGTTCTGTCAGATGGGCGGAGAGATCCCGGCCCTTGGTGCAGACAGCGCGGATATAAACGCAGGAATGCTCCTCGTCCACGCTGTACAGGATCACATCGTTGCGAAATGTAAACAAACGGATGCCTTTTGAATGCCACGGCTCCAGACTGTACAGTGGATACTTGCTGGGCATGGTCCTCAGCTCCCGCTGGATCGCGTCCCGCAGCCGGGTATACCAAGTCAGGGCTAAAGCGGGGTCTTGGAACTGGCAGCTGATATAGTCGGCCTTTTCCTCCAGATCCTGAATGGCCGTCTCCGTGTAGGAGACCTTATATTGCCGTGGTGTTTCCATGGGCAAGGCGCTCCTTCATCCGGACATCCACATCCTCCTGGGAGAACACCCGGCCCTCACGGATGTCCGCTTCGCTCTTGGCAAGCTTGGCGCTGATCTCCTGGGCAGTCATCTCGTCCCAGGTTTTCAGCGTAGGACGGAAGGGCATCCCGCCGTCCCGCAGACTCTGCTGGGCAAAAATGCGGACCGCCTCGGCAAAGGAAGTGCCGAGACTGCGGTAGAGTGCTTCCACCTGCGCTTTGAGCTCACTGTCCATCCGGACCTGAAAGGTCGATTCCATCGCCATGGCGATCCCCTCCTTGTAGTGCAATCGTACTACATTTTAAAAGGGCTGTCAAGCAGCTTCTGCAAGAGAAACGTCGCCGGCCTGAGACCGGCGGCGCTCCTGTTGTGCAGAATCATTCCTCCGCGATGGTATCTTGCTCCGAACTCTGCTCGGCATCCTGTTCCGGGTCCCGCGGCTCTGGCTCGGCTGCCTCCGCGGCGGCCTCGTCCGCCAGCGCCCGCTGGATGCAGGCCAGGAAGAACTCCTTCTGCTTGATATGATTGCGCTGGAGATATGCCTTGAACTCCTCGAACAGCTCAGGCGGCACCTGGAAGGCCACAGTCCTTGTCTCAGTATTCATATTTCCTTGATTCTCCTTCATGTGATAAAATTCGGTGATGAGCTGGGTCATGTACTCGCTCAGGGTCTGGCCAGACTCCTCCTGCTCCTGCCGGACGCGGCTGTGCAGGCTGATCGGTACCTGCGCACAGAGATTACGTTTTTCCTCCGCCATGGCGACTCCTCCTTTCTGGATGGCAAGGCAAGTATATCGAAAGCCCTCTGGAATAGCTATTCACAGAAAGCAACAAAGAAATTGTAGAAACGTAAGCGTAATGGACAAGCCCCTCCGCAAAACTTTTGATGGCCATCCGCCGGCAGGTCAGGTATAATGAGGGTAACTTTTTGAGGGGAGGCGGCGGATATGACGCGGTGCCGCTGGGCAGATCCTGATTCAGAGATCTATCTTGCCTACCATGACCAGGAGTGGGGCCGTCCGGAGCACGATGACCAAAAGCTCTTTGAGATGCTGATCCTGGAGGGCTTTCAGGCCGGCCTCTCCTGGCTCACCATTCTAAAGAAACGGGAGGCATTCCGAGCCGCCTTTGACCGCTTCGAACCGGCTGTTGTGGCCGGATACGACCCGGAGAAGGTGGAGGCTCTGATGGCCGACGCCAGAATCGTCCGCAACCGGGCCAAGATCCTTGCCGCCATTCAAAACGCAAAGGCGTTCCTCGCCATTCGGGAGGATTTCGGCTCCTTTGACCGCTACCTCTGGGGTTTCACGGACGGGAAGGTGATTCTGAACATGGACGATGTGTTCCACACCAGTACGGAACTCTCCGACCGAATCTCCAAGGATTTGAAACGGCGGGGCATGAAATTCGTTGGCACGACCATCATCTACTCGTTCCTCCAGGCGGTGGGGGTGGTGAATGACCACGAGCTGGCCTGCTTCTGCCACCCAAGTCATCTGGCATAGCGCATGGCCAGCACGATCCCATACATGATGAACTCCACGCAGGGGATGGCCACGCTGTTGCCCAGGGCCCTGTACCGTGCGGAGTCCGAGGCGCCGGGGAGGGCTGTCCAGCCGTCCGGGAAACCCTGGAGCCGTTCACACTCCAGCGGAGTGAGGCGGCGGATCAGCTGAGGCGATCCTGTCCCCGCGGCCTGATAGATCAGGTCAGTGGCGTCTTTGTGCTGGCGGGCACTCTCTGTGGAGGCCACATCACTGGGAGCAAGCTTGTCCACCCTCTGCCGGGAAAAGACCGCGTGGTGATCCGTGGCGGTCAGGGTATAGGCGATATTCTCCTGATAGCCGATGCCGTTGCCGCCGTTTTGGGGCTGGCGGTCAATGGCAGGGCCCATGATGCAGATAGCCTCCGGTGTTTCCTGCTCTACCAGGGGCAGATTGTTGCCGCCGGTGCCGGCACGGGCGGACAATGTCGGCGAAACTGAGTGCGGCCCTGTATAGCGGGCATCAATACCATGATTTTCAAATAATACCGGCTGATTGTTGCCGCTCATACCAGCTGCCGCGGTGATCGTGGGGCATACCCCAACCCCGATCTCAGCACCGCCCTGTTGCGTTGCTAATACCAGCGGCTGGTGGCCGTGCTCCTGGGATCGAAGGGTGCCTGTTACCTCCTCGGAGCAATCCATAATGCTGCCGCCCTGATCGTTGAGGCAGAGGACGGAGGGCATACAATTCCCGCTGGCTGTTCCCTTCAAGGTGGGCGCTACGGTTTCAGAATATCCGATACTGCCGGCACTGGCCCCGGCTCCAGCGGAGAATCCGGCTACAAGCGCGCAGGGATAGCCCTGCCCAGCCATTCCACCGCCGCAGCTCAGAGCGGTATGCTGTTCCTCTGACAGGAAACACTCCCCATTGCCTTTCGCTGTGATCCCGGCCACAAAGGTCTGCTGTTTCATGCCCGGCTGGGCGCTGAGGGCTCCTGCCACGTCATGGAGGTCACGTACCTCGTCCCGCTGATTGGCGGTAAACGCGATGGGGCGTTCTATTTCCGGCTGAGTGATAAATGTCTGCATCTGCATATTGCCGGTAGCCATCAGAGCTCCGGACACGCCGCCCAGGTCGATGCCCTCATCCCGCTGGTTGATGTGATAGGCTTTCATCTCCCGGAATGCCTGGGGTGGCATCCCCAGGCCCGCCTGGGCCATCAGTGCCGCTTTGAGCTGAGGCGGCAGCTCTTTGCCCCGTTCCTTTGCCCGCCGCAGGATGCCCCGGCAGGCTCTCACAGACAGATAATATCCCGCGTCAGGATCGGATTCCAAGATCTCAGACAAGGAGCTTTGGATCGGCTCTCTGGGCGCGGGTCCGGTGTTGAGGGGCGGTCTCCCCTCCCGATAGGGGGAACGGAGCTCCCAGTAGGGATTTCCAAACAGATCCACATGGCCGGGAGATAGGTCTAAATACAGGTACGGGATGGCGACCAGTTCAGAAACCGATTTAGCCGGGGCTTTCCGCCTCGGCGGGGCCGCTGTGTCTTCCAGACCGCCCAGCTCCAGCAGAACCAGCTGGCCATCCGGCTCGTGATAATAGCTCATATCAAAAATTTCCCCCTCTCGGGTCCATTCGGAAGCAACTCATCCAGCACATCGAACAGAAACTTTGGAGCGGTGTTCCCGGCGAAGTCAGCTACCAGAAAAATCCGCTTTCTCCGCTGGGCAACGCCCCAGAACTGTGCGTCCAGGCAGCGCCAGGCCAGGGAGAAGGAGCTGCCTGCCTGGATCTCTCCCGCGTCATGCCAAGGATAAGGAAAAGGGCGGGGCACCGACCCGCCGCCGCAGTGGATGCGCAGGATCTCCTCCAGCACGATGCGGAAGTCCTCCCCTTTGGGCGATCCGCTGCTAAAAGCGCCAGGCACGTTCTCCCATGCCATAAAGCGGGGGCGGATGCCGGCTCCTGTGCGGCCGCGCTCCCGTTCCGCTGTGCGCATCTCCTTGATGATGCGGATCTGTTCCATAAAAAGGCCGGAGCGGGCGCCGGCTAATCCGGCTCTCGCTCCGGCAACGGAGAGATCCTGACACGGGCTGCCCCCGCAGATGATGTCCACGGGGAACAGAAGTTTCCCACTCAGCTTGGTGATATCCCCCTTGTGGGCCATGCTGGGGAACCGGCGTTTGGTGACTTCCATGGGGAACGGCTCGATCTCGCTGGCCCAGACGGTCTTGATGCCGTATCTGGCCGCCGCCAGAGGAAAGCCGCCGATGCCGTCGAATAAGCTCCCCATGGTCAAGGTCATCCCATGGACATCTCCATCCCTTCCTCTGGAATGTGCTCCGTGGAGAGGATCTCCTGGGCACTGACCGTGCGCACGGGGACGCCGAGCCTGCGCGCCAATTTTTCTTCTTCTGCCATCCCATTGCTGATGACGTCCCCGCAGAGCCACAGCTCATCGCACCGTCTGAGCATCTGCAGGCCCATGCGGATGCCGACATCCCGCTGTTCCAGGTCGCTGTCATCGAGGAACTGGGGGAACAGCAGATGCGGGGCGTATGGGACCGCTCCCTGCGATGCGGCATAGCCGCACGCCTTCCGCGCAAACTGCAGGTTTTCATCGATATTCCCGCTCAGAGGCGAGGCAATGTAGGCTATGGTCCCAGGGGCAATGGTTTGAGGGGCGTTTCGAAACAGATACTTCGGATCATTTATGATGACGCCCTCTTTCCCGACCTCCACCGCGTGCTCTACTTCGACCGCCCACTTGATATACTCTGCGTCAGTGGCCTGGCAAAATGCCTCCGGGAGCCACTTGGCGGGGATGCGGAAGGGCCTGTCGGAATTTTGTACAGCCTGCTGGATCGTATAAGTGACCGCGTCCTGGATGGCGGGGAACAGCGCCCCCGCGTCTTTGGGCGAGTGCTCCCAGAAATCGAGCTCCAGCAAAGACACATCTTCGGAACGCGCCCAGCTCCCGCTGTGATCCTCATTCCAGACAAAGTCTGCCGAGGAGACTGAGACCCCCTCGTCATTGCAGTGGATCCACAGGGCCTTGTCCAGCTCCGGATACCGGACCGCAAGCGTTCCCACCATACATCCGCCGCCTGTGTTCCCGTAGATCCTCTGGGTGATCTCATACCGCTTCGGATCAAAATCGGGCCGCAGGTCGCAGGCTTTGATCTGTTCTGTGGAAATATCGGCGGATATATCATAATCTCCAGGATACGCCACACCGTGATAAGTCACGGCGGGAGTGCGGTTCAGGCAGAGGCCCCGCAGATCTCGGATCTTCTGATCCATCTCTGTATCGGATGTAAAGAATAAGCGGTGTCCGTCCTCAGATAGAAAACCGGACCGCCCCTGGAGGGGGCCGTCCGGCCGCGCTTCCGCCCATATCGCGTAAATGGCGGGCGGGTCTGATCTTGACTGCTTCATATTCACGTTTCTCCTATTTTCTATTTTCCCGCCACCGCCTGCACGATGGTCCGGGTGGTGTTGACGGCGGCCTGGGCGGTGTAGACGGCGGACATGATGTTGGCCCGGGTGGTGGTGTCCAGGCCGAAGGTGCCGGCGATCCGGGGCACCTCATTGGCGGAGAGCATCAGCCCCAGGCCCAGCAGGGCGTGGTCTTTGAATACCATCAGGCCAGCCACCAGAATGGTGGACTGGAGGAAGGCGGTGAGACACAGGCCGATGACCTGCTTGATCCACTGGACAAAGCCGTCTGTGTAGCCCCTGGGGATGCTGAACATGTAGAGGCTGCCCACGGCGATCTGGATGAGCAGGATGCCGCCCCGCTTGAGGTTGCTGAAAAACACCTTGATCACCGCGTAGGCCATGAGGATGACGCAGAAGATGATCATGATGGGGCTGGTGATGACGCCCAGGCCGAAACCTCCCGCGGCGCCCGCCATCTCCGTGATACTCTCCACACCAGTCAGATCCTCGATGATCTGCTGACCCACCGTCCCAATGCTGCTCCCATAGCCGGTGAGTCCGGAGGCAAAGGTCCCCTGGAGCGACACAGACAGGGAGTAGAGCCGTACCGGGACGGTGGTGAACAGGCACACGGACAGAAAGCCCTTCAGGATATTCAGGGCCGTGTCCTTGAGATTGGCCCGGCCGGTGGTATAATCGATCCCACACTCAAAAATACATACCACAAGGCTCACGCCGAACAGCGCCCAGCCCAATTGTGAGAAAAACAGGACGATGGTCTGCACCCAGTCCAGGTCGAACAGTTCCACGCCCATGTTGCCCATCTCGGCAAAGAAGTTCCCCAGAAAGCCCACAATCTGGCCGTAGAACCAGTCGATGAGGTTGTCCATGACGGTGGAGGCGACAAAGTCCAAGATAAACAAGGATGATCCCCCCTTTTCAGAAAGGGGCGCACCGTCCACAGCAAACAGAGAAGAGCCGCGCGAACGGCACGGCCCCTTCAATAGTGATAGCTGTCGCTGTTTCTCCTACAGCATGGTCTGTTGAATCTGCGGATCGTCAGGTTCTTCCGAAGCAGGAATTGGGCTCTCTGTTGCCACGCACCAGGCGTAATCTGCATTCCCTCCGGCGTTCATATATGCAGCTGCCCGTTCAGCGACTCCGTCGTCCATTTCGCCCATTAGGAAGCCCACCTCCGCCAAAGCCGGTATATGGTCCATGTTCCCGCCAAAATTCAGGTATTGGGCCGCGTTTCTAATCTCCGAAGGCAGAATGACCGACATCGAGTTGTAAAGCTGACAGGCGATATCCTGTCCATATTTCTGCTTTACATCGCGGAAAGCGAGGCAAAGCTCACTGACAGCTTCCGCGAACGGCTGTTCAAAGTCCTCGTTGAGCTCATAAGCGGCCTGCGTCCACTTGCTGAAGGTTCCATCCCGGCCGCCCAATTCTCTCTCCAGCGAGTAAAGCTGAAGGACTCCCTGAGACAGATCCCTGCCGAATCGCTGCCGGTTTGCTTTGATATCTGGAGCCTCCGGCCGCAGCTTTTCCAAGGCTGTTTCGAGCTCTCTTGCTAAAAAGTTTCTTGTGATTGGGTCGGACGTATCCGCAATCAGGCTCCGCAGGCCGCGCATGAATTCATCTCTCTGCATGGCGTCCTCCCTTAAATACCTATGATGCTCCAGATGTAGTTGGGGGCCAGCAGGACGAAGACCAGGCAGACGAAGAGGATGACAGGCCCCGCCCACTCAAACTGGCCATGCTTCCGATAATCAAAATACGCCATGGCGAGCTTGGCAAAGAAGGCGATGGCCAGCACCATGCTCAGAGCGGGAAAGACCACATTGTCCACCACGGTCTTGATCTGGCCGGAGGCGTCCGTCCAGGTCTGCTCCACCGCGCCGGCTACATCCCCGCCCGCCGCGAAAGCGGGCACGCAGAGGCATATAGCCAGGGCGAGAACTACGAGGAACATCTGAAAAATACGCTTGTGTTTCATGATCGTATTCCTCCTATTAAATGAAAGAGTGGAGGGCCGTCCCGTGGGACGGCCCTCTGGATCGGATACTATGGATGCGGCTTAGTAGCCGGTGCGGGGCAGGGGCTCGGCGGGCTTGTAGACCTTGGTCACCCAGCGGGAGGTGGCCATGATCCACTGGCCATTGTAGACGCCGCCCACATCCGCCTGGTTGACGAACTGGGTCCCTCCGGTGAGCCAGGAGACCACATTGCAGGTCACCTGCGGGGCCTCCACCTGCCGGAAGTTGGCGGGAACCACGCCGAACACCACCATGAACTCGGTGACGACCTCGTTGGAGGCCAGCCCCAGGGCGGCGGGAGAGGCGTCCAGCACATAGTTCTGCTGGGTGCTCAGGTTGTCGTACATGGTGCGGTAGCTGGGGTTCAGGTTGGTCTTGTAGACCACCTTATAATTGCCCGGTACGTTGTAGGTGCCGGTGACGATCTTGTCCAGCCGTACCGCCTGGGTGGGCAGGGTGTCGCGCCAGTAGAAGGAGGTGAGGCTGGTGGTGGAGTTGTTGCCGATGCCGCTGAAATCGTAGCGGATCTGCTGGCCGGGCATGACCTCCACATATCCGGTCTTCTTGATGGAGACATTGGTGTAGAGGCTCTTGTTGGTCATAGCCGCCTTGACGATCTGGCCGGCGTACTCGATCTCCACCTCAATGGGCGTCTGGTCCAGGCCATAGAAGTCCGCCGCCTTGGATTCCACGATCTTGTACCGGCCCAAAGGCAGGGGCCGAGAAGAGGCAACACCGTTCTTGTCTGTCTTGATGGTATCCACCAGATTGCCGGTCCGGGCGTTGTAGATCTCAAACTCGGTGTTGGGGATGGGCGTCCCGGCGGGCCAGCCATTCATGGAGTTGTAGTCCGCGCTGGTCTTTGTGATCTGAATCTGTCCGGTGATAGCCGTGTTCTCCCAGGTGATCTCCGTGGTAGTGCCGTCGGTGACATAGACAGTCTTGAGCTGCTCATCCAAGATGTAGCCCTCGTTCTCCAGCTCCCGCAGGTAGTACCGCCCGGAGCTGGGCAGGTCGTCAATGTAGACATAGCCCCGGTCATCGCTGGTGTACTGGCCGATGGGATTTTTATTGCTGTCATAGAGGAGGAAGGTCACGCCATAGATGCCCTCACGGGTATCCGCGTCGATCTTGTGGATCAGGATGCCGCTGAACGCCTTGTTCGTCACCGTCAGAGAGACGGTCTTGCCGCCCTCCACCTCGAAGTAGTGGGGCGTGGGATCCACTTGGAAGCCCTCTGCCGCCTCGGTCTCCACGGCGTAGTAGGCGCCATCCTCCAGAGAGACAAAGACGCGGCCATCCTCGCCGGTGGTAACGGTGTCAATGAGCTCATCGTCCACTTTGCGGATCTCGAAGGTGGTGTTGGGGATGCGCTCCGTCCGATCCGCCTCGTTGACCTTGATGATCTCCACGCCTCCGATGGGCTGGTTGTAGAAGGTCAAAGTCTGGGTATCTTCCGGGTTGACCACTACCGTCTGGCTCTGGCCGGCCGGGTCGATGGTATAGCCGGGGATGGTCTTAGTCTCCTTGACCACGATGGTGCCTGTGATCCCGCTGATGCGGATCTCGCCGTTCTGATCGGTGGTGTAGAGGCCCTTGCTGGACAGGTGGCCGTTATCCGCATCCACATAGCCACCATCTGCGTAGGTCAGTTCGAACTCCACCCCGGAAAGCGGCTCCTTCGTGACGGAGTCCAGTTTCCGGATGACGAGGGTGCCTTTGGCCTCGTTGTAGAACCGGAGCGTCTGCACCTCGCCGGCCTTGATTTCAATGGACTTGGGTGCGCCATCTAAGACGTACCCCTCCACCGTCTTGACCTCTCGGGCGGTGATGGTGGTTCCCGGCTCCAAGTCAGTGATGACGATGCGGCCCGCCTCATCGGTGATATACTCGCCGTTGCTGGGGCCGACTACCGCACCGCTGGAATCAGTCACCAGGAAGGTCACACCCTCCAGCGGTGTGGTGGTGCCCTCGATGTACTTTTCAATGACCAGGGTGGTGCTGGGAGTGTTGTAGAAGGTCAGCGTCTGCGTGTCGTTTGAGTTGACCTGGACGGTCTGGGTCTGATGGGCTGGGTCGATGGTGTAGCCGGGAATTGTGGCCGTTTCGGTGACCACCAGCGTACCTACCACACCATCGATCTGGATCTTGCCATCCTTATCCGTCTTGTAGATGCCGTTGCTGGAAATGTAGCCGTTTTCATCGGGCACATACTCGCCGGTACTGGTAGTCACGCGGAAGGTGACGCCCTCCAGAGGTTCTCCCGTCAGAGAATCCCGCTTGTCGATGATGAGGGACCCCGCCTTGGAATTGGTGATGACCACCGTCTGGGTATCCCCATTGGGCCCGATGACCACATTGGTGGACGCCTGATCCATGACATATCCGGACGGGCTCCGGATCTCCGAAATGACGTATGCTCCCGGAGCCAGGTTGGTGATATGGATCTCACCATTGCTGTCGGTGATAAACACCCCGTTCTGGGTGAGCGTACTGTCGCCAATGACGCCGTCCAGTCCCACCTCGCAGCCTGCCGCCGTAGTCACCCGGAACTGGGCGCCGGCAAGGGGCTGGCCCGTGGCGCTGTCCCGCTTCTGGATGATGAGCTCGCCCTTGGGCTGGTTCTTAAAGGTCAGGCTGACGGTGCGGCCCTCTTTGATCTGCACCGTCTGGCTCTGGGTATCGATGATGTAGCCCGGCGGTGCGGAGACCTCCGTGACGATCACGGATTTGCCGGGAGCCAGGCCCTCGATCCTGATTTCGCCGTTTTCATCGGTCCTAAAAATGCCGTTGCTGTCGCCGATGAGGGTCCCGTCCGCGTAGGTGATTTTGAACTCCGCGTCGGGAAGGGTCACACTGGGGTTGGTGGCGCAGACCTTACGGATGAGCAGAATGCCGTCCGGCATATTTTCAAAGCGGACGGTGATGATACTCTGCTCCCCGCTGTCGGCCAGATAGACGGTCTCGGAGCTCTGGATGATGCTGTACCCGTCCGCCGGGTCTACCTCCTCCACGATATAGGTGCCTGGCTCCAGGCCCGTCCAGATGGCGGTGCCGTTCGTTCCGGTCACCTTCTGCCCGATGACGGTGCCGCCGGTGCCCGAGGTGCCGCCCAGGTAGCGCAGCTGGAACGTGGCCCCGGCCAGGGCTTCTCCGGTGACGGAATCATATTTCTCAACAATGATCGCGTTTAAGGGGACGTTCTCGAAACGCACCGTCTTACTCTCGCCGCCGTGGAGGATGACCGTCTGGCGGGTGGGCTCCTTGAGCTGGAAGCCTGGGGCGGGCTCCACCTCCTCGATGGTGAACTCACCGGGGTACAGGCGCTGACCCTGCTCGTGGAGGCGGATCTCGCCGCTGGCGTCGGTGACGATCTCGCCGAAGTCGTAGGACTCCGGTGCGTCGGCTGCCTCGCCGGTGGAGGTGTAGGTCACATGGAAACGCGCCCCCTCCACGGGAGCGCCGGCAACGGAATCCACCTTGTAGATGGTCAGCTCCGGGGCTTTGTGGTTTTCAAAGACCAGCTTTTTCTCATCCCCCGCGTTCAGGGAGATGTTCTGCTCCCGATCCGCGTCCTTGTCCGGCAGGTAGTAGGGGGCCGGGACGGACAGTTCCGTGACCCGGAAGGTGCCAGGAGCCACCCGCAGGGTGACGGTGCCGTCCTGCCCAGTGGTCACGGTGTTCAGATAGTCACTGTCCACCCCTTCGATCCGGAACACGGTGCCGGGGATGGGGGTGGTGGAGTCCGCCGCGTCCACCTTGGCAATCGTCAGTTCCGGCTGCTTGAGGTTGTCGAAGATGAGCTGCCGGTCATCGCCGGGGCCCAGCCAGATGGTCTGGGTCGGCTCCGCCGCCACCACCCACGGATCCGGAACCGAGATCTCCGTCACCTCATAGCTGTCAACAGGCAGGCCAGTGAGGGTGGCTGTCCCGTCCGGCCCGGTGGTCACGTCCGTGTGGTAGCTGTGGTGGATGCCTTTGATCTCGAACACCGCGCCGGGGACTACCTCGCCTGTCTGTCCATCCCGCTTGAGGATGGTGAGGTTGGGGAGCTTGTGGTTTACGGCTGTGACGGAGATCGTGCCGCCGCCATCAATGTCCGCCTGATCCACATGGACGACCACCGGCTCCGTCAGCCGGGCGAAAGGCTCCGGGGCAGAGATCTCTACAAAGGCATACAGGCCCTCGGTGATGCCGGTAACGGTGATGATGCCGGAGGCGTCCGTGGCCTCCGAGCCGACGATTTGGCCGTCCTTCAGGATATTGAAGACGGCCCCCTCGATGGGCTCGTCCGACTCATCCACCTTCCGCAGTTCGATCTTGACCTTGGCGTCGTTTTCAAAGACCAGATCCACATCGCTCTTGCCGTCCCAGTAGAACTCCTGGCGGACCTTGTTGGAATCGCTGCTGATGGTATATCCCGTGGGCGGGGTCAGTTCTGTCGCCACGAACGATCCAATGGGCATGGTGTCCCAGGGGACGTCCTCCAGGTAGCCCCCTTCGCCGGTGGTGTAGGTGCCGGTGAAGCTGTTGTCTACGCCCTCGATCTTGATGACGGCGCCGGCCAGACCCTTGGTGGGGTCGTCCGCGTCCACCTTGCGGATACTGCCCTCGCTGGTGATCTCAGGGGTATCCGTGAATGTGACCGTGACTGTTTTGCCATTTTCATTGGGCAGGACCACATACTGGGGGCCGGGGTTGTCGATCTGGTACCCCTCCGGGGCCTCCAGTTCCGTGATGGAATAGGTGTTTGCGTCCAAGGGGGAGAGGGTATAGGTCCCGTCCGCCCCGGTCACGACCTCCTTGGAATAGGTTCCATTGGCGTTCTGGATGAGGAACCGGGCGCCGGACAGCCCCTTGCTGGGGTTGGTGGCGTCCACCTTCCTCACGGTCAGCTCATACTGTTCATGGGTGACGGTGAGATCGCCGATGATGATCCCCTGGACGTCATAGGCCGGATGCTGTGTGGAACCAGGGCCGGCGTAGGTGTACTCATAGACATCGCAGTCGCCCCAGACGCCCTGTTCCCCTAAGTCCAGGATATATTGCGCCCGATCACGGAAGGACCAGCCCTCCAGTTCATCGTCGATGCTGGTGTAATTGGTGTGCTGCAGGTTGTTATAGATGTACAACAGCTCCTCAGCGCAGGCGACCAGAGGATCTGAGAAGAGATTCTCCTGATAGCGCCAGATCACTGCCTGCACCCAGGCGTTCATCATCCAGGTATAGTCAGAGCCCCAGACCTCGTCCACGCCCAGGGCGTGGGCCCGGTCGGTAAAAATGCCGCGGCTGTGGGCATAATAATACGCCATCATGGTCTTGACGGTAGGATCGCTGATGGGCTGGGGGTTATTCCACTCATGTCCCTCCAGCGACCATCCCATGCCACCCCCGTGGTCGGCGCAAAAGCCTGTGACGGTGTCGCCGTTGTAGTCGAATTTCATCTGGTGGAGCCAGCAGGTGTCGAGCGCCGCCGACTCATAGTGGACGCCGTTATGGGTGCAGTCATCCATGACGATGGTATCCGGACCGGCGGCCAGGGCCGCGGTGGGGAGCAGGCCCAGGATGCACACCAGCGCCAATAGCATGGACATGATCCGGGTCCGCATAGAATGCGCCTGTTTCTTCATGTTCTTTTCCTTTCCTCGGAAAAGGAAAGGCCGAAGGGACAGAGCAGCCAACAGGCCGTGGGTGCGGTATCCCTACGGCCTGTTCCATTACCGATATTCAAAATTTTATGGCTTTTCCCATATCTGCTTTTGAGGGAAAATGACTTAATGCATGGGCATCAGCTCCGTTTCTTCAGAATTTTGGGCAAAAAAAGAGCGGCCCCTCCTGTTTTGGGAGGGGCCGTACCGCTGGATCAGCGGTCATCCGTAGGGATTGTTGGTGGTGGGGTCGCCCAGGAGCAGATAGCAGTAGGCGACGCCCTGCTCCACCGTGACCCCCACGCCCAGGCTGTCCGCGTCCGGGGCGAGCATGGTTTGGAGATGACCGGGGGAGTTCACCCAGTTCTCCACTGCCTGTTGGGGGATATCCGAGACCGCGGCGCCGGTGAATACAGTGATGTTGGAGCGGAATCCATAGGGATATCCAGCGTCTGCCACCGCCTCGCATTCCTCTTGGTTGTGGTGCCAGGTGTACTTCCTTCCGGAAAGTTCCTGGGCGGCGTCCATCAGCCGCTGGTCGATGGTCAGCTCCGGGAGCCCATGCTCACGCCGTACCCCGTTGACCAGCGTGGCGATGTCTTGCCGCGCCTGCTCCAGAGCGGGGAACTGTTTCGAGGCATGGCCGGTGTAGGGTTCGGCGCTTTCGATCCGCACCGCCCCGTCCCAGTAGACATTGAAGTCCAGAGCTGCGCCCACATCCGCCAGCTTCACATAGTTATTGCCGTTGATTGTGTAAGCCTCCAGCTCGATCCGATCCCCGTCCAGGTAGAATTGGTGGGTGCTGCGGACCGCCGTCAGGACTTCCTCCGCCGCGTGCGCCGCGGGTCCAGCCAGGGCCATGCCCAGGACGATACACGCCGAGGCCATCAGGATATTTTTCTTTCTGCTCATACTTCGCTCCTCCTTTATCATTTGTGGGGACTCTTTGCAAACACACAATATCCAAGGAAGGGGCAAAAGTCGAGAGAAATCAAAGGATCGGCTGTAGAAAATGAGGGTGGAAAACGAAGCAGATCAACTAAACTTCCACTGCTTTGACGCACCAGCGGTAATCTCTCTGGTTCATCACGCAGGTGTAGAGGGTGATCATGTTCTCCGTAGTGGCGGCAAGGCCGCTCCGGTCGGTCTCCAGCACCTTGGAGACGGACACCACCTCATAGATGCGGGTGCCCAGCTTGGTGGTCAGAGTGATCTCATCCCCCAGTTCCAGGGTATGGATCTTCCCAAAGTGGTTGTTGACGCCCCGGTTGTGCCCGGCGAACGCCACATTGCCATCCCAGATGGAGGTGTCCTCGAAGTGCCCGGCACCTCTGGCCAGCGTCTTGCTGTCCGTGCCCTCATAGACCTTCACGGTGAGGCCGATGGCCGGGATCTTCAGGGTCCCCAGGTGCCCGGCGGCGTAGTAGAGGTCGCTCGTCACCTCGGTGTAGCCGGCAGAGGAGACAGAGGTTGAGGGGGTGGATGCAGAAGGGGTGTCCGGGATCGTGCTCCCGGGAACAAAGACGGGGGCGGAGGTGCCGTTGATCGCCGCGCCGGTGGCGGGCCTGGAATCAGACGCCAGATTTGGCGTGAGGGGCGTCCCGGTGTTCAGGGTATCGGCGCTGGCGGTACTGAAACCGGGCGGGATCAGGGCGGCATTTTTGCTGATGTCCTCGTTTTTCCGCGCCCCGCCGTCTGCGGTGGCCACAGGCTCAAAAGAGGTGGGGACACCGTAGTCCGGGTCACCGCGGGCGTCGATGGTATAGGTGAGCGGCCCGGCTGCGCTGGCCGAAACGGTCAGGGCGGCGGTCAGGCACATCAGGCAGAGAAACATACCCAGTTTCTTCATTCAGTTTCCTCCTCACTCTCATGCTTCCGTTTGTAGAGCAGGCATCCGCCAATGACGCCGCCGGCGGCGAATACCACGCCCAGGGGCACCAGGATATAAGCCCAGTTGAACTGGGCGGGCTTGGCCTCATCGGGAGAGATTTCCGGGATGATCGGTTCCAGAGGCGTCCCCTCAAAGATGGCAACATAGCGGGTCTTGTTCAGGGCGATCCGGTTGACGGTGCCGCTGTAGTCGGCGGTGACGGTATATCCGGTGACGTAACTGCTGGTGGCGTTGCCGGTGTAGGTGGCGACGGCCGTGAAGCGGTCCCCCATGGCGTAGCCATCCATGCTGGCGGTGTTATCCGTCTGCCAGCTGATGTTCTGGAGGGTCAGGGTGCGGCCATTGTCCTCAATGGTCTTGGGGATGTTGGCGGTGTCCTGGCTGGCCAGATTGGGGTAGCTCCTGGTGGCGGAGACCTCGCGGGTGGAACTACCATACCCGGCCACCTCCACCTGGACGGTGTCCAGCTGGAGCGTCAGCACGCCGGAGAGCCCATCCTCGGTGATGAACTCCTTCTCCTGGGGGAGCAGGGCCAATACAGATTCCATGTCCTTGCTCTTGCTCTGGAGGGAGACGGTTTCCGTGTGGGGGCGACTCTCATTCTCCGGGAGCTCCTGCTTGAGCAGGTCGATGAGGGTATAGCGGTACCCGTCCTGCTCAAAATCTGACCGGGGGATGCCAGCGGGATCGTCCTCCGGGGACAAGTCATAATATTTGCGGATCTCCGTGCCGTCCTCGCTCCGGGAGACCGAGGTCGGGTAGCAGACCTCCGGGGCTGCGGATGCTTGGGAGATCACAACAGACTCCGCCGCCAGAGCGGAGGGCGCCAGGGCCATGGTCAGGCACAGGACCGCGGCGCAGAGGGCGAGTTTTCGTTTCATAGCTGTCTTTCTCCTTCCTATTACATACTCATGCCGCCCATTTCAGGGCCGCCCTGCTCCGGGTTCACGTCCCGGCGCTGGCTGGGCCCCTGCTCCAGCTCCATCCGGTAGGCGTCCAGCACGGCCTGGTCGAAGGTCTGCTTGAATTCCGGGGTACAGGGAAAACAGATGTCCCGGTACTCGCCCCGCACCTGACGGCTGGGCATGGAGACGAAGGGGCCGTTTTTCCCCTCCCTCACCTGGACGCCCCGGACGGCAAAGCAGCCGTTGAGGTTGACCGAGGCGTCCGCCAGGATGGGGCCCTTTGCGCTTGGACGATAGATCTTCACATGGATCTGCATGGGGAGCTGTTCATAGTTGGGGGGCTGACGGTCGTTATTCTGTCTCATCGTTCACTTTTCCTTTCACTCATGTACTTTTGCGTGTGGAGAGCCAGCAGGTCATACGCCCAGGGCTCCACCTCCAGAGCGAGGTAGGCGCCCTGCTCGGTGATCCCGTCTGCCCGGTATTTCAGCACCAGGGGCATGGGGTCAGCCTTGCGGTGCAGGACGCCGGGGGATGTCCAGCCGGTTCCGGCCACATAGACTTGGTGGATGGCGGACTGGGCCTCGCCGGACAGGTTCAGCCATAAAAATTTCCCCTGGAGCTCCCGGGGGAGCCCCTCCGGGGATGGGATCGGCTCGACCACATTGCCTTTGACGCGATAGCGCAGGCCAAGGGCGGCTGTGCAGGTGACGGCGGCTTTGGCCGCCTCCGGCTCCTGGGCCCACAGGGGGAACTGCCGGTAGTCCGAGGCCAGCACGTCCTCGCCCTCCCGGTCATCCGGGAACAGGGGCAGGCACTTCACCAGCTCCAGGACATGGACGCCGTCCGTGAGCCCCAGCGCCCGGATGCCCGCGGCGGGCAGGGCGCGGTAGCGGGCCAGGGCCTCCTCCAGAGTGGGGAACTGCTCCACGCTCCGGCCTTTCCGCAGGAGACGCTTGGCCGGCAGGCGCAGGTCGTCGATGGTGTAATAGAAAATGTTCATCGCTGCGGATCACCTCATTCCATGGTCATCCCGCCCATCGTGGGGGGTACGTCGCTTTGTTCCTGGCCCTTCAGCTCCATCAGCTTTTCCCTCGCCCACTCCGGCAGGAATTCCTCCTTCAGGACGCCAACGAAGTCCGTCCGGTTCCAGCGGGTCATCTCTCCATCCCCCAGGCAGGTGCAGCGGATGGAGCGGCCGATGGCGGTGGGGCTGCACCCGAAGCCGTCATGGGCGTACCAGAGCTGGGCGCGTGCGTTCCAACAGGACTCCTTCAGGGTGTCCGGGGAGAGCACCAGCACCTTGCCCTCGTAGTTCAGTTTCTCAAAGGAGTCCGGCTCACACTGCTCCGGCCCGAACAGCTCCAGTCTGTCATATGCCTCCCGCACCTGGCTGACGAAGGCGTCCAGGCTGGCGCCGGCGGTATCCACGGTAAAATAGCGGTTGTAGATGCCGTCATCCGGGATATAGGCGCTTTTCTGCCACTGGCGGTTCTCCTCGCTGAGATACCGATCATAGCTCGGCGCGGCGTCCCGGAGTGTGCTGGCCAGGACGAAGATGGTGCGCCGGAAGCCCCAGCGGTCCAGAATGCTCTGGGACGCCTCGGGACGCAGGGAGCCGTCCGTGTCGCTGTAGGCGCGGATGGCCCCCTCGATGTCTCTGGCACAGGACACATTGGCTTGAAAACTCGCCTGCCAGAGCGATGATTCTCCCAGCCTGCGGGCATCCGCCTGGGAGTAGGGATAGAGATACACCTCACGCTCCATAGACGGTATCTCCCACCATCAGCCGCTCCTCCAGCTCGCCCATGCAGATTCCGGCGCTCTCCAGCATCTCCAGCAGGTACTCCGGCACATCCCGCAGGTCGTGGTCGTAGCCCGCCTCGCAGATGGTGATGGTGTTCTCCTCGTCGTCCGCGTAGGCGCAGAGCTTGACGCCGGCGGGAATGCCGGCCTCCTCCCGCAGGTTATCCGGCAGGGTGATCTCCTCATACGAGAAGTCTCCAAAGGGGCACTCGCCCCCGCAGCCGTCGCAGGAGCCGCATACCTTGGCCAGATGGACGGTCAGAGCCACCGTCAGCTGGTGCAGAGAATCCAGTGCGCGGATCAGCTCCATGGCGTTCATGGGGGCTTTCATGAGGACCGCCGCCCCCTCCAACGCGTGCAGTTCAGCCTTCCCTCCGGCCTCCAGCCCGCACAGCTTGAGGGCCGCGGCGGGGATCGTCACGGGACCCCCGGTAATGTTCTTTTGAAATTTCATCATGATCTCCTCCTACGATTCATACATGGTTTCACCGCTGTTCCAGTCAAACAGCGTCATTTGTGTGGGTGCTGACCGGCTCCGCTCCCGCAGATCATAGTTTGCGATGAGCAGCTCCGGGAACTGGCAGTTTGGGTCATACCGCTGCTTGATGTTGTTGATGCGGGTGGTCTCCATCAAAGAGATGCCGGGCTGGTCGTACAGGCCGCGGACAAAGGCGTCATCGTTATAGGACAGCAGGAATTTCCCCTCGATCCGCATCAGGACGTCCCGCAGGCGGATGTGGTCCCGCTCCGTGAATCCGTCCTCCCCGATGTTCTGGTAGTAGCCCTCGGTGGCGTGGTAGGGCGGGTCCAGGTAGAAAAAGCTCACCGGGCGGTCGTACTGCCGGATGAGCTTTTCAAAGTCCTTATTCTCGATGACCACCTTGGCCAGCCGCCGGTGGGCCTGCTCGATGAGGGGGAAGTTGCTCCACATATCGTGGGGCTGGCTTCCGAAGCTGGTCAGCCCGGAGGCGTAGCTGTACCGGATCAGCTGGTAGAACCACGCCGCCCGCTGGACGTCGCTGGCGGGGCTGTCTCGCGCCAGGGCGGAGCGGACGCGGTCGAAGTCCTCCCGCGCGTTCAGCACATACCGCAGCGCCTCCATCAGCTCCTCCGGCTTGTCCCGCACACAGCGGTACAGGTTGACCAGCAGGCCGTTGAAGTCATTGTAGACCTCGAAGTCGTTGCCGGGAGGCTTGTGGAACAGCACCCAGCCCCCGCCGCCGAACACCTCGATGTACCGCTCATAGTAGAGGGGGAACAGCCGGACGATCAGCTCCCGCAGGGCTTTCTTGCCCCCGATCCAGGACATGAAGCTGTTCAGGGGACATCACCCCCGTCCAGCGGGAGGCGGATCTGCCCCGTGTCGAACCGCTCCAGAGAGCGGTTCAGACCGTGGATGGCCGCGGCGATGCCGCCGATCCGCCGGGTCAGATGGGCAATGGTGGCCCGCACCTCCTGCTCCGTGGCGGCATAGAAATAACCGCTCCCGCTGCTGGCGATGGGAACGCCGTCCCGCCGCAGCCGATTGACCAGATGGCGCACCTCGATGCCCTTGATGCCGAAGGTCAGCTCCAACTCCCGGCTGGTGGCGGCGCTGTTTGCGCTCAGATGGTACCGCTCCAGATACTCTGCCAGCCGCTCTTTTTCCATAGTCGCTCCTTTCCGGGACCTGCTTTCCCGAAAAAGGGCGCAAAAAAAGAAGGGGCCGTCTGCCCTCTCGGGAAAACGGCCCCTGTTTCATCATATTGATCACATAGTCATGCCAAACTCCGGCTGAGGCTCCGTGCGTTCATGGCAGAACTCCTGTCCGTTGCGGCGGATGTATCCTGTCTCGGCGGTATTGAGGAGATAGCCCTGCTGTTCCAGTTGGGCCTCTCCATACGCTTTCAAGTCGATGCCCCCTTGCAGAACAGGGTCCCGGAACACTGTTTCACCCTGCTTTTGCAGCACCTCCTCTCCAAACCGCTCCACATCCGATGCCGGACAGTAATCGTAGCAGTTCAGGTTCGACGCGATGTCCAGCGCCAGCTTCAGATCATGGCACTGCTCATACTCCAGCGCCGACCGGAACTTCTCCAGAAAGCGCGGCTCCCCTTGGCCCTGCTCCTGGAGCACATACCCCAAGTCGTTGCCGTCGTAGATCAGATCCGTCAGATCCTGATACTCGTCCAGACCCACAGACAGCTCCGGAAGGGAGCACCGCGCATCCAAGAGTCTGCACTCCTGAACTGTCTGAACTTTCAGCTCCCGTAGAGCCAGCCGGATCTCGTCCATCCGGCCCTCCTCGTCGATGGTGCTGTCCGGCAGGCACAGCCAGACGCCTTCCGGCACGGCGGGGGAGGCCAGTTTCAGCCGCAGGCTCCAGTCGGCGTCCAGCAGCTGATCCAGGTTGGTCCCATCATAGAATTGCCTGGGCTCCTGCCTGGGGAGCACTACGAAGCAGTCTCCCACGAAGATCCCCAGGTGGCTGTCCTCATAGTTCCATCCGATCTGCTCCAGGTTGGCGTAAGGGATGAGATCCGGCTGGCTGGCCTCGTACCGCAGGTAATATTCCCCCAGCTGCTCGTAGCTCCCCGCCGGGCAGATCACCTCGTAGTCCGGGAGGGCCAGTAGGAGATTGACGGCCTCCTTTGCCGTATTCGGATCCATCTTCCGGACCGCCAACTCCCGTTCCTCGCCGGCCTTTTCAGACAGCGCCTTCAGCTGGCCTCTGGAAATGATGGCCGCCGCCAGCTGGGTCTGTTCCTTCACCGACAGCGTCTCCAGCCGGTCTATGAGCCACTGGCGTTCCAAACTTTTGTTCTCCATCATGTCATCTCCATTCCGCTCCAGGCGGGGGCTTCCTTTTGCTCCTGCCGGAAGACGGGCAACTGGCCGCTGTCCTTCCGTCGGAGCAGGCCGTAGTCGGTGATGGCTGCGTGGTTCTCCTCCAGCATCTGCCGTCCAACCATAGCGGCCTGGGGCGTCTGGAACAGCTCCTCCGGCAGATCCGGGTACTTCTCCCGCAGGATCACCTCCGCATAATCCCAGGTCGCGGCCACATCCGGGCGGAGGTCGTAGTCCTCCAGGCCGTGCATGAGCTGGATGGCGTCCTGCAGGCTGGGGCGCCCGGTCACAGACAGCAGGGCCTTGTACTTGATCCAGTCCGCCTCCTGCCAGGCTTGTTCCTTCCGCGCCAGACTTTTTGCAAATTCATTTGCCATGCCGATACCGCCCTCTTGGTCGATAGCATCGTCAACGGCGTCCCGCAGAGAGGGGATCTCACAGTCGATACAGCGGAAGGCGCACTCGTCCGGCGAGGCCGCGTCTACCTCTCCCACTGCCCGCCAGATGTCGGCGTCCTCAGCCGGGAGGTTCAGGATGGCGGTCTTATCGTTGTCATAGCTGGGGTCGTCAAAAAATCCCTTGCTCACCTCCAGTACCACCGGGGCGCTTGGACGGGCGAAGCAGAACATCTCGCCCTTCCGATAGACCTCTTTGAAGTCACCGCCCGGCTCCGCATAGCCCCGGCTGGTAAACACGCCGTCGTGTTCCTCCTGGTGCTGTTCCCCCAACAACTCCAGCAATCTCTCCCGAAAATCGCTGTCCTCGTCCATGGTGTCCACCAGGGCCATGGCTTCATCCGAAAGCATCTCGCCCTCGTACAAAAGCGCCCCAAGCTCCTTTGGATCGGAGACTTGGGGCGCCAAGAGACAGATATCCGCGTTGAACGTCAGGTTGATGAGGCGGGAGAGTGGGAAGGGTGTGGTGTGGTTTTCCTTCTCGATCTGGAGCAGGCAGTCCAGCCCCATCCGGTCATCCTCACTCAGCATGGTCAGCCGGAGGGCCAGCAGGTTCAGCTCCAGCAGATCCACATTCTGGCCGATCATATCCGATGTGATACCGGGATAGCGGATCCTGGTCAGCTCATTGCGGCAAGTTTTGACGTCCTGGACACGGGCTTTCTGGAGCGCGTCGTGGAGGTCAGCCTGGGTACACGGCATCGTCAGTACCGCGGAGGTCTTATAGCTTTCGGGGCCGCCGCTGCTGATCTCCACCTCGAAGATCTTCTTATCCAAGGGTCATCCCCCCTTCCTCCAGTTCTTCTCTCTGAATTTCATAGCTGCTGGGATCTGCCCCAGGCACGGCCCAGCCCGCCATGCTTCCGATCTCCATGGCCTGCCGCTGGGCAGGGGTGACGCCCAGGTTCCCGTTCAGCTCGTCCACCAGCTCCACATTCCGCTCCTTGTCCCCGGTGTCCCAGTCGGAGGGGTAGTAGCCGGACTCGCCCCGCTTGATGCAGATGAGCTGGCCGGTGGTTCGCAGGGTGGAGAAACACAGCTCCGGCAGCCCCTTCGCGACCTTGGGGGCAAACCGCTCCTGCTCGGTTCGGATGCTCCAATCATCCGAATTCCAAAGATGGACATACAGCTCGCCGCCGTCCACCCGGATCTCGTGCTGCTCAAAACTCTCGCCCCAGCCGTCCGACGCCTGGCCGGAAAGGTAGTCTTTCAGCTGCCCCAGCTCCGTCGGTGTGAGCTCACCGACCACCTGACACTCTGCCACGCCCCAGAGCTGACCGTTTTTCTCCTCCACGGTGAATACCGCCGAGCGCACCTTGGAATCAACGCTGTCCTGCTTGCCATACCAGTGCATCAGGCCCCGCTCTTTCTCCTCCGGCATCCGCTCTTTGACCAGAGCGCCCAGGATCGGATTCTCATAGTCCAACAGCGTCCGGCCGTCCCATGTCTCGTACTCCTCGGACGTGTTGCCCCATTCGTCCCGGGGGTAGAAGTCAGCGGTCAGGGGCATATAGAGTTTCAGCCGAGTGGGCTCCGGGGGATGGACAGTGAACCGATCCTCCCCGATGACCACACCCAGCTCCCGCCCATTGTCCCACTTCACGTGGAAGGTGCCCAGGTCATCGATGGCTCTCAGAGTGCCCATGGAGCCGGGCGGGATGGGCCGCGGGTCGCTGCCCATCTCGGTGAGCCGGATGCGGCTGCCTACAGGGTACTGCTCCCGGAAGAAATCCAGCCATTCTCTCGGTACTTCTCGCATTTCACATTCCTCCCATCGTGATGTCCTCTTGGGGGACTGTCTGTTCCAGCTCCTGCCGGAGGGTTTCCACAGCTTTAGAGACTACCGGATCATCCCGGAAACTCTCCAGTCTGCGGCAGTCGTCAAAGAACTGCTGTTCCCACTCCAGAGAGCGCACCAGGTCCACCGTGGCAACGCCGTCCTTGGTGACGCCCAGCCTCTTCTCCGGACGGTCGCTGTCGCGGTAGAGCTGGACCGCCTCCTCCAGCGTCAGATCCCGGTGGATCTGCTCCTCCGGGGCGCCGCAGTCGGTCATGACAAACCAGGCGTAGGTGTGGGGTTTACTCGGATCGGCGGTATCCCGCAGGGCCTGCTTACCGGCCTCCGTCAGCCCGTAGTTGCAGGCCCGGCGGGGATTTTCCTCCCCGGCGAAGTCCAGCAGGATGTCATCTGCTGCTTTCCGCACCTGGGGATCGTCCGTCAGTGTCTCATGCCGGAAACCCGTGGTGTCCCGGAATGGCAGTTCCTCCCGGATGGCCTGGAGGTACAGACCCGCATCGGTGAATTCCTGCTTCTCACCGCTGGCGAAGGTCACCCGGCCTACCAACCTGTTCTGACGGGCCAGCTCCTGCTGGCGGAGGTCGTAGCAGTAGAGGTAGCCCTGGTATTCACCCGGCCTGGGGGTGCAGCGCAAACAGAAACGGTATTGCTCCGTTTCCGCGATAAATCCGTATATGCGGTCATTTTTCGTGAGTTCACCTCCGTTTCGCCAGCAGTAGGAGCTCATAGTTGCTAAGTCCTTCAGCGGGCCGTTCTGCCGCATGGCGTCCACGAATTCCTGCAGGGCCTCCTTGAATTCCGGCGTGTTGAAGCGGTCGCCGTTGTGGGGCCACCAGGTGTGATGGAAGACTTTCCTGCTGGAACCGAAGTCCATGCGGAGGTGGCCCACGGTGCCCAGCGCCGTATCCTGGCCCTCGTCGGAATAGAACAAACCCGCCTCCTCACGGGAAGCGGGCCGCAGGTCAAATGGGCTTGTCTGTTGGAAACTGCTTTGTTTTTTCACTTGGATCACCTCATTCCTGTTTTGTGAACACAACCAATACCACAACCTGTGGCGAAAGTCTACCGCAAAAGGTGGAGAAAATTCAGGTCATCCGCATCCCCATCTCCGGCTCCGGGGACTCCATGATCTGTTCCAGATGTTTGGGGTCTACCACAACTTCTGATTCATTTCTGCCGTTGAAAAAGGCGAGGATGTATTTCTTCGGGATCTGGGCCTCGTAGACGGTGCCCTCCTCACCGAAGCGGTGGGCGAACCACTCTGCGGTCTCCCGATCCAGTGTCCAGGACAGCGCTTTGATATTTTTGGCGTTGTAGGAGGTGACGCCCCGATAAACGGTCACGGGATCGTCTAAAGAGCGGTACACCGTGTGCTCCTCCTCGTCCATTAGGAGCTCCGGCGGGACGGAGCGGAATAGAGCCAGCAGTTCTCTTTTGCTGACATTGCGGTCCTGATTGGGGCATTCCTCCAGGATCCACGCATGAGCCAGCAACTGGCCCAGATCCTCCTGAGAGAGAACGGGAGCGGTAAATTTGAGAAAGGTCAGGTAATAGGGCTTGTTCAGGAGGAAAAAGACCTGGGCGGTATTTTCAGCACTGTCGATCTGTTTGCCCACCATCTCACGCCACGTGGCGAGGTCTTCTTCCTTGTTGAGCAGGTCGACCATGGAGAAGCTGCCATCCTCGTTCTGAGTGGCGGTGATCCCGGTGCTTGTAAATGGGTGGCTGACAATAGCCGGCGAAAATGAAGTTTGCGCGATTGGCATATCGAGGAGTACATGGGCAATCGACTTTACCCTGGCAAGATCGGTCTCCTTCCGCATCAGGTGAGGCCCCCCATCCCCATAGACTCCTCCTGCTCTCTCTGGTATTGTTCCCCGGGATCCTCCCGCATCAGCTCCTCCAGTGACAGAGCCCCCTGATAGGAGATATAGCCCTGCTCCGTAAACATCCCCTGTTTCCGCTCCATGCACCGGCGCCCGTACTTCCCATAATCATAAAACTCGTCCAGATTGCTGTCGTAGTCGAAATGGCCGGAGTCTTGGATCATATATCTGCCGTACTCCTCTGGGGTGCTCACATTGGGAATGAAATCGAACAGCTCCAAATTTTCCGCCAAGCGGCGGATCTCAGCGGCGCTTTCCGGTTTGGCAAAGCTCACTGCGGCATCCAGCTTGAGGCGGTCCGCCTGCGTCAGCTTGGAGATAGCTGCGCACATGGCATTGAGGTCAAAGACGATCTCCTGCTCCAAGGCGCAGGCCGTCTTGACTGCAGCGGGTAAATTATCGCCCTGAACATCCAATCTCGCAAAATCTTCACTTTCCATTCCATCCCGATAGAGCATCCGTTCTATCTGGAGTTCCGATGTGGGGAGGTACAGCCAAAGGGCATCGCTACCATTGGCGTCCGTGTGGATGGGGCGCAAGGTCAAAGCAATCAGGCTGCGCTCATACAGATACGCCGGAAAGTTTTTGCCCTGGTAGGCTTGACTGAGCTGCATCCCGTTGTCGTAGACCACCCCGTAGGGGGTGATGGTACCCTCATTCTCCGAGATCAAGAGCAGGGCGGTCTCCACACCGTCCAACTGTTCCAGTTCTTCCATGGAGGCGCAGCCACCGTGGAGGTTCATGTAATGCTCCCGGCCGATCTGCTCCAAGTCGGAAAAATCCGTGATGACCGTGGCCTGCTGGCAACAGAAGGTCAGGTTGATGAGGTCGGTCATATCGGAGAGTCCCATCTTCACTGCCATTCCCTGGAACTGGGCCAGCTCCCCGTCAGAAAAACTGTCCAGACGCTTGACCATGTAGTCCAGTTCGTCCACATTGATCCTGCGCCCCTCCAGACATTTCAGACTGGGGGCGCTGCCCTCGATCTCCTCCACCGTGCAGTCCCTTGCCCGCGGGTCTCCGATATCCAGCGCCTCCAGCATCTTGATCGTGTCGTCATACTGATCCCGGGAGATGGGGAAGGGGATGGTGACAAGCCCATATTCCAGGTGGTCAGCGTTATAGAGCGCCGCTTTGATTTTCATACTTATGACCATACCTTTCCGCTGCGCTCCAAGGCACCAAAGGGAATGAAACCGAA
>ENA-ORSY01000453-ORSY01000453.1-human-gut-metagenome-genome-assembly--contig:-NODE-453-length-41313-cov-4.233409_pt1 | contig 41313 bp, 34 predicted proteins | sample MGYA00242193_ERZ509160 | MGnify/ENA primary metagenome ERZ509160 (study PRJEB26280, sample SAMEA2338670) | human gut metagenome | biome: human gut; feature: human-associated habitat; material: faeces...
AATATCTACTTATATGATTTTATAATTTATATTTAACTGTTAATGACCTCCTAAAGTCCTGACATAATTCCAAGAAGCGGAAGCATAACCGACAGAAGGATCGTTCCGACGATCACCGACAGGATGATCACCAGCGTCGGTTCCAGAACTGCGATCATAGAAGAAAGCTTTTCATCCACTTCCTCCTCACACTCATCGGCAATCCTTCCCATCATCTCATCCATCATTCCGGCTTTCCCGGCAATGGATGTCATCCGCGCATAAACACCTGTGAAGATTCCGGCTTTCACCAGTGCCTCTGCGATATCCGTTCCATTTTCCATATCCGCTTTGCATTCTGCTACTTTCTTCCGGAAATCATCATCCTCGATCAGGTTCTCTGAAAATTCCATTCCCTGTTCCGGCGTCAGTCCGCTTTTCAGTGCCAGTGACATTCCTCCGGCAAACCGACATGCCGACAGCTTATCCTTCAGCTCCCTTGAAAATGCAAACCCGGATCCGATGTGATAGAGTTTCTTTCTGCCGCTCTCTGTCTTTGTAAAATAAATACCCGCACAGACGATTACCGCCAAAAGTACCGCAAACACCGCCGAATATCTGGAAAGAGCATTGCCTGCAAGCAGGATCCCTCTTGAAAATCCGGTCATTTCCTGACCAAACTGGCGGAACACCTGATCAAATACCGGCATGACCTTTGTCATCAAAATGATAATGATCACCAGCATCATCCCGATCATCAGAAGAGGGTAGGAGATGGCACTCCGGACACTTCTCCTGATCGCTTCCTCTCGGTCATAATGCTCCGCCAGAGATTCCATTACTTCATCTAAAGTTCCTGTCTCTTCTCCGATCTGCGTCATACGGATCAGATACTCCGGAAATACTTTCGTCTCTTCCAGCGCCTGATCCAGCCTGCCCGTATCCATCACTGACTGATAAATCTCATCCAGCAGCTCTTTTTCTGCCTTCGTCTGCGCATCCTCCCGGAGAAGATCAACTCCCTCCAGGGAAGAAATCCCAGACTTCAGGATCATTGCCATTTCACTGCAGAACGAAGCAATTTCCAGATTCGTAAGCTTCCCCTGCTGTGTCCGCTTTTCCATATATGCCATCCTCCTTTTCACATTCCTGCCACATTCTTCTTATCCGGCTTCCTTTTATCTAATAGGTATACTTTGTGACATAATTCTTTCCATTTCCCACATACTTCTTCACATCCGAAGCACTGTTGTTTGCAGCAAGTGTAGGATCCATGATCGACCAGTTCTTTCCGTCAAATTCAATGATGTTATCCACCCAGCCGATCTCATCAACATAACAGCTGATCCATGCATGATACACATCACCGGAATAGCCAACCTCCAGCTTCGTCGGAATCCGCTGCGACCGGAGCATTGCCGACATCAACGCCGCATAATCAAAACAGATTCCTTTCCCTGTATCCAGTGTCTCATCCGGATCCGGTGTGTACCCATACGGAACATTCTCCGCTTTCTTTTTATCATAGGAAATATTTTTAATTACAAAATTATAAATCTGCGTTACCACATCCAGATCAGAATAGCAGTCCTTTCCTGCAAGACTCTCACCCTTTTTTACACACTTGGAATCTGCCGTGAAATTTACATAATAATTCGGATGCAGAAACGGGGCAAATTCATCTGCGATCTGTACGTCCAGATCCTGGGTAAAGCTTACCGCATACAGATTGTCCTCTACAGACACACTCTCCAGAAGTGTTACCTTATAAGAACCATTCCCGCCCGGAAGCGGATAAACCGCATAATCACCAACAACCGTAACCGGATAGGTATACTCTGTGCCATCCGGGGATGTCACCTGGAGCTTGACTTTTTCATTACTTCCATTATAACAGATCATCACATAGCCATCTGCCGTATGGGATGCATCCAGTACAACCAGGTCATTTCCATATGTCACTTCACCGGAAGCCTCCGTCTGAAGCACCTGCGCCGACGGATCTCTCGGATCCCCCTTTTTCCCGGACTGGCTTTTTTTTCCCTCCGATGCACATCCGCCAGGTATCAGTACACCTGTCAGAAATAGCAGAAAAAAGAAAAGAAAAATCCTCTGCCAGCGTCTTTTTTGTTCATATAAATCGTTCTGCCGCACAGAATTCCTCCTTTCTTTTCCACAGTGAAACAGTCCCAAAAACTCAACTAGAAAAATTATAGCATAATCAAAACATTAAAAGAAGTTATTTGGTCTAATATGCTTTAATTTATTTGACAAAGAAATCAAAGACCATTACAATAGAAATCAGTTATAAACCATCACAATAGTAAAATTGGGGGTTAATTTATGAGTGATCATTTACCTGTCTTAAAGGTTCGTTTATTCGGAGGATTCTCAGCAAGCTACGGAGAGATTCCCGTATCATTCGGACGCAACACAACGACAAAAGCAATGAAATTGTTGCAGATATTACTCTACCATGGCGATACCGGTATCTCCAGAGATAAGCTTCTTGATGAACTGTACGGAAGAGAAGAACTTGCCGATGCTGCCAACAACCTTCGGGTAACCGCACACCGTCTTAAAAAGATCATCGTAGATGCCGGACTTCCGAGCCATGATTATATCAACATCAAAAAAGGTATTTACCGATGGGATGCTCCCATGCCGACCGAAGTTGATGCACATCAGTTTAAGGTTCTGGCAAAAGACGTGCAGACGTGTACCGATAAGGTAAAAAAGCTGGCACTTCTTAAGAAGATCTGTCTGATGTACCGTGGGGAATTTCTTCCAGAACTTTCAGGAGATGAATGGGTCCTTGTTGAAAGCGTCCAATATAAGAATATTTATTCTGAATCCCTTCAGGAGCTCTGTAAGCTTCTGATCGAACGCGGAGATTATGAAGAGACGCTTCGTTTCTGCGAGCCGGCATGCCAGTTATATCCGTTCGATGAATGGCAATCCGTCCGCATCGACTGCTATATGGCATTGAACCGCTATAAGGATGCTGTGCAGGAATATGAGAACACTGCCAAATTATTTTTCGAAGAGCTTGGAATCCGCCCTTCTGAACATATGATGCAGCAGTTCGAGCAGATGAGCAGCCGCCTTAACTACAAACCACAGGAACTCGGCGACATCAAGGAACGTCTGAAAGAGGACGATATACGCGGCGGTGCTTTTTACTGCAGCCTGCCAAGTTTCCGTGACAGTTACCGTCTCGTTTCCCGAATCATTGAGAGGAACGGACAGTCCGTATACTTAATGTTATGTAGCATCACCAACGGAAAAGGAATGCCGATGGACAAGCCGGACAAGCTTGAAGTTCTTTCAGGTGAGCTTCAGAATACGATCCAGCAGTGTCTGCGTAAAGGAGACTCCTTTACCAAATACAGCCCATCACAGTTTCTGATACTTCTCGTTGGTACGAACAAAGAGAACTGCAGCATGATTTTCGACAGAATCCAGAGATACTTCTCCAGAGAGCATAAAAGCTGGAAGCAGTACCTGGACTACTTCGTGTCCTCTGTAGCCGAAGTAGACCGGCAAGATTCACCGATTCAGTTCAATACTGAGAATAAAACCTGGTAAGCTGCAATCATGTTATCTTCGCAGCAGGGCAGAAATGGAGATAATTTATGGAACAAAGCTATCAAATCAGTTGGTATGCACCAAACTTTATTAACATGTGTATTGATAATATTAATGATGGAGAGCTGTCCGGTCGGATTTATCACTGCTACAGCAAAGAACCCTGGAAATTCACCAATATCCTTCAGTTGATCGAATTAGCTGATGATTTCTTCGACAAACTCGAATTTCCACAGGCATCCACCAGCGCACGTTCTTTCACTTCAACCCAGTTTTCAGGTGTTGACCGGCTTGATAAAGTACAGTCACCGGAAGATTTCATCGAGAATCGTGGACAAAAAGGGACTTTCTTTCTCAATGTCAGATACCGCCAGAATTCATCCTGGCAGGGCATCGTCCGCTGGATTGAAGGTAACTCTACACAACAGTTTGTAAGCGTACTTGAACTGCTTAAAATTCTCAGCAATGCATTCGTTTAAAGAAATGGCATTGTGAGAGATATCATTACATGAATGAATAAGAATTATACAGGCATTGTCTGATCACGGAATATGATCGGAGGGTGCCTTTTAATTATCTTATAATTTTATTCTTTCTTAATTGCTTTTCACAAAAAACTCCAGTACCATCTGAATAGGCGTATGTAGAAAATCGAATCATATATGATATATGAATTCTTTGATTGTAGAAAAAATCTTATATCTACATGAAACATGAGATATGGCGAATTTACTTATGAACTGTTTTCTATTATAATGGAGGTAAGCAATGAGAAAACAAAAGAAGAAATCTCGCCATAGCAAACAAACCCACAACCGGCAGTATAAGGACCGGTTATAGAGAATGATCTTTAGTATGTTGCAGATAATAATCTGATGATCTACCATGAAAAAAGAGTCCGGCTTCCAAAGCCGAAATATATTGTCTTTTACAATGGTACAAAAAAACAGCCAGATTCCATGGAGTTAAAGCTTTCAGACTGCTTTGAAAATACAGATAACGAAACACCTTGTCTGGAATGCACCGCAACCATGTTGAACATCAACTATGGTCACAATCAGGAGCTGATGAAGCACTGCAGAAGACTTGAAGAATATTCCATATTTGTCCAATGTGTCAGGGAATATATACAGTCGGAACCTTCTGTGGAAGATGCATTAGAAAAGGCAATTGATACCTGTATTAATCAGGACGTGTTGGCAGAGTTTCTAAAAAAACATCGAGCGGAGGTGACAAATATGATCCTGACGACATATGATAAAGACTTGTATGAAAAGACTTTGAAAGAAGACGCAAGAGAAGAAGGCAGAGAAGAAATCAGAGCAGAATTAAACCAATTAACCATATGTCTTCTAAATACCAAACGCTACAACGATCTGGAACGTGCCGCAGAAGACATCGAATACCAAAAAAAACTATTAAAAGAATTCGGCATCGAATAAAAACTAAATAACCCTTACCCCTATCCCGTGACTGATCACCGTCTAAGATGCAGTGCATCTCCCCCTATATCAGTCACGGGATCTTTTTGTCCGGAAAATCCCTCTCCCTCACCGCTATAACCAGATCACTCCTTTTCTATGCGCTCCCCGCAATCTATACTTTTTGCACTTCCATCACATTATTCCCCACTTTTACTTCTATTCTAATATCCCAATACATATAGTAGAGTCAGACACAAATATTACGCACACCTACAAATCATGATGTTGGGGTTCAAAGGTATTTTGCCCCCTTTGATACCAGATTGCTACGTGCTTTGCACTCTCGCAATCCTCAAAAACATTCGTAATCCGCTCATTTTTCTTTGAAAAATGGCTACTTACTCATGTTTTTGGCGGGTCAAGAGGTCAAAAATCCTCTTGCAAGCAAGCTTGCATCGGCTTTCTGACCTTTTGACCCTGATATCAAATCATTATATTATTACAAAAACATTACTATTTCTTGTTATAACTTAAAAAAGTTAATATTTTCCGTTATTGGTAATGATTCACGTAATGCTTTGTCAGATACAATACCTATATAAGATAAAAAAGTCTAAATAATTAGGAAGGGCAGATGAAAACTGACATGAATAAAAAGCAAAAAAATACAAGAACTTTTTTAATAAAAATCATGGATCAGCAGAACGGTACCTGGCAGGGCAGCGTTACCTGGGTGGAAGAGCAGCGAGAGCAGCATTTCCGCAGTGCCCTTGAATTATTGAAGCTGATAGACGGAGCACTTGATAACAATTATGAAGTCAGAATTGAGGAATAGAAGGAGGACGCCATGAAAAGTAAAACAAAGAAACGTTTAATAGCATTCATGCTTTGCATGGTATTAGTGCTTAGCAGTGCGATATCAGCATTTGCTGATGATTTGGATACGCAAGCCCAGGATCAGACCACTACAATGGCAGATGAACCGGTGGCTACATCCATGGATGACTCGACTGACGAGCAACAACCTGTAGCGGAAGCAGAAGAAAATCAAGAACAAGCTGTAGAAACTCAAGAAGAACAGCAAACGGAAGAAAATGTATCAGAAGAACCTACTACCGAAGATAGTTCTGCTGTAGCTGAGCAGGAAGCCATTGAAAAAGAAAGCGATGTTTCTATTCAAACAACAGTAAACGGAACCACTATTACAATGTCTGGTCCTCATTCTTCTTTCCCAGAAGGTACTACTTATGAAATTTCCGCATCTGAATTAAATGAAGATGAAACAAAAGATGTTGAAATCGCATTAAAGAAAAAAGAAGATGAAACAAATACCAAAATTGCTACATATAAAGCTTACGATATCAAGCTTCTTGTAGATGGTATCGAAACACAGCCAACCGGCGATGTAAATGTCAAATTTGAAGGTGGCGAAGTTAAGGAAAATCTTACAAATGCAGAAAATGTAGAAGTATATCATGTTGATGAATCCAATCAGACTGCAAATGATATTTCTGGAATTACTGCTGAAGATACCGTTACAATGACTACCAATCATTTTTCAACCTATGTAATTACTACTACTAAAGACGGTGGCGTTGACATTACAGTTCAGCATTATTTACAGAATACAACAACTCCATTATACAGAGATTCTACGGTTCATCTGAACAAAGGACAGGAAATCAAAGATCTCAGCTCACCTAGTAATTACACCGCTCAGAAAGTTGTTAAAGTCAATAGAGATGGTAGTGCAGACACTGAATTATCAGGTGACGAAGTAATCACTGACAATCAGACTTATCGAGTATATTATACCGCTACAACTGGTACTTCTGATGAATCTGTACAGATGTTTGATTATCAGGTCAAAGGTAACAATAATACAAGTATTAACAATTCAAGCAATTATGATAAAAAATCCAGTAGCACTACCCGTTTTGCAAGTGGATTAATAAAAGATCAATATAACGAAAACAAATATGACACAAAAGTAAAGATAAACGAATCAGATATATACATCAATACCTGGAATACAGATTCACATAATTGGAATGTAAACTACGTAAATGGTAAGGTATTCGGTGAAGAGAATGCTACTACCGGAATCATAACCGGTGTCAACTTCAGCACCGGCGCTCTGAACATGGGGACGAACTCTTCCAGACAGCTAATGTACGAACCTGGATTTTTTACAAAAGACACAAAACCCGGCAAGAAATATAACGAAGCAATCAGCGTCAAGAACAGCGGTACGATCGACACCTTTGTACGTGTGATCATCACAAAAAGCTGGCAGGACGAAAAAGGCAATAAGAACACGAACCTTTCACCGGATCTGATCGAGCTGAACTTCCTCACAGACAACGGATGGCAGGTTGCAAAAGCACAGTCCACGAGAGAGCGTACCGTTCTTTATTATACCAAAGCCCTCAAAGCGGGTAAACCGACACCGGCATTATCGGATACACTCCGAATCAATCCTTCGATTGCATCGGATGTAACAAAGCCTGTACCCGAATCTGAAAAAGAATCTGAAAAAGGTAAAACCATCACTTATACTTACAAGTACAATGGATACACCTTCCACATTGACGCAGAGGTAGATGCAGTTCAGACACACAACGCAAAGGACGCGATCAAGAGTGCCTGGGGCGTGGACGTGAATGTATCAGACGACGAAACAACAATGAGCTTACAGTAGGGAGGTACAGAGTATGAAAAAGAAAATTTTGTGCCTCGCCATGACAGTGATAATGGCAGCAGGGGTACACACAACTGCATTTGCAAAGGATTATCAGGGAGCCGACGGATGGCAGGTTAATTTCACCGGCGGCAAGATGGAAAGTAATTTTAAAAGCTCCGATGTGACTGACGAGCTGGCAAATATCCAACCGGGTGACAGCATCGAGCTCAAGGTTCAGCTTAAGAACTCCGACAGTACGGATACCGACTGGTACATGACCAACGAAGTGATCCAGACGCTGGAGGATGCACAGTCTTCCGCAGAAGGGGGTGCTTATGAATACAAGCTGACATATGTTGGAAGTGATAATGCCGAAAAGGTACTCTACGACAGCTCAACTGTCGGAGGTGAAGGCACTTCCAAAGCCGGAGAAGGTCTGAAGCAGATCGATAACTCAACCCAGGAATATTTCTACCTCGGAAGACTTGCTTCCAATAATACCGGAACGGTACACCTTACCGTCGGTGTTGAAGGTGAGACACAGGGCAACGGTTATCAGCTCACACTCGCAAAGCTCCGCATGAACTTTGCAGTAGAAAAGGTTTCAGCCGGCAAAACCATCACCAAGAATAAGATTGTTAAGACAACCAACACCGTTAAGACCGGTGATACCGCAAGAGTTCTTCTCTTCTGTGTGCTTGCACTCATCAGTGGACTGATCCTTCTTGCATACGGTATCTACACACTCAATAAGAACACAAAAAGACGCAGACAGAAAGGAGAGTAAGCAGATGAAAAAATGGAAAAGATTACTGGTTTCTCTTCTGACTGTATCCATGACACTCGGTGCATCCACAATGAGCGTTATGGCAGATGATACTACACAGTATACCTACAAGGTAACATTATCCGCAGGTAACAAAGGAACCATCAATGGTCAGAGCAAAATTGAAAAATCTGACATTTCTTATGGATCTAAATTTTCTTTTGACAATACTGCTTTGTACAATATTCAGGTAACAGACGATAGATATTATGTCAAAGGAATCCGCCTCAGCGGACGTGATAATGCAAGTTCAAAACGACTTGATGCTCCTGCTTTTACCGTCGAAGGTGATGCCGACTATGTAGTCGCTTACGGAATCAAAGGCAACATGGTTGCCTATACCGTAAATTATCAGGATGCATCCGGTAAATCACTGGCAGAGAGCCAGACCTTCTACGGAAACGTCGGCGACAAGCCGGTCGTTGCTTACCGTTACGTTGAAAATTATATTCCAGATGCTCTTGCACTTACCAAGACTTTGAGTAATAATGAATCTGAGAATGTATTTACGTTTACCTACAAACCGGGTGCTACAGACCGTGTTGTTACAACAACAACCACCATCACAACGACTGTTCCTGGTACAGCAACTCCTGGCACAGGTACCGGTAATGTCGGTACAGCAGGTGGCACGACAGGCGGCACAACCGGTGGAACTGCCGGAACTACCAGTGGCACTACAACCGGAACTACCGGTGGCACAACAGACGGAACCACAACCGGTACAACCGATGGTACAACGACAGATAACAATTCTCAGGATACGACAGCTAAAGATAAAGATACTGCAACATCTGAGGATGAACAGACACCAAAATCTCTGGTAGATCTGGATGATGAAGACACTCCAAAAGGAAATATCGATGCGAAAGACAAGACGAGCAAAACTCCGATCGCAGCAGGGATCGGCATTATCGTTGTTGCGGTAGCAGCTCTCGTAGGACTGATTGTATTCTTGAAAAAACGTGCAAAATAAAAAAAGCGCGGCACTAAAGGAGAAGTCTTTTTTGAAGAGAACGAAGAAAAAGAAAAGCCCGGTGGCTGCATTTTGCAGTGCACTGGGCACTGTTTTACTGACAGTACTGATTCTTGCCTGTATTCCGCTGACGCTTCCGAAAGCTTTTGGTTTTCAGATGTACACCGTGATCAGTGGGAGCATGGAACCGGCGATCCCGACGGGAAGCCTGGTCTATGTCCGGTATGAAGAACCAGACACGATCGTCAAAGATGATGTCATTGCTTTTTACAGCAACAATGCAGACGGCTCGATCATCACCCACCGTGTAGTATCCAACAGCCCGGCGATGGGACAGTTTATCACCAAAGGGGATGCCAATGAGGAAAAAGATATGAATCCGATCCCTTACAACAACTACATCGGAAAAGTAAAGCTTTCTGTTCCGGTTGTCGGCGGTATCGCACAGGCTGCAACCGGCACTGCCGGAAAGATTGCCGCTGCATCTATCATCGGTCTTGCTGTGATTCTTGAAATCGTTGCTGCCATGCTTGACAGACGCGATGACGGAGACGAATAAGAGAAAACGTTTTTCATTTTAGCTTGCTAAAGTGTGAAACATTTGCTAAAATAATATCAGATTGTATTGTCAGAAGAAGATGGGGGAATTTCACAATTCTCCCATTTGTCATATATTGAAAAGAATGGAGAGGTGAATGGATTGTTATCCAACCAGATTTTACAGAGAACAATCAATGAAATAGGGGATATCATCGAGTGTAACTGTTCCATCTGGAACACAGATGGAGTGATGCTTGCAGCTGTAGGTAAGGAGAAGCCTGCAGTAAAAAAAGCTGTCTGCTCATTTTTAAAAGAGCTGGAGGTTACCGGCGTATCGGAGGAGCACCTGGATGAATGCTATGGTCTGTTCCCGGTTTATGATGATGATGAACTGACTTATATTTTCGTGATCGAGCACAATAATGAGATTGATGTGCATACCAGCGGACGCTTAAGTGTCTGCCAGCTGGAGAGCCTTTTAAGATCCGGAAGCGAACGTCTTGACCGTAACCGTTTTATCCAAAACCTGCTCCTGGATAACCTGCTCCTCGTAGATATCTACAATCAGGCGAAAAAGCTTGGTATTACAGTTGAGCAGCGCAGAGTCGTCTATCTGATCGAACCGAAGAATCCGGATGACACGATCGTCCTGGATATGATCCGTGGGATTTATTCCTCGGGAACCGGTGATTTTGTTACTGCCGTAGATGAGGGACATATTATTCTGATCAAGTCCCTTGACAGTACGGATGATTATGATACGATCCGTTCGACTGCTGATATGCTGGTGAATGCGATCAACACCGAAGCTATGGTCAATGTCCGGCTTTCCTTCGGAACCATCATTCCCGAACTCAAAGAGGTCTCACAGTCTTACAAAGAAGCTGGCATGGCTCTGGATGTGGGACGTATCTTCTATCCGGAACGCAATATTTTATCCTACCGCGAACTCGGTATCGGACGGCTGATCCACCAGCTTCCCGTTTCCTTATGCGAGATGTTCCTGGAAGAAGTATTTGCCGGAAATACCGTTGATCAGTTTGACGAAGAAACCTTATCCACAGTTGATAAATTTTTTGAAAACAGCCTGAATATTTCGGAGACAGCGAGACAGCTTTTCGTCCACCGGAATACGCTCGTCTACCGGCTGGAGAAGATCCAGAAGCAGACCGGGCTGGATGTCAGAGTCTTTGAGGACGCCCTGACATTTAAGATTGCTCTGATGGTCGCAGACCACATGAAATTCATAGAAAACAGAAAATAGGAGGACATGATATGGTGAAATTATACGAAGGCGGTGCCTATCTTTTACACGGTACTGAGGTAATTGCAGATGCACCCGATGCACTTGCTGCCGTAAAAAGCAAGACAGGTATTGAGACAACAAAAGAAGCTGCTGCAAAAGAAACAATGGCTTATGGGATCTTAAGTGCGCATAATACTTCCGGTAATATGCAGCAGCTTCAGATCAAATTTGACAAGCTGACTTCGCACGACATTACCTTTGTCGGAATCATCCAGACTGCAAGAGCATCCGGACTGGAGAAATTCCCGATCCCTTATGTTCTGACCAACTGCCATAACTCTCTGTGTGCAGTCGGCGGTACGATCAATGAAGATGACCACATGTTTGGACTGACCTGTGCGAAGAAGTACGGCGGTGTCTATGTTCCGCCTCATCAGGCCGTTATCCACCAGTTTGCCCGTGAAATGCTCGCAGGCGGCGGCAAGATGATCCTTGGTTCTGACAGCCACACCCGTTATGGTGCACTCGGTACCATGGCAATGGGAGAGGGCGGACCGGAACTTGTAAAACAGCTTCTGAACAAGACTTATGATATCAAGATGCCGGGCGTTGTCGGAATCTATCTGGACGGCGAACCGGTGAAAGGTGTCGGACCGCAGGACGTTGCCCTTGCGATCATCGGCGCAACCTTCGGCAATGGCTATGTCAATAACAAGGTCATGGAATTTGTCGGACCTGGCGTTGGCAAATTAAGTGCAGACTTCCGTATCGGAATCGATGTTATGACGACAGAGACAACCTGCCTTTCTTCTATCTGGAGAACCGATGACAAGATCAAAGAGTTCTACGATATCCACGGAAGAAGTGATGACTTCAGGGAACTGGAGCCTGGCGCAGTCGCTTACTATGACGGTCTTGTATACGTCAATTTGAGCGAGATCAAGCCTATGATCGCCATGCCGTTCCATCCGTCCAATGTCTACACCATCGAGGATGTCAATGCCAACCTTGCAGATGTTCTCCACGATGTAGAGCAGCGCGCGCTGGTAAGCCTGGACGGTGCTGTGGATTACTCTCTTCAGGACAAGATCGTAAATGGTAAGCTTTATGTCGATCAGGGTATCATCGCAGGCTGTGCCGGTGGCGGTTTTGAAAATATCTGTGCTGCCGCAGACATCATCCGTGGCAAATACATCGGATCAGATGAATTTACCTTCAGTGTTTACCCGGCAAGTACACCGATCTACATGGAGCTTGTGAAAAATGGTGCGGTTGCTGACCTGATGGAAGCCGGTACGATCGTGAAGACTGCCTTCTGCGGACCGTGCTTCGGTGCAGGGGACACTCCGGCAAACAATGCATTTTCCATCCGTCACTCTACCCGTAACTTCCCGAACCGTGAAGGAAGCAAGCTGCAGAGTGGACAGATCGCATCTGTTGCCCTTATGGATGCACGTTCCATTGCCGCAACTGCTGCGAACAAAGGTTTCCTTACTCCGGCAACAGATTTTGATATTGAATACAAGAACCCGACCTACCACTTTGATTCCAGAATTTACGCCAACCGTGTATTTGACAGCCACGGCGTTGCTGATCCTTCGGTTGAGATCAAATTCGGACCGAACATCAAAGACTGGCCGGCAATGAGCGCTCTTCCTGAGAATCTGATCCTGAAGGTCGTATCTGAGATCCACGATCCGGTTACAACGACAGACGAACTGATCCCGTCCGGCGAGACTTCTTCTTATCGTTCCAACCCGCTTGGACTTGCTGAATTTGCACTTTCCAGAAAGGATCCTGCCTATGTAGGACGCGCGAAAGAGGTCCAGAAAGCCCAGAAAGCGATTGAAGCAGGTACTTGTCCACTGGATGTACTGGATGAATTAAAACCGGTGATGGCAGCAATCCAGAAGTCTTATCCGGAAGTCGGCAAAGGAAATATCGGTGTCGGAAGTACCATTTTCGCGGTCAAACCTGGTGATGGTTCTGCCCGTGAGCAGGCTGCTTCCTGCCAGAAGGTTCTCGGCGGCTGGGCGAATATCGCGAATGAGTACGCAACCAAACGTTACCGCTCGAACCTGATCAACTGGGGCATGCTTCCGTTTATTACCGAAGAGGAACACACAAAGCTTTCTTTCAGGAACGGTGACTATCTCTTCGTGCCGGATATCCGCAAAGCAGTAGAAGATAAAGCTTCCACGATCAAGGCTTATGTCGTAGGCGATGATCTGAAGGAGATCGATCTGAAGCTCGGTGATCTGACGGATGCAGAACGTGAGATCATCCTCAAAGGATGTCTGATCAATTATTACAGAGGTTAATTTTTCTCAGACAATGATATGATATAAAAGGGACGGAAATTTTTCTGTCCCTTTTTGCAACACTTCCGACTTTTTTATACTCTTATATACAAAGAACCTGTTATGAGAGGAGGGACCTTATGATCGATGCAATTGCATTTAAAGAATTATATACGACGGTTTATCAGGATCTGTATCGTTTTGCGCTCTGCATGATGCATCATCCGCAGGATGCAGAAGACGCCGTCAGTGAAGCCGTTCTTTCCGCCTATGAGAACATACATAAATTACGCAAAGAAGAAGCATTCCGTTCCTGGATCTTTCAGATTCTGGCAAATGTGTGCCGCCGGAAGTTAAAGAGCCATGAACGGACCGAGACCGAGCTGAAAGAAGATCATGCTTCTGCCACATACTGTGACGGACTCCGCACAGATGTCGAGCGTGCTTTTCTTATTCTCGACGAAGACGATCAGCTGATCATCGGCTTATCCGTCTATGGCGGTTACAACAGTAAAGAGATCGGAAAAATGCTAAGGCTGAACCCGAATACAGTCCGCTCCCGCAGAAAGCGTGCCCTCGAAAAGATGAGCTGGCTTCTGAAAGAGTAGGATAAAAGAGTAATAGGAGGTGTTTCATATGACAGATCACGAAAAAGAAATACTGGATAAAATAAAACAATCTACGGAAAAAACTCCTGTTCCGGAAAGCCTTGCACCGGATCAGATTATGAAAATGCTGGAAGAGCATAACAGCACTCAGGCTTCCGAACATATCCCGAAAAAGCATGGATTTTCCCGCGGCCACCGGATGCGCGGAGGACTTATCGCTGCTGCACTGGTACTGGTTGTCGGCATTGGCGCCCACATCCGCCAGCAGAATCTTTCTTCAGACTCAGCCACTTCTTCCACAAAAGGCAGTTCTTCAATCGGTACATCCTCCGGTAAGCTTGCCTCTTCCGATACTTTAGAAACGGCAACCGATTATGATGAAGTCTACACATACCTGCAATCTTATCAGGATGAGTTGGATTCTTCATCTGTTACCGGTTCAACCGACGGCGGAATTGTCATGTATTCAACTGAAACAGCCGGCAGTGGTGCACGTACCGATAGTTCCAGCTCCTCTTCGGATTCTTCAACAGCCTCTGCACGTGCTGTGGATACTTCATTTTCCGATACCAACGTCCGCACAGAGGGCGTCGGTGAAGCAGACATTGTAAAAACGGATGGAAGTTATCTTTATACACTGAAAGCAAACTCACAGGAAATTTCCATTGTAGATATCCGGTCTGATCAGATGAAGGTTGTTTCCGGTATTTCGCTGAATGAGAATTTTCAGGCATCCGAATTTTACCTGAGTGACCAGAAGCTTTTTGTCCTTGGCAACATGCAGAACACGCAGGTTGATTCTGACAGTAAAACCTTGTACCGCGGCAGCTGTACCCGTATCCAGACTTATGATCTGGCAGATATCAACAATCCGAAATCCATCGGAACCGTGGATCAGAGTGGTTACTACCGCACTTCACGTTTTAAAGACGGATATCTGTATGTATTCAGCGACTATTATATTTACGATACGATCACCAAAAAAGATTATCCTTCCTATGTTCCGCTTGTTGGTGACAATCTTCTGAAGCAGTCGGATATCTATCTCCCGACGAACCATGCAGCAGACCAGTACCTTGTTGTCAGCTCCGTTTCCGCTTCCAGTCCGGATAAGGCAGCAGACCAGAAAGCAGTCATGTCTGAGAATGGCGAAGTCTATGTGAGTGAGAACAACATTTATATTTACGAGTATGCGAACAGCAGTATCCTCGCAGATAATCTTGCGGCAAAGAATCAGACGATCCTCCGCAAGCTGTCTTACAATAAAGGAAAACTTTCCGGCTCTGCCCAGGGCAAAGTAAAAGGATATCTGAACGATTCCTTCAGCATTGATGAGTATGACAATACGTTGCGGCTGGTGACAACGGTTACGCATAATGTCGGAAGCTCTTCACAGTCCAATGCAGTCTATGTGCTGGATGCAAATTTGAAAACAATCGGTAAGATCGAGGATCTTGCCAAAAATGAACAGATCTATTCCGCAAGATTTTTGGGCGATACCGGTTACTTTGTAACTTATGAACAGACAGATCCTTTATTCTCCGTAGACTTTTCCGATCCGGAGAATCCGAAGATCCTTGGCAAGCTGAAAATTCCCGGCTTTTCGGAATACCTGCATTTTTACAGTGATAACCTGCTTCTTGGCATCGGTATGGATACCGATGAAAATGGCATTACAAACGGGGTAAAGATCTCCATGTTTGATATCAGTGATCCTTCGGATGTGAAGGAAGTCAGCAAGTACACACTGGATCAGTACTATTACTCGGATGTTTTTTCTGACTACCGTGCAGCACTGGTTGATCCGGAAAAGAATCTGATCGGCTTTCCGCTTTCCGGATCTGCCAACCAGTATGTGATCCTTTCTTACGATAAAGATCAGGGCTTCCAGGTACAGATGCAGGAGGAAGTCAACGGTAATTCTTATCTTGGAACCCGCGGTGTGTATGCAAACGAAAAGTTCTATGTGATCAATGGAAATGCAATTGAAGCATACCGGATGGGAGACTATGTGAAGATAGATGATCTGCTGCTATAGTGCAGCTTTGCAGAAGGAGCTTCCGCTCCGCATACTTTGTACACCATTCCACATCACCTTATACACCAAAATCGTATATACAAAAACAGGTGCCCACTGGGATATATCACTAAGATATACTTACGTGGACACCTGTTTTATATTTTCATTTACCTGTTATTCCACACCGTTAAAGCAGTAGGTACATACCTGGCATGCATCAATCCCGATTGATTTGATCAGATCATCCAGTCTGTGATAACGAAGTGAAGTGAAATTCTGTCTCTTGCGGATTTCCTCCAGCATTGCTGCATACCGGTCACTGTTCGGATCCGCATATTCACCCAGTACATTGACATCATTGTCGCCTTCCCACTCACGGATGATCCTTCTTGTGATCAGATCCAGATCTGATTTGGAACGGGAGAAGTTCAAATATTTGCATCCGTACAAAAGCGGTGGACATGCCGGGCGGACATGCACTTCTTTTGCGCCACTCTGATACAGGAACTCTGTCGTCTCACGGAGCTGTGTGCCACGCACGATAGAATCATCGATCAGCAGCAGGCTCCTGTCTTCGATCAGACTATGTACCGGGATCAGTTTCATTCTGGCGATCAGATTACGCTGACTCTGTGTTGTCGGCATGAAGGATCTTGGCCAGGTCGGAGTATATTTGATAAATGGTCTTGCATACGGAATACCTGATTCATTTGCATAGCCTATCGCATGAGCGATACCCGAATCCGGAACTCCTGCAACAATATCCACGTCGATCGAATGGTCATCTCTCTGTGCTAAAAGCTTTCCACAGTTGTAACGCATTTCTTCTACACCAACCCCTTCATAAGAAGAAGTAGGATATCCATAGTATACCCACAGGAACGAACAGATTCTCATCTTTTCACATGCAGGACTTACAGTCTCCACAGATTCCGGTGTCACGTAGACGATTTCCCCAGGACCCAGCTCTTTGTAATCTGTGTATCCAAGGTTGATATATGCAAAGCTTTCAAAGGAAACGCAGTATGCATTCTCTTTCTTTCCGATCACAACCGGTGTACGTCCGAGAAGGTCTCTGGCTGCATAAATTCCATTCTCTGTCAGAAGCAGAAGCGTCATCGAGCCTTCAACTACTGACTGCACATAACGGATTCCCTCAACAAACGAATCCTTTTTACAGATCAATGCCGCAACCAGCTCTGTAGAATTGATCTGTCCATTGGTCATAGACTGAAAATGTGTATGTCCATTTTCATAAAGATTCCGGATCAGCTGATCCGCATTATTGATCTTACCTACTGTCGTAATTCCAAAGCACCCCAGATGCGACTGGATCAGAATTGGCTGTGGATCATAATCTGAAATACATCCAATTCCAATATTTCCCTTCATTGTATCAACATCTTTTTCAAATTTTGTACGGAACGGCGAATTTTCAATATTATGAATTGCTCTCTTCCAGCCATCACTTCCGTAAGTAGCCATACCTCCGCGGCGGGTTCCAAGATGCGAATGATAATCTGTTCCATAAAAAAGATCCAGATTACATGCTTCTTTTGATGCAACGCCAAAAAATCCTCCCATATCTGTAGGTCTCCTTTCTTTATCCCAATGCCATAGCCTGTATTTTTCATCTATTTTTTAGTGTATCATGCATTTATGGATGGAAACAATAGCAAAACCCCGAATATATTGCAAATGGCTATAACTATTTCTAATCGTATTTATAATTGTTTGAATTTTCTGATATATATATTACAATTTCAATTATTTCTAATTTTAACAAAATTATTTTAAAATTATATTGACAAATAAGTATTTGGGTGTTATTATTAAGTCAATCCAAAAGAAAAGAAGTTCCTGACGAGAAAGGGAATTTCAAAAAGATATTTTTTTAATCTGTTACATAGTTTCATATATACTCGCCAAGAGTATAAGATGAAGAACCAGATCAGAAAAGGGTAACAAGAATAATTGTTATTTGAAGGTTAGAAAGTTTTTAAAAAGCAACTATACATTTTAGTTATGAGCGTTTTGTAAGTGGAGTGTGTAGAGAACAATTTTTAAAATTGATAATTTATAATAATAAGAGAAAATTGATATCTGACTTCTGAACAGAAAAAAGTATAAGAGAAAAAGAATATCCGGATAAAATTTTGGAACGAGAACGAAAGGAAGGAGGCTTTGACCGTTGGATATTTCATCATCTAAAACTCAATATGTTAATGGTATGGCAAATGTAAATTCCTGTGAGATGAGCCTTAACCATAGATTATAATCCGGTAAGAGAAAAGTTAATGATAAAAAAGGTCGGAGTAGTAGATAAACCGGAAGCGATTATAAGATATAAAAAGATTCAGCATTTGTTGACATATTGAAGTAAATACCACAGTAATTCAAGATCAGAAAATGTGTAAAGAAACATTCATTGATAAGTAAATTTAACAGTGACGAGAAAGCTGATAAATACCAAAATTGGATTACCTGATTATATAAAATAACGAACGATCAGAATTGATCAAAATCGATTCATATGATTTCATTTTTATAAATTTTATAAAATCTGAATATCATATGAAATGCTCAAAGAACTTACAGGAATAAGAATTACTTAATTCCTCCGATATAAAAATAAAAATTACAATTGAATATTCCGAGACAGCCATTCAAAAGATGGCTGTCTCCTTTTTTTCTGTTACCAGCTCCCAATTTGTGAATTTTTTGTAATATTTTTTTAACATTTCTGAAAAATATCAGCCGTAATTTTTGACATTGACAACGCTCTATGATACACTTAGTAAGTAAAATTATAAGACTTTTGTTTTCCGTTTCTGGTACAAAAGTCAGACTTACTGAGGAAAAGTAAAATAATTAATAATAATCATATGAGGTGAGAAACGTTGGATAAATATGAATATCGCGCAAAGACAGAGCAGATGCTTGCGTATGCCGAACAGAAGTCTTACCAGAAAGCGATGTCGATTGCAGATACGATCGACTGGCGTAAAGTAAAAAATACCGCCATGCTCTCTACCGTAAGCGAAATCTATGAAAATGCGGGGGAACTTGGTAAAGCACGTGATACCTTATTTATTGCGTATGATAAAGCACCTTCCAGCAGAAAGGTTGTATACCGCCTGGGAATTATTTCTCTGAAGCTGGGACATTTCGATGAAGCAGCTGATTGCTACGAAGAATTTGTCAAGCTTGCTCCGAAAGATCCAAACCAGTACATTCTCCGGTATAAGATCTTAAAAGCACAGAAAGCGCCAGTCAAAGAACAGATTGAAGCTCTTGAAGATTTCAAGCATTCTGAATACGTTGAAAAATGGGCATATGAACTTGCCAGATTATACGCTGAAGCTGGTATGACTTCCGAATGTCTTGATGAATGTGATGATCTGATTCTCTGGTTCAGCGAAGGTACTTATGTATACCAGGCAATGGAACTTAAAATGAAATACAAACCGCTGACTCCACTTCAGCAGGAAAAATACGATCATCGAAATGATGGTATCGGCCGTAAGGATTCTTCCAAGAGAAAACCTTCCTTCCGAAAATCCAAAGAACGTCCGGCACCGAATCCACGAATTGCAGACAAGGTCCGCAAAGATGTACATGTCACAGACAGTATTGATCTTCCGGATCTTCCAGAGCCAATGGCCCGGACACATGCTTCCGAACCAGAAGCTGAGTCACAGCCAAAAACCCGGATTCGAAGCACTTCCGATATTTCCACAACCATTTCCGGTGCTTCCCTTTCAGATGCCCTGAAAGCCGGTGTTGCCGTTGCAAGTGGTGCAGTTGCTCCTGAATCTGCTTCAGACGATTCACAGATGACCGGTAAGATGAAGATTGAAGAAATTCTTGCCAACTGGGAAGCAACCCAGCGTGAAAATGCAAAGATTCTTGAAAAGAGCCAGGAGGAAGCTGAGAAAGAAAAAGCCCTGCGCGAAAAGAAGAAAGAAGAAGAAGAGGAAGTTCTTGGAGCTACAAAACCAATCCTTTCTGATGATATCCGCAAACTGATGGAACAGCTTGAAAATGGTGAAGAGCCTGAAATCACCGATGAAGATGCTGAAGATTTCGTTGATGATGAAGAGGATGAAGCGACTGAAAGCCCGGAAGATTCATCCAAAGAAGCTTCAGACACTGACGAGGAAGATCCGGAAGAAAATGATTTTGAAGAAATCGTTGACTCCGAAGAAGATGATGAATCGGATGCGGTTTACGATGAAGAAGCTGAATACGAGGATGAAGACGATTCCGAGTATGACGACGACGAGGAATACGAGGATGAAGATGATTCCGAGTATGACGATGACGAGGAATACGAGGATGAAGATGATTCCGAGTATGACGATGAGGAAGAATACGAGGATGAAGACGAAGATGACTACCAGATCGATGATGAATTAGATGAAGATCATAAAGAGGATTTTGATTTTGAAAAAGAATCTACTCTCGATATCAATGATCATGATTCTGACGAAGATGATGGTGATTTTGCAGACCTTGATTCCTTTGAAGATGAAGAAGAATTAGATAGCAGTGATGATTATCTTGATCTTGAATTTGACGAGAAACCGGCTCCTGAGCCAGAGAAAGAAACTTCAAAATCAGCGCCAACTCCTGATATTGACGAAGTTCTTGAAATCGAAGAACCGTCAGAAGATGAAATCACCGAACGCATGGGTAAATTCGATACCGGATTCGTTGTACAGGGTCGTTACGATCTGAGTGCAACAAGTGAGATCGGACTGAAGCTTGGACTTACTGAAGAGCAGAAGCAGCTGTTCTCTTACTTTGTACCGATCCGTGGTGTCAGTGAACAGCTTGTTGAAATCCTTGATAACGACAAACGTTGCCGTAACCGTTATGGAACTTCCCGCACAGGCAACATCCTGATCCTTGGCCGCAAGGGAAGCGGAAAAACAGTCCTCGCAGTTGATATTGTAAAAGCAATCCAGAAACAGCGCAGACTCAAACAGGGTAAAGTTGCAATCGTAACCGGTGATTCTCTGAACAAAAAGGACATCGGAAGTATCATCGATAAACTGAACGGTGGCGCACTGATCATCGAAAAAGCTTCCAAGATGAATGACAGAACCATCCGTGAACTGAATGACATGATGGATGAACAGACCGGCGAACTTCTCTTCCTTCTGGAAGACCAGAAGAAACCGCTGGAAAGAATGTTTGCATCCCATCGCGAATTCAAACGTAAATTTACTTCCAGACTGGAGCTTCCGGTATTCATCAATGATGAACTGGTTACATTCGGTCAGACCTATGCTAAGGAAAACGGATACCGTATCGATGAAATGGGAATCCTTGCATTATACAGCCGGATTGATATGATGCAGAGAGAAGATCATGCGGTTACTGTTGCAGAAGTAAAAGAGATCATGGATGAAGCAATTTCACATTCCCAGAAAGCAAATGTAAAACATCTTGTGAAACGGGTATTTGGAAGAAGCACTGATAATTCAGACCACATCATCCTGAAAGAAGAAGATTTTAAAGCATAAGATTTCTACAAAGAACGCGCTTCCGGCGCGTTCTTTTATATATGCAGACAAAACCGATAACTATAAACAAAGAGTTTTAGACATCTTACATAAGAAGTGTATAAGTTGTCCAAAACTCTTTCTTTTTATCGCTATTTCTAGTATAATATTCCTAAATATCTTTGATAGAAGGTGAATGGGATGGCAGTAAAAAAAACAACAGCACAACAGACCAACACGACCCGCAAGACGGCCGTAAAAAAATCTACTGTAAAAAAACCGGCAGCTGCTAAAACTGCTGCTAAAAAGTCTACAGCTAAAAAGTCTGTAAAAACTGTAACAAAAGATAAACCCGCTGATTATAGAATCGGCGAATTAGATCAATATTTATTCGGACAGGGAACCCATTATGAAATCTATAAAAAAATGGGTGCACATTTTGTAAAAGATGGAAAAAAAACCGGCGTATATTTCGCAGTATGGGCTCCACACGCCAGATCAGTTGCCGTAGTCGGTGAATTCAACGGCTGGAGTGAAGATGCAAACGTTATGAAGCGTCAGGAACCACTTGGAATCTATACCGCATTTGTTCCGGAAGCACAGCTCGGACAGCTTTACAAGTACTGTATCGAGACACAGACCGGAGATAAGCTTTACAAAGCTGATCCATTTGCGAACAGTGCAGAGTTGAGACCGGGAACTGCCTCAAGGATTGCTGATATCTCCCATTTAAAATGGAGTGACAGTGTCTGGATGAAGCACCGGGCAGAATGGGATTTCCATTCCTCACCGATTTCCATTTATGAAGCACATATCGGTTCCTGGATGCGCCATCCGGGACGTGAAGATGATGGGTTCTACAGCTACCGTGAATTTGCGCATGCAGCTACAGACTACATAAAAAAGATGGGGTATACTCATATCGAACTGATGGGAATTTCAGAATACCCATTTGACGGCTCCTGGGGATATCAGGTGACCGGATATTATGCTCCGACCTCCCGTTATGGTACGCCGGAAGATTTCGCATATATGATCAATTACTTCCATAAGAATAAGATTGGCGTAATCCTTGACTGGGTACCGGCACATTTTCCACGCGATGCACACGGACTCGCTGACTTTGACGGCACAGCTACCTTTGAATATGCAGATCCTAAGAAGGGGGAACATCCGGACTGGGGAACCAAGATCTTCGATTATGGTAAATCAGAAGTTAAGAACTTCCTGATCGCCAACGCACTGTTCTGGATCGAACATTATCACATCGATGGTCTCCGCGTAGATGCTGTTGCTTCCATGCTGTATCTTGATTACGGTAAAGAAGACGGTCAGTGGATCGCCAACAAATACGGCAGCAATGAGAATCTGGAAGCAATCGAATTTTTCAAGCATCTGAATTCCGTTACTACCGGACGTAACCCTGGCGCACTGATGATCGCAGAAGAATCCACTGCATGGCCAAAAGTAACAGGAAAACCGGAAGATGATGGTCTTGGATTCAGCCTGAAGTGGAACATGGGATGGATGCATGACTTTACCGAATACATGAAGCTGGATCCATATTTCCGCAAAGGCGACCACTACGGTATGACATTTGCCTTAACCTATGCATACAGCGAGAATTATATTCTTGTATTATCACATGATGAAGTGGTACATCTAAAATGCTCTATGCTCAATAAGATGCCTGGTCTTGGATTTGAGAAATTCGCCAACCTGAAGGTCGGTTATGCTTTCATGATGGGACATCCTGGAAAGAAACTTCTCTTCATGGGACAGGATTTCGGACAGCTCCGCGAGTGGAGCGAGGCGCGTGAGCTTGACTGGTATCTCCTTGCAGAGCCGGAGCATCAGGCACTCCAGAATTTCTACCGTGACCTGCTGCATCTTTACACACACAACAAAGCCATGTATGAACAGGATACCTGCATGGAAGGCTTTGAATGGGTCAATGCAGATGACAGCTCACGAAGTATTTACAGCTTCATCCGTCATTCAAAGGGCGCAAAAAAGAACCTTTTATTCGTATGTAACTTCACACCGATCGAACGACCGGAGTACCGTGTCGGTGTACCGCGCGGCAAACAGTACCGCCTGGTACTGAACAGTGATGAATTGCAGTATGGCGGAAGCGGAAAAGCCCGCCCGGCAGTATATAAAGCAAAGAAACAGGAATGTGATGGAAGACCATATTCATTTGGTTACGATCTTCCGCCATACGGTGTTGCTGTATTCGAATTTTAACATAGCAAGTCAATGCAATCTGCGCAAAATATTCATCATACGAATAATTGATTCCACCAATTATTTTCTTAACATTTCCCGGATTCGTTCTTCCAGAGTTTCTTCTGGAAGAACTCCGGTTGTATATCCACAGATTTTTCCATCTCTGTACACCACAAACGTCGGTACGATCTCAATGCCTATATACTCTGCAATCTCTTTCGATATATCAATATCAATCTTATAAAAAATCCATTTTCCCTGATACCGGCTGGCAATCCTTTCCACAACAGGATACATCATTCCGCACTTTGGACACCATGATGCGTAAAACTCCACAATTACCGGCATCCTCTGCTTTCCGACTGTATTTTCATAATCCTTCGTGATCAATGCGATACCCATACACTTTCCTCATTTCTGCCATCTCAGGCTATGTAAAAAGGACTGGATTAGTGGCATCCACATTTCGGGTTTAAGATTTTATAGACTTCCTGAAAAGAATTTCTGAAACAGATCAGCTTTTTATTAAATCTTGGATTCTTATAGCAAAACCCCCGCATACAATTCTGAAAATGATGCTTTTTCCGCATATCTGTTCCTTCCTGACTTCCTCTTTCTACAATATATGCAAAAAGACAGCCGATGTGCGGATTGCTCCGTATCTGCTGTCTCTTATATTGCCAGGAATCATCTTACGCACTCAGCGCCTTTATGATCTGCCTGTTGCATTTTATTCAATTGTCTTACTGGCGCATTGCGATCAGTTTATGGATCGGATGTCCCTGCCCGGAAAATTTCTCCTCGTACTCAGTCATAACATTCCCTCTGCTGAGTGTCGGATCATTGTGAAGATCATAGGTCTTCGCCAGAAGTACCCAGCCTGCCAACTCCACCTGCTCCAGTGAAAAGTCAAACAGCTCTCTGTTGTCTGTCTTAAATTCAACGACTCCGTCAAAGGCAAGGATCTTGTCATACCGCTCAAAAAACTGCTTGGAAGTAAGTCTGCGCTTTGCATGACGTGCTTTCGGCCACGGATCTGAAAAATTCAGATAAATCTTGTCAATCTCTCCGACAGCAAAAACCTCCGGCAGATTTGTCGCATCCATACAGATAAAACGAATATTGTTGACATCCTTGTATTCCTCGTCATTGTCAAAGCGTTCCAGCGCCCGAAGCAGTACGCTTGAATAACGTTCGATACCGATATAGTTGATGGATGGATTCTCCTTTGCAAGTGTCAGAAGAAACTGTCCTTTTCCCATCCCGATCTCAATATGGATCGGATTCTCCGGATTCTGAAAAGTCTCTTTCCAGGTGCCGCGATATCTGGTCTCATTTTTAATTACAAGGGGATGAGCTGTCAGATAAGCATCTGCTCCCGGTACATTTCTTAACCTCATATATCTTTCTCTTCCTTTAGTGAAAATATGTATAACCTTATTTATTTTATACTATTCTGAAATATTTGAAAACCCAAAAATATATTTTATAAGTTTTGTATAAAATATTCTTATGATATTCTCTTATTATTTAGTAGATTTTTCTAATTTAAAGTAGTAGAATATGTATGCATTATTAAAAATGTATAAATAATTTCTAAGAAAGGAGTCGGACAATGGATCATATTGTTAAAAAGCTCTCCGAAATCGAACACGCAGCCGAAGCTGTTGTGGAACACGCGGAACTGGAAAAATCAGAACTGGAAGAACGCATTCAAAATGAACGCAATCAGTTCGACAAACAACTTGAAGATCACACCCAAAAGGAGCTGAACGATATCCACAAAGGATTAAACCGTCAGATGGATGAGATTCTTGCAAGGCAGAACCGTAAGAACCAGACAGCGATCGAAGAACTTAAAAAAGATTTTGAAGAGAAGCATACGGCATATGCCGAGAAAATTGTCAGACGTATCATAGAGGGATAGCATATGGGAAATTTACTTGCATACAGTGGCATCGTAACAAAAGTACGCGCCATGCAGGCGAAACTGCTCACTGATGAAGATTTCCAGAATATCGCCGCATTTCATACAGTAACCGAAGTTGCTGCTTATCTCAAAGAACATCCCGGATATCGGAATGTCCTTGCAGATATGGACGAAAACCGTCTTCACCGCGGTGAGATTGAGAAGCTTCTTGTGCAGTCACTTTACAGTGATTATACACGCCTGTACCGTTTTTCCGGAATGGATCAGAAAAAATTCCTGGAGCTTTATCTAAAGCGCTACGAGATGAATCTGATCAACTATTGTCTGCGTATTGTATTCAACCACTATCAGAAGCCTTTTGATCTGGATCATAAAAAAATATTCTTCGACAAATATTCGGATCTCTCCATCGATAAACTGATCACTTCGGGGAATATCGGTGAGCTGGTGGAAAATTTAAAGGGCACAGAATACTATGCGCCGTTAAAACGTCTGGAAAATGCGGAGAACCCTACCCTTTTTGATTACGATCTGGCACTGAATCTGTACTATTTTACAACCATGTGGAAGAAACGCAAAAAGATTCTGAAGCATAAGGAACTGGAAATTTTCACCAGAGATGCCGGAGCAAAGATCGACCTGCTGAACCTGCAGTGGATCTACCGTGCAAAAAAATATTACAACATGCTTCCGCCGGATATTTCCACACTGCTGATCCCGATACACTACCGGATTCATGTAGATCAGCTGAAGGATCTTGTAGAAGCACCGTCTGTCGATGAATTTTTAAAGCTGGTTACCAGAACGCCTTATCTACGTCACACCGATACTCAGACACCAGCGTCCATCGAGACGATTTACAAAGACTGCCTGTACCGTCTCTACCTGGCAGACAGAAGAAGTAACCCTTATTCCATCGCAACCGTGAATACCTATCTTTTTCTGAAAGAGGAGGAGCTTGATAAGCTTACAACTGTGCTCGAATGTGTTCGCTACGGACTTCCTGCACGTGAGACATTAACTTATATAGGAGGAACAGCGAAATGATTGTTAAGATGAAGTTCCTGAGCATTACCGGACCACGCGCCGACATCGACCGCATGACAAACCGGTATCTTTCCAAATATGAGATGCAGCTTGAAAATGCACTTACGGAGCTCAAGACAGTAGATAATCTGATGCCATTTCTGGAAATGAACCCTTACCGTGATCCACTCGCAAAAGTGACACAGTTTCTGGGATATATGAAAGACATGCCAGCAGAGCCATCCTTTGATCAGAGCGAAGACGAGATCCTTGAGATGATTCGTTCTATCAATCATGACTACATGGATCTGCAGCAGCAAAAAGAAGAACTGAAAAAAAAGAGAGAGAATATCCAGGCACGTATGAAAGTCCTGGAACCTTTTACTTCTCTGGATTTTGACCTGCATGAGATCATGCAGTACAAATACATCCGCACAAAATTTGGAAAAATCAATGTGGATTATTATCACCGGCTGGAAAAAGCGCTTCTTGAAGACATTGATGCATTATTTCTGGAAGGCTCCAGAGATGCCTCTTATGTCTATGGCGTTTATTTTGTATCGGATGCTGATGCAGGAAAGGTCGATTCGATCATGCGGTCTCTCCACTTTGAAAAAGTCGATCTGCTGGAAGACTTTGGCGGAACCCCGCTGGAAGCTTACCGGAGCCTGGATAAAGAAGTCCAGAATCTGACCGATGAAATCCAGGCAGTGAAGGATAAACGTCAGGAGATGTTCCGCAAGAACGCTTCCAGACTACTCGGTGCAAGAATTCAGCTGGAACGTTTTTCCGATAACTTTGATATCCGGAAATTTGCAGCACGAACCGAGACAGACGAACAGGAAGAATACTACATCCTCTGCGGCTGGATGTCCGAAGAAGATGCAAATGCATTTATCAAAGAGGCACAGGGAGATGACAAGGTTTATATCGTAGTAGAAGAGGACCGGGAACAGTATTTTGGAGAACCTCCTACCAAGCTTGAGAATCCAAAGCTTTTCAAACCATTTGAAATGTTCATCAAGATGTACGGACTTCCCAAGAGCGGTGAGATGGATCCGACCATTTTTGTAGGTATCATGTACAGCTTTATCTTCGGCGCCATGTTCGGGGATGTCGGTCAGGGGCTGCTGCTCTTTATCGGCGGTGCGATCCTGTATTTCACAAAGAAAATGAACCTTGCCGGAATCGTATCACTTGCCGGAATCTTCTCCACCTTCTTTGGATTTATGTTTGGAAGTGTGTTTGGATTTGAAGACATTATAGAAGCCAAATGGATCCGACCGATCAATCATATGACCACCTTACCGTTTATCGGAAAACTGAATACCGTATTTATCGTATCGATTGCTTTTGGTATGGGAATCATCCTGATTTCTATGATCTTCCATATTATCAACGGCATCCGTGCCAAAGATACCGAAGCAACCTGGTTTGATGCAAACGGCGTGGCAGGGCTGATATTCTACGGGGCAGCAGTTACCTGCATCGTTCTTTTCATGACAGGTCACTCTCTGCCGGGTGGAATCGTTCTTGCAGTGATGTTCGGAGTACCGCTTCTTCTGATCGCACTGAAAGAGCCGCTGACGAACAAGATCAAAAAGAAAACCGAAAAAATGGAACAAAGCAAAGCAATGTTTGTCACCCAGGCATTCTTTGAATTATTTGAAACCCTGCTCAGCTATTTTTCAAATACGCTTTCCTTTATCCGTATCGGTGCATTCGCAGTCAGCCACGCTTCCATCATGGAGGTTGTACTGATGCTTGCCGGTGCCGAAAGCGGGCATATTAACTGGGTAGTGATCGTACTCGGCAACCTGTTTGTATGTGGATTCGAAGGACTGATCGTTGGAATCCAGGTCCTGAGACTTGTCTATTACGAGATGTTCAGCCGTTTCTACAAAGGCAGCGGCCGCGAATTTAAACCTTATACAGGTACTGCAAAAAATTAGTTTTTCATTTTAGGAGGAAATTATCATGACTTTAGCAACTAAACTTATTCTCATTGCCGCACTGGTTTTAAGCATTTTCATTCCATTCGGATATTACCTGCTCGGAGAAAAAAATAAAGGACGTTATAAATGTGCACTTGCCTTCAATGTTCTTTCTTACTTTGGAACCTTCCTTGTAGCAGGGATCATGCTCTTTGGAAGTGTACCGGTACATGCGGCAGACGCCGCTGCCTCAGGCGCAGGCCTTGCAACCGGTCTTGGTTACATTGCAGCAGCTCTTGTTACCGGTCTTTCCTGCATCGGTGGCGGTATTGCCGTAGCAAGTGCAGCAAGCGCAGCTCTTGGAGCTATCAGCGAGGATTCCAGCGTCCTTGGTAAATCCCTTATCTTCGTAGGTCTTGCAGAAGGTGTATGCCTGTACGGTCTTATCATCTCCTTCATGATCATCAGCAGACTGTAATCATGAAAATGTATCTGATCAGTGACAACGTGGATACTTATACCGGAATGCGGCTTGCCGGCGTGGACGGTGTCGTAGTTCATGAAAAGCAGGAGCTGCGTGATGCGCTGGAAACTGCCATGAACGACAAGTCGATCGGTATCATTCTTCTGACGGAACGCTTTGGAAGAGAATTTCCGGATCTCATCGATGAGATCAAGTTAAAAAGAAAGATGCCTCTTCTGATCGAAATTCCGGACAGACACGGAACAGGACGTAAAAAGGATTTCATTACCTCATACGTCAATGAAGCGATTGGACTGAAACTTTAACTAGAAAGGCATAGAAGGTGAGACAATGACGCTTGAAGAGAAAATAGCGCATTTACAGGAAACGGTCATGACTGAAGCCCGTTCTGAAGGAAATGCGATCATTGACAATCACAAAAAAGCGCTTGAATCTTTATTTGAAAAGCATAAAAAAGAAGCGACCGCACAGTCTGAGGTCCGTATCAAATCCGAGACCTTAAGAGCCAGAAGGCAGGTAAATCAAGCTGCGGCAAAAGCCGAAACCGAACTGAAACGTGCTCTTGGCCAAACACAGAATGAATTAAAAGTCAGGCTGTTTGATGAAGTAAAGGAGCTTCTTTCTGACTTTACAAAAACAGACGAATATCTGGACTATCTCTGCAGCAAAATCCGCGAAGCCGCACGCTTTGCAGATGGCGAGGAGATGACCATTTATATTTCTCCTTCTGATAAGGAGAAACAGACAGAACTGGAAAAACGTACCGGCATGACGATCACCATCAGTGAATATGATTTTATGGGCGGTATGCGTGCTGTAATCCGAGGCCGTAATATTCTGATCGATCACAGCTTCCAGGCTGCAGTCGATTACGAATATCATCAGTTCAGTTTTGCAGCAGGAGGTGCAGGAATTGAATAAGACAGCAACTATTTATGGAATAAACGGTCCGGTCATCTATCTGAAGGGTGACACCGGATTCATGATGTCGGAAATGGTCTATGTGGGAAAGGAAAAGCTGGTTGGCGAAGTCATTTCCCTGGACAAAGACATCACGACTGTTCAGGTCTATGAAGAGACTTCCGGGCTGAAACCGGGAGAAATCGTAGAGGCTTCCGGAAGTCCGGTATCTGTAACTCTGGCACCTGGAATCCTGAACAATATTTTTGACGGAATCGAACGCCCGCTTGAGCAGATCGCAAATGTGGGCGGCGGTGCATTTATCACCCGCGGCGTCAGCGTTGATTCGCTTGACCGCGACAAATTATGGGATACCCACATCACCGTGGCCAAAGGAGATTACCTTCATGGCGGAGATATTATAGCAGAGGTTCCGGAGACCAGTGCGATCGTACACAAATGTATGGTTCCGCCGGATGTGGAAGGTGAAGTAATCTGCTGCGCGTCGGACGGAGAATACCGGATTGAAGATACACTTGTCACTCTGCGGCTTTCCGACGGAACAGAAAAACAGCTCAACATGATACAGCACTGGCCGATCCGTAAGGCGCGCCCGACAAGCTACCGTTTCCCGGCAAGTGTCCCTCTGATCACCGGACAGCGGATCCTGGATACCATGTTCCCGATCGCAAAGGGTGGAACTGCCGCAATCCCAGGCGGATTCGGTACCGGAAAAACCATGACCCAGCACCAGATCGCCAAATGGTCTGATGCCGATATTATCATCTATATTGGCTGCGGCGAGCGTGGAAATGAAATGACACAGGTGCTGGAAGAGTTTTCAGAGCTTGTGGACCCAAAGAGCGGCAATCCGCTGATGGACAGAACCACTCTGATTGCCAATACCTCCAACATGCCGGTAGCTGCCCGTGAAGCAAGTATTTATACCGGGCTTACCCTGGCTGAATATTACCGTGACATGGGCTATGACGTAGCGATCATGGCAGACTCTACTTCCCGCTGGGCGGAAGCCTTACGTGAGCTTTCCGGCCGTCTGGAAGAGATGCCGGCAGAAGAAGGTTTCCCGGCTTACCTTGCCAGCCGTCTGTCTGCTTTCTACGAGCGCGCAGGCATGATGCATAACTTAAATGGCAGTGACGGATCCGTGACCATTATCGGCGCCGTATCGCCTCAGGGAGGCGATTTCTCCGAGCCGGTCACACAGAACACCAAACGTTTCGTCCGCTGCTTCTGGGGTCTGGACAAGAGCCTTGCCTACGCAAGACATTTTCCGGCGATCCACTGGCTGACCAGCTACAGCGAGTATCTGACCGATCTCGCCGCCTGGTACCACGACAATGTATCACCCAAATTCGTTGACTACCGCAACCGCATCATGGCACTTCTGAACCAGGAGAGCATCCTGATGGAAATCGTAAAGCTGATCGGAAGTGATGTACTTCCGGACGATCAGAAGCTGGTTCTGGAAATCGCAAGAGTCATCCGTCTCGGATTTTTGCAGCAGAATGCATTCCACAAGGATGATACCTGTGTCTCTCTGCAGAAGCAGTACAAAATGATGGAAATCATTTTATATTTATACAAATGCTGCCGCGAACTGGTAGCCATGAATATGCCAATGTCTGTCCTCAAGGAGGAAAATATTTTTGAACGTGTCATTGCGATCAAATACGATGTTCCAAATGACAATCTTCAGCTTCTTGACCAGTATCTGACAGACATTGATGCTTTCCATGACCGCATCATGGAAAAGAACGCGTAAGGAGGGAAAATAAAATGGCAATTGAATATTTAGGCCTCAGCAGCATTAACGGCCCTCTGATTGCGCTGGAAGGCGTTCAGGATGCTTTTTATGATGAAATCGTAGATTTTGTCGTAAACGGCAAAGAACACAAAATGGGACGTATTGTGGAGGTCTACAAGGACAAAGCAATCATCCAGGTATTTGAAGGCACGGAAAATATGTCTCTTAACAATACCCACACCAGACTTACCGGACATCCGATGGAAATCGGTCTGTCCGAAGAAATGCTTGGAAGAACCTTTAACGGAATCGGCGAACCGATCGACGACCTTGGACCGATCACGGTTGAAGAGGTACGCGATGTCAACGGACTTCCGTTAAATCCGGTCAGACGTGAATACCCTCGTAACTATATCCGCACCGGAATTTCTGCGATTGACGGACTGACCACACTGATCCGTGGACAGAAGCTGCCGATCTTTTCCGGCAACGGTCTTCCGCACGACCAGCTTGCCGCACAGATCGTAAAGCAGGCTTCTCTGGGCGGCAGCACGAATGAGGATTTTGCTATCGTATTCGCCGCAATGGGTGTCAAGCATGACGTAGCTGATTTCTTCCGCAGAACCTTTGAGGAGAGCGGTGTTGCAAACCATGTGGCAATGTTCCTGAACCTTGCCAACGATCCTGTCGTCGAGCGTCTGATCACCCCGAAGGTTGCGCTGACCGCCGCTGAATACCTTGCATTTGAAAAAAATATGCACATTCTGGTCATTCTTACCGATATGACTTCCTTTGCCGAAGCCATGCGTGAGGTTTCTTCTTCCAAAGGGGAAATCCCAAGCCGTAAAGGATATCCGGGATATCTGTACAGTGAACTTGCCACCTTATATGAACGTGCAGGAATCGTAGAAGGAGTAAATGGTTCTGTCACACAGCTCCCGATCCTGACCATGCCAAATGATGACATTACCCACCCGATCCCTGACCTGACCGGTTATATCACCGAAGGACAGATCGTACTTGACCGGAATCTTCACGGACAGGCAATCTACCCACCGATCAGCGTTCTTCCGTCCCTGTCCCGTCTGATGAAAGACGGTATCGGAAAAGGATATACCCGGGAAGACCACCAGGACCTGGCAAACCAGCTTTTCTCTGCATATGCTAAAGTAGGAGAGGCTCGGAATCTTGCTTCCGTTATCGGAGAAGACGAGCTTTCTCCGATTGACAAGAAATACCTGGAATTCGGAAAGGCATTCGAGGAGCGTTATATCGGCCAGGGACCGAATGAAAACCGTACCATCGAGGAAACCCTGGATCTTGGCTGGGAACTGCTTAGAATCCTTCCAAAAGAAGAACTTGACCGTGTCGATACCAAGATTCTTGACGTATACTACAAAGGCTAAGGAGGGGAGTCTATGGATCCACGTTCATTTCCCACAAAGGGAAATCTGATACTTGCGAAAAATTCACTGACACTTGCCAGACAGGGATATGAGCTGATGGACAAGAAGCGGAACATTCTGATCCGCGAGCTGATGGGCTTAATCGACGAAGCAAAGGATATTCAGGAAGAAATCGATAAAACCTTCACCTATGCCTATCAGTGCCTTCAGAGGGCGAATATCGAGCACGGGATCAGTACAGTAGAAGAACTTGCCTATACAGTTCCGATCGAGGATTCTATCCGCATCCAGACGCGAAGCATTATGGGAACAGAAATCCCGAAAGTGAAGTACGAAAAAGAAAATACCAGACCAACCTATGCATTCAGTACTTCCAGAGAATCCATCGATATCGCCCGTGATGCATTCTGCCGTGTAAAGGAGCTGACACTCAAGCTTTCTGAGGTAGAAAATGCAGCGTACCGGCTGGCTTCAAGTATCAAAAAGACACAGAAAAGGGCAAATGCCCTGAAAAATATTACGATTCCGATGTATGACAATCTCGTATATACGATTACAAATGCACTGGAAGAGAAGGAACGAGAAGAATTTACCCGACTGAAAGTGATCAAACGAATGAAAAACAAATAATATTTCTGAAAAAATCATAAAATATAGAAAATATATTGACAATACACCCGTTTTGTTATATAACTTATAGAACAAATAAGATTACAAAAGCAATAGATTTTACAAATCAGGGGGTGAGCATATGACTTTTTGGAAAGTATCTGACACCAGAATGAACTGCCTTATCACAGAAGCAGAGATTGCCGCACTTGGCTACTCACTGGAAGATCTGACACAGGACAGGGAGCGTACCGAAGAATTTTTGAATCTTCTTCTCAAGAAAGGGAAAGAAGTTCTTGGGCTTAACACAGACAATGGAATCCAGGGATTTTACGGTGCATTTCTTCCTGACCGGAGCCTGATGCTGTCGATCTCCTGCCAGGCTGAGAATTCTCTGGAATCCATCCAAAAAGATGGTTCTGAAGCTTCCGGTATGCTGATCGAGCCTGACAGCAGTGAGAAAGAGACCGTTCGCTGGCAGATTCTCTTTCCAAGTCTGGATAATGCAATCGACTTCTGCAAGATACTTGGATACGGCCAGGCATCAGAAAGCCGTCTGTATAAAGATGACGGTGTCTACTACCTGATGGTAGACTTCCCGAATACAGAAGACGGCAATAAAAAGGCTCAGCGCATCGTATCCGCCGGTGAATTCGGTGGCATGGTCGAAAAAGATGCAATTTCTGAAGCTTATCTGAATGAACATGAAAAATGCCTCCTGAACAAGGATGCAATCAATATTTTATGCAAGATGTAGTAGAAGGGGACTAAAATAGTCCCCTTTTTAGTACACGAAATAGATTTTCCTTTATTTTTCCACAGATCCAGTAACTTTCCACAAATGAAATAAACGATTACTTTTACATATGTCTCCATCTGTAGAAACAGATTCTAAAAAAAGAGCACCGTCCCCGATGCTAATTCATCAAAAACAGTGCTGATACTGCGCCTTCAGGGATTCGAACCCTGGACAAATAGATTAAGAGTCTACTGCTCTACCAACTGAGCTAAAAGCGCATACATTATTCGGTTTTCCGTAACGCAAGATTTATTATATAAGACAGCTATAAAAAATGCAAGCTTTTTTTTCATAAATTTTAAAATTTTTTTAAATAGATTTTTTTGCTGAAAAAGAATGTGCCAAGGCACATATAAAAAAGATCATGTGTACCGTCCGAAATTCGAACACATGATCTTTTTTGTGTACCTTTTAGGGTGGTTTTTTTCTTATCCTACATAAATTTACTGATATATCCCTGTACAAAGATAAATAATACAATCAGCGGCAGGATATAGCTTACATAAAATTTCGCCCATTTCGGGAATTTCAATCCTTCTCCGGTATCCGCTTCTTTCAGGAAGTTCTTCCAGCCCCATCCATAACGGCTTGTACAGAACAGAAGATAGATCAGACTTCCAAGTGGAAGCAGGTTGTTACTTACCAGGAAATCCTCCAGATCCAGTACTCCGGAACCTTTTCCGAACGGCATAAATCCACTCCATACATTAAATCCGAGAACACAAGGCATGGAAAGTACCGCCACAACCACGATATTGACGATTACAGCCTTTTTCCGGCTGCATCCGGTCAAATCAATGGCAAAGGATAAAATGTTCTCAAAAACGGCGATTACGGTCGATGCCGCAGCAAAAATCATAAATAAGAAGAATAAGGCTCCCCAGATTCTTCCGCCTGCCATGGAATTAAATACATTCGGAAGTGTGATAAAGATCAGACTCGGACCTTCTCCCGGATCCACCCCATATGCGAAGCATGACGGGAAAATGATCAGACCCGCGATCAAAGCAACAAAGGTATCCAGAAGTGTTACCAGGACTGCTTCTCCTGTAAGACTGCGGGATTTGTCGATATAGCTTCCGAAAATAGCAATTGCGCCGATTCCAAGGCTTAATGTGAAGAAAGCCTGTCCCATAGCAGCAAAAATCGTGTCAAATAAGCCATATTCCACGACTTTGTGGAAATCCGGTGCCAGATAGAAGTGAAGCCCCTCAGAAGCCCCATCAAGCGTAACAGAACGTACTGCAAGGATCAACATCAGTGCAAGCAGAAGCAGCATCATAACCTTTGTGATCTTTTCCACTCCATTTTGAAGCCCCATTCCACAAATTGCAAAACATCCAACAACAACAATGATCATAAAGAAAGTCATTGTTCCGGGTTTTGCAAGCATATCGGAAAACACACCTGCAACAGCGGCAGTATCCTTTCCCTCAAATTCACCAGTCATCATCTTGATGAAATACTGGACCATCCAGCCTGCAATTGTTGTGTAGAACATCATCAGCAGATAGTTTCCGGCCATAGCTCCATACTTATACCAATGCCATTTCGATCCTTTTGGCTCCAGACGGTCAAAGGAAAGCGCCGCACTTACTTTACTGGCTCTTCCGACAGAAAATTCCATTACCATAATCGGAAGTCCAAGGATCAGTAAAAATGCAAGGTAAATAAGAACAAATGCTGCTCCACCATATTTTCCTACAATATAAGGAAAACGCCAGACATTACCAAGACCGATCGCACATCCCGCAGAAATAAGGATGAATCCGAGTCTTGAAGAAAATTTTTCTCGTTGCATAAAAAATCCTCTCATTCTATTAAATTGTGGATAACTTGCCGAAATGATACTTATCCACATTTTTCGACAAGCTTGTGGATAACTTTTTTTCAGAATATCCACAGAGGAATTATACTGAATTACTGGGAAATTGTCTATGATTGTTTATATTTTTATTGGCGAAGCTACCTGATAATTTTAATTTTCCCCTTTTTAGTACACGAAATCGCCAGATGTGTACCTTTTGGGGTGAAAATTTGCATGTATATATATATTAAAAATAACAACAGCTTATTAAAATTCCTTTGTTTATATTAAGAGGGCTGAAAAAGCCCGTGGTTGACGCATTTCGGGGTATATTTTGTGTACGGAAACGGGGGAGGTTGTTTACTTCAGAGGGCAAAGAGGTGTACATATATGGGGGTTGTTGTTTACTTTGCGGGGTTACGCAGTGTACTTGAAGGGTTGGCGATTTTACCTTTTCTGTACACAAGTGTCGAAAAAATTTAAAAAAAGGCTTTACAAGAGGGGGGTTCTTGTATATAATCAACCTAGACGTACCGTTTTGGTACACAATTTTTATCAAAAAAGGTACCTTAATGGTACACGAAAAGAACAATACACACCTTAAACGTACACAAAACGTAAAAAAAGACAGAAACCCCATTTTATGGGGTACTTTTTAGGGGAGGGTGTTCCTTTTTGGTACACAAATCCCCAATATAAAGGGGTTGGTTACCCCGAATGGTACACAATAAGGGATTATATGGGGTGTAGAGGGGATTTTAATACACCTCAAAAGTACACAATAATACAGAAGAAAACAATTAAGGGGTATGAGCGATGAAGGAAACACAGAAAAAACCAAAAGAGAAACAACTGCTGGATCATGATACGGTCTCCCGGTCCAATGTGCTGATCGAAAGTAAATCCAGTACATCATTATTTGAAAGAAAGCTTCTTAATATTGCAATCGCAAAAGCATATGTAGAAGACGGTGAGCTGATCGCAAAGGTTTCCACCAAGGATGTTAAGAATTATCTTCATATAACAGGAAACTCCATCTATTCTCGTCTGAAAGAAGTATCAAAAGAAACATTGGGACATGTAGTAAGTATCGAGGACGACGAAAAAGAGAACTTCATCATGTTCAATGTAGTGAATAAATGTGAATATAGAGATGGCGTGTTTACAACCAGATTTACTAAAGAGATGAAACCTCATATCTATAACCTGAAAAAAGACTATACCCGTATGAGTCTTGATGTATTGTGCTCTTTTAAATCCCTGTTCACAACCCGTGTTTACGAAATCCTGAGAACCCAGTATTATCGTTTTGACAGGGAACAGTGTGACCAGCTGATCGTACCGAGACCGCCGAAGAATCCATACACGATCGCAGAGCTTAAATTTACACTGAATGTAGTGGATGCAAATGCATCTAAAGCAGTAAAACGTCTTGTTGAGCAGGGACGTTTTGAAGAAGCGCTTGCAGAGATTAAGGATGCACCGTTTGAAGATTGGCGTAATTTCCGTAGAAAAGTACTTGAAGTTGCGAAAAAAGAGCTGGAAGAATCCGAGTATTCCGAGATCTGCTTTGATTATGAGCCGGTTAAGAGCGGGAAGGGCGGAAAGGTTACAGGAATCCGTTTCTTTGTGAAGAAGAATCCGAAGTGTATCCATCATTCAGATCTTCAGCGTATGCCATCCGGAGAAGAAGAGGGCGAAGAGATTGCGCCAAATGTACTGGCTGCAAAGAAAACTCCGGTTAATGAAAAACTGATTTTAGAAGTTGCTGATATTTTTGGAAATGAACCGATCACGATTCAGGAGATTAAGGTGCTGCTTCAGGTATCCGATAACCAGCCGGATGTGATCCGGAAAGCTTTTAAGCTGTCACAGGAGCAGGCATACATCAATAATCTGGTCGGATGGCTCAGAAAATGTATCGAAGAAAAGTGGTATGAGAACGAAAAAGTATCCAAGTTCAAAGGAAAGACGCTGGAAGAAGCGCAGATGACACTGGATCTTTATCAGGAATACATAGAAGAGCGCGAAAAAGTGAAAAAAGAGTAGGGTATTTTCTGCGAAAAGCAGAGTTATTACCTAAATGGTACACAAGTTAAGTGGAAGAATGTGTCCCTGGGATGCTATTTGCAAAGAGGCAGGTAGCATCCCAGGGATTTTGTGTATACGATGAGCCAAGTACAGATTTGTGCTTGCACAAGAATCTGTACTTGGCGAATGTACATCATCGAGCTGTTAAGCGAGATAGTGTACAAAGTATACGAATCGAGTAGGAGCCAGCCTGCTCGATTATCCTTTGTCTATCTATTTGTCGTCCAGTTTTAATACACTCATAAATGCCTTCTGTGGAATTTCTACATTTCCAACCTGGCGCATACGCTTCTTTCCTTCCTTCTGCTTTTCCAGAAGCTTCTTCTTACGGCTGATATCACCGCCGTAGCACTTGGCAAGTACGTCCTTACGCATGGCTCTTACTGTCTCACGGGCAATGATCTTGCTTCCGACAGCTGCCTGGATCGGAATTTCAAAAAGCTGTCTCGGAATCTCTTCTTTGAGCTTCTCACACATCTTTCTTCCTCTCTCATAAGCACTTCCCGCAAATACAATAAAGGAAAGAGCATCCACTTCTTCTTTGTTGATCAGGATGTCCAGCTTGACCAGATCAGATTTGACATAGCCGAGCATTTCATAATCAAAAGACGCATAACCACGGGATCTGGATTTGAGCGCATCAAAGAAATCATAGATGATCTCATTCAGAGGCAGGGGGTATTTCAATACCGCTCTGGTCTCTTCGATGTATTCCATTCCCTGATATTCGCCACGTCTTTCCTGACACAGATCCATGATCGCACCGATAAATTCGGATGTCACCATAATCTCTGCTTTTACCATCGGCTCTTCCATAAAATCAATTTCTGACGGATCCGGAAGATTAGACGGATTGGTCAGGTCGATCACTTCTCCGTTGGTCTTGTGCACCTTGTAGATAACGCCCGGCGCAGTTGTCACCAGATCCAGATTGTATTCTCTCTCCAGTCTCTCCTGAATGATCTCCAGATGCAAAAGTCCAAGGAAACCACAGCGGAAACCAAATCCCAGCGCAAGAGAGGTCTCCGGTTCAAACTGAAGTGCCGCATCGTTGAGTTGCAGTTTTTCCAGTGCATCTCTCAGATCCGGGTATTTGGAGCTGTCTGCCGGATACATTCCGCAGTACACCATCGGGTTGACCTTTTTATATCCCGGAAGAGGCTCAGAACATGGATTTTCCGCACCTGTTACGGTATCACCCACACGGGTGTCCTTTACATTTTTCAGGCTGGCTGTAAAATATCCAACCATTCCTGCTGAAAGCTCATCGCAAGGGATAAACTGTCCGGCACCAAAATATCCAACCTCCACAACATCAGCAGTTGCACCTGTCGCCATCATATGAATCGGCATTCCTTTCGTGATACATCCTTCTTTGATACGGCAGAATACGATAACGCCTTTATACGGATCATAGAGAGAATCGAAAATCAGTGCCTGAAGCGGTGCATCTGGATCTCCTGTCGGAGAAGGGATCTTTGTCACGATCTGTTCCAGAACCTGATCTACATTAAGCCCTGTCTTTGCCGAGATCAGTGGTGCATCCTGCGCTTCAATTCCGATCACATCTTCAATCTCTTCGATCACACGCTGCGGCTCTGCGCTTGGAAGATCGATCTTGTTGATAACCGGCATGACATCCAGATCATGGTCCAGTGCCAGATATACATTTGCCAGTGTCTGCGCTTCTACGCCCTGTGCCGCATCAACGACCAGGATCGCTCCATCACAGGCTGCAAGACTCCGTGACACTTCATAGTTAAAGTCTACGTGTCCCGGAGTATCGATCAGGTTAAAGATATATTCCTCCCCATCCTTTGCCTTATAAACTGTGCGGACTGCCTGTGATTTGATTGTGATACCACGTTCTCTTTCCAGATCCATGTTATCCAGCACCTGGGCCTGCATCTCTCTGCTGGTCAGAAGACCTGTCTGTTCGATAATACGGTCCGCCAGTGTGGATTTTCCATGGTCAATATGTGCAATAATACAAAAATTCCGAATCTTTTTCTGATCCATATGCATATTTTCAGTCTCTCCTTTTTCTTCTTATCTATATCTGATTACTTTTCCCGTTTGCTACTGTACTGCACCAGAAAGAGTTCCACCGAGAGGATATCTCCCATCTTTCCGGTTTTTACATCTTCTTCCGTCTGTACACCGGCTTCTACGATCCCACGCAGCTCTTTCCTGGTAAATGCCTTCGCCTGTGCCCGGTACTTTCCTACCAGGAATGGCATGATTCCCACCTTGGCGGCAATCTCTTTTTGCGGAATCCCAGTACGGTCCATCTCTTTTACCTCCATCAGGATACGGAACTGTCTGGTCAGCAGGTAGAGGATCCGCATCGGCGGTTCCTTCAGTGTCAGAAGATCATAATAGTAATCCAGCGCTTTTTTCTGCTCTTTTGCTGCAACTGCATCTACCATATCAAAAATATGGTTTCCGATCTGCGTAGTACAGATTTCATCAATATCTGCTGCCGTGATCTCCGTGTGATTCATGCAGTAACAGAATAATTTTTCCAGCTCCTGCCCGAGATTCTCCATGTCATTACCAGTCTTTGCAAGCAGATAGCGCACTGCTGCCTCCGACATCTGAAGCTTCTCCTTTTTCGCCATCCCAAGGATCCA
>ENA-ORSY01000470-ORSY01000470.1-human-gut-metagenome-genome-assembly--contig:-NODE-470-length-40667-cov-16.059958_pt1 | contig 40667 bp, 46 predicted proteins | sample MGYA00242193_ERZ509160 | MGnify/ENA primary metagenome ERZ509160 (study PRJEB26280, sample SAMEA2338670) | human gut metagenome | biome: human gut; feature: human-associated habitat; material: faeces...
CGGCGTGTACGTCGCAAAAAACACTTCTCAGTCTGCAAGTGTGGAATTTGTTCGCTTTCAGCGAACAAATTATGCGCGCGGCAGGCTGCGAATCTTTTGTTTTAAAAGGGCAAAGCCCTTTTAAAACAGTGTCTGTCACTCCGTTACCTCCCGCAGAGCGGCAGGAATGCGGTCCAGCAGGTCCGACGGGGTCATGCCCCACAGGCCCACGTCCCGGGCGGCCAGGTCCCCGGCCCGTCCGTGGAGCCACACCGCCGCGCAGCAGGCGTCCATCGGCGCAAGGCCCAGGCCCAGCAGGCTCACCAGCATCCCCGACAGCACGTCGCCGCTGCCGCCCTTGGCCATGCCGCAGTTGCCGGTGGAGTTCACCATCCGCCGCCCGTCCGGGGCGGCAATGACCGTGCCGGGGCCCTTGAGCACCAGATACACCCCGTGCCGGGCGGCAAAGTCCGCCGCGGCCTGCTCCCTTCCCCGGGACAGGTCGCCGCCCGCCCGGAGGAATTCTCCCTCATGGGGCGTCAGCACCGTGGTGCGGCCCCGGCGCAGGGACAATGCATCCATATGCCCGGAAAGGGCGTTTATGCCGTCGGCGTCCAGCACCAGGGGCCGGTCCAGGTCCAGCAGCCGCCGGACCAGGGCGTCGCATCCGGGGCCGCGCCCCAGGCCGCAGCCCACAAGCACCGCGTCGCAGGCGCCGGCCCGCCGCCGGATGGGCTCCTCCGCCTCCGGAGACAGCCTTCCCTCCCGGGACGGCAGGGGGAACGGCATGACCTCGTCGCACTTGGCCGCCGCCACCGGCCACACCGGCTCCGGAACCCCCAGATACACCAGGCCCGACCCGGTGCGTACCGCCGCCCGGCCTGCAAACACCGCCGCGCCGGAAAAGCCCACGCTGCCGCAGATGCACAGCACCTTGCCGAAGGTGCCCTTGTGGCCCATGGGGTCCCGCCGGGGCAGACGCCCCCGGACCCACGAAGCCGTGATCTCCTCCATGCCGTCACCTCCCGGATTTTCCCTTAGTATAGCACGGTTTTGCGGCGATGGCGAGGTTTTTTTCCCGGTCCGCCCGGAATATTTGGTTCCTCCGGCCTTGACAGCGCCCCGGTGAAAAGAGTATAAATAGGTAACTGAACACAAGGAGGTATCCGCCATGCATTCTTCCACCCAACAGTTTGTCCGGGCCATGGACGCCAAGGACATCAAGCACTCCGACCCGGAGGCCGCCGCCGGCGGCCGGGAAACCGTCACCGTGATCTACAGCGGTGAGAATATTCTCTCCATCCGCATGCGCTTTTTCTTCGACCAGGACTGCCAGGATGTGGCCATCCGGGTATTTGACCTGGTGAAGGTGCCCGAGGCCAAGCTGGATGTTCTCCTGAAGGCCATCAACGCCGTCAACCGGCGCTTCCGCTTTGCCAAGTTCGTTCTGGATACCGACGACAACAGCGTCCAGGCCGAGCTGGACGCCGTATTCCGCAGCCACGACGTGGGGGAGATCTGCCTGGAGCTGATGGCCCGCTGCGTGGACATCTGCGACAAAGCGTATCCCGATCTGATGAAGGCCCTCTGGGCCTGAGTCGAGCCCCGTCGATTTTGGGGATTGAGTCCGGCGGTTCGATGTGTTATACTGGACTTACTTTTTCAGGAGGCAAGCTGTATGACACTCAATGAACTGAAAGTCGGCCAGTCCGGGGTCATCACCGCCGTGGGCGGGGACGGGCCCCTGCGCTGCCGTCTGTTGGATATGGGACTTATTCCCCGGACCGCCGTCCGGCTGCAAAAGGTAGCCCCCATGGGGGACCCCATCGAGATCCGCGTCCGTGGGTACGAGCTGACCCTGCGGGTGGAGGATGCCATGAATATCCAGGTAAAGGGGGAGACGGTATGATCTTTGCCTTAGTCGGCAACCAGAATTGCGGCAAGACCACGCTTTTCAACGCCCTCACCGGCTCCAACCAGCATGTGGGCAATTTCCCCGGCGTCACCGTGGACCAAAAGACCGGCGAGATCCGGGGAGAAAAGGGCTGCTCCGTGGTGGATCTGCCCGGCATCTATTCCCTGCGGCCCTATACCCAGGAGGAGATCGTCTCCCGGGACTACATCCTTCAGCAGAAGCCCGACGGCATCATCAACATCGTGGACGCCACCAACATCGAGCGCAACCTCTATCTGACGCTGCAATTGCTGGAGCTGCGGGTGCCTGTGGTGCTGGCCCTGAACATGATGGACGAGGTCCGCGCCAACGGCGGCACCGTGGACGTGCAGAAAATGAGCCGTGCGCTGGGCATTCCGGTGGTGCCCATTTCCGCCGCCAAGGGCGAGGGCGTGTCGGAGCTGGTGGACCAGGCACTCTCTGTGGCCCGGGGCCATGTGCTGCCTAAGGTCACGGACTTCTGCGCCGACGACTCCGCCGTTCACCGCTGCATCCACGCGGTGGTCCACCTGATCGCCGACCACGCCGACCGCATGGGCGTTCCGGCCCGGTTCTGCGCCGCCAAGCTCATCGAGGGCGGCGACGATCTGGCGGACCGGCTGGCCCTGGACCAGAACGAGCGGGAGCTGCTGGAGCACTGCATCGTCCAGATGGAGGCGGAAACGGGCCTGGACCGCAACGCCGCCCTGGCGGACATGCGGTACACCTTCATTGAAAACGTGGTGGACGCCTCGGTGGTCAAGTGCCACGAAAGCCGGGAGCACGCCCGGTCCGTGCGGCTGGACCGTCTGCTGACGGGGCGATTCACGGCGGTGCCGGTGTTTTTGGGCATCATGCTGCTGACGTTCTGGCTGACCTTCGACGTCATCGGCCAGCGGCTGTCCGACTGGCTGTCCGTGGGGGTGGACGCCCTGACGGCGGTGGTGGACCGGGCGCTGACGGCCTACGGCATCAACCCGGTGGTACACAGCCTTATCGTGGACGGCATTTTTGCCGGTGTGGGCAGCGTGCTGGTGTTTCTGCCCATCATCGTGACGCTGTTTTTCTTCCTGTCCATTCTGGAGGACACCGGCTACATGGCCCGGGTGGCCTTCGTCATGGACAAGCCCCTGCGCAGGATCGGCCTGTCCGGCCGCAGCATCGTTCCCATGCTCATCGGCTTCGGCTGCTCCGTTCCCGCCATCATGGCCACCCGCACGGTATCCTCGGACCGGGACCGGAAAATGACCATTTTGCTGACGCCGTACATGAGCTGCTCGGCCAAGATCTCCATCTATGGCTTTTTTACGGCGGCGTTCTTTCCCCGCTACCGGGCTCTGGTGATGATCGGCCTGTATGTGCTGGGCATCGCCATCGGCATTGTGGCGGCCCTGATCATGAACAAGACCGCCTTCCGCGGAAAGCCTGTGCCCTTTGTCATGGAGCTGCCCAACTACCGGCTGCCCAGCGCCAGAAGTGTGGCCCTGCTGCTGTGGGAAAAGGCCAAGGATTTCCTCCAGCGGGCGTTCACGGTGATCTTCTGGGCCACCATCGTCATCTGGTTCCTCCAGAGCTTCGACACCCGGCTCAACGTGGTGTCCGACAGCTCCGGCAGTCTGCTGGCCCTGATCGGCCAGGTCATCGCCCCGATCTTCGCACCCATGGGCTTCGGTGACTGGCGCTGCGCCACGTCGCTGATCTCCGGCTTCATTGCCAAGGAGTCCGTGGTCAGCACCCTGGGGGTGCTGCTGGGCGGCGGGGCCATCTCCGGCCTGTTCACCACCCGGTCCGCCCTGAGCTTCCTGGTGTTCACCCTGCTGTACACCCCCTGCGTGGCGGCGGTGGCCACCATCCGGCGGGAGCTGGATTCCTCGCTGAAAACGCTGGGTGTGGTGGCCATGCAGTGCGGCGTGGCCTGGCTGGTGTCGCTGGCGGCATACGCTCTGGCGGGCCTGTGGTAAGCGCCGGAGCCGCCGGATATAGCGCCGGGACAGGCCGGGATATAACGGGATATAGCGGGACGCCCCGGCCAAAACTGGCCGGGGCGTTCTTTGCGTTATTCTTCCGGCAGCCAGGCCAGCGTCCGGCCCAGAGGCGCAGTGAACCCCAGGGCCCGGTGCATGGCCTCGTCACAGGGTGCGCAGCATACCGTCAGGCTGGCGATGCTCCGCTCCCGGCACAGTGCCTGGGCGGCCTGCACCAGCTGCCGGGCCACGCCCCTGCGGCGGAATACCGGCTCCACATAGAAATCCTCCAGCTGACCAACCGGTCCGCAGGCAAAGGTGGAGAATATCTCCGCCACTGAGCACATGCCCACAGCCCGGCCATCCCGCCTGGCCACCAGGAAGGTGATTCTCCCCTCCCGGACGGCCTGGGTCAGCCGCTCCTGCTGCTCCTCCGTCAGGGGTTCCTCTCCAATGTCCTGGCGATAGCCGTTTTCCAGCTTCCCAAGCTGCCAGTCTGTCGGGTCGGTCAGCCGCTCCACGGTGATGGGCCGGTGCTCCCGGGGCGGCAGCAGCATCAGCGGCACACCCCACTCATCGGCCCCGTTGGCCACAAAGCCCAGTCGGCCCCAGAAGCGCTGCCGCGGCGGTGTGGTGCAGTTCAGCTCCGCGTATCCGGCCCCCTGTTCCCGGGCCCAGTTCAGCAGCGTCCGGGCGCAGGCCGTGCCCATTCCGCCGCCCCGGTGCTCCGGCAGCACGCAGAACTCCAGAATGAAGCATTTGCCGTCCTCGCCGGTGAACACCGCCGCCAGGGCAAAGCCCACATCCTGCCCGTTCCGGGAAAACACCAGCCAATGGACCGGATGGACCGGCCGGGTGTGAAGGCTCTCCATGGTCCGGCGGTAGTCGTCTCCCAGAAAATACGGCCGGTCCTCGTCCTCCGGGTCCGGGAAAATATCCCGGCAGAAATAGGCCCGAAGCCGTTCCCAGAACAGGGACCGTTCCTCCTCCGTGACGGCCTCGCGGATGATAATGTTTTCTATCATGTACTTTTCCTCCATTATATTGCGCCAAATGGCGCGATTTACGGGAGGGTCAGCAGCTGCGGCCCCTCCCCGGCCGCACGATATGATCCATCATGAAGCATTCCTCCTTTTCCATAGTTATTCCCGTAGGATGTCGGGCGGACAGAGTCGTCCGCCCCTACAGGTCTAAATGCATGGGCTGGGACTCTGCCCCACCCCTGTGCGCAAAAAACTCCCTCTGCGGTAAACGCAGAGGGAGTTCCTTCCTGTAACTTGCGAGGCCCTTACGGAGTAAAAAAACTTACTCGGTGACGAAGGGCAGCAGAGCGATCTGACGGGCCCGCTTGATGGCCTCGGTCAGCTGACGCTGATGCATGGCGCAGGTGCCGGTGGTCCTGCGGGGCAGGATCTTGGACCGCTCGGAAATGAAGCGGCGCAGCTTGGCGGCATCCTTGTAATCGATATACTCGCACTTGTCAACGCAGAACTGGCAAACCTTCTTGCGCTTGCGGCCGGCGCCCCGGGGGGCTCTATTTTCGCGTTCCATAGCCATGGAAGAATTCCTCCTTTATAGAATTAGGTGTACCTGGGGTACTCAGAACGGCAGGTCGCCGTCCTCCTCGTCGATTTCGGCAAAGTCGGAGCTGCCGCCCACGGGAGCGGAATAGCCGCCGGTGGGTGCGCTGTAAGCAGGGGGAGCGGAGAAATTACCGCCGGTGGGAGCACCGTCCCGCTTGGAATCGCCGAAATAGACGTTGTCGGCAATCACCTCCGCACTTCTGCGGTTGTTGCCTTCGCGGTCTTTCCAGTCACGGATCTGAAGCCGGCCCTCCACCACGGCCATACGGCCCTTGGTGAAGTATTTGGCCACGAACTCGGCCGTGCTGCGCCAGGCCACCACATCGATGAAATCGGTCTCCTTCTCGCCGCTCTGGGACTTGAAGTCCCGGTCCACGGCCAGGGAGAAGCTGGTGACGGCGGTACCGCTCTGGGTACGGCGCAGCTCAGGGTCCCGGGTCAGACGACCCATGATGAAAATCTTGTTGAGCATAAAACTGCCTCCCTTACTCGCCCTTGCAGACGATCATGGAACGCATGATGCCCTCGGTAATGCCCAGGATACGATCCAGTTCCTTGGGGAATTCCGGGCCGCTGGTGAAGCTCATCAGCACATAGTAGCCTTCGGTCTTGTAGTCGATGGCGTAAGCAAGACGGCGCTTGCCCCACTCGTCCACGACCACGTCGGAGCCGTTCTGCTCGGCCAGGGTCTGGAACTTTGCCACGGTAGCGGCAATAGCCTCCTCACTCTGTGCCGGGTCAATGATGTAAACGACCTCGTAGTTGGCGGAAATCTTAGCCATACTTTTGCACCTCCTTTTGGACTTATGGCCCTCACCTTCTGTGAGAGCAAGGATATGTCCGCATACGCAGACTCATATATTATACCGGTTTTCCCGGAAAAGTCAAGGTTTTTCCGGCTGTTTTTCCCGATTTGTGAGGAGTAATATTAAGTTGCAAGGTTCAAATGAGCCTTCGCAACTTATTTTTTTACCACGGAGGACCCTAAAAATGAAGAAAATGACTATTAGAAAAATGCTTGAAAGAATCGTCGTCGCAACTAACAAACGCAGAGCGAAGAATATAGTTCTGGTCAGCACCGACGGCGAAATCGTGGAAGCGGAATTCGCTGTGGACCTGATCCGAACACTGACAGACTGGAATATCCTGTGGGAAGTAACCGTCATTTCTGAAAAGTTTTACGAAGACCGTTTCGTCGTAATCTTCGACCCAAACATTAAACAGGTCAACGGCGATCCTGACAAGGGCGATACGTGGTTATAAGGCCGCAAGCAGAAAGGAGCGTGAGAACGTGGCAGTTTATAAGTCTATCACCTTCGACAACAGAAAGAAAATCGCGGCCCTGTACGCGAAAGGAATGTCCATTTCCGACATTTCTGACGAAGTGGGCGTCGCCCTTCGAACACTGTATGTCGAACTGAAACGCGGCGCGACTGGAAAACTGGATCAGAACCAGCGACCGGCCTATGATCCGGTACTGGCACAAAGAACCTACCAGGAAAACATTCGCCGTCGCGGCAGTGGTCCGAAAAGAAAGGAGGTCAAGAAATGACACCGGACAGAGCAACCAGGCGGAAACGACGCCGAATCCGTCTGGCGATCAGAAGGACGTCAGCCCTGGCGGCGGCTATTGCCTTCTTCTTTGCCTGGGGAACGATCGGCGCCATAGAAACCGACGCGGTGTCCCTGGTAGAAGGAACGGTCAGAACCTTCGGCCTTCTGTTCATTGGAACCGGCTTCGCCTTTGTAGGTGGCGCCTTCCAAAATCCTACGGAAAGGAGGTCAAAACATGAAGTATACCGCGACACTGTCGGCCGTCCAGGTCGGACAAGCCGTCAAAAGTCTTCTTCTGCTTGGTGAACGCAAGATCACCATTGAAGAAACAGAAAAAGACCGTTTCGTCGTCACCACAACAACCGAAACGGCCCTTTCAAAAAAGTCTACGAACAGTATATCACGAAAAGGAGTGAAAAACAATGGCTAAACTGAATTTTTATGATACCGGCGCCGTGAAGGCGTTCGTCCTGGATATTTTAATCGAAAACGCTGAACTGAAAAGCGATCTGGACTATGAAAAGAAGTGTTCGAACGACTGGTTCGACCGCTACAAGAAAGCTGAACAGCAAGTAAAAGACCTTGAAGCGAAGGTCGCTACCCTGGAAGGAGGTTCCGAAAATGAATAACACCCTGTATGAAATCACTGACAAGTATTTGAAGGTCCTTGACAACCTGGAAATCGACGAAGAAACCGGCGAAATCCTGAACGCCGAAGAACTGGACGAACTGTCCGGAGCCTTCGAAGAAAAAAGCGAAGCTGTCGCTTGCTACATCAAGAATTCCGAAGTCTTTATCGGCGACCTGAAAGCCGAAGAAGCCAACCTGGCAAAGCGCCGCAAGCAGACCGAAAAGCGAATCGACTATTTGAAGAATGTCCTGACCGCGTGTCTGGACGCCGCCGGCCGTGACAAGGTCGAAACCACAAAGGTTCGCGTTTCCTTCCGAAAGTCCGTGGCCGTAAGCATTGACGACGAAAAAGCCCTTCCGGCTGACTTCGTTGTTGAAACCGTTACAACGAAACCGGACAAGACCGCGATCAAGAAGGCGATCCAGTCCGGCCAGGAAGTGTCCGGCGCTTCCCTTGTGGAGAACCGAAACCTTCAAATCAAATAAGGAGGAACCGCAATGAAAGAACTTTCGATTCCCCTTCTTACCGAACAAGACATTGACTGTCGCGTTCAGTCGGTCAGCAAAGCAAAGACCGGCCGCGTCGGCGCCGTCCTTCTGCTTTACAAGGACGCGCGCGTCGATATGCGAATCCTGGACCAGGTCTTCGGGCCTGGCAACTGGCAGAGAACCCACGAAGTAATCAACGGAAACCTGTTCTGTAATATCGACATCTGGGACGACGAAAAAAAGACCTGGGTCAGAAAACAGGACGTCGGAACAGAGAGCAACACCGAAAAGGAAAAAGGCCAGGCGTCCGACAGCTTCAAACGTGCCGGCTTCAACGTCGGGATCGGCCGCGAACTTTATACAGGCCCTTTCATTTATGTCGAACTGGCTGACGGTGAATTCTATCCCGAACGCCAGGGTCAGAAGGAAGTCTTCAAGTGCTACGCCAGTACGAAGTTCAAGGTATCGAAGATCGCCTATAACGAACGCCGCGAAATCTGTGACCTGGTAATCGTCGACCGGAACAATAAAGTCCGCTTCAATATGAACGGACACGCACCGGCGCCACAAGCCACACAGAGCGCCACGAACGGGCAGAACGCCCAGGGTGGACAATCTACCAACCAACAGCAAAGAACCGCACCACAACCGCAAAACAGCGCCCAGACAGGCGGCGCCGCGTGTCCCGTGTGCGGCGGCCCTATCAGCGAAGCTGAACGCCGCTATTCCATGAACAAATTCGGCCGTGAAATGTGCCGCGCCTGTCAGAAAAACGCGTGAAAGGTGGTGTCATAAATGCCCAGCCGCATTTTGAAAGAATCAATATGTACGTCTGAAAGTCTGGCGTACTTATCGGCGGAAGCCGAAGTCCTGTTCTATCGTCTGATCGTAAAAGCGGACGACTTCGGCCTGTACTACGGAAGCCCGAAAATCCTTGCTTCCCTTCTCTTTCCGCTGAACGTACCGACCGAAAAGAAGGTGTCTTCCTGGCTGGCTGAACTTGTGAACGGTGGCCTTGTGGCTACATACAGAGCCGAAGACGGTCGGCAATACCTGAAACTTCTGTCCTGGGACAAACACCAGAACAGGCGCGCAACAAAACCCAAATACCCACTACCGCAAGAATTTGATAACACTTGCAGTCAAGGGGTATCAAGTGACAATTCTGACACTTGCGCACAAATGCAAGCAGATTCTTCCGTAAACGTAAACGAAAACGTATTCGAAAACGTAAACGAGAAACGAAAACGAGTATCGGCGCAACGCGGCGCCGGAGTGGACGACACTTTTGACCAGTTCTGGTCAGTCTATCCACGAAAAGTCGGCAAGAAAGACGCCGTGAAGGTCTGGAATCAAATTCGCCCTAACCCAGACTTGACAAACCAGATCGTCCAGGGTGTGGAGCGCTGGAAGCGTTCTGAACAGTGGACAAAGGACGACGGCCGCTTTATTCCATATCCGGCGACATTCCTTCGCGGTGAACGCTGGAACGAATATGACCGCGCCGAAGTCATACCGTCCCCGAAGCCGGCCACCGTCAAGAACTACGACGACGGCGAAGACTTCCTGGACGACGGTGAATAATCATGGCCGACAACATCTGGACGGCCGCTGTCGAAGGTATCGCCGCCAGAGGTAGGGCGAACAATGGCGCCGAAGGCGACTACCGCGACGAAGAAGGCTTCCTGTGCTGTGGCAAATGCCACACCAGGAAAGAAGGCGACATCACGATCGGCGAAAAAACGCTTCGCGTTCCGCACCTGTGCAAGTGCGAATCAGAAGCCAGCCGCCAACGTGAAGCCGAAGAAAAGGCCGCCGAATTCCGGAAGCAATGCGAACGGCTTCGCAAAGACGGGATCACTGATCCGTCGTACCTGTCCCAGAACTTCACCCAGGACGACAACCGCAACGCCAGAATTTCCGACGTGTGCCGCCGCTATGTGGAACACTGGCCGGAAATGAAGGCCGACAATATCGGAATCCTGTTTTATGGCGGCGTCGGGACCGGAAAGTCATTCCTGGCCTGTTGCATAGCAAACGCCTTGATCGACAAACAGGTCCGCGCCAGCGTGACGAACTTTCCCCGAATCCTGAACAAACTTCAAGGCTTCGGGGAAGATAAACAGGAATTCCTGGACAAGCTGTCCCGATATGACCTTCTTGTCATCGACGACCTGGGCGTCGAAAGGGACACGTCCTATTCCGTGGAACAGGTCTTCAACGTCATAGACGCCAGAAGCCGCACCGGAAAGCCCTTGATCGTCACGACAAACCTTTCCCTGGCCGACCTTCAAAACCCGTCGTCCCTGGGATATGCCCGAATTTATGACCGAATTCTGGAAATGTGTCCGATCAGGCTGAAACTGGCCGGAGATTCCAGAAGAACCCAGAACGCACAAGAACGCCGCGACAAGGCGAAGCGCCTTCTGGGGCTTGAAAGGACGTGACAGAGTGAAACACTATAAACTGACAATCCCTGGCCTTCTGCCAGGACTGAACGAATATGTGGACGCTGAACGCGGCGCCAAAGGCAAATACAAGGCCGCCGCCATGAAGAAACAGGCTGAAAACGTAATCGGCTACATGATCAAAACCCAGCTTCGCGGCGTCCGCTTCACCCGTCCCGTGGTGATACATTACACCTGGATCGAACCGAACCGCCGGAGAGATAAAGACAATATCGCTTTTGCGAAGAAGTTCATTCAGGACAGCCTTGTCCATGCCGGCGTTCTTCAAAATGACGGCTGGAAACACATTGAACACTTTACCGACGACTTCGCTGTGGACCCGAAGAACCCCCGTGTCGAAGTCATAATCGAAGAATTTGAAGGAGGAAACAAAAAATGACTGTACGCGCAAAATTGAAAGACCTTGCACCTGGAACCGTATTCAATGCCGGACCGATCGACGTCCGCGTTTTGGAACACTTCACCGACGGAAGAACCCTTCTGATCGCCGATACCTGTATCGCTGACCGCCACTTCGCGGATCAGCCGTTCAAAACCAGACCGGAAAAGCCGACCGCAAATCCGAACGACTGGCGCTTTTCAAACCTGAATCGTGAACTGAACACGGAATTCCTGGCCACATTTGACCAGGCCGAAGGCCCTATCCGTTCAAAGGACATCTTGACGGCCGACTGGTCCCTGGCTGACCATGAGGGCGGCGAAGGTTACGGAATTACTCGGTCGCGTTTTCCACCAAATCCGGCCGAACGCCATTGTTGCCATTGTACGCGTTGTTGTTGTTCAGACTGCCGTCCGTGTTGACATTGCGCGCATTGTTCGCGTTGCTGGCGTTCGGGGTAACAGGTCATTCCCTAAATATCATTACACGCTTTCCGGTATAGGGTCCGACGGGGCGATCGCTTCGGCGGTGTCCTGTTCGGCCTTGTACCATTTTGCGGTCATGAACTTAACGTCCAGGGTCAACTTCGTCCAATAGTCAAAGGTGTCCTTGTCGATATAGCTTCGCTTCTTCGATAATTCGATCATGTGAAGCAGTTTCTTGCACTCGGTCAAGGCGGCCCTTTGTAGACGAAGCCGTTCTGTCCGGTCCGCTTCTGTGCGGATCGGAAATATTTCGTTTGCTTCCAGTAAGCCGTCGTAAGGCGAAGAACCTGAAAACAGAGTACCCCAACAAAGGAGGTCATTTCCTTCCGAAGTGCCGGAAAGGCCACGGTAAACACAAGATTGACGACGAATGGCCTTCCTACTGTGACGGCCGGACTGTAAGCGTCAAGGAGGATTTTTATTTTGAGCGAAGACCAGACATTGAATCTTTCTGACTTCGCGAAGGTGATCGACTTTAACAGTCTATATCAATCGTATACAGAAGCGCGCAAAGGTAAACGGTGGAAATATGCGGTCTGCAAATACGAAGTGAACGTCCTTGAAAACCTTATGTTCGTTCATTTCATGTTATCGGCCCACAAATACCGCCTGTCGCCTTATAACTGCTTCATTGTGAAAGAACCGAAGGAACGACTGATCATGTATAACAGCTTCCGCGACAAAATCGTTCAGCACAGTCTTTGCGATAATGTCCTGGAACCGTACCTTTCGAAAACTTTCATATACGACAACTACGCAAGCCAGAAAGGCAAAGGAACGCACTTCGGACTTGACCGCCTGAAATATTTCATGTCGAGGTACTACCGACAGAACGGGGCGGACGGCTGGGTCCTGAAATGCGATATTCGAAAGTATTTTTACAGTATCAATCACGACGTTCTGAAAGAACAGCTTCGCCGGCTTATCAAAGACCGCGACGTCTTGTGGCTTCTGGATATGATCATAGATTCCACCGAAGGACCAGGAATCCCGATCGGAAACCATACTTCACAGTGGTTCGCCGTTCTGTACCTGTCCGGAATGGATCACATGATCAAGGAACGTCTGGGAATCAAAATGTACGGCCGCTACATGGACGACTTCTATTTGATTCACCCTGACAAGGACTATCTTCGTTATTGCCTGGAAGAAATCAAGAAGTATCTGGTCCCTTTAGGACTGGAATTGAATCAAAAGACGGCCATTTTCCCCTTAACCCAGGGAATCGACTTCCTGGGATTTAGGACCTATCTGACCGACACCGGAAAAGTCGTCAGAAAAGTCCGCCGTGAAAGCAAGAACCGAATTCAAAGGAAATTGAAGAAATATCGCCACCTTCTGGACGAAGGTCGAATCGACTTCGAAACGATTCTTCAATCCTATTCTTCGTGGACCGGTCACGCCGAACACGGCAACAGTTACCACTTGATCAGGAAGACGGACGATCTGTTCTTCAACCTATTCAAGAATGAATTGGAGGGATTAACCTATGGCAAAATTACTATCCGCTTTGCCCGTTGGAAGCGTTGTCAAGTCGACGAACACAAAATACAACGGGAAAGTGATCAGGTGGATCGTGGGAACCCAGGACACGGCCAACGGCCGAACGGGCCTGGTAGCCGAGAAAATGATCACCCTGAAATGCTTCGACGCGAAGGAATCTTCGAACCCGAACGGTAACCGTCAAAGCTACGGAAACAACCGCTATTCCCAGTCTAATATCGACCAGTGGTTGAACAGCCAGGACGCGGCCTGGTATTCCGCGCGTCACAGCTACGACGCACCGCCGAATAACGCCAACGTGTGGAGCAAGTACAACGAATACGACACCGAAGCCGGATTCCTGTCTAACTTCGAAGCAGACTTCCGAAAGGCTATTCTGGACGCCGTGATCCGCGTCGCAAAGAACACCGTCACCGACGGCGGCGGTTATGAAGACATCACCCGAAAGGTCTTCCTTCTGTCGAATACCGAAGTCGGCCTGTCCAACGAAAACAGCGTGGCCGAAGGGACCCTGTGGTCCTACTTTTCCAGCGCCGCGCGCCGCCAGTGCTACCCGACCGCCGAAGCCGTCAGCAATTCGGAATATACAAGTTCCAGCCTGAACGCGTCTTCTTATTGGTATTGGTGGCTTAGAACCCCGCACGCCAGCTACGCGAACTATGCGCGCCGTGTCTACACGGACGGCAGTCTGTACTACAACAACGCGTACAATGGCCACGGTGGCGTTCGGCCGGCTTTGTATTTGGAATCTGGGAACCTGGTATCCGATTCAACAGACACCGACGGGGCCTATATCTTACAGTGGAACCAGCCGCCGTCTGATCCTTCTTCTATTTCCTACGGCACACCGCAAGCCGGAAACAGCCTGGTCCTTTCGACGGGCGGTTCTACCGATCCGGAGGGCGACGCCATTTCCTACGTCTGGGAAAGGAAGATTGATTCCGGCGCCTATGTCCAGTTAGGGATCACCACAGCGAAGACCTTCACCGACACAGTTCCGACGTCCGGCACAACTTACACGGCGCGCGTGAAGGCAGTCGACGCGAACGGCCTTGAATCCGGTTACTGTACCGGATCGGCGAAAACCATTTCCTACAACACGCCGCCCGTGATCAGCGGTTCGGATCAAAACCTGGGATCAAAAACAGCGCCGTTTACATACCAGTACACGGTCACAGACGCCCAGGCGGCCACCCAGACGATCACGGTCACGGAAAAACTGACCAACGGAACCCAGACGATCACGCTTCGCACCTATACCGCGACCAGCGGCACCCAGAACACCGTCGACCTGTCCAGTGTATGGCTTCCGCTTCTTTCCGGAACCCACGTCCTGACGATCACGGCCACTGACAGCGCCGGCGGAAGCGCAACGCGAAAGATCACATTCAGCCGCACCGTCAGCCGTATCGCGGCGGCGCGCGCGTTCAATACGGACGCCCTGGTCCAGAAGGTCTTTGTTTCCCTTTATCCGGCGACGATTCCGGCAGACGCCACCCTTCACCTGGAAGTCACGAACAACCCGTTCGACACTTCGCCGGTGTGGGTAGACATCACTGACAAGGCGAACAGACTTGTCCACGTCTTCACGAATACGACCGCCGCGAAAGGCTATGGCCTGGGCTATCGCTTCTATATCACGAAGGGAACCCAGGAAATCGAAATCACCCAGGCGACGATCCGTTTCGCCTAAACGAAAGGAGGAATTCGAAATGTTTGACCCTACACAATGCGAAAGCGTGAGCATGGCCCAGGCAAAAGCCCAGGAAGAACAAAATCCTGTCAATGCCGCCTTGCGCGCGACTTCGATCGCCTTCGTCACTTTGGCCGAAGCCGGCCAGATCGACGACACAACCGCAACGGAAAACGTCAGCCAGTTCGCCCCCTGGACCTATCCTGTGGCGTATGCTGTCGGCAATATCCGCCAGTATAACGGCGAACTTTTCCGCTGTGTTCAGGCCCACACTTCACAAGCCGACTGGACGCCTGACGCCACCGCTTCCCTTTGGAAGAAAGTCGGCGATCCGACGGAAGAATGGCCGGCCTGGTCCCAGCCGATCGGCGCACATGACGCCTACAACAGCGGCGACAAAGTGTCCCACAACGGGAAACACTGGACATCTAACGTCGACGCGAACGTCTGGGAGCCTGGCGTCTATGGCTGGACGGAGGTGACAAAATGACCGAAGGAATCATTGTCGGCGTTCTGTCGCTGATCGGTACACTGGCCGGAACATACTTCGCAAACCGAAAGAGTTCCGCCCTTATCGCTTACCGCCTGGAACTTCTTGAAAAGAAGGTCGACAAACACAATTCCGTCGTGGAACGAACCTTCAAACTGGAAGAACAGACGGCCGTTATTGAAGAAAAAATCAAGGTCGCGAATCACCGTATAGAGGACCTGGAAAGCCGGTGAAATCGCGCAAGAAGAAACGCGAGTTTTCCAAAATCATTATAACCATAGTCGGAGCCGTCACGCTTGTCGTGTCGGCTTTTACTATGGCCGTTGTATGGAAAACAAGCGACACCGCGCCCCTGGCGTATTTGATCCCTTCGGTCTTCGGCGAACTGGCCACCGCGACCGGCTTTTATTTCAGCAAAGCGAAGGCCGAAAACCGGATCAAACTTCGGAAATTATATGGTCCTGAAATCTACAATGACACGAAGGAGGTATAAACGTGTTTAACGCATTACTTGAAAACCTGACAAATATCGGCTGGGCTATGCTGGTCTTCCTGTGTGCATACCTGGCAAACGTCGCCTTTTCCCTGTGGTACAACATCAAAATCAGGAAGGAAGACTTCGACCGCGAAAAGCTGATCGCAAGCGGCTTGAAAATCCTTGTTTTCGTCGTTGGCCTGACGCTTCTGTGTACGGCTATTACTGCACTTCCGATTTTTGCAAACGAAGTCGGCTGGACTATTCCTGACGAATACACGGACATTTTCGCCGACCTGGTCATCATTGGCGCCGTTCTGCTTGTGTCCTGTAAATACATCAAGGAAGCCTTCACGAAGTTCGTTGCTATTTTGAACACCGGTTCCGTGGAAAATGTGGAAAACGTATCGGAGCCGGAAGCAACCAACGCCGGAAATGTCCAGATCGGCTTCATGGCCGGAAATGGAGGGAACGAAAATGAGTAACAGCCCACTTGTAAGCTATACACGCATTTCCCCGAATAAGAACAGCCCCAGAAATCACGCGATCGACACGATCACGATCCACTGTGTCGTTGGCCAGTGTTCGGTCGAAACCCTGGGAAACATCTTCACGCCTACTTCCAGACAGGCGTCTTCAAACTATGGGATCGGCTTCGACGGCAAAATCGGAATGTATGTGGAAGAAAAGGACCGTTCCTGGTGTAGTTCTTCCGCGTCCAACGATAACAGAGCGATCACGATCGAAGTCGCGTCCGATACAAAGCACCCTTACGCAGTCAATGAAAAGGCGTTCGCCGCGCTTCTTGACCTGGTGACTGACATCTGCAAGCGAAACGGGATCAAACGCCTTGTGTGGTCCACCAACAAAAAGGACCGTATGAATCACCTGAACGGGTGCAATATGACCGTTCACCGCGATTATGCAAACAAGGCTTGTCCTGGCGACTACCTGTATAACCGCCACGGTGAAATCGCGGCCGAAGTCAACCGCCGCCTGGGCGCCAGTGCCGAAAGGCCGGCAGAGAATAAACCGGCCACTGGCGAAGTGATCCACACTGTCAAAGCTGGCGAAACACTGTCGAAGATCGCCCAAAAGTACGGGACGACCTATCAGAAGATCGCGGCTTATAACAGGATCGCAAACGCGAACCTGATCCGCGTCGGCCAGAAAATCAAAATTCCGGCAGACACCCAGGCCGCCCAGTCTTTCAAGAAGGGTGATAAAGTAAAGGTCCTGAAAGCTGCCACCTACACAGGGAAAGCCTTCAAGACCTATTATGACAAATATGACGTGATCGAAGCCGACGGCGACCGTGTGGTCATTGGTATCGGAAAGACAGTCACAGCGGCCGTCAATGCGGCAAACCTGAAAAAAGCATAGCGGCAAAAGGAAAGCGGCCAGGGATATTCCCTGACCGCCTTTTTTTTATTTTCCGGTGACCATTGAAAGAGCCGACACGAAAAGGTCCTGTCGCGCGACTGAAAACTGATATGTCTTCGATCCGGCCTGTACGACGACAGAGCCGTCGACAGGTGTCACCGCTGTCAATGCTGAAATCTTACATTCGAAACCGGCCTGGTTATGAATGAAGACGATCCGCCTATTCGTTAAAACGATAGCGCCTGAATAGGTTTCTGTCACTTCGCCGTAAACCGTCCGACTGGAACCGCCGCCAGTGCTTACCGACACGCCCTTCGCAACGCGGACACGGACGCCAGCACCGCTTCCGGTTCGGCCGACAGCCTTGTTCTTCGTGACGATCTTCGTCGCCGGCGCGTAATAATGGGCGACTTCGCCTTCTTCCAAAAGAACCGGCGTCCCCGTTACAACAGGAAGTTCGCCCTGTGCGATCGCTGAAATCGCGGTTTCTTCCATGAACGGCGTGTTTCTGGCCACTTGTGCCGCCTGTCTGGCTTCCTTCTGCTTCTTGACCTTGTTCGCACTGAAAAAAAGCCCAACGGTGACAATGGTCAAGACGACGATCCAGCCCCACAATGATACTTCCGGAACCGCGATCGACACAATCACCAGGATCAGATCGACAATCGCGGCCAGGATTCCGAATATAATAGCGACTATTCGCATTATATCCCCCCTTCCTACTTGTAAATTTTATAAGGTTCTGACCTTTAACACAATTATACGTGAAAAATGTGTTAAAAACAAGAATGACGCTGAACATTAACACAAAATTTTCGGGAAGGAGGTCACAACTTGAAAATCTATGACTATAAAGGCCGGAAGAACATCAGCGGAAACAGAATCCGCGAAGCACGATTGAAGAAGCGGCTGTCACAGGCCGACTTCGCCGCCAAACTACAAATAGCCGGAATCACTATGGAGCGCGACAGCGTCAGCAGAATCGAAATCGGAACGCGCTTCGTCGCCGACTATGAACTTATGATAATAGCTGAAATCCTGGACGTAACCGTCGACTGGTTACTGTCCGAAGACTGCGAATAACACAACGGACCACTGGCGAACCTTTGAACCGCCAGGGTCTTTTATTTTTTTTGTTCCCCCCTTGACAATATAATACCGGTATTATATAATATTCGACAGAAAGAGGTGACTACACTATGGCACAAGCGCAAATTGAAGCGAACAAACGCTTCCGAAAGAAATCCTATGACCGAATCGAAATAACAGTTCCAAAAGGCGACAGAGAAAAGATCGTTCAAGCCGCCAGCGCGGCCGGTATGAGTGTAAACGCTTTTATCAAAGAAGCACTGGTCGAATATATCGCCCGCACAACCAAACAATAAAACGAAAGCCCTGTCCATGAACGGACGGGGCTTTTTTGCATATCAGGAGGAATCAAAATGAAAAAGCGCAGATTCAAACACCTGTCCTGGACTGACAGGCTGAAAATAGAAACAATGTTAAAGGACAAGCGCCACAAACAGGAAATCGCTGACGAAATCGGCGTTCACCTGAAAACGATCTACAACGAAATCAAGCGTGGCCGTTATATTCATACGAATTCCGACCTGACCGAAGAAGAAAGATACAGTCCGGAAATGGCCGAAGCGGCTTACCGTGAACACCTGGCCGCAAAAGGTCCGGACTTGAAAATCGGGAACGACCACGAACTGGCCCAGCATATCGAAAAGAAAATCGCCGAAGACGGTTATTCGCCGGCCGCCGTCTTGGGTGAAATTAAGGAACAGGGCCTTGAATTCAAAACGTCGATCTGTGAATCGACCTTGTATTCTTATATCGACAAGGGCGTCTTTTTGACTGTCACGAACAAGAACCTTCCTGTCAAAGGCCAAAAGAAACGCCCGTATAACAAAGTCAAGAGGGCGAAGCGGCCGCCGGCTGGAACCAGTATCGAAAACCGCCCGAAAGAAATCGACGATCGCGCGGTCGTTGGTGACTGGGAAATGGACTGTGTCGAAGGCAAGAAGAAAACAAAGAAAACCCTTCTGGTTCTGACCGAAAGAAAGTCCAGACGGGAAATCATTCGTCCTATGCGCGACCAGACCGCCCGAAGCGTGGTCCGCGTCCTGGATAGCCTTGAACGTGAATACGGCGCAAATTTCAGCAAAATCTTTCGAACGATCACTGTCGATAACGGTTCCGAATTCGCTGACTGTGCCGGAATGGAAAAGTCCTGTCGCCGCAAAGGCAACAGGACAAAGATATACTATTGTCACCCCTATTCGTCATACGAAAGAGGATCAAACGAAAATGTGAATAGAATGATCCGCCGTTGGTTCCCGAAAGGAACAGACTTCCGGAAAGTCACAGCGAAAGCGATCCAAAAGGTCGAAGACTGGATCAATAACTATCCCCGTGAAATACTGGGCTTCCGGACCGCAGAAGCCGTTTTCCAGGAAGGCGTCGCGTGTCTTACTTGAATTTTTTTATGAATTTTTGCAATTTAGTCTTGACTTTTTCACTGTTTTTCCCGATTATTTTGCAGGGCCGGCCCCTACGGATCAGCTTATCCGTAGGGGCCGATGGTCACATCGGTATAGTACCAGTGCAGGATATCCTGCCAGGTTTTGCCCTCTGCCGCCAACTGATTGGCCCCGTATTGGCTCATGCCCACACCGTGGCCGAAGCCGGTGACGTGAAACGTCACCCTGTCCGCCGCGGCCTCCGCAGTGAAGCACGCCGACCGCAGACCGTACAGGCTGCGGACCTCGGTCCCCTCCACGGTGACGCCGCCGATGGTCACGGTCTCCACCCGGCCGGAGGCATTTTCCGTCCGGCCTGTGATCCAGGTTTCCGGCGCCCCGGCAAAGGAGGCCTCCGGGTGAGCCGCCAGAAACATCTGCTGGAACTCCGCCGCCGGCAGCTCCCTGACGCTGTAGTAATTGGGCACAGAGCCTTCCCCTTCGGGGCTTTTCACGCTGTGCAGATACGGCAGGGTGGACACCCACACGTCTCCGGAGTTGGCGGTGACTCCGGCGGAGGAGGAGTGAAACGCCGCCAGAATGGGCTGTCCGTTGTACAGGATCACCTGTCCGTCGGTGTCCCGGACGGCCTGCTGGACCTTGGCCTCGTATTCGGCGGCGTGCTCGCCCCATTTTTTCCGCCGCCGCCTGGGCGGAGGTGTAGGCATTGCAGCAGTGATAATCCATGCACACATCGGCATCCGGGTGCTCCGCCTTGCGGCCGGAGGCCATGTGGTAACAGATAAAGGTCCGCTCCGCCACGGCCTGGGCGTCCAGGGCCTGCTGGTGGAAGGAGGCAGGCATTTCTCCCCGGACCACCCCGGGCAGATACTCCGCCATGGTCATCTCCACCACCTGCTCCCCGTCCCACACCCGCAGCAGAACCGCCCCGTCGGCGGCGCTTTGTCCCGGGACTGTCCCGGTTTGTCCCGGGTCAGCATCCGGGACAGGCCGGGATGTCCCGGTGTCCTTCCCGGCGCCCAGCAGAGCCCCGCCAAACAGCAGCACCGTCAGCAAAAATCCCGCCGCCCAGTAACGCATGTCCATCCCCCCTTCGTTTGGTGGCAGTCTATGCGGAGGCGGACGGCGGCAGAACCAAAAAATCTCCCCGGCGGAAAACCGCCGGGGAGAGCCGCTATCATCTGTTATCCGAAGCTGCGGTTGGACCGGAGGACTACCTCCACGTCGAACTGCTGGCCGTCCCGCAGGATGGTCAGGGTCACGGTGTCGCCGATGACGTGGCTGCGCCGGACCGTCAGCAGGTCGCTGGTGACGGAAATGGACTGGCCGTCCGCCGCCAGGATCACATCGCCGGCCTGGATGCCGGCGTCGGCGGCGCCGGAGCCGCCGGACACCTCCACCACCTGGACCTGGGTGCCGCCGCCATCCTTTTCCACGGTGGTGACGGTGATGCCCAGGGAGGGAGCGCCCCGGTAGCTGCCGGTGGCAATGATGTCGTTGACCACGAAGCTGACGGAGCTGATGGGCAGAGCAAAGCCCAGGCCCTCCACGGTGGCCTCGGTATCGTCCGTGGTGCTCATTTTCAGGGTGTTGATGCCGATGACCTGGCCATAGGCGTTGATGAGGGGGCCGCCGGAGTTGCCGTTGTTCAGGGCGGCGTTGGTTTGCAGCAGGGTCATGGACTTGCCGTCTACCTCCACCGCCCGGTTGATGGCGGAGATGATGCCGTTGGTCATGGTGCCCCGCAGCTCCACGCCCAGGGGGTTGCCGATGGCGTAGGCCGTGTCGCCCACCTGCACCAGGTCGGAGTTGCCGAATTCCGCGGCAGGCAGCGGATTCTGGGGATCGGCCTTCAGAACGGCCAGGTCCTCCTCCTCGTCATAGCCCACCAGCTTCACGTCGTAGGTGACCCCGGTGTCCAGGGCCACCCAGCAGCTTTTGCCGCCGGAGATCACGTGGGCATTGGTGATGATGTACCCGTCGGAGGTCATGATGACGCCGGTGCCGATGGAGGCGCCGTCTGCCTGCTCGGACACCACGGTGACCACAGAGGGATTCACCTTGGCATATACCTCCTGAGCCGTCAGGGGCTGGCCCTGGGGGTCCTGGCAGGTCAGGCGCACGCCCTTATCCCCCTGGATGCGGGGGATGGTGGTGGCCTTGCTGCCGAAAATGTCCACAATGCTGCTGGGGTTGTCGCCGTCGCCGTCGGGCAGGGGCCGCTGCTGGCCGCCGCGCCCGGCGAAGATCGCCGTCAGCACCACCGCCGCCACGGTCACTGCCACCACCGCCAGGGAGATCCACAGCCACAGGCGGCTGCGGCGCTTTTCCTTTTTGGCGGCCTGCTTCCAGACGCTCTGGGGCATGGGGGTGCGCTGGACATAGTAATTGACCACCTCCCGGCCCTCAGGCTCCTTGGGGGTATACCAGGAGACGATCTCCTCCGGCTCCTCCCATTCCGGATTATCCGCCGGGGCAGGACTCTCCTGGGGGACTGCCGGGGTCTCCGCCGGAGTCTCGGGGTCCTGGGGCCGGATTTCGGGGTCCTGGGGCCGGATCGGGTTGTTTTCGTCAAACATAGCAATGGTTCCTCTCATGTATTCCGCATGGGGTGGGCCAGCTGAACGGTGAAGCTGAAGGAGGTGACGCCGTTTTCGCTGGTAACGGAAATTTTCTCTTTGTGCTGGGACAGGATGGTCTTGACCACATACAGGCCCAGGCCGTAGCCGTCCTTGTCCTCGCTGCGGGATTTATCGGACTTGTGGAAGCGCTCGAACAGCAGGGGGATCTCCTCCGGGGGGATGGTGTGGCCGGTGTTGCGCACCGTTACCACCGCCTTGTCGCCGCCGGTCTCCGTCAGCCCCAGGTACAGAGTAGAGCCTGGGGCCGCGAACTTGGTGGCGTTTTCCAGCAGGTTATAGATCACCTGGGTAATCAGGTCGTTGACTCCCTGGACCATGACGGAATCCTCCGGAATGTCCGCCTCCACGTCCAGGCCCCGGTCCGTGATCTTCTGCTCCATGGACAGCAGGGCCAGGCGCATGCTCTCGCACAGGTCGAAGTCCTCCTTCTTCATGTCCTGCTGGGACTGGATGCGGGAGATATCCAGCATCCGCCGCACCAGGCGGCTGAGACGGCGGCTCTCGTCGGAGATGATCTGAAGATACTTTTTCTCCTTCTCCGGGGGAATGGTTCCGTCCAGGATGCCGTCGGTATACCCGGCAATGGTGGTCATGGGGGTTTTCAGCTCGTGGGAGATGTTGGCAATGAAGTCGCTGCGCTGGCGCTCCGTCTCCGCCAGGGAGTCGGCCATGTTGTTGAACGACGCCGCCAGCTCGCCGATCTCATCGTTGCGGCCGGTGTCCTGCATGCGGACATCGAAATTCCCGGCGGCATAAGCCCGGGTGGCCCGGGCCATTTCCCGGATGGGCTGGATCTGGCGCATGGAGGTCAGGGAGCTGGCCACGAAGGAAATCAGCAGGATGATGGCCGACGTCATGAAGAACAGGCCGATGAAGGAGCGCCACATGCTCATCAGGGACCGGGCGTCCATCACCGCCAGCACCATGCCCACGGTGCTGCCGTCCTCCCGGGTCACGGGGACGCCCACCACAAACTGCTTCAGATCATATGCGCCGCCGATGCTGCTGCGGCCCTGGTAAAAGCCCTGATCGCCCAGGATGGCATCCTGGATATCCTGGGGCACGGACACCACCTTGCCCCCCAGGCGCTGGTCGGAGGTCAGCAGGGCGTATCCCTCCTGGTTGCACAGAAGAAAGTCCGCCTTGGTAAGGCCGGCGGCCAGAGCCACCAGGTTTTGCAGACTGGGGCTCTGGGTCTGGCCGTTGGAGGCCAGATAGTCCCCGGACATGTTGGCAATAAGCTCCGCATGCTGGCGCATCTCGCTGCGGCGCTCGGCCACGGTGTCGTTATAGCTCAGGCCGTAAAACGACACACCCAGCAGCAGCAGCGTCAGCAGCACCATCCCGGCCGTCAGCAGAAACTGCTGCCAGTACAGACTGTCGAACCGCCGCCGGAACTGGAAAATCTTTTCCTGGCTCATTTTACCTCGAACTTATAGCCCACGCCCCACACGGTTTTCAGGGCCCACTGGTCGGACACGTTCTCCACCTTTTCCCGCAGGCGCTTGATGTGGACGTCCACGGTGCGGGAGTCGCCGAAGTAGTCAAAGCCCCACACCTCGTCCAGCAGCTGGTTGCGGGTGTATACCCGGTTGGGGGTGGAGGCCAGGTGATACAGCAGCTCCAGCTCCTTGGGGGGGGTGTCGATCTTCTTGCCGTCTACCAGCAGCTCGTAGCTGTCCAGGTCGATGACCAGCTTGTCGAACACCAGGCGCTTTTTCGTGTCGTCGGGGATCTCGCTGCGGCGAAGCACTGCGTTGATGCGGGCCATGAGCTCCTTCATCTCGAAGGGCTTCACCAGATAGTCGTCCGCGCCCATTTCCAGGCCGGTGATCCGGTCGTTGACCTCGCTTTTGGCGGTGAGCATGATGATGGGGGTCTTGGCCTTTTCCCGGATGTAGGCGCACACGGCCCAGCCGTCCATCACCGGCAGCATGATATCCAGCAGCACCATGTCCGGGGCCTGCTTGTCGAATTCCTCCACGGCCTTGCCGCCGTCATAGGCGCTTCGGACCTCGAAGCCCTCTTTTTCCAGGTACATGCGGATCAGGTCGGAGATGTTGCGGTCGTCCTCCACCACCAGAATGTTGCGTGCCATGCGCTCAGCCTCCCACTTGTGAGTATCGTTGATGCTTTCCTCTATTATACCGCCCCGGATGGGGCTTTCCTGAACTTTCTGTAAATTCAGGGGCTTTGATGGTTCAGTATACCACATTTTCCCGGGGTTGTATAGTCAGCTTGCCAAAAAAGAGCGGCAGCCTTTTTTGATAAGCTGAGGTCCCCCGGCTTTCCGCCGGGGGACCTGGGAGGGGCTTATGCGTCGCTCTTGCGCTTGGTCTTGCCGTAGCCATAGCCGTAGCCGTAACCATAGCCGTAACCATAGCCGTATCCGTAGCCATAGCCGGAGGCGGAGCCCCGGACATTGGTGGCACAGTTGAACACGAAGCCAACCATTCGGGAATCGGCCCCGGCCAGGGCCTGGACCCCCTCGAAGATCTGGGTGGTGGCGGCAAAATCCTCGCGGATCACGTAGATGACCCGATCCACATGGCGGCTCAGGGCCAGGGCGTCGGCCATCATGGCACAGGGCGGGGTATCCAGCACGATGTAATCAAACATGGGGCGCAGCGTGTTCATCAGCGCCTCCAGCTTGTCGTATTGCAGCAGGTTCATGGGGGTGTGGATGGGCTCGCTGCCGGCAAAGACATACAGGGACGTGTCCTCATAGCGCAGGAAGTGCACCTGGCCCAGGCTGCCGGACAGGCACTGGCCCAGGCCGTCGGAGGGCTTGGTCAGGCCCAGCAGGGCCTTGTCGCTGGGGCCCCGGAGGTCGCCGTCGATGAGCAGGACCTTCTTCCCCTCCCGGGCCAGGGACAGGGCCAGGTTCACGGACACGGAGCTCTTGCCCTCGGAGGGGATGGAGCTGGTGACCATGATGATCTTGTCCTGGGGCTTCAGCTGCCGCAGCAGCTTCAGCCGCAGCAGACGATATGCCTCGCAGAAGGCGCTGTCGGTCTGCATATGGGTGATGAGCAGCCCCTGCTGGGGGCCGCTTTTGCGGCGCTTGGGCGCCGTGCGGGGAATGGAGGCCAGGCACGGCAGGCTCACCAGGCGCTTGACGTCGCCGGTGGAGGACACCGTCCGCCGCAGAGCGGCGGCAATGATCAGGACCGCCAGGTCCAGCACCAGGCCCAGGAATGCGCCCTTGACGGCGCTGCGGACCCAGGGATCGCTGTTGTACGGTGCGTCGGGCAGGGAGGGCTCCTGGTTCACCACCAGCTGCGTCTCGCCCAGCACCAGGCGGTTCACCTGGGGATATACGTCGATGACGGCCCGGAGGATGTCGTAGGCATCCTGGGCACCGGGGCTTTCCACCGTCAGGACGAAGAAGCTGGTATCCGGAATGGGCGAGGCGGAGATGCTGCCGTTGATGGAGGCGGTCCCCAGCCGCTGGCGCAGCAGCTCCTGCATCCGGTCGGAGGACAGAAGATAGGGGAAGGTATCCGTCACCTGCTGGGCGGCGGATTTGTTGTAATACTGGCTGTAGCTGGACACATCGGTGCCTCCGATAAAGCTCAGGCTCACGGAGAACACCGCCTCGGACCGGTACATGGGACGGAAGGTGCGGTGGGCCCGCCACCCCATCACGGCGGCGCACAGCACGATCAGCGCTAGGCACACGGGCCACAGCCGCCGCAGGGCCCGGAGCATCCGCCGCAGCAGGACGGACAGATCGATGGCCTGCTCTTCGTTATTGGTATGGGTCGTATGTTCCATAGTGCGCCTCACTGCTGCTTCTGGCCGGAGCGGTGCCCGTAGCCGTATTTGTCGTATTTCTTGCCGTAGCCATAGCCATAATAACCGTAGCCATAGCCGTATCCGGCGGAGTAAGCGGTCAGGTGGGCCATATCGTTGAGGATGCAGCCCAAAAACTCTGCCTTACCGGCCCGCAGGGCGTCGATGGCGTCGTTGATCTCCGGCGCGGGGACGGTGTCCTGCCGCACCACCAGCACCGACGCGTCGGACAGGTCCGACAGCAGCTCACTGTCGGAGAAGAAGCCCAGCGGCGGCGAGTCGATGATCACATAGTCGTACTGCTCCCGGGCCAGGGCCACCACCCTGGCCAGCTGGTCCGAGGCCAGCAGCTCGATAACGTCGGTATAGGACTTGGTGCTCAGCAGGGAGTGCAGCCCTGTGGAGGGGTCCGTGACGGCGGCGGAGAGGATCTTCTCCGGGGCGGCGGACTCTGACAGTAGGGTGCCCAGCTCGTTTTTCTGCTTCACGGGCAGGCCAAGCATCTCGCTCTGCACCGGGCGGCGCAGGTCCAGGTCGATGAACAGAACGGACACCCCCCGGGAGGCCAGGGAAATGGCCGTGTTGGCGGCCAGGGTGGATTTGCCCTCTGCCGCGGACACGCTGGAAAACAGGAATACCCGGCGGCCCTTGGCGTGCTCATGCTGGAACTTTTCGGCGATGCGGTGGATGGACTCGGTAAAGGCAAAGCTGATGGCCGGGGACGAGATATTCAGGTTCCGGCGCAGGCGCTTGCCGCCCCGGCGGGACCGCCGCTCCCGGCGGTCGTCCATCCAGCCCAGGAGCTTCCGGGTCTGGCGGCCCTCGTGAGGCACGGTGGAGATGAGCTTGGCGTCCAGGTCGCTGCGGGCGCCCTCCTGGGTCTGGACCGTGCCGCTGGTGACGCTGGCCCACGCCACGGCGGCGGCGGTGAGTCCCGCGCCGATCACGCCGGCCAGCAGGCAGATCTTCGGCACGTTATAGCTGCGGGACGGCGCCACAGACAGGGTGGGGGCGTTGAGCTGGCTCAGCACCGCCGTGGACGATACGTGGGCGGACAGGGTGCCATAGTTGTCGGACACCGCCTTCAGCAGCACCAGCGCCTGGCGGGGCGTGTCGGCGGTGACGGTGACGCGGATCAGATTCGTCTCGCCCAGCTGTTGGGCGGATACGGTGCCGTCCAGAGACATGCCCAGATTCTGCTCCATGGTCTGGCGCAGGACCCGGCTCTGCAGCAGCTGGGAATAGGACGCGGCCATGTCGGCGGCAGCGGTGATATTCGTATAGTACAGGGTGCTGGCCCGGGCGGTGACGGCAAAGGTGGTGGAGCTGGTATACTGCCGGGTCACGAAGCACGAGAGCACGATCCACGCCGCCATAGCGCAGGCAGCCGCTGCCAGCAGCAGCATCCACAGCTGCCGCAGCAGGGTCCGCACCAGGCAGTAGGGCTCGATATGGGACCACTGAAGGCCCCGATTTCTTTCATCCATGGCATTCTCTCCTTATTCCACCACCACCGTCAGATAGACGGTGTAGCTCTGGCCCTGGGCGGCGACGGTATAGCCCACATAGTACACCCCGGGGACCGATGTGTTCACCGGATCGTCCACGGATACCTGGGAGGCAGCCAGGGTGGACCCGTCCGGGGCCACCACGCTGTCGATGTATCCGGCGGCGTTAAAGGATGCGCCCTGGGACAAATAAATCAGATAATCCTTCAGCCAGATCAGCTGGGTCTCGCCGGTGGTAATGACCACCTTCAGCGGCAGCACCACCGGTTCGCCCAGACGGCTGTCCACCTGGGCGGTGACGTTGTAGACGCCGGGCTGGCTGTTGACAATGTTCTGGGAGGTGATGCGGATGGTCTTGCTGATGTCGCCGTCCAGCACGTCGGAGGCGGTGAGCCGGTCCAGCAGGGTCACGGTCTGGCCCAGGGGATACACCAGGGGCCGGGACAGCGCAAAGCGGGGGGCCTGGTAGTCCGTGTAGCGGACGGTGCGGGTGACGGTGGCCATGTTGTTGGCGGAGTCGAACACGATATAGGTCACCTGGGCGCTGCTGTCGGCCAGAGCCGGGGTCACGCCCTTGATGAGGATCTGGTCCGTCAGGTCGCCGTCCCGGTCGTCGGAGGCCATGACGCCCTGCAAAAGGGCATCCTCCCCGGCGGTGACGCTGACGTCGATGGAGTCGCTGGAGCAGGTGATCACCGGGGGCGTGGTGTCCACGGTGACGCGGCGATAGATGCGCAGGCCGCAGAAGGCCAGCAGCACCAGGATAAACAGCGCAATGACCACGCGCTGCATTTTGCGGATGGCTCTCATAGCTCGTCCTCCCTTGGAGAAGAAATAGGCCGGTCCGCCCCCACCATGGGGCGGTCCTCTAAAATACGGCGGGGGTTCCCGTCCAGCAGCAGCCGGGGGCAGTCCGGGGAAAAATCATCGGCCAGCGTGCTGCGCAGCAGGCCCATATGGGTGGTGCGGACGGTGGGGCGGTGGGCATCGCTGGCGGCGGCGTGGGCCAGCCCGTGCTCCAGCAGCCACAGGGCGGTATCCTGTGCCCGGCGGCCCAGACGGCCCAGAACGCTGCCCTTGTTCAGCTGGATGACAATGCCCCGCCGGAACCAGCCCTCAAGCCGCGCGGGGTCGCGCTGGACGGCATTGTACCGCTCCGGATGGGCGGCCACGGGAACCAGGCCCCGGTGGCGGATGTCCCGGAAGCACTGCTCCATAAACTCCGCGGACTCGTCAAAATAAAATTCCACCAGCAGATACCGGCTCCCGCCCAGGGTCTGGAGCTGCCGCTGGTCCAGCAGCCGGGGCAGCTCCGGAGTGCAGAACACCTCGGCCCCCGGGTGAATGCGCAGGGGGATGCCCTCCGCGTCCAGGGCCTGCTGCAGCCGGGAGAAGGCCGCGCGCAGGGAGGCGGAGCGGTAATTCTTGGGCCCGTTCCCCGGCAGATTGCAATGGGGCGTGGCGATGATGTCCGTGACGCCGGAATCCGCCGCCATCCGGGCCATCTCCAGCGAGTCCTCCATGGACGGGGCCCCATCGTCCACCCCCGGCAGAATGTGACAATGGATATCCACCATATCCGGTCCCTCCCCTCCTGCGAAAGCATGATACGCGAAATTATAATCAAGTATAGCACATTCCCCCCGGGTTTTCAAGTCGAAGAAGGGCGAATCCCGTCTGAGGCGCACTGCGCGTTTTCCCTATTGACAAAGGCAATCACTTCTGCTAATATAAGAAATTACAGAGTACCCCACAAGTTCATACCTTATCAAGAGTGGTTGAGGGATCGGCCCGATGAAACCACGGCAACCTGCAAGGCAAGGTGCCAAATCCGACGTATGCTGAGCGCGGAAGTGATATCCCCGCGTTCGTCCTTCGACAGATGAGGAGCAATTTTCACGCACGATCCGTCGAATGGCGGAGCGTGTTTTTTCATGCTCCGGGTCGGTGGGGGATTCTGAAAAATCTATTCATAAAGGAGCACGAAAATCATGGCAAGACGACTGTTTACCTCAGAATCCGTTACCGAGGGGCATCCCGACAAGATCTGCGACCAGATCAGCGACGCCGTTCTGGACGCTATCCTGGAGAAGGATCCCAATGGCCGCGTGGCCTGCGAGACCTGCGCCTCCACGGGGCTGATCCACATCATGGGCGAGATCACCACCAACTGCTATGTGGACATCCCCAAAATTGCGCGGCAGGTGGTGCTGGACATCGGCTATGACCGGGCCAAGTATGGCTTCGACGGCCATACCTGCGCCGTGATCACCAACATCGACGAGCAGTCCGGCGATATCGCCCTGGGCGTGGACAAGAGCCTGGAGGCCAAGGAGGCCGCCGACAGCCAGCTGGACAACGGCGCCGGCGACCAGGGCATGATGTTCGGCTACGCCTGCGACGAGACCCCGGAGCTGATGCCCCTGGCCATTTCCCTGGCCCAGAAGATGGCCATGCGCCTGACCCAGGTCCGCAAGCAGGGCCTGGTGGACTATCTGCGCCCTGACGGCAAAACCCAGGTCACCGTGGAGTATGACGAAAACGGCACTCCCGTTCGGGTGGACACCGTGGTGGTCTCCACCCAGCATGCCGCCGAGGCCACCCTGGATCAGATCCGCCGGGATATGATCGAGCTGGTCATCAAGCCCACCGTGCCCGCGGAGCTGCTGGACGAGAATACCAAGTTCTATGTGAACCCCACCGGCCGCTTTGTCATCGGCGGCCCCCAGGCCGACAGCGGCCTCACCGGCCGGAAGATCATCGTGGATACCTACGGCGGCAGCGCCCCCCACGGCGGCGGCGCCTTCTCCGGCAAGGACCCCACCAAGGTGGACCGGTCCGCCGCCTACGCCGCCCGCTGGGTGGCCAAGAACGTGGTGGCCGCCGGCCTTGCCCGCCGCTGCCAGGTGCAGCTGGCCTACGCCATCGGCGTGGCCCGGCCCGTCAGCGTGTTGGTGGAAACCTTCGGCACCGGCGTGGTGTCCGACGAGGCTCTGGAGCAGGCCGTGGAGCAGGTGTTTGACCTGCGGCCCACCGCCATCATCCGGGACCTGGATCTGCGCCGTCCCATCTATCGCCAGCTGGCGGCCTACGGACACATGGGCCGGGAGGACCTGGGCGTTACCTGGGAGCGCGCCGACCGGGTGGACCAGCTGAAGGCCGCCCTGAATGTAAAATAATCGGGATAAACAGGCTGGCGAACCCGAAGCCGTAATTCCCCGTGTTCTTCATCAGGGATCGCCGAGATGCCATGTCCCGTGTTATTCTCTTGGCCATGAGGGATATGGTCTCGTTTCCGGATAAGCTGATGCGGCAGCTCAGCTTTATCACATGAGACCATATCCCTCATAGCTTTTTATTCACTTGTCCAATATGTATTGTGCACATAAATGACCGCAGCGAGAAAAAGCTTTGCTTTTCTCCCCTCGCCGTGGTATAATGGCAGAAGCTGAATATCCGGGTATAGCGAAGCTGGTATCGCGCCTGGTTTGGGAGTGCCGTGGCGGTATCCGGAACAGGGCAAGGCGAAACGCCGCAAAGCCTTGCAACACGGGCAATAGCGGGTTTCCCTCCGGTTGCCGAAAACGGCACAAAAGTAGCTTTGACCACAGGAATGACCACAGACAGAAAAATCTTTATTTTTACCCCTCGCCGTGGTATCATGGCAGAAAAGTGAATATCCGGGTGTAGCTCAACTGGTAGGGCGCGACATTTGGGAGCGGGTCGCTCCCCCTTCAAGCCGGAAAATACCGTGCCCGCAATCCCTTGATACGCCTGAGATACAGGCACTTCCCCCGCAAGCCGAGGTGGTCAAAAAAAACACCTGACCACATGTTTGACCACATCTGGCGCAAAACTGAATACCTCAAAATCCGGGATTAGCGCAGTTGGTAGCGCGCTTGCTTTGGGAGCAAGATGTCGGGAGTTCGAGTCTCCCATCTCGGACCACAGCCCCTGAAATCGAACGATTTCAGGGGCTGTTTTCTTCTGTGTATGTCGCAACGCAAGAGTCGACATTGTTGCTTTTATCTTATATTCGCAAGAAATCCCAACTTTATATTGTAGCTTTTGCCAAATTGTAGTATAATTAATTAGCGACAGGTCTTTGCACCGTCAAGACAGACACATAGGAATATCCTCATACGGCTATTTCTGTTTTCAAGCTAATCATATGCACCAATCCATAAAGGAGATATGAATTATGGGAGGTAAAGAAGGAAGTAGAGGCTATGTATATCAAGGCATCGTTGCTGTCCTTGAATCGTTTTCACTAAGTTTTTGGGATAAAATATATGTTGAATTTCCAACCGATGACGATAAGGTAGATATTGCACTATCATTCGGTAATAATATTGTACGAGCAATTCAAGTTAAATCTACAAATAATACCTTCACTCCGCAACAGATTAAACAATGGATTCGAGATTTAACTAACGACTATCCTTGTCCAAACTATGAGTTGGTTCTAATTGGTCAATGTTCTGGAACCGCACGAACTTTTATCAATTCTATTGAAAAGTATAGAATTAACCAAATGGATAAAAAATCGACAGAAGCTTTAGCTGGGTTTGATACTACTATTTTTGACCATGCGGCTATAAGTGTGCGTTCTCTTTCCGACGATCTCTTTTCGCTGCAAGCACATATGCGAGATTCCCTTTCTAAATATTTGGAAGGAGAACGCCTCTTACTGTCTTATAGTCAGATTGACTTTATTGTGCGAGCTATGATAGCAGATCAACTTTTACAATCCACAAAAGGGGAATATACTGATAGATCCGAGTATGATAAAGAACTGAAAAAGAGGATAACCCTAATAAAGCAACGCTATGATCAGATGCGGATTCCTCTCTATATTCAGAGTTTTTCTCGAGGCGCAGATAAAATTCCAGAAAAAGCTCCTTATTTACCGTTACATGACTATTTTAATGGTCGATTGCTGAAATCTGAGTTTGACTGGAATAAGGACGTCCTAAAATCTATGAATGATTTTCTAACCAGTATAACCAATCAAGAGGACGCATATGAAATTCATCTCGATACCCATAGCTCGATAGCGTTCGCTTCCGGCCATATTCTTGATTCAAAATCCGGAGTTGATATTCTTCCCGTTCAGAAAACAGGAACAGGGACACATCAATTGTGGTGTGCAAATACTTCTGGGATGCAGAAGTACCCCCAATGGCAAAGTACGGACATTCGATTATCGTACGATTATTTTGATACTGCTCTGATACTAAATGTTACTCATAACATAGAAAATGACGTTGATCAATATATCAAAGATAAACAACTTCCAATTGGTAGAAAAATTTGTTGTTCTCTGGAGTATTATGGCGCAACAACCTTTTCTATTCAAGATGGTACGCATGCATCGCTACTTGCAAATTCCGTCTATGCCCTTCTTGCACAGAGAAGTACAGCAGAAAGACGTGCACCGCTTCACCTTTTTGCGGCCGCACCAAACGCATTTATGTTTTTTCTCGGTCGGGTGTCACGTGGATTCGGAAAGTGTATTCTGTACGAATATGACTTTGAGCAAAGAGATAGTTGCTCTTACACACCATCAATTCAATTTGTATAAATGGAGGAAAGAAAATGAGTGCACTTCAATCCTACTTTAACGATTTCTTATCCAATATTCGTTTGCCTGACTCTTTGCGTGAAGAATTAAAAAAAGCTCATACAGAACTGCGAGAACACCTCAAGTCAGATGATATCACAAAGGACTTACTTGTGGATTCGTTTTTACAGGGCAGCTACGCAAGAGCAACTTGTATTAAACCGGAAAAAGGGCATAAAGCAGATGTAGATGTTATCGTTGTAACTAATATAGACCATGAAAAGACTTCCGCAACAGAAGCTTTTAAATTAATTATGCCATTTGCACAAAAGTATTACAACAATGTAACACAGCAAAAACGTTCAATCGGCATTACATTAGAACAAGTTGACGTAGACTTGGTCATTACTGCTGCCCCAAGTGAAGAGGTAAAGAACGAAATTATTTCTGCACAACTTTCTGAAGCTTTTACGATAGATGATATCTCAGCGCATTCTTTTAACATGAATTCGCTCCAGCGTTTCTTTGATACAGATGCAAGAGAGAAATCTTGGCAAGCAGAGCCTCTATTGATTCCTGACACTGAAGACAACAACTGGCACAAAACACATCCTCTTGAACAAATTCGTTGGACTCGTGATAAAAACCGACATACATCAGGACATTATGTCAATGTTGTTAAAGCTCTCAAATGGTGGAAACGAGTTAATATGCCCGGGGTCAAACATCCCAAAAGCTATCCTCTCGAACACTTCATTGGAGATTGTTGTCCTAATAATATTACAAGTATAGCCGAAGGGATCACAAAAACTTTAGATTATATAGTTTTGCACTACCCGAATAAGCCATTTTTACCAGATAGGGGTGTTCCTGAACACGATGTATTTGAAACCCTTACAGAAGCAGAATACCATGCATTTTATAATGCGGTAAAAAATGCAGCACCACTCGCTCGAAAGGCATATGAGAGTACCGATGTTGAAGAAAGTGTATTATTGTGGCGCACCTTTTTCTGTGACAGTGAAGAATTTCCTCGATATACAGGTGATCAGAGCAAAAATGGTTTTACACCGCGGATTCAAAAGAGCGAAACAATCCCAACAGGGAGGTTTGGATAAATATGCTTTACCCAAGTAATGATTTGAGAAGAGGTCGCCGTCGCTTAGAGGAAATTGAGGAAATTTCCATTATTGATGACCTTACTTGGGATAATGAATATAAATGCTTCTTCATTTGTGTTTCTGTGCAGTTGGATAAAGAATATCCTCAATTCCCCAAAATAACAAAGTGGTATATTACTATTGATTCAAGCTATCCATTAGGTGAAATATCAATTTATCCAAGTAATTCTAATGGAATAAACTGCACATTTCCACATCAACTGAACAATTATTTTATAGCAAAGAACAATCTTTGGCGCTTAGGAAAGATATGCTTGGATTATAGCCTGCGGAATCTTGGGATGCGCTCCCCCGAAAAAGAACCTTTTACTACAGATGAACGACTATTTTGGCATGCCAAACGAGCGGTTATGTGGATTCAATGCGCAGCAAAAAACGAATTAGTCTCCCCAGGAGACTATTTTGAATTACCAGATTATACCTCGCAGCACACGGAGGTCTTCGCATTCAATGAAGATATAGTATCCATGATGCACTGGGAAGATGCTGACGTGAATTGCGGAATAGCAAAGACTCAACATCTATATTCAAGCAATATATCTTGTGTGACAGTTCCATTAAAATTCACATCAGCTGATGAAAAAGAGACGGTATATATTCCTTGTTGGGCCAATAGTATACTTGAATGTAAGGATAGCACCATAGACAACGCCTTATGGCTCAAATTATCTTCACCACTTGTTGTAAATGGATGGCAGGCTCCCATGACATTTGGCGAACTACAGCAAGCATGTGTAGCACAGGGAATCGATTTTTTCATGCACCTGAAAGCATTTGCCTCCAAGGTCAGAGACGGCAAATCTCACTTGGTCTTATTCGGTTTTCCTGTTTCTAAACATTATGGTGAGCCTCCTTCGGAAATCGTATGGCAGGCTCTAAAATTACCTATACTTTCTCATAGGAAATATGTTAATAGAAAATTTCAGTCAGGAAAAAAAGGATCTTCTGTTTTGTTATACGGAGTTCCAGACGGATTTCGCCCAAACGAAACAGGTTGGTGGCAAAATGATATCTTAAACCATCTTGCTCCATCTACTGAATTAGAATGGATAGAAAGTCAGAACTGGAGTTCGCGTGTAATTTCCGCCAGAGGATGCTATTCAAGCAACATTTCATCGAAACGTTTTGCGATTATAGGTTCCGGAAGTTTGGGGGCAACAATCGCAGAACTTTTAGTCCGAGCTGGTGTTACCCACCTCACATGTATAGATGGTGATCGTTTAGAAATTGGGAACTTGTGTCGGCATACTCTGACAATGTCCGATTTAACTCGACAAAAAAGCCTCGCACTTTCATCCCATTTATCATCTATCAATCCACATGTTGATGTTTCAGCAAACCCATGTTATCTCAAAATCGACAGCAACGGGTGCATTTCACCTAATATTGGGGATTATGATATTATAATCGATACAACCGGTGATGATTATGTATTAGAATTAGTTACAATGGGAATAAATTGGAGCAAATCCATACTCTTATCAGCATCTGTTGGATTAGGTGCAAAGCGTCTCTATTTATTCTTTGCAAGAAACATACGGCCAGATTTCACCCACTTTTTGGATTTTGTAACACCATATTTAATTAAAGATAGCGTCGAGTGCAATTTGGCAGAATTACCACGGAATGGCATAGGCTGTTGGCATCCGTTGTTTCCTGCGCGAGCAGATGATATGTGGATGGCTGCAGGAACTGCGGTCAAAGCACTTGAATTATTTATATCTCGTTCAACATCCAATTTACTCTATTCAGTATATGAATCAAATGTAGTAAATGATATGTTCTGTGGATATACTCCCACCGAGGTTAAGCATAATGACAAATAGAGGCACTATTGAGTTTCAAAGTCTTAATAAATCTTACGGCATTCGTATATCCTTCGAAAATATATTGTATATCGAAAAACTATGTGCAATGTCATTGCCCAATGAAACTGGAGGAATTCTCATAGGGCAATATTCCAGCGATTGCAAATGGGCTGAAATTACCAACATTACAAAACCGCCCGTTGGTTCTATTCAACGCCGCGGGTCCTTCACTCGATCAGGGAAAATGTTGTTGCCTCTTCTTGATAGTTTTTGGAAGAAAGATCAATATTACATTGGTGAATGGCACTTTCACCCATATTCATCGCCTTTCCCTTCCGCAACCGATTTACAAACTATGCATAGTCTTTCAGAAGAAGAATATCTTCATTGTCCTGAACCTATCTTAATAATTGTCGGTGGTAAACCAAGCGCTTGGGCATACCATGTATCCGTTTTTGCAAGCGGAAGGCAGGTCATATTGTTTCAAACCTAATTTGAGCAAATGATCAGATGATAGCCAGCTATTTAAGAGTCCGATTGCTCTATTACGAAATATATCTATCTAAAAGCTTACTGCTAATACTGATTAGTTCTTTTTTCCACATCTTTGTCTGCTTTCCCTTCTATTTCCTTCGGGGACTGATTCATCCCCTTTACTCAATTTAAATGGGTTTAGCAAACATTAACAAAATGCAAAAATGTCAGTTAATCGCCCTTCAGTATTGCCGCCACCACCCCATAGTGCTTCTTAACCGTATTCCGTGCCAGTCCGGTTCGTTTGGCGATGGTCGAGAACTCCGTGACCTCCGGGTGGAGGCGCATATAGTCCCACAGCTTGCGCTGCTTCTTTGTCAGCTTTTCTGGCTGGGCGATGCCCGCAAGCTGCTCTTTCAGCTTTTTGCGTTCCTCGTTCATCTCCGCGATCAGTGCTTTCAGCTTTTCCTCGCACTCCTCACGGGTGTGGGCGTAGACGTTGCGGGAATGTTGCGTCCCATCCGGCCATATGGGAGAATAACGCCCCTCAAACAGGTGGTCATTGAGTTCGCTGACGCAGCCGGTGCCCGGTTTTCTTTTCTTCCCCACATAGGGCTGGAAGTCCACGATGCCTTTCCGTTCCGGCTCCGTTTCTTCCTGCGGTTCTGCCTTGCCGATGCTCCGGTCAATGCTGGCGGCGGCTGCGCGCTGCATATCACCGGTGATGTGGGTATAGATGTCCAGCGTTGTCACCGCGGACACATGCCCCAGCATGGCGGAGAGGGTTTTCACATCCATGCCATTTTCCAGTGCCAGCGTCGCGAAGGTGTGCCGCAGATCATGAAATCTGACACGCTTGCAGTCTGCCCGCTCCAGTATCGTCTGAAGCCTCCTGCGTGCCACGCCGGGCGTGATTGGTCGATCCGCCTTCACCGGGGACGGAAACATCCAGCGGGAGTCCACCGTCTTTTTGTACTCCCGCAGCACGGCCAGCACCGCAGGCGGCAGCACCAGTTTTCGCATGGACGCCTTGGTTTTGGGCGGGATGATCTGCAATTCGCCGTTTACCGTGTACGCCTGCTTGTTGACGGTCAGCACACCGGTTTCAAAGTTCAGGTCGTCCCATTGCAGCGCTATCAGTTCGCCACGCCGCAGGCCGGTGCAGAGATCCAGCAGGAACAGTTCGTAGTACCCGTCCGCCTGCGCCTGAATGAGAAATTTCTGTAATTCCTCCCAATCCAGCATCTGCATTTCCTTTGCCTTTTTCGGCGGCAGCTTGCAGCCGATGGCTGGGTTTGTACGGAGCAAGTCATCCCGCACGGCCCGTTCCAAGGCGGAGCGGCAGACCGCGTGGCACATCCGCACCATGCGGTCGGAAAGTCCCGCGCCGTATTGCTCCGTCAGACGCTTGCGGCCATTCTTTTTCAGCCGCCCGTAGAACTGCTGCAAATCATTCTGTGACAATTTGTTCAGCGGGATTTTTCCAATCTCCGGCAGGACATGGTTGTGGATGACATTTTCGTAGTTGTTCTGCGTGGAGGCGCGGAGCGTCGGCTTGCTGTGGGTTTCATACCAGTAGCACAGCCAGTCTCCGAACAGCATATCCGGTTTGACCTTTCGGTCATTCCGCCCCACCATGCTTTCGGTGAGCTGCCGCAGCTTCTCCTGACATTCTCGCTTTGTTTTGGCGAGAACATTCTTCGTCTTGGGAAGGCCGCTGTCATCATAGCCGATGACAACGCGGCCCTCCCACCGGCCGTCACTGCGCTGTCTTACGGTGCCGGTTCCGCTTTTCCGTTTCTTTGCCAAGGTCTCAGCCCCTTTCCGAGCAGATCTTCCATGAAGCCGCCAACGATGCCGCTGGCGGCTTTTTGCATATCCGGTGTGACATGGGTGTAGGTATCCAGCGTGAAGCTGGCGTTGGTATGCCCCAGAATCCCAGACAGGGTTTTGGCGTCCACACCGCTGGCGATGGCGTGGGTGGCGAAGGTGTGGCGCAGATCATGGAAGCGAATGTCCGGCAGTCCCGCTTTGTGTAAGATCGCTTTCATGTGCGTGTAGGCGCAGTTTGGAGACAGCGGCAGTTCCGGTCGGACAGGGTCTGGGAAGATCCATTGCGTGATTGCATTCTCCTTCCGCCGACGCAGAATTTCCGCCGTGCTGCGGGGCAGGACGATGGTGCGTTCACCGCTGCGGGTCTTGGTCTTACCCAGCATATCGACACCCAGCTTTCGGTTATGAAGGGTGCGGCGCACTTGCAGGACGCCGTTCCGTGCATCAAAGTCCTGCCACATGAGTCCGCAAATTTCGCCCCGCCGCAGGCCCGTGGTCAGCTCCACATAGAAGAAGTCACCCCATATCCTGTCTTCCCGCACGGCGTCCAGAAAGGTGTCCAGTTCCCTGTCGGTCAGGACATGCTTCGGCGCATGGTTTGCCTTTGGCACCGTTGCGCCTACAGTTGGATTTTTAGCGATGATATGCGCGTGGAGGGCATCCTCCATCGCCTGATGGAAGATGGCGTGGAGGCGGTTGATGGTGGTGTCCGACAGAGCGGAACCAAACCTCGGATGCTCCCTGATCCGGCCGTTCTCTTTCAGCTTTCGATAGAGTTTCTGCACATCCTGCGATGTCACCAGCGACACCTGCTTGCCGCCGAGCTGCGGCTTGATGTAGTTTTCGATGCAGCTTCGATATCCTGCGAGTGTGCCGGGGCGGACGGTGTTCTCTTTATAGTCCGTCAGCCAACGGTCCAGCCACTCGCCCAAGGTCATGCGGCTGTCCTCGGTCAGCTCCACGTCCTGATAGCGTTCGATATTTTGATGGAGCTTTTCCGTCAGTTCTTTTTGTGTATGCGCATAGGCGTGCTGGAAGATGGGCGTACCGTTTTTCTTGTGGCCCACCACGATGCGGCCTTCCCAGCGGCCATCCTCCCGCTTACGCACCATGCCGTCACCGGACGGCCTTCGCTTTGCCATTTAGTCCTCCTGTTCCGCCGGACGGCAGATGTGTTCTTCTTCCTCTTGCTCGAAGGAGTAGAGCCCGTCTGCCTCCAGCTCTTTCGCCATGCCCCACGCCAGCTTGAAGCCCGCCGTGAAACTCATCAGCGTGGCTTCAACCTGCAACGCATTCTGCGCGTCCAACAGCCGCAGCAGCTTTCTGCGCCCCGCGGCGTCCATGTCCCGCCGCAGTTCCTCTCGAGCGTATTTGACCTGCTTGTCCAATTCACTGTGTTCCTGACGGTCGAAATGCTTTTGCAGGGCTCTCATGTAGTCGTACATTGCGGCACCTCCTTTTTGGTAACCACAACACATACCACAACTCGGCGCACAAAGCTACTGTTTTCCAAAATGTTTCTTTGACTATAGCGGCGCAAAAAATACGGTTCCAAACCTGTTCGCGTGTGCATCCGCATCGAGCAACCTTTTTTGTAGCGGGGAGTGTACTGCGCTCATCCGCCAGCAGCTCCACGCCGGGACGGGTGGCGACGTAGCGAGTGCGCTGCGCCAGCTTCGCGGCGTTCTGTCCGCCCTTGAGGTAGGGGGAAATCAGTACGATCCGGGCCATTCATCCTCCGGCTCTATGCGCCGCTGCTGTCGAACCGCGCTTTCAAAACTCACCTGACCGTTGGTGCGCTTCACCTCGTCCACGGCGTAGGCCCGCAGCTCCCGCGTGTGGATCGGGTCGGCGCGGAAGTGCGCGGCGATGGTGTGGCACAGCATATTCAGTTCCACCGCACACTTGAAGAGGATCGTCTGGAGCCGCAAGTTGTTAAGCTCCAGCGTGCCCTGAATGGCAGTGAGGATGGCCTGAGAGATATAGGTCGTGTTGTCCTCAGTGCCGAGATAACCCATGTAAAAGCGCAGGGCCTTATCTACGAATTCGCTGCGGCTTTGACAGTTATCTGCTTCCAACCAGCCGTCCATGCGGCTGATCACGCTGGGGCGCAGCCAGATCGTGGTGCTTTTCTTGTTATCATCCATATTTTCTCTTTCCTTTCTGTGTCGTCGGTCAAAATCGCCGCAAAGCCCTGCAAACACGGGACTTTGCCGAACGACCGACTGCGATTGTTCTGTAAAACCGCCAAACCGACGGTGGTTGGCGTTTCTCTGAAAAGCCCCGCACTGCGGGGCTTTGTGGGCGGGCTGCGGGCGCTTGCGACTGCGGCCCTTTATCTTGTTATATTTTCGAACGGGGATATCACC
>ENA-ORSY01000474-ORSY01000474.1-human-gut-metagenome-genome-assembly--contig:-NODE-474-length-40541-cov-5.559033_pt1 | contig 40541 bp, 36 predicted proteins | sample MGYA00242193_ERZ509160 | MGnify/ENA primary metagenome ERZ509160 (study PRJEB26280, sample SAMEA2338670) | human gut metagenome | biome: human gut; feature: human-associated habitat; material: faeces...
CCGCCAGCCGGGCAAGTCCCGTTGGGAAGAGTTTGAGCCTCGTGCCCGCGCCTTCATTGATGCGCTTGACGTCTTTATTGCAGACCTGCAAAAGAGCAAGCGCAAAGTGATGCTGATCATCGTTCCGGAACACGGTGCCGCCGTCCGCGGCGACCGCATTCAGACTCCTCGTCTGCGCGACATCCCGAGTCGTCGCATCACACAGGTGCCGGTCATGGTGAAATTCTTTGGACTGAACAAACTGCCGAAGACGCCTGTGCACGTGACTTCCGATACAAGCTATCTGGCTTTGTCGACTCTGATCGGCCGTGTCATCGAAACGAATTACTTCAGCAAACCTGAAGGCGCCGTTCCGATCGCCGATCTCGTCAACGATCTTCCCACGACACACATGGTGAGCGAAAATGCTCAGGCCATGGTGCTTGAATACAAGGGTAAGGACTATCTGAAGATGTCCAAAGGTCAGTGGCGCTTGTACGACGCCGACTAGTCGGTTTCGTACCGGCCGATCTGTAAAAAGTCCGCTTCGGCGGACTTTTTGCTTTGCGGACGATCCGTTCTCCGAACATAACGTTGATCGGCCAAAAAGAAACCTCGGAAAGCTCGACAACCTTCCGAGGCAATTGGACTCCCGCATTCGGAGCAGACCGCATGCGGGAAGTTGACAGGTTCAAAAGAACCTGCTTGCGACGCATTTTTTAGTTCTTGGACTTATCCACGAGCTTGTGCGCGGTGATCCAGGGCATCATTGCGCGCAACTTGGCACCCGTCACTTCGATGCCGTGTTCACTCGTCAGACGACGGTTGGCCGAAAGCGTCGGATACTTCAAGCCGCATTCCAGAAGGAAGCTCTTGGCGTATTCGCCGTTTTGAATCTGACGCAGGCATTCCTTCATAGCCTTGCGGCTTTCGTCGTTGATGATCTTCGGACCGGTGTAATACTGGCCGTATTCGGCATTATTGGAGATGGAGTAGTCCATCGTTGCAATTCCGCCTTCGTAAATCAGATCAACAATGAGCTTCATTTCATGGCAGCACTCGAAGTAGGCCATTTCAGGCTCGTAACCGGCTTCGACAAGCGTTTCAAAACCCGACTTGATCAGTTCGACGAGACCACCGCAAAGCACGGCCTGTTCACCGAAGAGGTCAGTTTCTGTTTCGGCGCGGAACGTCGTTTCAAGCACACCGGCACGGCCGCCGCCCGCAGCGCAAGCGTAGGACAGAGCCAAGTCATGAGCTTTGCCGGAAGTGTCCTGATAGACGGCAATAAGCATCGGCGTGCCGGCACCGGCGACGTAGGTGGAACGCACCGTGTGACCGGGAGCCTTCGGGGCGATCATGATGACATCCAGGTCCTTGCGCGGAACGATCTGCGCGTAGTGGATGTTAAAGCCGTGAGCAAACGCCAGGGCCGCACCCTCTTTGATGTTCGGTTCGATTTGCTTGTGGTAAACGTCGGCAATGAATTCGTCGGGCAACAGAATCATCACGACATCGGCGCCTTGGGTCGCCTCTTCGATGGTTTTGACCGTAAGACCGGCGTTCTCAGCCTTGGCCCAGGACGAACCGCCCTTACGAAGACCGACAACGACATCGCAGCCGGAGTCGTGCAGGTTCAGGGCGTGTGCGTGACCCTGGCTGCCGTAGCCAATGATGGCGACCTTTTTACCCTTGATAAGCGAAAGATCGGCGTCCTTGTCGTAAAAGACTTTCATGTTTTGTCTCCCTTTTAAGCAAACAGGTAGGTAAATCAGATTTTGAGGATGCGCTCGCCGCGAGCTATGCCGCTTGCGCCGGTGCGCACTGTTTCCAGAATCAGTTTTTCGTCAATCGACTTCATGAAGGCGTCAAGCTTGCGGCTGTCGCCCGTGACTTCGATCGTGTAGGTTTTGTCGGTGACGTCGATAACGCGCGCACGGAAAATTTCCGTGATGCGCAGCATCTCGTCTCGGTCGCGACCGATGGCACGCACCTTGATGAGCATCAGTTCACGCTCAACGTAGTCGCTTTCCATCAGATCGTAGACCTTGATCACTTCGATGATGCGGTTCAGGTGCTTGGTGATCTGCTCCATCTTCTTTTCATCGGCGTACGACACGATGGTCATACGCGAAATGCTGTCGCTTTCCGTCGGAGCGACCGTCAGGGATTCGATGTTGTAACCGCGGGCAGAGAAAAGACCGACAACGCGCGAGAGCGCACCCGAAGTGTTCTTGAGAAGAACCGAAAGAATATGACGCGTCTGCATTCTTACTTCTCCTCCGAAAGAACCATCTCGGTAAGCCCCTGACCAGGACCCACCATCGGTCGCACCGGCTCTTGACGCTCGATGTGCACGTCAATGAAAACAAGGTCGTCCTTGTACTTGCCGAAGGCCTCCTCAATGCAGCGGTCGAGCTCTTCGTAGGTGGTGGCACGCAGGCCGACGTGACCGTAGCTTTCAACAAGCTTGACGAAGTCGGGTTGAACCTCCATCACCGACTCACTCATGTGACCGTTGTAATAGGCGCGCTGCCAGACGGCGACCATACCGAGGTATGCGTTGTTGAGCAGGAAGATCTTGGGCTTGACGCCATATTGCTTGGCGGTGCCCAGTTCCTGAATGTTCATCTGAATGGAACCATCACCGGTAAAGCACACGACATCCTCGTCGGGATGTGCAAAGCACGCACCGATCGCTGCCGGGAATCCGTAGCCCATCGTACCCAGGCCGCCGCTCGTAAGCCACCTGCGCGGCTTGCGGAGCTTGAGGTACTGAGCGCACCACATCTGATGCTCTCCCACGTCGGTGGCATAAATGGCCTCTCCCTTGGTCTTTTGCCAGACGCGTTCGATCACAGCCTGCGGACGGATCGCTCCCTCAGGGTTGACGGTGTACTTGAGGCACTGCATCGCGCGCCATCCGTCGATGCGCTTATTCCATGCTGCCAGTTCGTTTTCGTCCAGTCGCTCGGTCGTTGTTTCCAGAATGCCGACCATTTCCTTGAGCACTTCGTAGACATCGCCCACGATGGGGATGTCCGTCGTCACGTTCTTGGAAATCGAGCTCGGGTCGATATCGATCTGAACGATCGTGTGGGGATTGGCTTCAAAATCCGAGGGGCAGCCAATCACTCGGTCGTCGAATCGAGCACCGACGGCAAAAAGAACGTCGCAGTGCTGCATGGCCATATTGGCTTCGTAGGTACCGTGCATGCCTACCATGCCCAGATGCTTTTCGTCGCAACCGTTGAAGGCGCCCAGGCCCACCAGTGTCGAAACCACGGGGTAGCCGGTGAGCTGCGCAAAACGGTTGACCAGCTCACTTGCGGCCGTCGAGGTAGCGCCGCCACCCACGTACAGAAGCGGGCGCTTAGCCGAAAGCAGAACCTGCATGGCCTTCTTAATCTGGCCGCTGTGTCCGCGCGTCACGGGACGGTAGCTCACGATGTCGCAACTCTTGGGATATTCGAAGGCACAGCTGCCGCACTGCACGTCCTTAGGCAGATCCACCAGAACGGGACCGGGGCGGCCGGTTCTTGCGATATAGAAAGCCTTCTTGATGGTGGCGGCAAGATCGCGTACGTCCTTGACAAGGTAGTTGTGCTTGACACAGGGCCGCGTAATGCCTACCGTGTCGCACTCCTGGAAGGCGTCCGTACCGATGAGGCTCGTGCCCACCTGACCGCTGAAGACGACCATCGGAATGCTGTCGGCATAAGCCGTAGCAATGCCCGTAACGGCATTGGTGGCGCCGGGGCCGGACGTTACCAAAGCTACGCCGATCTTGTCCGTGCAACGCGAATAGGCATCGGCGGCGTGAACCGCAGCCTGTTCGTGACGCACAAGCACATGTTTGAAGTACTTCTGCTTGTAGATCTCATCGTAGATCGGAAGACCCCCTCCTCCCGGATAGCCGAAAACGTATTCGACTCCTTCGGCATGAAGAGCTTCGATGAGAATCCTCGCGCCGGTCATCACCGGTGCGGCGGCGCCGTTCTCTTCTGTGGTCTGCATAGGAAAATCGTTCCCTGTTGTTTCGCATCCATGGCTTTGTTATGGAGTACCTTCGGATGCGCTTTGTGCCGTAGGAAGGGCAATCAGGGCGTGATTGTGCGGTGGCGTGCCCGTCAACGAGCACCAGTACCGGCTTGACACCGTTCGCCGCCCGCCTCTGCGGTAACAGAAGACGTCCGAAGGTGCGTTGCGTGCCGTGGTATGCAAAGAAATTCACAACGCATTGGTTAATTTATCGTTTTTCTTCTGAAAAACCAAAGGTAAAAGAACTTCTGCGCACCGTTTCATGACAAGTTTTAAGCTTTTGTCAAATGCGGTAAGATGCCGATCTTAGGGAGAATTTATTAGAACGATTCCGCGCTGGACTGTTGAAATTGTATTTCGCATCGAAAGCCCCGCATCGCGATCGACATCAGATAACGGTCGGATAGCAATCGACAACCTACTTCCCCCTCAATCAACACAACAAACAAACCAAACAATATGGCAACCACCGCAACAACCTGGGGGTCCAGGATCGGCTTCATTTTGGCCGGTGCAGGCTCGGCCATCGGCCTGGGCTCCATCTGGAAATTTCCGTTCTGGGCCGGCATCAACGGCGGCTCGGGCTTCATCATTCCGTACATTATTTTTACGTTCACAATCGGCATCACGCTGCTTATTGCTGAACTCGTCGTGGGCCGTGCCGGCCGCGGTTCGGCACTGCATGCTCTCAAGCACCTGGGAGGTCCAGTCTTTTCGGTTATGGGCGGCATCGCCGTTCTCACATCCTTCGTGATCCTGTCTTACTACTCCGTTGTCGGCGGTTGGTGCGTAAAGTACCTTTTTGACAGTCTGTGCGGCGAATTGGTCACAAACGACCCCAAGGTGTTGCAAGCCACGTTCGGCGCTCTTGTCGGAGACGGCCTAACGAACTCGCTTTGGCACTTCTCTTTCCTGACCCTAACCTGCGGCGTCGTGGCGCTCGGCGTCGTTAACGGTATTGAACGTTTGTCGAAGTATCTCCTCCCCACGCTCTTCATCCTGATGATCGTCATCATGATCCGCTCGCTCTCGCTGCCCGGAGCCATGGAAGGCGTGAAATTTCTCTTTGACTTCAGCTTTGACAAACTCACCTGGATGAGCGTTTTGAATGCCATGGGCTTTACATTCTTCAGCCTTTCGTTGGGCTGCGGCATCATGGTGACCTATGGCGCCTACCTGAAGGACTCCACCGACATTCCCAATTCGTCGCTGTGGATTGCTTACCTTGCCATTCAGACGGCTCTGCTTGCCGGTCTCATGATCATGCCGGCCGTGTTTGCCATGGGACAAGATCCCAACGCCGGTCCGGGTCTCGTCTTCGTAACTATCCCGTTCATTTTCTCGCAGATTCCTTTCGGCTGGTTCTTCATGATCCTCTTTAACGTGTGCCTGTTGGTAGCCGCGTTGACGAGTTCCGTTTCGCTTCTGGAAGTCTGTATCGCTTATCTGCAAAACGAATGGCACATGAAGCGCATCTCCGCTTCGATTCTGTGCTACGTAGGCTTGGCACTTTTGGGCTGTGTCTCTGCACTTTCCTTCGGCGTATGGAGTGAGGTCAAGATTTTCGACCGCATCATCTTCGACTTCCTCGACTGGTTCTGCTCGAACATCATGATGCCTCTGGGCGGCCTCTCGATTGCACTGCTTGCCGGCTGGAAAGCTTGGAATTCGACCTACGTACAGGTCAATCTTGTGAGAAAGTACAGTGCTTCGGCCAACTCCTTTATCAAGTTCTCGCTGCGCTTTCTGGCTCCCCTGTTGGTACTCGTTGTGATCGCCACGGGCGTCTGATAAGTACCCGGAACACAAAACAGCGCCGCAGCATGCGCCTTTCCATAGGGCAATCTGCGGCGCTGCTTTTATTCTTGCTGAATTTTTTGTCTCTCTCGCGTGTTTGCATGAGCTTGACCGTTTTGCCAACCGCAAAAATGCTATAAAGAGAAGCTCGGGACGGTCTGTCATAAACCATGACTTCAAAATGACCGCCAAATGCATAAGAATATTTCAGGGACACTTCAATGTCTGACAACAGATCAACCTGGACAAGCCGCATCGGTTTTATTCTGGCCAGTGCGGGTGCCGCCATCGGCCTGGGCGCCATTTGGAAATTTCCCTATCTGGCAGGTTCCAACGGCGGTAGCGTCTTCATGTTCCCCTACATCATTCTCTCGTTTACGATCGGACTCGTGCTTCTCATTGCAGAAGTCGGTTTGGGGCGTACGGGAAAAGGCTGTATTGTGACGGCCTATCGCGCTATCGCCGGCAAAAATTGGACGATCTGGGGCTATCTTGGCGTTCTCACGGGCTTTATGGTGCTGTGCTTTTATTCCACCATCGGCGGTTGGACGCTTTCCTATCTGATAGATTCCGCCGTCGGCAAAGGGCTCGTTTCCAATCAGGAAGAACTCGGTGCAATTTTCGGCGGCCTCGTATCCGATCCTATCAAGTCAATGGGCTTTCAGGCGCTTTTCCTGTTCTTGACCGGCTGGGTGGTTGCCTATGAAATCAGCCGTGGCATTGAAAAAATTTCCAAAGTCCTGATGCCGCTTCTGCTCGTTCTCGTCATCGTCGTAATCGTGCGCGGCGTGACGCTGCCCGGAGCCTCCGAGGGGCTTGCGTATCTTTTTAGCTGGAATCCGGAAGCATTCAGCTGGAAGAGTCTGCTGGCCGCGATGGGCTTTACCTTCTTTTCGCTGTGTATCGGTTGCGGATGCATGCTCACGTACGGCTCCTACCTCTCGCAGGATTCCAACCTCATCAACGGATGTGCCTGGATCACGTTCCTTGCAACCGCCGCCTCCATTCTCGGCGGTTTGATGATCATGCCGGCGGTTTTTGCCTTCAACCTTGATCCTTCGGCGGGCCCCGGGCTCACTTTCATGACCATGCCGGTGGTCTTTGCGCAGCTTCCCTTCGGACAGCTCTTTGCGTTTGCCTTCTATCTGTGTCTGGCTGTAGCAGCCATCACAAGTTCCGTGTCTCTTCTGGAACTCGTCGTGGCATTTCTCGTCGACGAACTCAAGATGCGTCGCGTAACGGCCTCTTTGGTAAGCTGCATCGCAATGCTCGCAGTGGGCTCTCTGTGCACGCTCTCCTTCGGCCCGCTTGCCGACATCAAGCCGCTCTTCGGTCGAAACTTCTTCGATCTGTTCGATTACTTCACGAGCAATCTGTCCTTGCCGATCGGCGGTCTGGTGATCTGTGCCTTGGTCGGCATCAAGCGATGGGCAATGATGAAGGATGAAATTCGCATGGGTTCGGGCGTCTCCGAGTCGATGATGTCTGTCTTCCGCGGCATTCTTACCGTCGGTTGCCCGCTTCTAATTATCGTGGTGCTGATTTCCGGTCTGATGCCTAGTTAAGTTTCCGACTTTTTCTGAAGTCGAAAGCGGCGCGACCAACTTTATTTCGGTGGCGCGCCGCTTTTCTCATATCCGGACAGAACCTCAAGCCGCGCCAACAAAAAAAACCGGACCACTCACATAAGAGCAATCCGGTTTGCGTTAAGCCTGTTTTTTATGGTTTCAGCCTACTGAGCAAACCATTTGGAGTAAATTTTCTTGTCTTCGCCGGCCTGACGAACGGCTTCAAGCCCCTTGTTGAGCTTATCAAGAAGTTCTTTGTTGCCCTTTTTCACGGCAAAGCCGTACTGCTGGGCGTCTTCGATGGCAGGCTGCAGCTGCAGTGACTGCGACATACGGGGCTGAGTCTTCATGAAATACGCAAGCACGGGACGATCATGCACCACAGCGGAGGCGTTACCGCTCGTGAGCGCCATGAAAGCCTCGCTCGTGGCGTTGTAATTGGTCACCTTGGCACCGGGAATGTCCTTAGCCTTATCGGCACCAGTTGTACCAATCTGCACGGCGATCGCCTGATTTTGCAAAGCCTTGAAATCAGGGTACTTGGCGGCGTCTTCCTTTCGAACGAGCATGGAAAGACCGGCCGTGTAGTAGGGTTTCGTAAAGTCCACGCGCTTTGCGCGTTCTTCCGTGATGGTAACGCCTGCAGCCACTACGTCAACCACACCCATTCCCAGAGCGGGAATCAGTGCGTCAAATCCCATGTTGACAACCTTGATGTCGTATCCTGCTTTGTCGGCAATAGCGCGAATCAAGTCAATGTCGTAACCCACAAATTCGCGGGTCTGGGTATCCATAAATTCAAACGGAGCAAAAGTGGGCTCCGTGCCGACACGAAGCGTGTCGCGAGCCGAGGCATCGTCGGCAGAAGCAACCGAGAGCGCCGCAACCGCGCAGACGCTCATGATCATTTTTTTTAAAACCATGTGTCCTGTGGCTGAGTCATACTCAACCGTTACGAAAAGCAAAGATCGGATTATACAGAGGCGTGTTTGACAGTAAAAGCGTGCGGATTCAAGCTTGTAGGGTTAAGCGCCGGCCAATAGTCGTCGACGTCGCTGCTCGAAAAGACAAACAGCGGCAGCGGCCCCAACATTGAGCGATTCGCAGGCTTCTTCGATTGGAATCAGATAGCGTTCGTCGGCAACAGCCAACGCTTTGAGCGAAAGTCCAGGACCTTCGGCTCCCATCATCCAGACAACAGGCCCCTTTTCCCATCCCGGCGTACGGAACAAGTCCATGCCGCCGCGTGCATCGGCTGCGAGCACGCGTCCGGCAAAAAGCGTATGTATCTCTCCGGCCGAAACATTGTCGTAGAGTTTGGCACTGAAGTGAGCGCCCATGCCGGCACGCAAGACCTTTGGAGCCCAGAAACCGGCTGACCCGGAACTCGCCGCTATGTGACGAACACCTGCAGCCAAGGCAGTCCGAATGAGCGTACCCATATTGCCCGCGTCCTGAACACCGTCCAGATAAAGCGCATCTTCGGCAATCGGCTGCACGGGTCGATCGGCAAAAGTTGCTGCCACCTCCACCATGATGCCAGTCCCGTTCTCAACAGGACAAACCGCGTCGTAGAGTTTGTCGGTCACTGTGATGAGCTTCGCACCGGTCGCCTCTGCCACACGTTCTGCCAAGGCCAAAACATCCGACTGCACGTTGTTTTCACGAACAACGACAGCACGCGTCAACGGGCGTTTTTGACAGATCACTTCCGCCAAATGAATACCCTCGGCTAGTGTCGTACCGATTTTTTTGGCACCTCTGGGATGTTCGGAGATTTTTCTCCACCGCTTGATGTTGTCGTTGGCTGCGGAATTGATGAACGTCATGGAAAGGAAACGAATCGGTGAAAAGAGGCGTTAATTTTATCGTTTACAGCTCGAGAGTTTGGAAATCCAGACAAAGCTCGCAAAATGACAACGTTTTGCACCATGTCAGTGCATATTTTGATTTTGCTCTTTACCAGTCTTTTTCTTAAGAGTGCTGATTATTTGATCTGCATCAAAATTTGGGTTTCAGGTTTTGCTCTGCTCCTTCGATGTGAAGGTGGTGATACCGGGCAACAAATGGCTTTGAACCAAGCAAAAACAATACCGTGCAAAAAACGACAGAGGCTTGTGGGAAGAGAAAACTTTTCCGGAGACTGAGTTAAGCAAAAAGGTTGACATCGTTTACTCAAATATGTCCGACGTCAACCTTTTTCAGATCGCCTGCTTGAAGTCTTCGGCGACCAAACCGAGCTTCAAATTCTGAGGAGCTGTTGAGGAGCAACGCATATGTGTGTCTGCGATCATTGTCAAAGTAGCACGTCAGAAAACTCCTCGAAAGAGCGGTTTTTATCCATTAGAAGGACTACATAGGGGTTTACGCGCACAGCGACTCACACGTCGCTCAAAAATGCTCGTTTTTGGTGCACGTCTTCGATTCGCCTCTCTAGCTGCAACGCCTCTTCCTGCACGAATACGCGCTTGGAAAATGCATTTTTGAGAAACAATGCGCCGTCATTTCCGGCGGCCAGACGAACGGCGATCAGAAAAGCGACGGGCAAAAGCGCCAGTGTCATGCATAAGTCCGAACGAGTCTCGCGTTTGGCCAAAAGCTTTTCTCGTTCTTCGGGATCGGGCATCGCATAGGTCAGCACGCTCATAGCAAGCACCGCGTGCAGTCCGGCGCTTCGCTTTTGCTGCGCCTGACGGCGATGAGCGTCAACCTCCTCCATGTATTGCGCAAGCCCTTCTTCGTCGTCTCGCTCTTTGTAATAGACCACCATCCGAGAGTCGGCTTTACGACCAAACGTCATGCAAACAACAAACACCGCCAAAAACGGCGCTATCACGGGAAAGGCAAACTGGACGACCGCAGCCAAGAGCACCTCTTCTTCCCTGTTATAGCGACATGCTTGAATCGAACAAAAGAGAACGCAAGCCGCAATGCTTGCAAAGTACGCCAATGCAAACCGTTCTGTCCCGCCAAAGACCAGAATCAAGACGGCAGCACAAGCCGCTGCAAAACTCCGCAGATCCGGATAGATAACGATGCCGTCATTGGGCGTGAGCTTTTTCATTGCCCGAGTACCACGACGAACAAAGCAGCCAAGCACGCCGAGCAGTGCCATGGCGAAAACAACACAAGCGACAAAACCAGCCGGCACGATCCACAATCGCATCAGCGTTGCAATCGAGGCATACCCCACGAAAAAGCAGGCTGCAAAAAGACAGGCAAAAAGTACTTGCCTCGTGTATTTGTTGCTGCGAAACATCCTTCTGATAACAAGCAAAAGTTTGGAACCTCGGACAATTTTGTCTTCCTGAGATTGTAGAAGTTCATAGGACAGTGAATTTCACGGTTGTGTGAAAGGTGCGAGCGATATCATCCGAACGGATGATGCTCGGCGGTATTGAATCGGGCGCGCGGTATAGTTCGAGGATTGCTTAAATGAATACCCCGACGGCAAGGATTTTGTTTATTTCAATGTTTCGAAATCGCCGTCTCAGAAAGGAAACCGCTGTGACCGACCCAACCGATTCCATGCAAATGCGCCGCGCCGAGCTTCAGCTTCTGCGCACGCTTCCCGAACTGCTCACCCATCACCTGGAGCATCGGCCGCAGATTCCGGTTTACATGCAGTACGATAACCGCGTCAAGCAGTGGCAGACACTCACCGTACAGGATACCTACGAGCGCGTGATGCGCTGGGCGCACGCCTTTGCCGCTCTCGGTCTCAAAAGAGGCGAACGCGTAGCCATGCTGCTTCCCAACGGTATTGACGCGATTTGTTTTGACATGGCTGCGCTCATGTGCGCTCTTGTGCCTGTACCTCTGCATGCCATCGATACCGCTGGATCCTCGGCTTTCATCCTGCGCGACTCAGGCGCACGCTTCCTTGTTACGACAAAATTCAATCGCTGGCGTGACATCGGCGCAGCCATGGATTTGCACGACCTTCAGACCGTGGTGATCACCGACGAAGGCATTGAAACCACCGTTGCCGACGGGCGCACCGTCACGAGTGTTGATCATTGGCTTGCAACGGGCCAGGATGCCGAATTGCCTCCCGGCCCCGAACCCACAGATCTCGCCGCCCTCGTCTACACCTCAGGCACAACGGGCAAGCCCAAGGGCGTGATGCTCACGCACCGTGCGATTCTCTCGAACATCAACGGCGTTCTGAGTAGCATCTGTCCGCGCGTCAACGAGGTCTGGCTCTCGTTTCTTCCCCTTTCTCACACGCTTGAGCGTCTCGCTTCGTACTACCTTGCGCTCGGCGTCGGCAATCTCGTGGCCTTCAACCGCAACATCGGTTTGCTGCAGGAAGATATGCGCGTCATACGCCCTACCATCATGCTGAGCGTACCGCGCGTCTACGAAAAAATTTACGCCAAAATCCAAGACCGACTGTCAGCTCAGTCGCCCTTTGTGCAAAAAATCTTCCAGTGGGCGGTTGACGTCGGTTGGCGCCGTTTTTGCCGCAAAAACGGTCTGCCCTGCCCGGCCGGCTTTTCGGCAATTTTTGACCCGCTTGTAGCCGGTTTCCTCGACAAGAAGGTTGGCACCGGGATTCGCAATATTTTCGGCGGTCGTCCTTATGTCTACATCTCCGGCGGCGCCGCCTTCAATCCGCAGGTTGCAAAGGTCTTTCTTGCCCTGGGAGTGGAAATCCTTCAAGGCTACGGCATGACCGAGGCCTCCCCTGTGGTCTGCGTCAATAAGCTTGGCTCCAATCATCCTCAAACAGTGGGCGTACCTCTTGACAACCTCGAAACCAAGCTCGGCCCTAACGACGAACTGATGGTGCGCGGCCCCAACGTGATGGTCGGCTATTGGATGCGTCCTGAAGACACGCGTGCCGTTCTCACAGAAGACGGCTGGCTCAAGACGGGCGATCAGGCCGACATCTACAAGAGCGGACACATCCGTATCAAAGGTCGCATCAAGGAAATCATTGTCACCAGCACCGGCGAAAAGATTCCGCCGGGAGACTTGGAGCAAGCCATCGAAACAGACAATCTGTTTGATCAGGTGATGGCTGTTGGCGAAGATCGTCCCTACATCGCTTGTTTGGCGGTCGTTAATCCCGAGCAATTTGACAAGTTTGTCAAGGAACTCGGCAAGGATCCCAAGAGCGAAGGCATCTTCATGGACAAAGAAGTACGCAACGCCGCGCTGCGACGCATCAAGGCCTTGACGCGCGACTTCCCGAACTACGGTATTCCGCGCAACGTGCGTCTGCTCGCCGAACCTTGGACTATTGAAGGCGGTTTGCTTACGCCGACTCTTAAGCTCAAGCGAGCTAAGATCCGCGAACGTTTCCACGCTGAAATTGATGAACTGTACGGCGATCGCCGCAGCTAAGGTGTTTCGTCGGTTACGAATTCAGCGGGCTTTTGCATTTCGGTCAAAAGCCCGCTGTCTTTGATTCGTCAGAGCTGTAAAAAATTTTTCAGCAGTTCGTGCCCGAATTCGCTTGCTATTGACTCCGGATGAAACTGTACGGTTTCGATCAGCAAGCTTTTATGTCTCAGCCCTTGAATCTCGCCGTCCGAACTCACTGCCGTCACTTCCAGACAATCCGGCAACGTCTCTCGCTCAACCACCAGCGAGTGATAGCGTGCGACCGTCAGCGGCAAAGGCAAACCGCGGAAAAGTCCTTTACTGTCATGCGTGATGCGATCTGTCTTGCCATGCATAACCTTTCCCGCCCGAACCACACGCCCGCCGAAGACTTCTCCGACAGCCTGATGCCCGAGACAGACTCCCAACACCGGTACATACTGCGAAAAACGCACAATGGCGTCCTTCGAAATGCCTGCCTGCGCCGGAGCACATGGTCCCGGTGAGATGCAGACTCGGTCGGGTTTGCGTTTCAAAAGCTCTTCAACGGTCGCTTCGTCGTTTCTCACAACCTGCACCTCTTCTCCGAGTTCTTGAAAATACTGCACGAGGTTGTAGGTAAAACTGTCATAGTTGTCGATCATCAGGAGCATTTGCTTTTTCCTCGTCTCATTCATAACCCAGTTTCGAAACCGGCTTCCGCCTGTTCCGCCGCACGCAAGACAGCCCGCGCTTTATGCTCCGTTTCCGCATATTCCATCTCCGGAATGCTGTCGGCGACAATGCCGGCAGCCGCTTGGGCATACAATCGTTTGTCTTTGATGACGGCAGTTCTTATAGCTATCGCGAGATCCATGTCCCCCGCAAACGAGATGTAACCTACCGCTCCCCCATAGATACCGCGCGAAACAGGCTCCAGCTCGTCAATGATTTCCATTGCCCGCACTTTCGGCGCCCCGGTTAGCGTTCCAGCAGGAAAAGTCGCTTTCAAAACATCGATATTGTCGAGTCCGTCAAGAAGCTCCCCTTCAACGTGGCTTACCAAATGCTGTACTTGTGAGTAACGCTCAATGGCATATTTGTCGGTAACTCGCACCGTGCCCGGTTTGGCAATGCGGCCGATGTCATTGCGCGCCAAATCGATCAACATTAGATGTTCGGCTCGTTCTTTAGGATCGTGCAGAAGTTCTTCGGCAAGCCGGCGATCGTCTTGCACATCAACTCCTCTCGGTCGAGTTCCCGCAATAGGACGGATCGTCGCGATCCGTTTGCCGTCGCGCAATTCCTGTCGCACCAGGATTTCCGGCGAAGCGCCGACAACGAAATGGTCTCCGAAGTTGTAGTAGTACATATACGGCGAAGGATTGAGACTTCGCAGCGCCCGGTACAAGGAAATCGGACTTTCGGTAAAGCTGCGCTCAATGCGTTGACCAATTTGCACCTGCATACAGTCGCCGGCCAGAATGTAGTCCTTGGCCTTCCGCACAGCCTTCAAATAATTTTCTCTGTCAAACGGACGCTCGGATTCGTGAACGATGCCACCGGCAGCATACGGAGCTTCTACCGGTCGAGCCAATGCCTGTTTGAGACTTCGAATACGACGAACGGCTGCCGAGTATGCCCCTGGAACACTTGGATCAGCATTAATAACGATGTACATACGACCTTTAAAACTGTCGATCACAACGAGTTCTTCGCACAACAGCAAACAGATATCCGGCACCCCGATACCTCCGGCCTTATTGCGCCCCAATTTGCTGCGTTCGATCATTCGAACCGTGTCATAGCCGAAGTACCCGACCAGTCCGCCCGTCAAGCGTGGCAACCCCTTAGGCAAGGCAACACGAAAGCGTTTGATAAATCTCTGCACAAAGTTAAGGGGATTTGTTTCGGTGTCGCGTTCGGTCTCTTTTCCGTCAGTCAAAACCTGAGTACAAAAACCAGAATCTGTCAGATGACTGACGATCTTTATGTGAGCCTTTAACCCCACAAAACTGTAGCGTGAAAAGCTTTTGCCGCCTTCCGCACTCTCAAGCAGAAAAGTGTCGTTGTCGCGTCCGGCGAGCTTCAGGTAAACCGACAGCGGTGTTTCCAAATCACACAAGCATTCGCTTACCAACGCGATACGGTTGAAGCCTTCGCGGGCGGTCGCTTCGAATTCGATTTCGGTCATCATGATTGAAAAGTTCCTCAAAAACGGATTCCGCCTTACCCTGAATAACACACTCTGGGCGTCATTCAGCGCATCTGTCGACAAAGGCGTCGCCAGCAAAACACGCGGAAATCAATGAATTTAAATCGGGAAAGAAACTCAACAGCTCACAGGGAAGCTGTTAAGACTTACGCAGAAAACGAACCCGACATTCGCCGGAGAGCATCTGCGAAATCAGGGAAAGTTTTAGGACCGCCAGCACCAAGCCCCCCGTGCATACCAGCCGGACGGCTTATGCACGCGGCGTACCGAGCGAATGTGTGCAAATTGTGCTGCAGACAAAATCATGGTGTCGGAACTGCCGATGGACAAATTCTGGGACAAAAAGAAGGAACCTGTATTGGTTGCCCCCTAGTTTTAGCGAATGCGATAGGGCTTCGCAATAGGCAAAAGAATGTAGAAAACGGAAGCGGCATTGATTAACCGCTTCCGTTTTCTGAGGTCAATTGAAGTTATCGGAACTAAGTGACAGGCTCATTACCAGTTGTTGATCTTGGGCCAAATCGTCTGAACGTTGTTGTTCTCGTCAACAACGAAATACTTGTCGAAGGCGGCAGCCGTCGGACAGGCGTGATTGGGCAGGATTCTCAAGCGCGTGCCAATGGGAAAATCCTCAGGACGGATCGGCGAGCCGTCTCGGCTGCAGACAATACCGTGCTCCTGGTTGGCTGATTTCATCCAGAGGTTTTCAATTGGCTTACCTGTTTCATCGCAAACAAGGCCGTAACCCCAGTCCACCGCCTGAGCCGCTGTGCCTCGATCTCGACTCATTGCCATCCAGCCACCGTCAGTGATAATCCAGCCCTTTTGCGGCTGATGACCGATGACTGTCACAAGAACGGATATGGCAATATCTTTAACTTTGCAAACATTGAGGCCCGCCATCACCAGATCTTGGAAAACCCCCACGCCGCTACGGTATTCCGTAACGCCTTCAGTGTCTTTGACGGCCGTAAAGGTCGGGGTTGACCCAACGGAAATGATTTCACATTTGTAGCCTGCTGCCTTGAGCGTATTGGCTGCTGTCATAATCTGGCGAACCTCGTTGGCTGCGTAGGCTTCCAGTTCTTCGCGGCTACGGGAAAGATAACTGTCGCCGGCATGCGTCAGGACCCCCTTGAAGACGGCACCGTCGGTCAACGCCTTGGCAACCGTTACCAAAGCGGGATCGTCGGGTTTCAAACCGGAACGGTGGCCGTCGCAGTCTATCTCGAGCAACACGCCGATCTTGGTGTTGTGTGTGCGACAAAACTCACTTACGGCCATGGCACTTGCTAGATTGTCAAGAATGATCTTGACATCAGCGCCGCGACTATTGAGAAGTGCAATACGAGTCAACTTCTGCGGGGCAATGCCTACGGCATAAATGATGTCCGTGATGCCTTCCTCATCGAACATGTACTCGGCTTCCTTGACTGTCGAAACCGTAATGCCGCCGAACATTCCCTGCACCTGCATGGCGGCAATAGGAGCACACTTATGGGTCTTCACGTGCGGGCGCCAGTTGACGCCAAGTTCGTGAGCTCGTCTCTGGCAGTAATCGATGTTTTCAAAAAGCTTTGCCTTGTCGATCAATAGACTCGGGGTGTCGAGTTCGCTCAACTTCAGACTGATGGACATGTCTCATCTCCGGACTGGGTTTGCTGAAACTATTTCGTGTGATTCTAACCAAGCCTGCAAGACCAGCGCTTATGAACAATTGGCTCCATTCAGCTCACGTGAGTAAACAACAATCACGCCAGGAACCGAAATGTTCAAACACCTCCACGGACGTGGAGAAGACGCCGTCGGCGCCGTTCCGATCCACACCTTCCAAGAAACACCTCCACGGACGTGGAGAAGACTCTGACCTGAATTCCAAGGCATAAAACCTCCCAGAAACACCTCCACGGACGTGGAGAAGACCGAATCGTCCTGGAATTGGCTTTAATTGGTTTGGAAACACCTCCACGGACGTGGAGAAGACGTCAGCCGTCACATCGCCACCGCTGACCGTCACAGAAACACCTCCACGGACGTGGAGAAGACCCGGCTACTACAGTGGCCAGCGCACTTTCCAGGGAAACACCTCCACGGACGTGGAGAAGACTGCTCCGGGGGTTCTGTTCAGGCCTGTTGGTCGGAAACACCTCCACGGACGTGGAGAAGACTTTAAGTGGCGTTTGTACTGCTCGGCATACTCAGAAACACCTCCACGGACGTGGAGAAGACTGCGCGGACTGAGTCAAAGCCTGGTTTGCCGTGGAAACACCTCCACGGACGTGGAGAAGACCAAGAGCTGGAGATGGTTCCGGCGCTTTGTACGGAAACACCTCCACGGACGTGGAGAAGACTCGAACGGGAGTCGACGAACATCGAACGCGCACGAAACACCTCCACGGACGTGGAGAAGACTCGTGAAGTTGTACCGTTCAACCTACGCTGCGAGAAACACCTCCACGGACGTGGAGAAGACCCCGACGAAATAAAATGATCTTTGGCTCTTACAGAAACACCTCCACGGACGTGGAGAAGACAATGGCTTACGGAAAATGCCGAAACTGCATTTAGAAACACCTCCACGGACGTGGAGAAGACGAATGGCAAGCGCATTGGGATTATTAGGGGTGAGAAACACCTCCACGGACGTGGAGAAGACGCGTATTCGTTAAAGGTGTCCAAAAGATCGCCGGAAACACCTCCACGGACGTGGAGAAGACAGCAAGATTTGGCATTAAGCTACTTTAGTCAACACTATCACTTGTGGTTTTATTTGATAAAGGGGGTTCCCGAACCAACTGGAGACCACTGATTTCAACAAGCTCCCGTTGCGTTTTTCCCAGCACCGAAATAGCATAGCCAGGGGCCATGCCAACTTCAGAAAAAATCATCAACCCACTACTCGTAGGACAATGCCGTAGAAGATATCGAATAATCCGTTCAGCCAATGCATCCTTAATACCCGAAACAAAAACATTCGGCCGAGGCTCAATAAACCAAAGCTTCATCCTGCCTCGAACAGCTGGAGGCAGTTCAGATGCTATGACGACCATCATGTAACGTCTCCAAGCATTTCGTTGATGTCGTCAACCCCTCGCTCCAGAATTCTGAGCTCAGTGACGCGCCGCCGAAATGCGTCAGATACAGCGCAACGGTCGTACTGACCGTTCAACTCTGAGGGCAACTGAAATGCCAGATCTATGCATAAATCAGCTTTGTATAGATCAGCCATGTCGTAAATGAAAGGCATTGGACTGCCGGAATGGATAAAACCAATATACGGTGAAAAACCAGCTGAATGAACAACCGAATTTAAAATACCGTACAGAGCCGCGTTGCATGCCGTCAGGATTCTGTTGACTGTATCGCTCGATGAAAACTGTCCAGGAACAAAACGTCTTCCTTCCCATCGCAGGCCATACTGGTCAGCTTTTTGCCTGTATAGATTACGAACTCTCACCCCCTCCATGCCCATCATTTCGGGCAGTGACCTTGACCCAAGATCCACGCTTGGAAACCTCCGAGCGAACATCCGTCTGGCAACGTTGAGAGACAGCACCGGATCGGCAGCCGCTTTGAGCTGTCTCAACATATTTCGGGTATCAGCCGTCGGAGAGATTCCATTTGCGTAGTAAAGCAGACTGTCTTCGCCTACCCACATTACGGTACATTTTGCTGCGGCCAATACTTTGACAGCCTCATGTGTAACGGAAGTTCCTGGTCCCAACAGTAGGCATTGGAGCAGTGCTGCGGGAATCCTGACAACTCCGCCCTGCGCATCAATCCACTTGATACTGCTGTCATCAACCTCCAGTCGACCGTGCTCGAGGTAGATATAGGGATAACGATCCTTAATTTGAGGAAGGTTATCCCGCGTAACTTTGATGAACAGCCGAGGGGATTTTTTACGATTCGTTGTTTCAGACATCAATAACCGTAACCTGCCTATCGACGTATTTCTTGAATGTCCCGAATTGCACCGGCACGTCTGACACAGTCATCACTTCACCCTCTTCCGGAAACTGCCCTTCGAGCACTTCAAATTGGCACTCAAGATCCTTGCTGTCAGCTATTCTCAGTGCCTCCTGCTTGGCTTCCTCCTCCAAAGTAAAGCATCCTCGATAAACCAAATCCGTCGGCACGCAACACTTGCGCCCCAAATACAGATCCCAATGAGGTCTTTGCAGTGCCGATGTAATCGTTTCCTTCAACTCCTCCGGTACGCAAACAATGACGGCGAATTTTGCATCCTGCAGGTAATACCGATACGTCAGTTTCGTACCACCGGAGACAGCCTTTTTTCCTTCAATCGTCTTGGGTATCAAGAGTGTCTGCCAGGGGTCGGAATCGTCGTATGCGCTTCCGACCATCTGGAAATCCACCAATTTCAGATTGTCGCGGAATTTCCGAGAAGATTCTTTCTTGCTAAAGGCCAACACGGTTTGACCGTATTTCGACATTTTGCCCAGCCATTCCGTCTGGGGGCCTCCTGCCCCCATGGCACAAAGAATCAGTCCCAATACACCGGACCGAGTCGGAAAACCAAGCGTTTCTCTTCGGTTGAATCTCGACTCATAGCCCCATGACTGGAGAGGCGCCTCCAACCATAACAGCACATATGAATCAGCCATTGATATCTCCGATCGTCTTGTTCAGCGCTTCAAGCAGTTCGTCAATGCCTTCGTTATCTTTGCCGCCGACTTCAAATTCCATCTTCTTGCCGAACAAAGAACCAAAAAGTTTTTCCTTCTTTTCAAGGTCGCTCTTCAGCGCCGCAATGCTTGATTCAAGGAAACCGTCTTTTGCTCGCACAGGCTTATCAAACGAGAGCTGGACACGCTGTCCCGTGCGCACCAACACCTTCGCATAGTCCCAGCCACAGGCTCCAGACATCGTGGACTGTCGTGCAACCGGGATAGCCAAGAATAGTGCCTTGGTAAAAGCTTCTACGCTTTTCGGCAAATCATCGCCCTGCAAAGATTCATAAAGCTGCCCAAGATCGAGCGAAACGTAGCGATAGTAGGTCGCGGAAGAAAACTCCAAATTGTCAAGATGACCCGCCGCCGTATCAAGATCGTCCAAAGCTGTGAAAAATTCGATTTCGTTATTCACAGCGTGAGTTGAAATCGCATGTGAGAACGAAGAAGCAGCCTGAACGTTGAGTTCCGGAGCCTGGGCCACCATGCGACCGAAGAGAGCAATGTCAAGCCCGTCGACTGCGAGTTTCAGCGCTTTCTTTGAAAGTTTCTGAATATCCTTATCCGAAACAGCTCCTGCATCAAAGTTTTTCGACTGTGCGTACTTGGCAAATTCCTCGACTTCGGTGTCAGTGAAAAAGTAGAGTGTGTCCTTCACAATAGCCTTGGCAATGACGTCACCGCAAGATTGTGCCTGCTCATCCGTTGCCCCATGTTCTCGGCATTTGGCAGCAATCTGTTGATTAACCAGCTTGGAGCGAGTTCCGATTTTCACACCCAATTCATGAAGCATCATGCGAACCTGACGCTTCCAGCACTGAGAACTGACGCGGGCTCGCGTCACCCCACCAACCACTGCCGTCTTGGGCGATCCTACATCGTCACGATTCAGGCAGGTGACCGGAAAGGACTGGAGAATGTGGAATTCAACGCGGGTATTCAAAAAAGGATTGGTAGACATGTTTATCTCCTAGATCAATTACTGGAAACTCGAATGGGAACAATCTGAAGCAGACCGCAACCGAAGGCTTTACCTCGTCCAAGACCGGTTGCAAAACTTTTGATAAATAGATCTCTTTGTGTAACCTTCAACACACCTTTGAGCAATGCCTGCTCAAGCGTTACTCGATGCTCACCCTTACGAAACTGTTGAACATCAACGTTTAGAACTTCGGTTTGCAGACACTGGAAGCCCCACGATGCTGCCCGAGATTCAAACCACTTCCGAATGTCTTCCCTTTGCTTAATGGGAACAAGATTGCCGTTCGTTCCCCTCTTTGTAGGATTGACGACAACTTCGAACGCGTACACCTCGTGCTGCAGGAATGTGTCTGGAATGCACCGAGTTCGTACCGTGCCGTGTAACGGTGCCAAGGGTTCTCTGTTTGAGAGAAACAAAATGCGTCTGGAAACCTTGTCTCCACCTTTGTCCGCGTATAGAAAACCAGCCGGCTGATGCGCATTCTTTTGCTCCGGCGTTCGCTCATCGGGAAACAAGCTGTAGATGACTCGATGTACGGAATACGGATCCGTTACACGCAGTTCGCGAATGTCTCTCCAACTTAGCTCTAGCACTCCGGCAATCATGATTGCTCCTTGAGATCTTCTCGTTGATAAAACGAAGTCGCCCACTTCGCTTTGATTCTCTCGCTTCGATGCGGGAAGGCAAGCAAATCATCTAAAAGCTGTGCATAGTCAATGGACACATTGGTTTTGCCGGCTACGAGACGAAACAGCGGCCTCAAGCAGCTGCAGCACTCTTCGGTCGTCGAGCAAGCTAAAAGTCTGCGCAGACGACTTGCGCCCTGCCCTTCGGTGCTGGAATACGCAAGCGAGAGCGCACGTGTCAGAGGCGTATTGCCATTACATGTCGCTTTTGCTTGAATTACTGCCGCACCGATGCAAGCAAAGGCAGTGCGCTCTGCCGAGTTATCGAGGTTGACATGAAAATCAATCAGGATATTCCAGCTTTGATGCTGCATGGCGGGACTGTCTGCACGGCGCATACATGCCGCAACTCCTTTGTCCTTATTGCATCTGTCAATCACGTAGCGCACGAAAGCCTGGCCACGGGTTTCTACAGCATTTTGTTCCGGCATTTCTTTCATCATTTTTTCCCTTTCTTTGATGCATTAGGTTGATTTTCGGCCCAAGCTTGCAACTGGCGAGGGGTGAAATGAGGACACGATTCGTTGTAAGTGTTGCGCATCGTTGCTCGGTAAAAATTCCTCACATACTCGGGATTCTCACCGGGGGAACAAGAATCGATGAGTTCTTGTGCATGTAATCCCGCGATTTCCCAAAACTTTGATGTCGCTCTCTCCGCCATCGTCTTACCTTCGGTTCCCATGGTCTCGAAATAACCGAGAACACTGCTGTAAAGCTGTTTCGCCAAACGATCAAGCTGGTCAACCGAAGCCGAGAAATTCACAAAAAATTGTTCGCCGACATCTTGTGGTGAAAATTCAAACTGCGACTCCACAAAGTCATCGGATCCTGTTAGGTATTGCTCGCCGGCGTTAGAAGTTACGCGCACACCCCCGGACCAGAGTTCGACACTTTCAAAGCAATCCCTAGCTCGGGACATCCCCATTTCCACCTGGCTGCACACAAACCGTGAAGCGTCCTGGATTCCTAAGAAACTCAAAATCGAAGTCAAAGACCTCCACGGCTTTTTATCAGGATCGGCCCAAAGCGTCTTAAAGTCGTTTTTCTGACGTGCCACGGACTGAGTTGGATCAAAACGTCCGGCTTGATAGCCGTCATGTGCTATACCTTCTGTGTAGTGCATTCCTGCATCGGACAAAAGGCAGAACCTACATAACGGAACCAAACGTCCCATCAACGAATCTTTGAGTTTGCGTGCGACATCGCAATCTTCTCCTGCCGGCATCTTTTCCCAGGGAGCTGTTCCGACACCTTCGGGATAGCACGGCAACTTGCTAAGGCTTTCTTCGGAGAAAAGATTCAGCCACAGAGTGGAAGCAACAGAACTGGTTTGCACATATGAGTGCAAATATCCCTTGAAACCCAGAGATGAACCAGCCTTACCCGATTTGCTTTTTCCTTTGTATCCCGGGGTAAGAATTTTCGAGTTATCCACCTTTTTGCCACCGGTGGCAAAGCCCATGAGCGTCACAAGAAATACAGCCTTATCAGCTTCGGAGAGTTCCGACTGCAGCTGAATCTGCGTTAGTACTGTTGTGTTCCCACTTGCCTTTTCCAAGTTCAGTGCTGCAAAAGATGCGACTTTTACGTCCTGAACCTCGGGAAACTGAAGAAACGGTTCGTCTCCGTACAACCAGAACTTTTCATGCCACTTTTCAAGATAAGTGAGGCATTTCCGGCAAAAATCCTCGACAGTCGATTGCCGCCATTCTTCCTCGGTCTTCGGTGTCCATGCCGCTTGGGCGATAGCGCACAGCAACTTGAAGATAGCCGTTTTCTGGATCGGGTTGCCTCCGATTTTCCTTAAAGAGTGATCCGAAAAGATGTCTCGGAGACTGAACAACCCCTTTTCCCGAATGGGAATCCACTGTTCATCAATCAAATTGAACTTTTTATCGATTGTCATAGCTTTGGTAAAGATCAAAATGTAGCGATGCAGGCTTAATCATTCGTCCGGATTCAGGCATCGGTATCCAGATTTGTCATAGAAAACTCTTCGGTTAGGCAAGGCCGGTGTCCCGTCCATGTGAAAAATGTTTCCGTCGTCATCAACAAGACCCACTCGAATGCGCATACTGTCCCGGGCGGCTACAAAAAGGTACGGAGCAAGCCTGAAGAGACTGCGCTGCTCATCGGCTGTCGGCGCCAAATAGATCGGGGTACGGACACAGTTTTTCATCAATATCAACGCGGTTGATACCTTTTGCGAGTAGCTCAGACCAGTGCCGCTGGGCAAATCCAATTTTTCCCCGCTCAAAAACTCAATTTTCGTTCTCCCGTCATGATTCAAAATGCGACGAAGAAGCAAGACGTCGACCGTGGGTATCTGGCAGTAGCGAGTTGCCAGATGGCTCTCATCGTTATCATCGATACTTCCGAACGCATCCGTCAGCGTGAGCTGCGCCAATTGCCGAAGCGCTCTTCTTCCTACGGTCGAGCCGGAACCTTCCTCAAGTTCGTTTAACAAATCAGAGAGAATCCCAGACTCAGGGCGTTCTCGGTATGTGTCTTCCATGATCTGCCGTATGTCCGTCGGTAGTGTTATTGATGTACGACCGGCCAGACTTTCGAGTGTTCTGCACAAAACATAGGAAGCGTAGACATGCGCCGATGCCCCAAACTCTTTCTTGGGGTCCTTTTTCATCAAATTTTCATCGGGGCATATCACACAGGCCTCACAGCAGGCACCATCAGGACGCTCGGTTACGGCATGACGCCAAAGACGTCCGATTCTCTGCAGAAGCATATCGGTCGGACACAAACGCGTAACCAAAAAATCCGCATCAATATCCAACGACTGCTCCAAAACTTGCGTCCCGACCAGAACTCGTCCGCGTTGCGCTCTGGTGGTCGATTTGTTTCCGAGGACGTCTATCCATCGACGTTCGTTCACCTCGCGATCGGCCACGGTGAATCGGGAATGAATAATGCCAAACTCGACGGCCGTCCCTGACAAAGCCTTGGACACTCTTTCATGGAGCTTTTGCGCCTCATGGACAGTGTTTTCAATCCATAAGACTTGTTGCCCGCCTTTTGCTCGCTCGATGACCTGTTTCAGAACGATCGAGTCATCAGAGGCATAGGAGAGTTCCACTTTTTTGGCCGATGGAGGTTCAATCGAAATTTCTTCCAACCGGCTGTTGTGGTCAACCGCAGTCAAAAGCGGGTAAGCCTCGGCGCTCGACGGTTTATCGGTAAGCATGCACCTGCGTTGCTGCGTAAGCGTTGCGGACAAAACGATGACAGTACAACCAAGTTCCCGAAGCTCTTTGACAAGCGCATCAACGATGGTGCCCGTATACATGTCATAACTGTGCACCTCATCAAGTATCACAACCTTGCCCAGCAACCCCAAAGTTCGTACGGACGAATGTTTGACGCTCATAACAGACATGAGTGCCTGATCAATCGTCCCAACCCCGAAGGGAGCGAGAATGCTCCTCTTGCGAGGCGCAAACCAACTGCCCCCGGGCGCTGCGTCTTCCCCCATCTCCTGCATAACTAGCGCTGCTTTACCGTGAACCAGCAAAGCTCGTTTTGCCGCATCATCGTCATCGATAATCTTGTCGAGAAAAGCATTGACGCGAGTGTAGACGGCGTTTGAGGTCGTCTGGGTAGGCAAGGCAAAATAAAGTCCGGTAGCTTGGCCTTGAGCAAGCATTCGATAGGCAGCGTACAAAGCCGCTTCAGTCTTGCCGGCCCCCATCACCGTTTCGAGAATATAGACGCCGGGACCAGAACACTTCACTGCCAACGCTTTTTGAGCGGCATTGGGCGTAAAGCCGAAAATGTCGGCAAAGCTTAAGTTCTGCTTGACGCGAGGTCGATAGAACCCTGCAGATACAACGGCTGTGTGCGCAGCAGCTGCATCGCAAACCTTACCTTGAAGCAAATTGTCGTTTGAACTGATCCAGTCAGCCACAGTTGTGAACCCGGCCAAAACCTTGGCCTGAAGGTCGCTTTTGACAATTGGAAACTCTGCACTAAAAAATGCCTTGAGCTTTTGAGTAAGAAGCTCTCTTTGCTCTTGCCAAGCTCGACCACCCAAAACGTCGTCGTCAGCACGAAACATCCCCGTCTTAGGGCGTCTGCCATGATGTAGACCGAGAATCAACGGAACTCGGACGTCACGTGTCACCCTCATTACCGTCAAGAGGCTTGCACCGCTGTGCCCTCCCCATCGTTTCTCCAGAGCCGGATCCGCAGTAGCTAATTCCAGAAGGCTGTTAGGCAAATAATCCGATGTAGCTCGCCGAAGTTTCTCTTGAAATGACGGTGTCACCTTGCCGATATCGTGTTCACTAGCTAGAAGATCCAATCCCTCTGGAAACCATATCTTTTGCAACTCTTCTGGCCACCATTTCATCAATTCGCGAGCAACCAGGCCAGTCGTTAGCGCATGTTCCATGACTGTCTGCCTCAAACGACAAACACCATTCTCGTCAATGTACGTTTTGGCGAAGTTTTGTTCCAACGGCAACGCCGGTATTTCTGCTTTTTTCAACTTGGGAATGCGCATGATCCGTCCATAAAGCCGAAAAGAATTTCCGCTTTAGTCTCACTGTAGCGAATGGTCCGTCAATTTGTGTCGCGTTCGAACCGGAACCTAAAAGCAGACTACTCAACTACGCTAAAAGCAGCACCACAACCGTCATCGTAAGCAAACTGAGACATACCTCCTAGGCGTCTTTGCCTGTATTACTTGGTAAAGATCAAGATTTCTGTTCTAACTTGTCAGGAACTGAGCCAACAATCCCGAAAGGTGCTCAAAGTTTGCGACAATCAGAAAGTCTTGTGCGCGGCAATTTATTTTGACAAAACCGTTTGCCGTCACGTCTAACTCAACTAAAAAGAGACTCGCCCTATGGCCATTATTGTTCACAAGTACGGCGGCACTTCAATGGGAAGCGTCGAGCGCATTAAGAATGTCGCCAGACGCATAGCCAAGTGGCACCGCGCCGGCTATCAGATGGTGGTGGTGGTTTCAGCGATGAGTGGTGAAACAAACCGCCTCATCGCACTTGCCAAGGAAATCATGCCCAATCCCGATCCTCGGGAGCTTGACGTCATCGCCAGTACCGGCGAACAGGTCTCCATCGGCCTGCTCGCAATGGCACTCAAAAGCATCGGCGTTGATGCCGTGAGCTTCAACGGTTCTCAGGTCGCCGTACACACGGACAGCGCCTTCACAAAAGCCCGCATTGAGTCGATCGACAGCGAACCGGTTATGCGTGAACTGAACGCCGGCAAGGTTGTCATTGTCGCCGGCTTCCAAGGTCGGGACAGCGCGGGCAACGTTACCACGCTCGGCCGCGGCGGCTCTGACACCTCAGGCGTAGCACTTGCCGTGGCACTTAAGGCCCAGGAATGCCTCATCTTCACGGACGTTGACGGCGTCTATACCACCGATCCGCGCATTGAGCCCAAAGCTCGCAAGCTTGACGTCATCAGCTTTGAAGAAATGCTCGAGCTCGCCAGTCTCGGCTCTAAAGTGCTGCAGATCCGCAGTGTGGAGTTTGCAGGCAAATATCACGTCCCCGTGCGTGTTCTCTCAAGCCTTACCGACCCCAATATTCCCGTTGACGTCGAAGCGTCCAGCGGTACCCTGATTTCTTTTGAGGATGATCCGAAGATGGAGAAAGCCCTTGTTTCCGGCATCGCCTGCACCCGCGATGAAGCCAAAATCACGCTCTCGCGCGTTCCCGATACTCCGGGCGTCGCCTATAAGATTCTCGGCCCTGTGGCCCAGCACAACATTGACGTTGACATGATCGTTCAGAACGACGGTCTCGACGGCACAACAGACTTCTCCTTTACCGTTCCGCGCGGAGACGTAGACAAGTGCTTAAAGGTGCTCAACGAAGAAGTCGTCCCGGTCTGCCATCCCGAGGGCATCCACACCAACGTTGATATCGCTAAAGTCAGTGTGGTGGGCATCGGTATGCGCACTCACGCAGGCGTTGCCTGCCGTATGTTTGAGTCGTTGGCTGCTGAAGGCATCAACATCGAAATGATCAGTACCTCCGAAATCAAGGTGAGCCTGGTAATTCAGGACAAGTACATGGAGCTTGCCGTGCGTGCCCTGCATAAGGCTTTCAATCTTGAAGGAAAACCTGCCAAGCTCTGATTACACCCAGATCTTTGCTTGTGAGCTGAAAACAAAGTCCTGTCGGCACGGTCGGCAGGACTTTTCGCTATCATTCGCGCAACTGTTTCATCTTCATTATTTCAAAGGCTTGCCCATGCAAAACACCGTCATTGCACCATCCATCCTTTCGGCCGATTTCGGACGTCTTGCCGAAGAAGTCCGTGATGTGGTCTCAGCCGGTGCCGATTGGATTCACTTTGACGTGATGGACAACCATTACGTACCGAATCTCACCGTCGGTCCGCTCGTGTGCGAAGCGATTCGTCCGCACACACAAGCCGTCATTGACGTTCATTTGATGATTGAGCCTGTTGATAGCCTGGTGCCGGCCTTTGCCAAAGCCGGTGCCGACATCATTACCTTCCACTGTGAAGCAAGCCGACACATTGATCGCACACTGCAGCTGATTCACAACGAAGGCTGCAAGGCAGGTCTGGTTTTCAATCCTGCCACTCCGCTCGACTATCTCGACTACGTCATCGACAAAGTCGACATGGTTCTTCTGATGAGCGTCAATCCGGGTTTCGGCGGTCAGAGCTTCATTGACTCGGTCTACAACAAAATCCGTGCCATGCGTGCCAAACTAGATGACTATGAAGCCCGTTCGGGACGCAGTATCCGTCTGGAAGTTGACGGCGGAATTAAAACCACCAACATCGCCGAAGTCGCTAAAGCCGGCGCCGATACGTTTGTTGCAGGTTCCGCCGTGTTCGGCATGAAAAGTCCCGAAGGCTACAAAGAAGTGATCACTGCAATGAAAAACGCCGTCGCAGCCGCTCGCTAAGAAACGTATTGCTCACAGGTGAAAAAGCCGCACTCGAATCAACGGTGCGGCTTTTTTACCTTGCCTGATGAATTTCAAAGCTTCTTGAGTTCTTCCTTGACCGTCAGCCGAACCGTGTTTTCCACGGCCTTCTGAAGATCGGAACGGATACGAGTTGCTGCCGTCTTGAGAGTAACGTCCACGATAATCTCAATTTGAGAGTTAAGTCGCTCCACAACCTTCGGAACAATTCTTGCAACGAGCTCTTCTTCGGAGAGCCCCAATGACGTCGCTTGATCATGCTCCGGTCGAGCTTGAACAGGCTTCGACTGAGGTTCAGGGTTCTCAATTGCATCTGAATGCTGTGTTGTTTCGGGCTGCGGTGCAATTGTCCGAGAAGTCGCTTCTACCTCGGACAGCCCGGGAATTGAGCCGTGCTTGAGCTCCTGCGCCGCGCGCTTGAGCTCCTCCCAATCGTACGGAACACGGTCTTTCAAAAGCGGAGAATGGTACGAAGTCATTTTTTAACCTGCGCTACGGTCGTAGGCGTTAAGCGTCACACCGGCGGTCTTGTAAAGCCGATAGCGGGCGCGGGAATTAAGAAGTTCCTTCTGATTGGTTGAGACGATGTCTACGACACGATTAAAGGGCGCAAGCGTCTGTTGCCAATCAGGCGGAACCATTTCGTCAAGCAAAATGATGACGTCGGCTGGCTTCAACAGCGTGATGTCACTGGCAAAAACGACAGGCGCATCAGCTTCAAACGCAGAACCTGCCCAAGCGTGGGCGATGAAGGTCAAATCCTCAAAGCGCCAAAGATCGTCGTAGGCGCGCCGCAACAGCACTTCGTTGCTGCTCCAAACGGCAACGGTAAGTCCCATCTTGCGCACCTTCTTGATCAGACGGCAAGCATAGATCGTGCGTTGCGCAACATTGAAGTGAAAGTCGATTTGCTGCATACGGGCGTCTTGTTCGGGGTCTCAACCTCTGTTACAGCAAAGCCTTACTTTGCGGTCGTCGTCGTCTTGGACGTTGCCTTAACCTTCACGGTCTTCACTTTTGAGACCTTGGGGGCCGGAGCACGGGAAAGCAACCACTCAAGGAGCAACGGCAACGGACGCGCCGTACCGCCTCCCTTTCCTCCTGCAACCTGTGCAGTACCGGCCACGTCAAGATGCGCCCAGGGGCACTTTGGGGCAAACGCCGCTAGGAATGTTGCAGCTGTGCAGGCACCAGCACCTGCCGTCCAGCTGATGTTGGCAAGATCGGCCACGGAGCTTTCGAGGGCCTTCTTGTAGGTGCCGCCCATCGGCATCGGCCAGACGGGATCGTGCGCGCTGTCCGCCGCACAAGCAAGCGCTGCCGTAAGCGGCTCATCTTCACAAAACAGTCCCGAGACGTCGTTACCGAGTGCCACAATGCAGGCACCCGTGAGCGTAGCCACGTCAATGCAGACTTCAGGGTCAAGTTCGGTAGCTCGCGCCAGAGCATCAGCCAGAATCAAACGACCTTCGGCATCGGTGTTGAGAACTTCGACGGTCAAACCACTCAGCGTAGTGATGACATCGGCAGGCTTCAATGCAGAACCCGAAGGCAGGTTTTCCACGGCCGGCACCAGCGCCACCACGTTTTCCTTAAGTTGCATTTCGGCGGCGGCCTTGACAGCAGCCATCACGACGGCAGCCCCCGACATATCGAATTTCATTTGATCCATCGTGCGGCTCGGCTTGAGTGAGATGCCCCCCGCATCAAAGGTTACGCCCTTACCCACCAGAACAACCGGAGCTTTGGTCGTTGCCGCCCCCTGCCAGGCAAGTTCAATGAAAACAGGATCGGTGTGGCTTCCTTTGCTCACGCCGATCACGCCGCCCATGCCGGCTTCGTCAATGGCGTCTTTGTCGAGCACCCTGACGGTAAGCTTGCCTTTGGTGGTCTTACCCGCTGACTTATCAAATTCGCGCACCACGCTCTCGGCAGCTTCGGCAAGGAACTGCGGGTCACAGATATTGGGTGGAAGATCCTGGAGTTCCTTGGCCCATATCATGGCACCTGCGGAAATGCACCCCACTTCGAGACTGGATGCTACGTCCGTTTCGGACACCCAAAGAATCTTTTCCACAACCTGCGGGCCCTTTCCTTTGGTCTTGAGACCGCGAGACTTGTGGGAAGCAAAAAGAAGCTCACGCACAGCACTGCGCGCAGCCCACGCTTCGTCACGTTCGGGCAGCGCCCACTCTGCAGAAGTCAAAGCAACAGAGCCGCATTTGACAAAACGTGCCACTTTGCGGTGCACATTGATGAAGGTCTTTTCGCTGAAAGCGTCCTTCATGCCCAGACCCACAGCAATCACGCGCTTGAAATCCAAACCGGGAACAGCGTAGAAAACAGCAACTTCGGAAGGCTTGCCCTTGAAGTCGCCTGCTTTGATCTGAGCGCTCAAGAGGCCACCTAAATTATCGACAGCCTGAGCCGAAGCTGTGAGTTCAGGTTTACCCTCTTCTCCACCGCACCAGACACCCACCACGAGTGTGTCGGCCTGCAATTCAGTGAGTTTCTTTTCAACTTCAATTTGCATGTCTCGTCTCTCCGAATCTGTCCGAAGGGCCTTCCGACAAGCAGAAGGCTCTCAAAAAAAGAAGAATTTCGTTCCTTAATGGTAGGAAGCCTTTTTGGCTTCGTCGACACGAATGGGCGGGAAGCTGTCCCAGCGTTCGCAGCCCGGGCACTGCCACGAAAATGTGTGTGCCAGGAAGCCGCAGTGACTGCACTGATAGCGTGCAAAAAGCTTGCTCTGCTTGGTCGTAACCTCGGCCAGAAGTCGTGCCTGTTCGTCATCGGGATCGGCTTTGGATCGCAGATTGCACAAAACCGAGAACGCTGAAAGCGACGGACGGCTCTTGAGCGCTTCGCCGGCAAAAGCAGCGGCTGTAGGCGCATCGGCCCAAACAGACATGCGAGCAACGGCTGCGGTCAGAACATCGACAGACCCCGACTTCGCAAATGTCTCCTTTAAATATTTCATAGCAGCAGCTTTATCTGTTTCTGCCAGAACGTCAGCCTTTTTAGCGGCAATAAGCGGCGCGTAAGCAGGCTTGGCATTTTCGATTTGACTCCAAGCCGAAATCGCATCTTGAGTTTTGCCGGCGTCAAGCGCGAGATCTGCCGCCAATGACAAGGCACGCGGATTTTCCGGATTGGCCTGCAGCGCACTCGTCACGAATTCGGACGCGCGTGCGGCATCCTTGGTGCAACGAGCCAGATTAGCCAACTCACAATAGTAGTGACTGATCTCAACATGCAAATCTTTGCCGCTTTTTTGCAGTCTCTCCGCCGTTTCCACAGCTTTCTTCCATTCGTGTTCGGTGCAGTAGATGTGCATCAGTGCTTCCAAAGCCTCAACTTCGCGTCCCTTGAAGGTCGAAAGCTGCTCGTAGGCCGATTCTGCACGGTCGTACATACCGGACTTAAGATAATCAAGAGCAAGTTCGGCCATGGCCAATGCACGTTCTTTTTCGGGAAGTTCGGCTCGATTAACGAGGAAACTGTGCAGACGAATAGCACGGTCAAACTGACCACGGCGGCGGAACAGATTGCCAAGCGCATGGTGCAATTCGATCGTCTCGGGGTCCAATCGCACGACTTCGATAAAAAGGTCGATGGCTTTGTCTGCCTTAACAGGGTCGTCGCTCAACAGAAGAGAAAGCCCTTTGGCATAGTGCTCATCAATGCCCTGCGTCGCCTTTTTGTGCTGTTTGAAATCAACCCCGCGCAACCACCAACCGGCAGCAAAAAGAATCGGGACCGCAATCAAATACCAGAGTTCGAATTCCATTTATTTCACTAGTCAATAAAAATCACTTCAATCCTGAGGCAGGTTTTTCTTGGCAAACAGGATATCGTGCCAACCGAGTTCCTTGGCCACAGGATTGCGCAGCAGATAGGACGGATGATACGTGACCACCGCGGGCACCTTTCGGCCCGCAATCTCCACTTCGTACAAACGTCCGCGCATCTGCGAGATAGGGCGTGTTTCGCCAAGCAGTCTGTACACAGCATGCTTGCCCATCAAAATTAAGAGTTTGGGCTGCAACAATTCGAGCTGACGGTCCAGAAAAGCGGAACACGCCGCTACTTCATCGGGTTTGGGGTCACGATTTCCGGGAGGACGGCACTTCAAAACATTACAAATGGCAACGTCCTTGCCTCGTTCCAGAGAACAAGCCTTGAGAATTTCTGTCAAAAGCTTGCCGCTGTTGCCGACAAAAGGGATGCCCGAAAGATCTTCTTCTCGCCCAGGCGCCTCTCCCACCATCACGATAGGACAGCCCGGTGCTCCGTCGGCCACCACCGTGTTGGTGCGTTCGGATGCCATAGGACAGACGCGGCAACGATCGGCAATCGCCTTTATTTCTTCCCATCGCGCCGTACGAAGTTCGGCAACAAGCTGTGCGTCGGCTTGCACTTGGACCGAGACCGGCTGAGGAGCCATAATAGGACGCAGAGCAGGACGCGCAACGACCTTCGGTGTTACCGCCGGTTTGAGCGATACAGAAGGTTGTGCGGAAGTGACGGGTGCAGATTTCGCAAAAGTACTTGCCGCAGAGGACGCAGTCTGAATGCCAACAGCGGCCTGCTGGCGCCGCAAGCGCGTCGCCATCGGACCGCGGCGCACCATGGCGGGAACTGCAGAAGCGGAACCGGCCGAAATTGTTGCCGACGGCGAAACAGCCGCTGGCGCAGCCTCTGCCGACGCGTGAACGGCAACTACCGCAGGCTTGGGTTCAGGCGCAAGCGGATCAACGCCGTCGCGCAGTACCCACTGCACGCCGACATTCATTGCCTGCCAAATTTGACTTTGTTCCCGCGTAAGCGCCATCGATGGGTTTCTTTCTTTGTCTTCTTAGTCGTGTGACACGGATTCGGAAAACTGTGCCGTCATCAAAATCGCATCTTCCCGACCATTTTCCGTCGGGTAGTAATTCTTACGACGCCCGGTTTCTTCAAATCCGAACGAAGTGTACATTTTACGCGCACGCGTGTTGCTCTCCCGAACTTCCAAAAACATCCGGGCCGCGCCGTTGCGTCGTGCAAGACTCATCGCCTCTTTCAAGAGCGCTTTCCCGTACCCCTTGCCTTGCATGTCGGGTTCCACGGCAATTTCCAGAAGTTCCGATTCGTCGATGACGTGCATCACAGCGGCAATGCCTGCCGTCCTGCCGTCAACCGCTAAAACAGTGAGCGTGTTTCCTGAAGCATGCGCGTCCGAAAAGTTTCTCAACGTCCAACCGAACGGATCAGCCCGATGCGTTAGATCCGCGACGACTTCCAGGTCAGCCGGTGTCAGCGCACGAAATACAAGTTCGCTCAAAGCCTTTCTCCTGCGCGCCGTTGCTCAATTGTAAGGGCCACGCGATTGCGGACATACAAAGGTGCGGCCAGATGCGGATCGGTCGTCATGCCGGCGGCAAACATCACGGCGGCAAGTTCCACGATCTCCTTGGCGGAGACCTGCTCGGTCTCTATTACAGTGACACGTTCCGGAACTTCGATTTCTTCTTCATAAGCCGTAAAAGCCGTACCGATGACAGCCTCGATACCGTCCGCGAGAAGACATTCCTTGACGTCACCGGGCTTGACCAATTCGGGAGCACGAAGCTCAAGTGGCATACCGCCCTGCGCAGCGCGTTCGTATGAGGCTGTATAACACTCATGCATGCGCGCATCGTTAACCACACAAATACGATTGATATCCGGATGCAATTGGAAAACAGAGTACGCAGCGGCAGCGAGATTGCCCACCTGGACCGTGGGCTTACCGATCGCCCAAGACAGCCCCTGCGCTACCCCGCAGGCCACTCGCAAACCGGTAAAGGCACCGGGGCCCGCACCGAACGCAACGGCATCCATATCGGCCACCTTGAGGTTCTTGCGACTGAGCACCTCATCGGCAAGCGAGATCAAGCTTTCGGTATGACGGTTTTTCTCTTTAAAAATGCTGCAGACGACTTCGCCGTCGGCCAACAGTGCAGCGCTGGCATAGTCACCGCTCGTTTCAACAGCTAGGATTCGAGTCACGATTTTTGAATTCTGCTTGAGTTATTCCTGAGGCTTCCGTCGGAAACGGATTCTTCCTCATCACCAGGCAACGCAAAAAGCTGCGCCATCGGACGATTCAAAGCCTCGTTCGTTGAAAATTGTTTCCACCAATCGGCCAAAATACCGACGGCGCCATCTTTTCCGGCCAAGCGTTGCATCTTACTCGAAACAAGCGAATTGCCTCCGCTTACCGCAAAAAATTCAAATGCACGCAAAAGCGTTGTCTTCTGACTGTCGGCCACAAGCACCCACTCCTGCGTGCGGCCTCCCGCCTCCGTTGTCACCGGTGCCACATAGCCCGCTTCTGCCAATCGAGAAAGAATGCGTTCTGCCGCTTCAGGATAAGTATCCGCGACATCACACAGTTCTTCCACATCCAAGATCGGTCGCTTTTGACGCAAACGCAGATGCACAAGCTCACGCAACATCGCCAAAGCGGTCAAAAATTCGTTACCCGGTCGGTAATAATCCAGGAAGCGCCCCGCGGTGAGTTTAGGAATCGTCGCGGCAATCGCAGCACCGGCAAAAAAGAGATACCAAGCCACATAAACCCAGAGAACAAAGACAGGAATCGCCACAAAAGCGCCGTAAATATTAGTCAGCGTTCCGGCCGTCACCCACATGCCGAAAAGTTGCTTGACAACCAAGCCGCAAACGCTCACGACTGAGCCGCCCACGAGCGCGTGACTGAAATGCACGCGACAAGCCGGCACAAACTTGTAGATCACGGCAAAACCAAAAGCCTGCAGGAACACCTGACCGACGTTGTAAAGCGTCTTGGAAACACCGGGATCAATTCCTTCCAAAGCCATAGCTGCGTAGTGGCCGGTCATAGTAAGACTCACAGCAACTGCCAGAGGACCCACGGTCATCAAGGCCCAGTAAATCAACACTCTTTGAAACCAAGGACGCGGCGCCGTCACCTTAAAGATGCGGTTTAGCGTTACGAAAAGCTTGTCTATCAGAAGAAACGCCGTGACAGCCAAACCGAGCAAACCGAAAGTTGTCAGACCTGCGGCGTGCGACGTGAACTGACTGATATAGCCCAGCAACTGCTCGCTATACTGCTCAGGCAGCAAGCTCATCACAATCAAGTCTTCTAGCGCCTGCCTGGCGCCGGCAAAACCCGGGAAAGCGGAAAAAGCCGCAAGCGACAAAGCGAGCACCGGCACGATAGCCGTCAATGTTGCAAGTGCCATCGTGGACGTGACTTCCGTGAGGTCGTTTTCCCGCGCGCGATCGGCGGCAAATCGCAACAGAGTGCGAAAGCTAGAGATGAGTCCTTTTTTGCGCAATTTTTCGCGCAGGGTCAGACGATGACGCAAGCCGAGGCGCCGTCCGGGATTATTCGGAGACGAAGAACGTTCCTGAGTGTTTGCCGATGATGTCATGGAGATGAAAATTGCAGCCTGTTTTGCAATTATCGCAGGCTTGGCGCATAGCAGATGCGATTTGTATTGCCAACGGCTACGGCAGGTTACTTGAAAAGCCGTCATTGATAAGCCTTTTCAAGCAACAGGCGGCCGCAGTACAATAACACGCTCTTTTTTGGTACGAGACACCCTTTTCGTCTCTTTTTGCAATTCGACATTCATGCGCGCCAGTCAATTTTTCATCAAGACGCTCAAGGAAGCTCCGGCCGACGCCGAAATTCCCAGTCAGATTTATTCGGCCCGTGCCGGGCTTATCAAAAAACTTGCTGCAGGTGTGTTCACATTCATGCCGATGGGCATGCGTGTCATGCGCAAGATTTCAGCCATCATCCGAGAAGAAATGGATCGCGCGGGCGCCATCGAGCTATCCATGCCGATCGTACAACCTGCCGAACTCTGGCAGGAATCCGGCCGTTGGGCCAAGTACGGTCCCGAGCTTCTACGCTTCAAGGACCGCCATCAGCGCGACTTTGTGATCCAGCCCACAAGCGAAGAAGTGATCACCGATCTGGCGCGTCAGGAAATCACGAGTTGGCGTCAGCTTCCGGTCAACTTCTACCAAATCCGCACGAAGTTCCGCGACGAACGTCGTCCTCGTTTCGGCGTCATGCGCGCCCGCGAATTCGTGATGAAGGACGCATACAGCTTTGATCGCAACGCCGAAGAAGCCGGTAAGTCCTACGAAGTCATGTTCGATGCGTATATGCGCATCTTTACCCGTCTAGGTCTGGTATTTCGCGCCGTTCGTGCCGACAGCGGTGCCATCGGCGGTTCTCGCTCTCAGGAATTCCAAGTGATCGCCGACGTCGGTGAAGACGTGATCGCCTACTGTCCCGATTCCGATTACGCGGCCAACATTGAGCTTGCCGAAGCCTTCTCGTTGATTGACGCTCGCAAGGCTCCTTCTCAGGAAATGGTCAAACATGCCACGCCGGGCAAAGAAAAGTGTGAAGACGTCGCCCCGTTCCTCGGCATTGCTCTTACCGACTGCGTCAAGAGCATCGTTCTGGCGCACGACGAAGAAGATGAAAACGGCAAAGCGCTGCCTGCCAAGATTGTGCTCGTTTTGCTACGCGCTGATCACGACTTAAACGAAGTCAAGGCCGGTAAACTGCCTGAAATGAAAGGCGCTCTTCGTTTTGCCACGGAGGAAGAAATTCGCACTCATTTTAACGGTGCCAACCCTGGATCTCTCGGACCCATCGGCATCGCTGAAGATGTCGTGGTCTACGCCGACCGCACGGTTGCCAACATGAGCGATTTCTGCTGCGGCGCCAACGAAACCGGTTTCCACTACACAGGAGTCAATTTCGGCCGCGACCTGCCCGAACCCAAAGTGGCCGACCTGCGCAATGTTGTCGAGGGCGACAAGAGCCCGGACGGCAAAGGGCAAATTCGTCTTCAGCGCGGCATTGAAGTCGGTCATGTCTTCTATCTCGGCACAAAGTATTCCGAAGCCATGAAGGCGACCTATCTCGATGAAAACGGCAAGCCGCAGGTTCTTGAAATGGGTTGCTACGGCATCGGCGTCTCCCGTGTCGCAGGTGCCGCCATCGAACAGTGCCACGACGACAAGGGCATCATCTGGCCCGACCAAATCGCTCCGTTTGAAGTCGTCATCTGCCCGATGAACTACGCCAAGAGCGAAGCTGTGCGAGCAGCCGCCGACAAGCTTTATGCCGAACTCAAAGATCTCGGTGCTGACGTCATCCTCGACGATCGCGATATGCGCGCCGGCCCCATGTTTGCCGACTGGGAACTGATCGGTGTGCCGCACCGCATCGTAATCGGCGATCGCGGTCTCAAGACCGGTGAAGTCGAATACGTCTGCCGCCGCAGTCTCGACAAGAAGGAGATGCTGCCGGTAGGTGAGGCCGCCTCAATCGTGAAGTCACGCATCGCGCACGCTTAAAGTCCCGACTTCGGTCAACAGGTTTTCGAAGCCGCTTTGCTCAATTCGGGCATGGCGGCTTTTTTTGTAAATACGGAAACTTGATTATTTGATTTAAATCAAATTCACTCTCTTCGCTTTGCATTCGTAGCCAGATCAAAAAAGAACTGCCGACACCCCTCATCCCGATCGCGTCAATAAACCCTTCATTTCTAACGATTTTTTGACTGCTCACGCCTCTCAATCCGTAAGATTCCTACTGCCGGCGGCACTCTTTCTTCCGGCACATCTGAGTCTTTCTGTTTCTCTCTCCTTCGGTCCGACAAGGATCTTCCGGTTCCTATGAAATCTTGGATTGAGTGCCGCTGGCGCGGCGTATTCTCCTCCGTCGTGATCGGCGCTGCCGCACTGTTTGTCTCCAACACGTACGGCGGCCCGACAGTTCTCTACGCCCTGCTGCTCGGCATGGCATTTCACTTCATCTCCGAAGACAATCGCGCGGTGGCTGGCATTGAATTGTGCGCCAAAAACTTCCTGCGCATCGGCGTAGGCCTTTTAGGCGCACGCATCACCGCCGAAGAACTCGCCCAGCTCTCCGTCGGCTCCATCACGGTTCTCATCACGGGCGTTTTTGCCACCGTTGCCTTTTCGATGCTGCTTAACCGCTGGATAAAGTGGCCTCGTGCCGAGGGTGCTCTGGCCGGCGCTTCGGTTGCCATCTGCGGAGCCAGCGCTGCTGCTGCTCTTGCCCTTGTCATTGACAAGAAGGCCCTGCGTGAACAGGCTCTTTTGGCCATCATTGTTACGGTAACGGCCTTGTCGACGATTTCCATGATTCTCTATCCGATTCTGTGCGAACTGCTCGGGTTTGAATCGTCTCGCGCCGGTTTGCTTCTGGGCGGCACCATCCATGACGTCGCTCAGGTGGTCGGCGCAGGCGCCATGCTTGGAAACGACGCACTTCAGACCGCCACCATGACCAAAATGCTGCGAGTGGCGATGCTTATTCCGATGATGTTTGTGTTTACCGCTTTGTTTGCGGCCAAAGGCGAACACGGTGAACCCAACGGTCCCAAGACCGTCAATCCGTTTGCTCAAATTCCTCTCTTTTTGATCGGATTCGTTGTGCTCGCCACCCTTAATGTCGCCGGCATCATTCCGATCTCGGTTAGCGACAGCCTTGCGCAAGCCTCTCAGCTACTGATTTTGGTCGCAATGGGTGCGCTCGGTATCAAGACAAGTTTGGGCAAACTCAAGGCTGTCGGCTGGGCGCCGATCATTTTAATGACACTCGACACGATCTTTCTCTTTGTCTGGGTCCTCGCAGGCATATTGCTTGTTTCCTGATTTTCCTCAAGGCGCCTTAGCGGCGCCTATGTGTTACGAAGTTTCAGGCTGTTGCTAAAATGCGCGGCATGGAGGTTTGTGTCTACGAGCCGACAGCTCGACACAATATTAAAATTTGTTGGTTGCGCCTTTGTGGCAAACCTTTCAAACCGGAGAAATCAAAGTGGAGTCGCTGAAGCCTTTGGTGCGCGTGATTGACGACGACGACGCAATGCGTCGCTCGTGGGCCTTTTTGATCGAGGGTGAAGGCTGGGATGTGGCTGTCTATTCCGACGCCCTGGATTTCATCAGTTCCGGCGACTTCCAACGCCCTGGTTGCCTCGTTCTTGATGTGCGTATGCCTCGCATGAGTGGTCTGGAACTGCAGGACAAGATGCGCGAATTGGGTATTGACCTGCCGATCATCTTCATTTCCGGTCACGGTGACATTGACATGGCCGTGCGCACCCTCAAACTCGGCGCCGTTGACTTCCTGCAAAAACCCGTCGACGATCAGCGTCTGTTGACTGCCATCGGCAGCGCCGTGATGAATAACCTCAACCACCGTCGTACGGAGATGGAACTCTCATCCTTCCGTAGCCGCTTGATGCAGCTCACACAACGTGAACGCGAAGTGATCCGCATGGTTGCCCACGGCATGAGCAACAAACAAGTCGCCGAAAACCTCGGCATCAGTGAAAAGACGGTACAGGTACACCGCGGCTCGGCCTACCGCAAACTTGATCTGCACAACGCCGCGGAAATCGCTCGACTGCTGTTGCGTTCGGGCGATCCGCTCTGATCAAAGTTTACTTCGTTAGAAAAACCTCCGGATCGGTTTCGGTTCGGAGGTTTTCTTTCGTCTTCGGGACACCTTTTTGCCTAAGGCAAAGACTCTCCTCTCGCAATCAGGACTCGCTTGGCCTTACCGGGAAGCCCACTCATCCAGGGAAAGTCCCGTTCATGACTTTCACGGAAACGCTTGACCTCGTCAATTTCGGAGAGCGTCGCATCCACCATGTCAAGGCCCAGCTCCAGCATTCTGCTGTGACGCGGCGCTATCGCAAAACTCACGACTGCATCACCCGTACGGATCGTTCGTGTAGCAAGATTGACCGTAAAACTTGCCTCAGGATCGGCGCGAAGGACGGCAAAGAGCTTTTTTGAGTCGTCTGCTGTAATTTTGCAAGCCAGCAGTCCGTTGTTAAAGCAATTGCTGTAGAAGATCTCGCCGAAGCTTGGCGCAACCACCACACGAAAGCCTCCTTGCAACAGCCCCCACACAGCGTGCTCGCGGCTGGAGCCACACCCGAAATTCGGACCGGCAACCAGAACGGCGGCCTTTGCTGCTGCCGAAGAATTTAAAACGCAATCAGGGTTGAGCGATCCGTCGGCCTTGTGCTTGAGATTGTAGAAAAGGCCCTTATCGAGTCCCGCCTTGTCGATGCCTCGTAGAAATTGTTTGGGCATGATCTGATCGGTATCGATATTGTCAGCTTCTAAAGCGACGGCTCCGGTTGTCAACGTGGAAAACTTGTCCATTTTGAGCTCCTATCTGTTACAGCGTAGCGGGATCAGTGAGTTTTCCCGTAATAGCGGCAGCCGCTGCAGC
>ENA-ORSY01000483-ORSY01000483.1-human-gut-metagenome-genome-assembly--contig:-NODE-483-length-40091-cov-21.184284_pt1 | contig 40091 bp, 26 predicted proteins | sample MGYA00242193_ERZ509160 | MGnify/ENA primary metagenome ERZ509160 (study PRJEB26280, sample SAMEA2338670) | human gut metagenome | biome: human gut; feature: human-associated habitat; material: faeces...
AAGAAAATATAGACCTATACTACAAAAATAAGCCACGGATATTTGCAACTGTGCCGGAAAGTGCTGACAGAGATACCAAAAGTGTCATATTTTGCAGAGAAAGCCAATCTTTCACCCGGATATTTCGGTGATCTTATAAAACGGGAAACCGGAAGCACTCCACAGGAAATCATATCATTGAGGCTCATAGCCGAAGCAAAACGCCGCCTCGCCGCCACAGACCATGACATAAGTGTCATAGCCTACGATCTCGGTTTTCAATATCCGCAACATTTCACACGGCTCTTCAAGCGGGTAACGGGCAAAAGCCCGAGTACATTCCGAAACGAATTCTATTCCAATAATTGAAAAAGACACAGCTCGTTAGGGGCGTATTTGCAATAATAAAAATATCATTACAACTTATCGATTGCTTCCTGCAGTTTGTAGAGAAAGCATGCCGCATGTGCACCGTCCATCTGAGTGTGGTGAAATTGGAATGATACAACCAGTCGGGTTCTTACAATCCCTTTGCGGTATCGTCCCCAAATCAGAAACGGATTGTTAAAGATGCCGCTATACATGCCTACTGCTCCGTCGATATCGTATTGCGCCAATGCCGATGTGCCGATAACCATACTGTCTGTTATATCGTGGTTTTCACAGGTCTCGGCCACCTGGCGGGTAAGGCGCAGATAGTCGGCGTTGAAAACGGAGAGGTCGTCGGTATAGGGTATGTCGCATGAACTTACCTCGCCTTCCCGATTGAGCACGATAGTGTTGACGGCTATAGAGTCATATTGCATCAATTTACCACCGACCGGGAGCATATAAAACTCCTTGACCTGAGAGGCGGCGCGGCCTATGCACCAGCACATGAGCATATTGAATTTCAATCCACGCCGCCGGCTGATGCGGCGCAGCCGTGTCACGTCGAGCGTCTTGAAAAGCGTCACCATCGGCATGGGCGCTTTCATCCACATCTCGAATGCGTATGCGCGGGTAGTTTCTTTAGATTAACTTCTTCCATCATCTTTTTTGTTACAAAATTACATCGGACGCGTCAGCCTCGATAGAATAAAAAGGACATTTATACCGGAACGGTATATAAATCTGAGTATGGTGTCTGGTGTTCAGCCAGTTGTTTGGGCGTCATGCCGCTGAATTGACGGCAGTCGCGGATGAAATGTGACTGGTCAGAGTATCCGCTGGCGTATGCAATGCCGACATAATCGCGTGAGCCGAGCTGCATCATTCTCAAAGCCCGCTGGAACCGGGCTATACGTCCGTATTCCTTAGGATTCATGCCGACATATTCACGGAATAGGCGACCGTATTGTTTTTTGCTTAGACATGCGATTCCGGCGAGATTATCAACCGAAGTTGACGGCGAACGGAGCAATGCGGAGAGCGATGTCCCGATTTTTTCGATGTTCAACGAAGGGGCAATTCGTGCGGTCAGCCATTGTTCTATCAGCGATATTGCCGTATCGGAATCCGCACAATCAAAAATCCGGGCGGCAAGCAGGTTCAGTTGTTTGTTCCCAATATCGTAGCCCGAAATCTCCTTATTGTAAAATGCCGACGGCGGAGTGTCGATGAACATCCCGATGGTATGGGGATAGAAAACGGCGACAATCATTTCCGTGTCACCGTCAGAGGCTATATGTGCCGGGAAATTCACCTGCCCGCTAATGGTGAATTTATCCTGACGGGAGGATAATTCGGGGATAAACAGCGGCATGCGCCGATGAAAAATCATTTGCGGGCAACCGATAGGGAATGTCAGGACACTGAAAGGCTCATCGCTTTCCAGCACCCAATAGTAGCGCACATACGGGCACAATTCATTCTTCGGTAAGATGATTTTCATCGCTGCATGATCTCAAATGAATTTCATTGATGCTCCAGCATATCAATGTTGTCGGAATGAATTGCTTTAATTACATTACGAATCTTGTCATCCGGCCAGTTCCACCATTGTAGTTCCAACAAACGCTTTATAACGTCCGGAGCAAATCGTTTACGAATTTCTTTTGCCGGGACACCGCCCACTATTGAATATGGCTCGACATCTTTGGTGACGACGGCTCTCGTGCCGATAATTGCACCGTCGCCGATTGTAACTCCGGCCATGATTACCGCATCATAACCAATCCATACATCATTGCCAATAACTATGTCACCTTTGTTATCCCAGGCTGAGGCAACTTCCGACTTGGGCAAGTCCCATTCCTCGAAAAACAAAGGAAATGTGTAGGTTGAGAGTGATTTAAGCGAATGATTGGCGCAGTTGAAAATAAACTTGGCACCGCAGGCTATCGAGCAGAACTTACCGATTACAAGCCTGTCATTATTTATCGGATAATGGTAGAGCACATTGTTTTTCTCGAAGTCTCGCGGATCATTCACAAAATCATTGTATATGGTGAAGTCTCCGACCTCGATTGTAGGGCGCGTGACAACCGATTTCAGATACACTGTCTGATTATCATTGGAACGTGGATAAATTTTATTCCTGTCCATAGTTTAATCCTTTAACTGTTTGATAAGCCATGCAATATTTTCGCCGAGGTTGCGCATATTTGCCATACCTTCGTCATCGTTTAGTACATCACCGATATTTTACCATCGACTATATTCCAGTAGGTAGAGCCAACAACAATCATCTCTTATTTCTTTTTTTGGTTTTGGGAAAGGCAGAACGCTCCATGATGTTTTTATCACTCTCAAAACCTTTTGTTTGTCGCGGAAGTCAAGGATATAAGCTTCTTTTGCTCCTTCATAAGGGCAACCGCATTCGGCATTGGCCATCAAATCTGCAATGACAGGCAACTTCTTGACAAAGGCGGTATTGTTACAGGCCGTTATCACGCATTTATCATTAACATAAATGACATAATCTCCCATCATTTTCAGGCTCCGTACCTCTCCCAAAGGAGCAAGCGCGTCGCAAACGAACTCAATAAAATCAGATGAACAAGCCATATTTTTATTTTGAAGGAAATAGATCACAGAAGCCCTGTTTGTTAAACCGGTAGTACATTTCTATACGCTCCGGCGTGTCATTTTCGAGCAACAGCAACAGTTCCCTGGCAAATTCGAGGGTTGCAGAGCCGTTAGCCGTGACGATATTCCTGTCGCTGACGGCCTGCGCATGGATGTAGCTGTCTTGGGCACAACTTTGTCAGCAACAGGTGTACCCCACCCGAAACCACCAATCAGAACCAACGCTGCATAATCGTCGGGCATCGTGTCAAACGAATAGTCGGGCAATGTGCGGAAGCCTCCGATAGATCGTATCGGTTCCATTGTGGGGGCTACGGCCTTGTTTACATATTTGGGTGTTTCTTTTAAAGCAAACTCATCGGATGCGATTGCTTGAGCGAGATACACAGCCTCATACTCCGCATAATCCGGAAGGAAGATAAAAGAATTTCGTTGCTCATAAAATTAGTATTTTATGGTTTGACATCATGGTGTAAACGTTGTCGCGACTAAGTCACAAAATTAATAAAAAATGTCAAACTATGATATATCGGAACTTTATAAGAAATATATGAAAACAGATGGATTTGCGGGTTTGATCAAAAATGATTAACTTCGCGGAGGTTGAATAATGACGATATGACAGTTTTTGAACAACTTTTGGTTTGTGCCGGAGGACTCGGGCTCGCCTCGCTGATTGGGTCGGCGGCGGGAATGGTGGTTCGCCGCATACCGCATAAATGGAACGACAGCTTTCTCGGATTTTGCGCCGGCATGATGCTGACGGCAGCATTGGTGTGTCTGATTGTGCCTGCTGTGGAAATGGCCGGTCCGGCCGGATGGTGGCAACCTGTTGTCGGAGCCGCACTCGGTGTGGCTCTTATCGCACTGCTTGACCGCGTTACTCCTCATCTTCATCATATTGCCGGAATCGAAGAGGGCGAAAAGGAGGAAAGGCACACCATAGTCAACAAATCCATTAACCGAGTGCTTCTGTTTGTGATAGCGATAGCCATTCACAAATTTCCGGAGGGACTCGCCACCGGTATCGTATTCGATGGCGACAACCTCGCAAACGCATATACCGTAGCAATAACCATTGCCATCCAGAATATCCCTGAGGGGATGGTAGTAGTAACACCGCTGATAATGATAGGGGTGAGGTTCCGGCGTGTGATAGGGGTATCGCTCGCTGTGGCCTTTCTTGAAATTGCAGGGGTGATAGCCGGATATTTTCTCGGTGACATATCCACGGCATTGCTGCCTACGCTGACGGCTCTCGCCGGAGGAGCCATGCTCTACGTCATCAGTGATGAAATGATACCGGAGACCCACAGCCACGGCTTCGAGAAGCATGCCACATACGCCCTCGTTGCCGGCGTGATGTCGATGCTCTATATCCAGATGTTTGTCTAAAATGGAGTTTATATATTCGCTTATAAATATGTTGGCCGAAATGGCGCCATACCTTCTTTTAGGTTTCGGCATCGCCGGTCTCCTCTATGCTTTCGTCCCAGGTAAGTTTTACCAGAACCATCTTTCGCGTCCCGGTGTCGGTTCGGTCATCAAAGCCGCGCTGATAGGGGTGCCGTTGCCGCTGTGTTCCTGCGGAGTGCTCCCCACCGCAGTGTCGTTGCGACGCAACGGGGCATCGCGTGGCGCCACCACATCGTTTCTGATCGCAACCCCGCAGACCGGCATCGACTCTATAGCCGCCACCTATTCGTTGCTCGGGCCTGCCTTCGCTATCATCCGTCCCGTAGCAGCACTCATCACAGCCTTTGTCGGCGGAATGCTTGTTAACAGAGAAGATAAAAGTGACACCAACGATGAAGACTCTGATGTAGACACTATCGACGCCCCCACGGCTACCGGTTTCAGGAGCAAAATTCTCGGAGCTTTGCAATACGGCTATGTGGATATGGTACAGAACATCGGAAAATGGCTAATCATCGGTCTTGTAATAGCCGCAGCCATCACCGTTTTCATTCCCAACGGATTCTTCACCTTTTTTGCCGCATACCCCTTGCTTTCAATGATAGCAGTGATGATTGTCGCCGTGCCGATGTATGTATGCTCCACAGGATCCATTCCTATCGCACTTTCGTTGATGCTCAAAGGCTTAAGCCCAGGAGCTGCGTTTGTGTTGCTTATGGCCGGCCCGGCGGCCAACTTTGCCTCGATAATAATTGTCGGAAAATCACTCGGGAAGAAAGCAGCCGCAATTTATCTTGGCACTATCATACTCGGTGCGATAGCCATAGGTATGATTATCGACATGTTCATGCCCCGAGGATGGTTCCCGATGTCTATGGTGGCAGGTACAACACATTGCCATCTCAATGTAGGTCTGTTTCCCGGATTGTGCTCGCTTCTACTTATCATACTGCTGATTAATGCATTGATCAGACGTTATACTTCAAATAGAACTAAAGCTATGGACAAAGGAGTTATTAAAATCACGGTTAAAGGCATGAGTTGCGGCCACTGCAAAGCAATGGTTGAAAAAAATCTCGGCAACCTTCCCGGAGTAGAATCCGTTACAGTTGATCTCGCATCAGGAGAAACTGTTATAAAAGGAGAAACTGACCTCTCTGCCATTCGGGAGGTTATCTACGACCTTGGTTTTTCGATGGACTGATCGCCATAACGGTTTATCAGCCAAACAGACCTTATAATAATGCTTTTCTATGTCACCGTGCAATAAAGAGTTGTACGGCGGCATAACCTGTATACAGAAGTAAAAAGCCTACGATAATACTGGCTGCCACATATCCGCAGACCAACAGAAAATTGGAGGATTGAAACAGCAGATAGTTTTCATTTACGAAAGTTGAGAAGGTGGTGAATCCTCCGCAAAAACCGACGGTCAACAACAGGCGTAGCTGCGGAGACAGCATGCCGGAGATTCCACTGTTGTCAGAAATGCCGTAAAATAATCCGATGAGAAAACATCCGGCTACGTTAACCACAAACGTTCCCCAGGGAAACAAACCTGCTGCACAATGGGCCTGTATAATCTTGCTCAGCAAATAGCGACATACGCCTCCGAGGCCGCTCCCTAAAAACACAGCCAGTAGATTCAGTGCATTCATTCAGTGTCGGAAGCAGTAAACAGACTTTCAAAAAAGGGGAGAGACAGCCGCTCGGCCTGCGCGATGCGCTTGTTGCGCCAGCATTTGCGGCAGACGGCCACATAGCGTTCATCGCCCCCGATTTCCACCTGAGCGCCTTCGGTCAGGATATCGCCGTTGGGGTCGATGCGGGCGTTGACTATGGTCTTGTGTCCGCATGTGCAGGTCGATTTGATTTCGTCGATGGTATCGGCAATCTCAAACAGGCGTCTCGAACCTTCGAAAAGATTAGTCTTGAAGTCTGTGCGAAGTCCGTAACACACCACATTACAGCCGAAATCGTCAACAATCATTGAAAGCTGGTCAACCTGACGGGCCGTGAGAAACTGTGCCTCGTCAATCAGAAACCAGTCGGTGATTTCGCCGGTTTCCTTGAAATGCTTTCTGGCGAAGGCATAGAGATCCGTTTCGGGAAAGATCCACCGGCAAGAACGTTCTATACCGATGCGCGACCGTATCACCGACACACCTTCGCGGGTGTCGACAGCGGGTTTCATACATATATAGCTGATGTGGCGCTCCTCGAAGTTGTAAGCCGTGGTGAGCAACAGAGCCGTCTTGGCCGACCCCATTGTGCCGTAGCGGAAATAAAGTTTACCTTTTCGATGCATTTTGACATGTGATAATCGACATCGCGAAGTTATGGATAATAATTCAAATCACGCGCAAGATGGCACTGAAAGTTTTCAACATTTTTCGTAACTTTGCGTCACGTTTTGATTTTCTCTATGATGAATTCGAGAACTGATGCAAAGTTCGAGGAGAATCTTTGCGACCCCTGGGACCGCGAACATCTGTGGCACCCCTATACATCGACTATCGACCCTCTTCCTACATATAAAGTGGCTTCGGCCCACGACAACCGACTTGTGCTGGCCGATGGCCGGGAGCTTATCGACGGCATGTCATCGTGGTGGTGCGCCTGTCATGGCTATAACAACCCCGTAATCAACGAGGCAGCCAAACACCAGATCGACTCCATGAGCCATGTGATGTTCGGCGGTCTCACCCATCAGCCGGCCATAGATCTCGGGAAGAAGCTGTTGGAAATGGCACCCCCGATGATGCACAACATTTTTTATGCCGACTCCGGCTCGGTAGCCGTGGAAGTTGCCATGAAAATGGCCGTGCAGGCTGCTGTGAGCCGTAGCGGCTCACACGCCAAGACCAATTTCGCCACGATCCGGTCGGGCTATCACGGCGACACATGGAATGCGATGAGCGTGTGCGACCCGGTGACCGGGATGCATGGTGCATTCGGCTCGGCGCTGCCGGTGCGCTTCTTCGTGCCACAGCCACGCAGCCGCTTTGACGGCGAATGGAATCAAGCCGACATAGAGCCGCTTCGCGATCTGCTGGAGAAAAAGCACCGGGAGATAGCCGCACTTATACTCGAACCTATCGTGCAGGGAGCCGGAGGCATGTGGTTCTATCATCCGCAATATCTGCGCGAAGCAAGGAAACTGTGCGATGAATATGGAATCTATCTCATATTCGACGAAATCGCCACCGGATTCTGGCGCACCGGGCGCTGTTTCGCATGGGAACATGCCGGAGTGCAGCCCGACATCATGTGCATAGGCAAAGGCCTCACCGGAGGTTATCTAACCATGTCGGCTGTGCTCACCACAAAAGATGTGGCCGACACAATCTCGGCAGGGGAGGCCGGAGTGCTCATGCACGGACCCACTTTTATGGGCAATCCGCTTGCCTGCGCCATAGCCTGCGCGTCGCTCGATCTGCTCCGCAGCCAGGACATGGCATCGAAAACAGCCCGCATGCAGACTTTGATAAAGGAACTTCTTGCCCCAGCCCGCAACATCAGCGGTGTCACCGATGTAAGGGTTCTCGGCACTATCGGAGTGGTGGAAACCCGCCGACCCGTCGATGTGGGCGAATTTCAAAGAGAATGCGTGCGACGCGGCATATGGGTGCGTCCATTTGGCAGGAATGTCTACATCATGCCGCCCTACGTCACCCCCGATGAAGATTTGGTTAAACTCTGTGAAGAAATGATTGCCATCGTGGCAATGTCTGACCAAAACTAAGAGGTAGTTTGTTATAGAAACAAGTATTTTAACTCATCAACACAGCATGGACTTCTCAGAGAATCTACGTAATCTTCAGTCAGAGGGCAATTTTCGTTCCATCCCCAAAATGACACCGGCAGAGGTGATTGATTTTTCCACCAACGACTATCTCGGTCTCGGTGCCGATTTCAATCTACAGGCACGTTTTTTCTCTGACCCGGCCTCACTGAAAGTGCCGATGACCTCTTCCGCCTCTCGACTGTTGGCATCACGCCAGATCGAATATGACAATCTGGAGGTGGCATTGCGGCTACTCTATTCCAAACGGCGCGGCTACGATACAGGCGCTCTGCTGTTTAATTCGGGCTATCATGCCAACTCGGGCATAATCCCCGCACTGGCACAGAACGATACCTACATTATTGCCGACCGACTGGTTCACGCTTCAATCATTGACGGCATAATGCTGTCTAAGGCATCTTTCACCCGTTTCCGTCACAACGACTACAGCCATCTGCGCGCCCTGCTCGAAAAGCATGCACCGGCACACAAGAACATATTGGTGATTGTGGAAAGCGTTTACTCGATGGATGGCGACCGTGCCGACATAGAGGAACTGCTTCTGCTCAAGCGCGAATTCCCCAACGTTACGCTCTATGTCGATGAAGCGCACGCTTTCGGCGTACTAGGCCCTTACGGTCTGGGGCTTGTGGCAGACTCGTCAGCGCCATGGGAGGTTGATGTGACGATCGGCACATTCGGCAAAGCGGCCGCCTCGATGGGAGCTTTCGCCATCACTTCGGCCGAGACCCGCGACTGGCTTATTAATTCCGCGCGCTCGTTTATTTTCTCGACAGCCATTCCTCCGATGCAGGCCGCATGGAGCAGATTCACACTTTCCCAGATTCTCCATGGCGAAAGCATGCGGCGCCATCTGCAGAAGCTTTCCATAGAACTACAGAAAGTTCTCAGCCAATTCTCGGTGATACCAATCGAGGTGTCGCACATTCAACCACTGATCATCGGCGATCCGAAGGAAGCTGTCGACCTCTCCAACCGATTGCTCTTCCAGGGCGTAAAAGCTTTGGCAATACGACGACCCACTGTTCCCCCGGGCACCGACCGTCTGCGCTTCTCTCTTTCGGCGGCAATGTCGCAAGATGACATCGAAGCGCTCGACCATGCGCTCAAAGGGTTACTTCCGGTTCTCAATCCCCGCAAATAACCCTATCAGTCACAATCCAGTCATTATCTATAAATGAACCATATTTTCGTGCAGAATCATCACCACGGCGAAGCGCTTATAGTGATTTTTTTAGGATGGGGAGTGCCGGCCGAGGCATTCACTGATCTGAAAAAAAATCAGTGCGACATACTGCTGCTTAGTGGCTACGGTCCCGGATGCGCGGCCGAAGCGGAGCGGATTATTGCCGGAAAACAGTCTGCGTGGAATTATAAGGAGATAATTGTTATCGGCTGGTCGTTTGGCGTGAAACCGGCCTCAGCCTTTATTGCGGACACACCTCTCAATATCACACTCCGCATCGCCGTGAACGGCACCGAGCAACATATCCACCCGACCTGCGGAATACGGCCTGAGATATTCAGTGGAACTCTTAATGGTTTGCATGCGGCCACACTCCGCAAATTCCGTCTGCGCACGGCCGGAACCCGCTATAATTTTGAAAAAAATTTTAGCAACGCTGCTTCCGACGATGCAACTGTTGAGCGGCTACGCCGCGAACTGCAATATTTTGCCTCGCTACCGGCGGAACGTAGCAACGTCAGCCTTTGGGATAAAGCGGTGATAGGGGAGTGCGACCGCATTTTCCCGCCGGAAGCTCAACGCAACGCCTGGCAGGGTATCGACATAACCGAAGTTGCCGATATGCCCCATCTGCCCGATTTCCAATGGATAATCGATCGGTTTGTGATAGACAAATCGAAGGTTTGTGACAAGTTTGCACAGGCAGGCGACACCTATGAGGAGAATGCAACAATACAGAAAAAAGTGGCCCGGCGGCTTCTGGAATTGTCTGACGGCATTATTCCACAAGGCAACCTCGACATCATCGAGATGGGCTACGGTCATGGCGTATTCACGCGCATGTATCTTGATCGGTTAGCTTCCGATATTCACAGCCTGACACTCGTCGACCTTGATACCGATCCGGAAGTGGGAAAGGACACCGGCGCCTGCCATGTGCAGGCCGATGTGGAGGATGTACACTTCATCAATGAGTATCTGACTCCTGAAAGCAAGGATGTGATATTTTCATCATCCATGATTCAATGGCTAAATTCACCTGCTACATGGCTCAGACGTTGCGCCGCGGCATTGCGCTCCGATGGCGTTTTGGCAGTGTCGTTCTACAGCGGCGATACTTTTAGTGAGATCTCATCGATCACAGGATCGGGGCTGCAATATCCCGCCTTGCAATCACTCTCCGATATTGCCCGATGCTGCGGTATGACCATAAATGTTGCCACAACCGAGTGTGAGACTCTTGAATTCGACACACCACGCGATGCTCTGCATCATTTGCAACTTACCGGGGTGAACGGGCTGTCGGTCACGACATCGCCCGCCACTGTACGGCGACTTATTCGGGAATGGCCACTGACCGCAAGCGGGAAAGCCCGTCTCACATTCTGCCCGGCCTATCTTGTTCTGACAAAAAAATCGAAAGCATGAAATATTTTGTATCAGGAATTCACACCGATGCCGGCAAATCATATTGCACCGGCTGGTTTGCACGGGAATTGATGAAACAGAACCGCAAGGTGATAACCCAGAAGTTTATCCAGACGGGCAACACCTCAATGTCGGAAGATATTGAAGTGCACCGTCATCTTATGGGAAAAGGCTTCCTGCCGGAAGATCTCGACCACACCACGGCTCCATTGATTTTCACCCACCCCTGTTCACCCCAGCTCGCCGCCCGTATCGACGGTCGCGAAATTCCTCTCGAAGTCATCGACGATGCCACCGAAAAGCTGGCATCGCGCTATGATGATGTTCTAATAGAGGGGGCGGGAGGATTGATGGTGCCAGTGACAGATGATTTTTTTACAATAGACTATGTGGCGTCACGCCATCTGCCGCTGATAATGGTGGTCAACGGCTCGCTCGGTTCAATCAACCATGCCATACTCTCCTTCGAGGCCATAAGAACGCGTGGCATAGAAATGCCCTACGTGCTTTATAACACACACTTCGACTACGATCCGCTGATCTCCGACGATACTTTCGGTTTCATCCGGCGCTACCTCGCGCATCATTTTCCCGACACCACCCTGCTGAAAGTCCCCTCACTGCCCCTGAATTGATACTTTTCGGCAATCAGCGGGCGACGCGCGACAGATCGGTACCGGCGGGTGTCTGGAACATATGCAATCCAAATAGCGACACCACGGCATAGACATGATCGAAGATATCGGATGCCAACGCCTCATAGGCTTCCCAGGCCACATTGTCAACGAAGAAATATAGCTGAAGAGGAAGGCCGGAGGGGGTGGGTTCGAGCTGACGCACCATTGTTGTCATATCGTGACGCACATTGTCGTGATTGACAAGGTAACGTTCGAGATAACTGCGCAAAAGTTTCAGATTCACCTGCCGGGCACTCATTTCCTCATCGGTGATAAGACCTTCGTCGCGCAACGGAGTCTGTTCGTCGGCTGTGAGAAACCTGACAGTATTCAGATCGATAAAGATTGACCGGTCTACCCGGCGGCCACCCGACCGGCGCATAGGCTGATAATTGCGAAAAGAACCTTTCATCAGCGCATAGGGGTGAACCGTCGACACGGAATTATCCCAATTGCGCACTTTCACGGCGGTCAACGAAACTTCGATAACCTCGCCGTTTATATCGTGGCTCTTATCCTCGATCCAATCGCCACGCGTCATTAATTTGTTTGCGGTGAACTGCACAGAGGCCACAAGTCCGAGAATACTGTCCTGGAAAATCAGCAACAAAACTGCCGCCGAGGCACCAAGAGCGGTGATAATCACCACAGGGGATTTTCCGATGATTATGCTCAGACCCACGATTACGCCGATACATATGGCGATAAGTTTGAAAGTGTCGAAAATGCCTTTGACAGCATACGCGCGAAACCGGCGTCGATGGAGGAAAGCGTTGTAGAGATTATCAAAGAAAATTGTGACAATGCGCACCGCGGCCCACAGAATGTAGAGCGACGTGAGGGCAGTAAGCCACTTTATGGCAGAAACACTCGTGCCGAATAAGCCTGGCAGCAGCCAGTTGACCACAATCGCCGGTGTCAACTGCGAAATCGCACGTAACATCAGGGGATTCAGCAAATCATCATCCCACTTCGTTTTTGTCCGGCTGATAAGTTTCTCAAAAAGCTCAAGCGTCCATTTAGTTAAAAAATAGCCGATAACAGCCGCCAGAGCTATCCCCGTCAAAAGGATAACCCCAATAATCACACCGGAACCTGAACCGGTGATATTCATTGCAAGAAATTCAGAAAATTGCTGAAACATAGGGCAAAGTTAACTCTTTTTCATCAATCCCCATCCCATTCCCCCTCATTTTTATCCTTCGGCCATTAAAACGCTGACTTATGAGAAAAATCATGAGGGAGTGTCAAGCATTTTGACACAACGCCATGTCTGTAACGCTGCATAATCAACAGAAAAAAGGTCCCATGATGCGTGAACGATGCATCATGGGACCTAATATTATTAGTTTAGTTTACTTATTGTAGACTCCTTTGTCGGAGTTGCGGTCGTAGAGATGGTTGGCGCTGCAGGTGAAGTTGCCGGTCTGCTGGCCGCTGCCGTTGTTGAAGACAAGGCCTGTGGTATTGGCCGGCACCTGATAGCTCCAGATGTTATCATCGACTTTTTGCATATCCACACCGGGCCATGAAGAAGGATTATCACCTCCGAAGTAATGGATTTTCACATTGGTCCAGTTTGAAACGCTGTTGTCGAAATAGACGGTTATCTTATCACCTACGGGAGGGGTGGGGTCGTCACCGCCATTCACTTTATTACCGTTGCAATCATAAATCTGTTTGTTGACAAAATTAATACTTTGGGTCTGATTGCCGCCGTTGTTGGAGAAGATAATAAACTTGGGAGTAGATTTACCTTCGGGCAGTTCCCAGCGCCAGTAATCACCATCTTTGGTCATTGCGTCGCCGGGCCATTTTCCTGCATTAACACAGTTGGTTGTTCCGTCAACCCAAGCCCATACGGTGGGATTTGACCAGTTGGCAGTGTTTTTAAGAAGCACATATACCTCTTCCACGGGCTGCGGCGGGAGGTCGGTCTTTGTGTAGGTGAACGACTGGGTGTTGGTGACACCCTCATTGTCTGTGAATACCGACAGAGTGGTGGTTTCGGTGAATTTCAGCGGTTTTGTGTAAACAGGTGAGGAGGCTGTGGCAGTGCCATTGACAGCATAATGAATGGGGACACCGGCAGGATTAACCGACAGTTCCACGGTGATTTCATCCTGGAAGGTGGCGCCGTCGGCAGGTTTCGATGAAACCTTTGCCTGACCGGGCGCAGGAGCCTCAACCTTGTTGAATTTGAATTCCTGAGTGGTAGAACCTGCGCTGTTGGACGCAAACACCGAGAGGGTGGTGGATTCCGTGAAGGTGAGACCTTCGGTATAGACAGGAGAGGAAGCGGTGGCAGTACCGTTGGTGGAATAATGGATAGGGGTGCCGATGGGATTGACCGAGAGAGCGACAGTCACTTCGTCGACAAAATCGCCGCCGTTGGGCGATGCAGAAATCTCGGGCTTGGTCTCACCGGGATCCTCATATCCGCCGCCACCTCCGCTGATGCTGCCGAATTCCTCAATCAGAAGCACCGGGCCTGAAGCCTTCATTGACACCTTACCGCCTGAAACGGCGGCTACGGTGTTATTGTTGTAACCGTCCATCACACGCTGTCCGTCACTGAATGCGTCGCCAACGCTAACAGAGTAGGTCTGGCCAGCCTGGGTGTTGAGCTTGATCACAACAGCATTGGTGTAACCGTCGGCCGAGAACTTGCGGGCATAGGTGTCGGAGCCAAGATCGGTCTGAGTGCCGGCGCCGACCGCGGGGTTGCGGCGGCGGAACTGACCGATAATCTGCCAGTGTTTGTTGTCGTCATTGTCGACGGCATCCCAGTTGAAATCGGAGCGGGTTGACATCGACTGGTCGGGGCAACCGCTGATATAACCACGGGAAGTCTCGTCACCGTAATATATCTGAGCGCCGCCAGGGCAAAGAAGGAACATGGTAGCCACCTTTTTCTGGTCGCCGGGGCGATGCAGGCCGGTGTCGTGGCTCGACACATAGTTGAGCACCTGGCGTCCGTTGCTGCCGTTGCAGAAGTTGGCATAATATTTCCAGTCTTCGGTGGTGGGTGTACGACCCGAGCCTCCTTCCGTACTGTTGAAAGCGAAGTTGATCATGGAGTCGAAGTTGCCCTGAGTGAAATAGCCGGTGTCGCCGTGCTGCCATCCGAAGCATTCGCCTGTCATCCAGAAATCATCGGTCCAATCCTTTGCATATTCATCGGCGCGATCGCTTTGACGCCAGTTATTCAGAGCCTCGCGGCATGTTTCCTTAAGCTGGTTCCAGCGCGAAAGTTCCACATGTTTGGCAGTGTCGCAGCGGAAACCGTCGATGCCGAAATATTCCACCCAACCGGCGAGCCAGTTGATAATATAGTCGGCGGGGGCACCCTTGCCTCCCTCGCGCCACGATTCAAGGTTGGGCAGACGGTAAGCATCGTAATCACCCCCCTTCTCGGCATCCCATTTTTTCTGCAGGAAAGGAGGAATCTGCACAGCGGATGTCTGTTCAGTGACAACGTCGGGCAGACCGGCCAGCGACATTGTGCGGTCGTCGTTGCCTGCAGCTGCGAATCCGGCTGACTGATACCAGTCGTGGTCGCTGAACGCGCGTACCCAGCCGCTCCACCAGTTGCCCCATTTGCCCTGGGTGTCGGCGTTGAACGACACTTCGTTCTTCGGTGCCCACATGGAGTAGGGAGTGCCCGAGGGCACCCAACCGGCAGTGGGAGTACCGTTGAAATTACCGAAATCATAGTCGACGCAGTCGTCGAGAGTGCAGTAGCCTGTGTGATTGAGCACGATGTCCATGACCACGCGGATGCCGCGTTTGTGGGCCTCGGTCACAAAGTTCTTCATGTCGGCTATGGTGCCCATATTGCGATCCATATAGGTCCAGTCGAGAGCATAGTAGCCGTGGAAAGCGTAGTGGGGGAATGCATCGTTTTTGCCTCCTGTCCATCCGTGCATCTGTTCATAAGGCGCGGTAATCCAGATGGAGTTGATGCCGAGTTTGTCGAGGTAGTCGAGTTTCTGTGTGAGACCCTTGATGTCGCCGCCGTGGAAAGTGGCCACATCGGCGGCGCCTGACAGACGTTGGCGGTGATATGAGTTGTCGTTGGAAGTGTCACCATTGTAGAAACGATCGGTGAACACAAAATACATGTTGGCGTTCTTCCATGTGAAATACTCTTTGCGAGCCACCACAGGAGTAGTGATCTTTATGGTGTAGACCTTGGAATCACTGCCGTTTTTCACAATATATTTTATCCTGTTCTCGCCACCGACAAGGCTGCCAACCGAATGGTTGTGACAGTTGACACCATTGATGTTGATGTCGAGCACCGATGAAGCTGATGAGGGTGAAGCCGAGAAGGTTGCCGTTGTGGCGGCATCTTCGTCAAGGGTGATCTCGTAGTTGAGCTGGTTCTTGTTGAACGAGGAGATGATGTTTTTGCCGTCGAGTTTGATTTCGAGACGGTCGAGAGAGGCGTCGCCTGCTGCTGCCGAAGCTGAACCTGCAAGAAGCATGGCCGCGCACAGCGCACCGACACCGTATGATGAGTTGCGTTTTAGTTTCATTTTGTGGGGTGAATTACTTCTTGATGATTTTGTTTACTGATTTATAGCCATTCGAAGTCACTACATTCACAATGTAGAGGCCGGGAGCTGCAGTCGACATGTCGACTGCGACCTCCGACATTCCGGCCGCAGGAACGATGTTTGCTATCATGGCACCGCTTACCGAGAATACCTGGCAGGAAGCAAGTGCCTCGGTGGAGCTGACGACGAGGGTGGTTGTGACGGGGTTGGGCCCCACGCTGACAAGCACACCGGGAGCAGCAACATCGATCAATCCCGACAGTGACTTATAAAAATTGTCAGGGATGACATTGGTCTGACCAGAAATTTTTCGCAGAGCGGGATATGATTTTCCGCTCTCAGTTCTCCACTCCCAGATGTTATCGAAATCCCAGCCTGTGACCTGACGGAAAAGCGCGAGGCTCGAGAGATCGTTGGCCGAGCGGAGTGTTGCGGGATAACCGTATGCGCTCCACGAACCGTGACCGGGTGTGATGTCGGTCCAGGCATTGTTTTCGCTCACGATATTGCGGGAATCGCTGTTGCCGCTGAAGCGTGCGCTATAATTCATGGAAGAAGTAACAGAAGAATTAAGAGCTACGGAATGACGGATATTGCCGTAATTCGCACCTGCCACACCTGCCACGAAATCAAGTCCCTTGACAGAGCCGGAAGCGTAGACATTCTGAATCACGCCGGCGTTTTTACCTACGAGACCGCCGACAGCACAGTCGGCAGTGTTGGATACGGCGGCGCCACTGTAGCAATCAGAAATCACAGCACCGACGTTGTCACCTACGAGACCGCCGGTGCACACCGAGTTTGCATTCACCTCACCGGTGGTATAACAAGCCTTGATTGTGCCGGATGTGGCGTAGCCTACGAGTATACCTGCATAGGTGGAGCCGGTGATATCGGCGTTGACTACGCCGAGATTTTTGATTTCACCATTTTTAAGGCCACCGAAAAGGCCCACAGCTTCACCGACAGCTGTCTCCGTCAGCCTGAGATTGGAAATCGAATGGCCTGCGCCATCGAAGTGACCGCGGAAAGGCGAACCTTTGGAGGCGATAGGAGTGTCAAGCGTCGACGCATCGATGTCGGCATCGAGACGAAGATAAACATCTTCGGCCCAGTCAATTGAGGTGGAGGCAAACTCCTTGAGGTCGTCGATATTCTTCAGGATAAAAGGATTATCCTGAGTTCCCTCACCGCCGGAGTAGGCGTCCGATCGACCCGGTACCACGTTGATAAAGAGGTCGCCCGACTGACCGCCGGATGCGTTTTTGGCAATGAAGCCAAGTTCGGTAAGACCTGCAAGCTCGGTGTCAGTCAGTCCGTAAAAACTTTTGATGTCGGCGATCTTGAAGGTGTAGGTGCCTGCGCTGCCAGTCATCTGAAATTTGGAGGTGTTGACATCGGCCCACTTCCACGAAGGGGTCTTTTCCGCCCCGTTGATACTTTTGCACCATGTGTAGCAATACACTGTGCTTCCAAGATCCTGATCTGTCTGAATCTTCACTTCCAACACCTTGTTGGTGACGGCAGGTGACGGCGTGGATGTAATTGATTCAGCGACGGCGGTAAACCCGACACTTGAAACCAACGACATCGCCAGCAGACATTGCTGAAGGTTGTTCATTGAAAATGATTTGAAAGATTTAAGTAAGATAATAATGAATATAAGCAAGGCAGATTGTTACTGCCATTTGCAAAGGTAGCATTTATTATCGAAACGGCAACCTTAAATATCAAATTTTTCAGCAATGATGTTGAATAACATATTTTTCAACTACGTTATGTGGCAATGAGACAGGAAGTTGAGTTCTGATGGGAAAACCGAGGAGAATTTTTCTGAAAACATTTTGCTAATTTTCTTTGTAGTTTCGTAGAATATTGCTACTTTTGCGATGTGATTCACAACAATTCGTCACTGTTTTCCGATTTGTACTGAATTTTAGCGTAAAAAGAACGTTTTATCTCACATAAATCAAATGGCGTATACTTCCATTAATTCTCGAGGACTGTATGACCCCCGCTTCGAACACGATGCGTGCGGCGTGGGGCTTCTGGTCAATGTCAAAGGGATTAAAAGTCACCGGCTGGTGGAACAAGGTCTGCAGGTGCTGGAACACATGGTTCACCGCGGCGCCGAAGGTGCCGATCCCAAGACAGGCGACGGCGCCGGCATCATGGTGCAGGTGCCTCACGAATTCATTCTGCTTCAGGGCATTCCCGTGCCTGAAAAAGGGCGTTACGGAACCGGTCTGGTGTTCATGCCTCACAATGAGGAGTCGCAGCAGATCATTCTCGACATTTTCGAACGCGAGGCACTGGCCTTGGGGCTGAAACTTATGGCCGTACGCAATGTGCCCACCAACAACGGACAGCTTGGCGAAGTGGCCCGCTCGGCAGAGCCGGCCATCAAGCAGATTTTCGTTTCCGACGAGGAAACCGACGATCCCATCGAGATCCGCCTTTATCTCCTGCGCAAAAGCGTAGAGAAAAAGGTGCGGGAATCTGTCGAGATCGAGGGCAAGGAAGATTTTTATGTTTGCTCACTGTCTTCGCGGGTGATAGTATATAAAGGTATGCTGTCGAGTCTGCAGCTGCGCTATTATTACCCCGACCTGATGAATCCCCGTTTCACCACAGCCATGGCTCTGGTGCATTCGCGATTCTCCACAAACACATTCCCCACCTGGTCGCTTGCCCAGCCATTCCGCATGCTCGGCCACAACGGCGAAATCAACACCATCCAGGGCAACCGTCTCTGGATGAAAGCGCGCGAAAGTTCGCTCAAAGCAGAGTCATTTCACGGATATGACATCACCCCCATATGCCAGGAGGGGATGAGCGACTCGGCATCGCTCGACAACGTGCTCGAATACTTCGTCATGGCAGGCATGAGTCTGCCACATGCGCTGGCCATGCTGGTGCCTGAATCGTTCAACGACAAGAACCCGATTTCGTCGCGTCTGAAAGCATTCTACGAATATCATTCAATCCTCATGGAGGCATGGGACGGTCCGGCAGCCCTGCTGTTTACCGACGGTCGATACGCCGGCGGCATGCTCGACCGCAACGGTCTGCGTCCGGCCCGCTACCTTATCACCAACAACGACACGGTGGTCATCGCTTCCGAGACCGGCGTGCTCCCCTTCGAGGCTTCCGAAATCAAGGAGAAAGGCCGTCTGCGTCCCGGCAAGATGATGATCGTGGACATGCAGGAGGGCAAAATCTATCACGACGAGGAAATCAAGGAGAAACTGGCCGACCAGTTTCCTTACCGCGACTGGCTCAGCCGCAACCGCATCAACCTCGACTCCATCTCCTCCGGCCGAAAAATCGCCGTGGAAGTGAAAGAGGCCGAGCGTCTGAAAAAAGCATTCTTCTACACCCGCGAGGAAGTGGAGAAAATCATGATTCCTATGGCCGTCGATGCCAAGGAACCTGTCAATTCCATGGGCAAAGACACCCCTCTGGCAGTGCTTTCCGAACTTCCCCAGCTGATGTACACATATTTCCGTCAGCATTTCGCTCAGGTCACCAACCCGCCTATCGACCCTCTGCGCGAGGAACTCGTGATGAGCCTCGACAGCTACATCGGAGCTGTGGGCATGTGGCCAAACAAAATGTCGGCCGATCTATGCAAGATGGTGCTTCTGAAACGCCCCATCATCACCAACCGCGAGCTCGACCTGCTCTGCAACCTGCGTTATCTCGGGTTCATCACCCGCAAGCTCAACATGACATTCCCGGTAGAAGAGGGTTCTGAGGGAATGGCCAAAGGACTTGAACGCCTCTGCGAGGAAGCCGAGCAGGCAGTTGACGAAGGTTGCAACTATATTATTCTCTCCGACCGCGGTGTCGATGCCAAAAACGCGCCGATTCCGGCGTTGCTGGCCACCTCTGCAGTGCATCACCGCCTGATCCACAAGAAAAAACGTACACAGACCGCCCTTGTGGTTGAAACCGCCGATGCGCGCGAGGTGATGCACTTCGCACTGCTTGCCGGTTATGGCGCCTCGGCCATCAACCCCTATCTGGCATTCTCCGTTCTCGACGATCTTGTCAAGAAAAAGGAAATCCAGCTCGACACCCGCACAGCCATAAACAATTTCATCAAGGCTGTCGACAAGGGCCTGTTGAAAGTAATGTCGAAAATGGGCATCTCTACCCTTACCTCCTACAAGGGCGCACAGCTCTTCGAGGCAATCGGTCTCTCAGAGGAAACATGCCATAAATATTTCGGCAACACAGTCAGCAAAATCGGCGGTATCGGTCTCGAAGCCATGACAAAGGATATTCTTTCGGCTCATAAAGAGGCATTCGGCGATCATTTCGACAACACCGCCCCGCTCCCGTTCACCGGCTACTACTCGTTCCGCAAAGATGGCGAGGAACATGCCTGGAATCCCGAGACCATTGCCAAACTGCAACTCTCGACCCGCCTCGGCGACTATGCCAAATTCAAGGAGTATACCGAACTTGTCAATCACAAGCCGTCGCCCATATTCATTCGCGATTTCCTTGACTTCCGCCCCGGCACTCCCATACCTCTGGAGGAGGTTGAGCCTGAAGAAGCCATCATGCACCGTTTCGTCACCGGCGCCATGTCGTTCGGTTCGATCAGCAAGGAGGCGCATGAAGCCATGGCCATCGCCATGAACGCTATCGGCGCACGCTCCAACACCGGTGAGGGAGGCGAGGATGCAGCACGTTTCAAGCCCCGCGAGGATGGCACTTCGGCCCGTTCGGCAATCAAGCAGGTAGCCTCAGGCCGTTTCGGCGTCACCGCAGAGTATCTTGTCAATGCCGACGAAATCCAGATCAAGGTGGCTCAGGGCGCCAAGCCCGGCGAAGGAGGCCAGCTCCCCGGCTTCAAGGTCGATAAAATTATTGCCAAGACCCGCCACTCTATCCCCGGTCTTACCCTGATTTCACCTCCGCCTCACCACGATATCTACTCCATCGAGGACCTGGCTCAGCTGATTTTCGACCTCAAGAACGTAAACCCGCACGCCAAGGTGAGTGTCAAACTCGTAGCCGAGAGTGGCGTCGGCACCATTGCGGCCGGCGTTGCTAAAGCCAAAAGCGACCTCATCACCATCAGCGGCAGCGACGGCGGCACGGGCGCATCGCCGGCCAGCTCGATCCACTATGCGGGCGTGCCTGTTGAAATCGGCCTGGCCGAGACACAGCAGACTCTCGTAATAAACAACCTGCGCGGTCAGGTGAAACTTCAGGCCGACGGCCAGCTTAAATCGGGACGCGACGTACTCATCATGGCCATGCTCGGCGCCGAAGAATATGGCTTCGCCACCAGCGCGCTCATTGTTCTGGGCTGTGTGATGATGCGCAAATGCCACATGAACACATGCCCTATGGGTGTCGCCACACAGAATCCCGAACTGCGCAAACGCTTCATCGGTCACTCGAAATATCTGATCAACTTCTTCCGCTTCCTGGCCCGCGACATCCGCGAGACAATGGCAAGCCTCGGCATCCGCAAGATGGATGACATCATCGGCCGCGCCGACATGCTGATGGTCAACGACGAGTTGCGCAAATGCCACGCTCCCGGTCTGCGCTTCGACAAGATTCTGTTCATGCCCGAAGAATCGACTGAAAACGCGATCATCAACACCACCGCCCAGGTTCACAACATCGACAAAGTTCTCGACCGGGAAATCATCTCGCGCTCATTTGCCGCAATAGATGCCGGCATGCCTGTGGAACTGGAATTCCCCATCGCCAACACCGACCGTGCTGTCGGCGCCATGCTCGCGGGCACCCTCGCAAAAAAATATGGCGAGGAAGGATTGCCCGACGGCACCATCAAGTGCACATTCACCGGCTCGGCAGGCCAGAGCTTCGGCGCGTTCCTGGCGCACGGCATAGAGTTCCGCCTCTATGGTGATGCCAACGACTATGTGGGCAAGTCGCTCTCCGGCGGCAAGATTGTAATCGCCCCGGCCGACGGCACTGCATATCCTCCCGAAAAGAACATCATCGCAGGCAACACCCTTCTCTACGGCGCCACATCCGGAGAGATCTATATCAACGGTCAGGTGGGCGAACGTTTCTGTGTCCGCAATTCAGGCGCCACCGCTGTGGTTGAAGGTGTGGGCGACCACTGCTGCGAATACATGACCGGCGGACGCACAGTGGTGCTCGGTCCCACGGGCCGTAACTTCGCAGCCGGTATGAGCGGCGGAGTTGCATACGTGTGGAACCCCAACGGCGATTTCGACTACTTCTGCAACATGGAGCTGGTGGAACTCTCGCTCATCGAGGATGTGGCCGACAACCGCGAACTCCACCGTCTGATTTCCGCCCACTACAAGCACACACGCTCGCCACTGGCACAGCGTATGCTCGACGACTGGGACAACTACGTGAAGCAATTCGTAAAGGTTGTGCCCATCGAGTACAAGAAGGTCATGGAAGCCGAAAAGGCCGAAAAAGCAGCCCTGGCGGAAGTGGCAAAATAACAGAAGTCTCAACCTAAGAGCTTGTTTAATAATAAATGTTGCCGATAGGGTCGCATATACTGAGCCTGATTTCGTCGTGTGACGAAGGAGTGTACGTGTGTACACGACTGAGGAACAGGACGAAAGCAGGCCGGGATATGCGAAACAAAGGTAACTCTTCACAAAAGATATTACTCAGAAACATGAAAATAAGTCTTAATAGATGTGAATGTCATGAAAATAATACCATGTGTCGGCCACTGTCCGGCATCTTTCTGTTTGCGCATCGGTCGTTATGGACCCCCATAACTCCCTCAACGCAAGCAGAAATCTGCTCGGACATTGACCGCCCTATCGGTAACATTTATTATTAAACAAGCTCTAAAGAACTTATATCAAAATGGGAAATCCCAAAGCTTTCCTTTCAATCGACCGCCAGGAAGGCGGCTATCGTCCCAAAGAGGAGCGAGTTAAAGATTATAATGAGGTTGAGAAACGCCTCAACAGCGTGGAACGGCGCGCGCAGGCATCGCGATGCATGGAGTGCGGCGTACCATTCTGCCACTGGAGCTGCCCTCTGGGCAACCGCCAGCCCGAATGGCAGGACCGTCTCTACAAAGATGACATCGAGGGAGCCTACCGCCTTCTCTCCATGACCGACGACTTCCCCGAATTCACTGGCCGCATCTGTCCGGCCCTGTGCGAAAAGGGGTGTGTGCTCAATCAGCAGCATCAGGCCGTGACCGTGCGCGAAAACGAGCTTGCCATAGTGGAACGAGCCTTTGCCGAAGGTCGCATCCGTCCGGTGCAGCCCCCGTTCCGCACCGGCAAAAAAGTGGCGGTGATCGGTTCTGGACCCGCCGGTCTGGCGTGCGCCAACCGTCTGAATCACGCCGGACACACAGTCACCGTTTTCGAGAAAAACGAAGCACCCGGCGGACTGCTCCGTTTCGGCATTCCTGATTTCAAACTCGACAAGGCTGTGATCGACCGCCGCGTCGACATCATGAAAGCCGAAGGTGTGGAATTCCGCTGCAACAGCCACGTAGGCAAAGATGTCACAGCTGAGGAACTGATGCGCGATTATGATGCCATTTGTCTTGCCATGGGTGCCGAGGTGCCCCGTAACCTCAACGTAGAAGGACGCGACCTCAAAGGTGTGCACTTCGCCCTCGAACTTCTCCAGCAGCAGAACCGCGTGAATGCCGGCGCCAAGATCCCCGCTGCCGAACGCATCTCGGCCAAAGGGAAGAATGTGCTCGTAATCGGAGGCGGCGACACAGGCAGCGACTGTGTGGGCACCTCACACCGTCAGGGCGCTCTCTCCGTCACCCAGATTGAAATCATGCCCAAACCACCGGTAGGGGATAACCCCGCCACCCCGTGGCCTTACTGGCCTGTGGTGCTGAAGACGTCGAGCAGCCACGAAGAGGGTTGTGACCGCCGCTGGCTCCTCGACACCCGCCGATTCGTACCTGACGAAAAAGGTAATGTCAAAGAGGTAGAGGTTGAAGAAGTGGAGTGGGAGAAAGATCCTGCCACAGGCCGCATGAATCTGAAGCACACCGGAAAAAAATCCACCATCAAGACCGAACTGGTGCTTCTGGCCATGGGCTTCACCAATCCGGTGGCCGAAGGTATTATCAACGACCTCGGACTGGAAAAAGATGCCCGCGGAAATGTGAAGACAGCCGCCACCACACACGCCACAAGTGTCGACAAAGTGTTCGCTGCCGGCGATGTGAACACCGGAGCCTCACTGGTGGTACGCTGCATCGCCGCCGGCCGTGACACTGCAAAAGCAATCGACAAATATCTCATGGGCGAATAATCCCTGAAACAGCAACCATCTGATTTATCAAGATAGTAACGTGATCCGTGCCCCTTGCTGAACAGCGACAGGCACGGATTTTTCATGTTTTAATTGCACATTTGTCACATAATGACACATTTCCCTAACAAGAATTTTTCTATATAAGGATTTTATTGTAATTTTGCCAAAATTTCAATCGAACTGTAAATATGAAAGTATTAAAATTCGGAGGCACCTCGGTCGGATCGGCCGACCGCATCCAGCATGTAGCCGACCTGGTATCGAGCCGCGACCGCAACATCGTGGTGCTTTCAGCTATGTCGGGTACCACTAATATGCTTGTCGAGATTTCAGACTATCTATACAAAGGTAACGCCGAAGCAGCCGTGAGGCTCATAGGCATGCTCGAAGAGAAGTATATTCTCACAGTGAACAATCTCTACACCAAACCCGAGAGCAAACAGGAAGCGCTTGAAGTAATCAAAGATGTCTTCTCGCTGCTCCGCTCCTACGCCCGAAAACATACTTTCACAGCTGTCGATGAAAAGGTTATCCTCGCTCAGGGCGAAATCATGAGCGTTGCCATGATGACCGCTCTGCTCAACGAGCGCGGTCTAAAGGCCGTTGCGCTCCCCGCTCTCGAGTTCATGAAGACCAACGCCGACGCCGACCCCGATATGGCTCACATTGAAAACCATATCAAACCTCTGCTCGACGCAGCGCCCGAGGCTGAAATCTTCATTACACAGGGTTTTATCTGTCGCAATGCCGCCGGCGAAGTCGACAATCTACAGCGCGGAGGAAGCGACTACACCGCCTCGATCATCGGAGCTGCCGTCAATGCCGACGAAATTGAAATCTGGACCGACATCGACGGCATGCACAACAACGACCCCCGATTCGTGGAGAAAACCCGTCCGGTGCATAACCTCCACTTCGAGGAAGCATCCGAGCTGGCCTATTTCGGCGCAAAGATTCTGCACCCCACATGCGTGCTCCCCGCAAAGATGAGCAACATTCCAGTGCGTCTTCTCAACACGCTTGAACCTACAGCCGAAGGCACTTTGATTTCAAGCAAAACCTCAACGCCCCACATCAAAGCTGTAGCTGCCAAGGACAACATCACGGCCATAAAAATCAAAAGTTCGCGCATGCTTCTGGCCTATGGCTATCTCAAAAGCGTGTTCGAGACCTTCGAGCAGTATAAAACTCCCATCGACATGATAGCCACCAGCGAGGTGGGTGTCTCTCTAACCATCGACAACGACAAATTTCTGCCCGAAATCCTCAGCGATCTCAAGAAATTCGGCACCGTGACTGTCGACAAGGACATGGTAATCATCTGCGTAGTGGGCGATATGGAATGGACCAACACCGGATATGAAGCCAAAGCCCTCGACGCACTTTCCGACATACCCGTGCGCATGATTTCGTATGGTGGCAGCAACTACAATATCTCTTTCCTCATCCGCAAAGAAGACAAGGTGAAAGCTCTCAACTCGCTCAGCAATATGCTGTTCAACGACTGATGCTTCATCTTCTGACTTAACTCTGACGTTTTCTATGACACGTTTCCATACAGAGAGTTTCGCCGACGCGGTCACTCCCTGCTATTTCTACGACCTCGACCTGCTCAACCGCACGCTCCACGAGGTAAAACGCGCCGCGCGCGACCCCCGCTACAAGATTCATTATGCCATCAAAGCCAACGCCAACCCCGGCATACTCAGGCCTATCGAGCAGGCCGGTCTTGGAGTTGACTGCGTGAGCGGTTATGAAATCGCCAGGGCACTTGAAGCCGGTTTCGACCCCTCAAAAATCGTTTTTGCAGGAGTGGGAAAGAGCGACCCCGAAATCCTCATGGCGCTCAATGCAGGTATCGGCTGCTTCAATGTTGAATCGGAGCCTGAATTGCGGATCATCAGCGAGATGGCAGTCAAACTCGGCAAAACCGCCACAGTGGCTATCCGCGTCAATCCCAATATCGACGCCCATACCCACAAATATATCACTACCGGACTTTCCGAAAATAAATTCGGAATCAATCTGGAGATGCTTCCTGCAATAGTGGATCTTGCCCGCTCGTTACCGGGAGTAGAACTTTCGGGATTGCACTTCCATATAGGCTCACAGATTACGGAATCCGAACCTTGGATGCTGCTTTGTGAGACTGTCAACCGCCTGCAGGACGAGTATCGCGCAAAAGGCATCACATTCCGCACCATCAATGTCGGCGGCGGTCTCGGCATCGACTACGCCGACCCAGAGCGCCATCCCATCCCCGATTTCGAGACATATTTCAACACATTCCACAACCATCTGCATCTCGGCGCAGATCAGGAACTGCATTTTGAACTTGGCCGTTCGATCGTGGCCCAGTGCGGCTCGCTGATCACACGGGTGCTCTTTGTCAAGGAAGGAACCTCCAAACGGTTTGCCATTGTCGATGCCGGCATGACCGACCTTATCCGTCCCGCCCTCTACAACGCACATCACAAAATCGAGAACATCTCCAATCCCTCGGGACCGCTGAAGCGTTACGACGTAGTAGGCCCCATATGCGAATCCTCCGACATCTTCGGAGAAGACGAGATGCTTCCCGAAGTACACCGCGGCGACCTCCTTGCCCTCCGTTCAGCCGGCGCCTACGGCGAAGCCATGGCCTCCCACTACAACTGCCGCCCCTTCCCCGCCACCATCTTCTCCCCCAACTGATTTTCGTTTTCTCAACAATATAATTGACAGGAGGATGTATCATTGAATATTTGATACATCCTCCTCGTTATATTCTATTGAATTTGCTTATTCATTTTTTGAGTCCACTAACGATTGACTCCAGATACACTTTGTCGGTTTATGAATTCGGATGTTATTATAAATAATGAAGAGAGAACTTTGCGGGTGCATTGCCGGGAAGACAATGGAGTCAACAATTGAGGCGATATATTCATTTCTGCGGGAAGCCCCCGTTTGGCTTACGCGAAGCACAGTGTCGGGTTCGTTCGAGATGAACAGCACTCTGTGAGTCTCAAAAGCATCACTGAATAGCTCCGGGACTTCTTTGTACATTCCGCGGGCAAGAACAACAATTATGCCGCAAGAGCCGCGAAGAAGAAAATTCAAAACGTCGCGCTCAAGTGGTGAATGGAAACCGCTTACCACTACAACATCTTCGCGTTTAGCAATCTCAGAGGCCCAGTCGAGAGTCGGAAGCACAGCCAAAGTGGAAATCTTGCGCGAAGCAAGAAATCCGACCTTATGCTTTTTCAACAGCTCCCGGTTTCCGAGATAATCAGTCATTGCTCAATTCGTCTCCCATGCGATACTTTATATCGTAATTAATTATAAAATCGACTTCTTCGGGCGTGAGTCCGTATGCTTCACCCAATATATTTTCGATTTGGTCTATAATTTTTTTCGATTGTTTCGGAAAGAATTGTGCAAATCGTACAACTCCGCGATTTTTATAAGTATATTCTGCAATCTGGATTTTTTCGAATAAGGCATTGCTTAAAGTCTGCGCAAGATCCTTAAAAGTTGAAGAAATTACAGGAGGAATGCCGATGTTGAAATACTTCTTTGTTAAATTGTAACAGTCGGAATAGACAATCCAATAAAAGAAAAACAGGCTGGAATTTAACAACGAGAATGCAAACTCTTTATATTCTGACATAATATTAAGAGTTTTATATGAGTCCGCGATATTAAGTTTGTTGCGCACCAATGGGGTTAAATCATATAATGATTTCCCCCAATGGATAGGAGCAGCATGATAATAAATATGGGTGGAATTACTATATTTACTGATCAGTGTTTCTTTGAAAGAATTGATTTTCTTTATTATCGAACGTCCTACTTCGGAAGGAATTTTAGGAGCTGAAATTTCTTCGGAATATTCGACATATCGAATTTTAGAAAATAGAATGCTACGCTCTGACGCCTGAAACTTGAGATATCGAGAAACAAATTTTTGGTGCGTCTGTAAGCTATTCGTACTTATATATATTCCAGCACGAATTTTTACACCGGTAAATAGTTCTGATGGATTTCTATCGCCAGAATAGTAACTGTTCCATGAAATGGTATTTGAGTACATTACTTTTTGTAATGGTTCAAAACCATCAATAGACATACCGCTTAGCGGGATAATATATCCGATGTTGTTGGACTGATTAGCGATAGCTCTAAATCTCTCAGCACATAAAGCGAATAAGTTTTTAGTAGTATATGTAGAATATCCCTTTACTGTATAAGGTAGTGATTTGTCTGTAAACGTTACATACGGTGGATTGCCTATAATAACATCAAAGCCACCATTGCCGTGCATTATTTGATAAAATTCAGCAATCCAGTTAAAGGGTTGGTGAGATTCCAACCAAGAATCAAATTTACCGGTGCCATTAGCTTGGTGTTGACGTAGATTCAGAATGTGATTGAGTTTAGCCATTCTTTCGCGAAGGGCTTTTTTTGCCTGCTTGAAAGCAGCTAAATCTTCATCTTGCGTAAGCTGAACCTTTTTGAACAATTCGTATGCAGCGGCTACTTTTGGTAGTTCCGCTTCTATTTGTTCCTGAAACTCCTGGTTGGCAATTTCTTCAAGAAAATCTTTCGGGTGTTCTAAGTCGCGTTTGATGTCAGCCTCGGTAGCATAACCGACGAGTGTATTACCGCATCGGATATTAAAGTCAACATCGGGGAGCGGATCAAGACCGAGATTTTCGGCTCGGTGGTCAACGTCGACCACTGCAACCATTTTCAGGAACAAACGGAGTTTTGCTATCTCAGTTGCCTCAGCCATGATGTCAACTCCATAGAGGTTGCGCAGAATAATCGACTTGAAAATGAAATACTGGATATTTGAGCGATATTTGTCTGTAATTTCGGCAAGTTCTTGCTTGAAATCGCCGCGTCCCTGCAGTTGGAACTCCTGCATACGCTCGATGCACACCTCATAGAGAGGTTCGAGTATATTCATGGCTGCAAAAAGGAAAGCGCCGGAGCCGCAAGTAGGATCAAGGATGGTAACCTCGGTGAGAGCCTTATAGAAATGCTTCACAAAGCGAGTGTCGTCAGTTGATACCAACAGGTCGAGTGCAAACCGACGAATGTCAAGATTATAAGTGATGAAATCGTTGATATTGGTAATTTCACCGTTCTTGATTTTCGAAAAAATATCGCCGCAACGCTGAAGGCGTTCAATAGTTTCCCTCCAAATCTCGGTGGGGAGACCGAATTGTTCCGGCGTTTTTGTATTCCAGTCAGAGCGAAGTTCAGCCAAAGGAATATGCCCTTGAGGCAGTTCGCTAACGGGAGTTTCGGAATAATCCCGGCGCATATCCTCCGTGATGATGCCACGGCGAATATTGTCGGGGATTTCATTAAACAATTCATAGCCATGTTTAACGGCATCGAAGATATACCGGTCGCCGCTTTCACGCAATGTTTGCCATACAAAACCATCGGGCTTGAAAGCTTCGGCAGATTCAGCCTTCACTTTGTCTAATAGGAAAGGCAGAATGGTGTTACGACTGATGTATTCGGTAATATCCTCTTTTGTATAATAAGCACCCATCTGGGCGCGGTCGTTGATATACTGCTCGAAGATATAGCCGAGAACATCAGGGTTGATATCTTTGCCTGAGGCCGTGATACGGGTATCGAGATGCCACCTCCATGTATCGAAGAAATCGAAGAGTTCTTCAAAGGCTTTGTCGGCTATATCTATGTTGGCATAGTCGCGCTCCAACTGGTGGTCGTCAAACATACCTCCGTTTAGGTAGGGTATTTTGCCATACATCTGCTCAAATTCGCGGCTATGTCGCGGAGAGTTGAGACCACCGTGGAAAAGCTCAACCAGAAAACCTCGATAGAACGATTTGAAGAAACGGTCTTCTCCCTGTTCCTGCTGAACCCAATGTAATTTATTGCGTAGGTAGTTATAATCAAGATTAAGGAATCCTTTCTTCTGGATAAAATAGCAGAACATGAGACGGTTGAGCATAACCGAAGTATACCACTGCTTATTGCGGTTATCCTTTGTGGCTATGTGGTCGTCAATGCCTGTAATAAAATCGGCGAACGCCTTGTGCTGCTTCTTGAAACCGGCGTAAAAATCTTTTGTGATTTTCTCGGAATTGACAGCAAAAGAGCCTTGAACTTTCGCGCGAATATCAACAATATTGGTGTCTTCACCGAACTCGAAAGAAAAACCGTCGATTTTAGAGTATAGAAAATCGGCCTTCTGTTCATTCTCATACTCTACAAGCACAAGGTCGCGCTTCTCATTGGTGCGCACCGGCACCACCCAAAGATGATGGGCTGTGCCTCGCAGCCGATAGATGCAAATATAGTCGGCAGCCTGACGGCGCAGTTTGCTATCAATCTTTCGCGCAAGGCTCTGTGTCGGAATTGCATCAACATCGCATACCAATATCTGAAAACCCTTCTGAATGGCTATAGATTCTACATTGTACACCACATCGTCAACTGTTATCGGGGGGAGAGCACCCTGCCCGCGATAACGGTTCCATCCCAGCTCAGAAATGAAAAGCTCCTTGAAGTCGCCCTGACGAATAAGGTTTATAAATTGCGTTTTCTTCAACATAATCGTTAACGGGATTTAGGGATTGTAACGCATGCCGAGTGAACAAACAATAGTCGGGTCACGGTTAACATTCTCTTCAATTGGAAGACGGCAAAGCAGATTGTTGCGGCGCAGATCGAGTACATACTGCACGATTTCATCGTTATCCTGATTGCGGCGCAGCATCTGACCGATGGTTAGTTTTGCGTTGTCGAGCAATGGATAATTGTAGATGTCATCAATTGCAAGTTTCAAATCTTCCTTGTCTTCTACGCTAAAGAATAATGACTCTGTATGGTTGTAATAGTAATCAAGCAGCTCTACGAGTCGGTAGCGAGTGGAAAAGCGGTTGCCGAGAATACCGGCAGTATTTGTTTCCGCACTATCGTTTTCAACTGCCCTGATAGCCTGGCCCACCAATTCATGATGATTTTCAAGGGGGGTAGTTTGCGCAGTGTCAATTCCGCAGGCCATAGCTTGAAGAATACGTTTCTGCGAATGACTGATGACCGAACCATCGGGCGCAAGCCATGTCAGCACATCGAAATCGTTATATGTGCGGGCGTAAGTTATCACGCCGGCGTCGGCAATGCTGCCAACCTGCTTGGTGGAATAGACCATATTCTGCAGCTTCGGTATAATCTCTTTCAGTTTCGGATTGGCGTCTACCGCGTTTTTCCAAATCTGATAAGCCTGAGAAGAAAGGTCAACATCACTGTCATCTTCATCATCGAGCACTCCGGCTTTTTCGTTGAACATATCCCGCAGGTTTTGTTCGTTGCCTTCAAAGAAGATTTCATCGGAGCCTATGATGCTGGCGTTTTCGTTGATACGGTTGTTCAACCGTTCACGAAGTGAAATTATTTGCTCCACCCCGTCAGCCGGGAAAAATGAATAGCAGAATATTTCATCGGCTTTCTGCCCGATACGGTCAACACGACCGGCTCGCTGAATAAGGCGTATAATCGCCCATGGCAGGTCGTAGTTGACAATGATGTGGCTATCCTGAAGGTTTTGACCCTCAGAGAGAACGTCTGTAGCAATGAGTATGCGGGTCTCTTGCCCGGGTGTGATTACCTCATTCCCGTTGCTGACCGGTGAGAATTTTTCGACTTCAGCAGTGGGATTATCCGTGCCACCGGTTACAACAGCAATGTTCTCTACACCGCGGCGGCGAAGCTCGCGGTAGATATAGCGGGCAGTGTCGGAATATTGGGAGAATATCACCACTTTCTCATTTTGGTGAGTAGTGGTGAGCATCTGTTGCAAAAGATTTAGTTTTTGATCGGTCGACGCATCCCAGTCTCCACAATACTTAATCATTGCAATCAGCTTGTCACAGTCTGCTTTCAGCTTTTGAGCGAGAGTCTTTTTGAAGTATTTGCAGTCGATGAAGGAGACGTTGTCCTTACCGTCGATTGATTTGTAATAATTCTCCGCCCGTGACATATAATCATTAAAGTCGACTGAAATCTTAGGCAGTTCGCCTGCCGGGACAGCGGATACTGCAAATGCGTCATCCAAAATGGAGGTGTTGACATCTCCGTCTTCTAAGAAATCATCGGGAAGCTGATTTTCATCGCCGATAGGCAGACGGAGCTTGTTTTTCAAGGCGTAGAGGAACACTGCATTTCGCAGGATATGACGTGAAAGGGTCAGCAGGAATGAGAAACCGCTGCTGTCAATGCGCTTAAAAAACGTGGAACGGCAGAAGCCCATTTGCTGACGGCCTGCGCGGGAAAAATTCTCAATTATCTGTTTTTCAAGCGTTGATGCCTCATCAAGTTTATCCTCTCTGATAAATGCAGTCAAGCCATAGCGCGGCAGTTCGAGGTCTTCCATCAGCGACAGCATTTTGTCGGAGTAAAGACGCGAATACTGGTCACCAGGGGACACGTCAAATTTCAGTGACTTAGGAAGGCGGTTGGGAAAATAAGAACGAGTACCGTTAGGAAACAGGAGATATTTGCGACCGTTAGTTTCGTCGAGTTTTGCGTAGTTTTCTTTGATGAAAGTGCGTGTGCGGCGAATGAGAAACAGTTTCATCAGTTCGTTCCAGTCTTCGATGCAGTCACTTTTTGAGAAAGCCGCGATAGAGCGAATGAAAATATCGCTGTGGTCATGCTGAAACTGACGTTCTCCGCCGATTTTCTTAATATATGCCTCGGGGCGAATCCCAAGATCACGGTCATCGGAAATGAACAGACGCAGTTGGTTTATGAGGTCGGAGAAGTCTTTATTATAAGGTGTTGCTGTCAGCAGAAGTACATTGCTGTCCTGACGGTCGATTAGAGTCTTGATGTTTTTATAACGCGAACCTTTGGCTCCGTTGCGTAAGTTATGGCTTTCATCAATGATTATCAGGCGGTAATAGCGAGAGTTATCTACGTCGATGGGTTTGGCCATTGACATAATATCAACTTTCAGATCATATTTGACGGCATATTTGCGCCACATTTCCTGAAGATTTGCGGGGCAAATAATCAGAGTGCTGCTCGCGTAGGTTGTTTCATATATTTTGGCGATTGCACACGCCGTTATGGTTTTACCGAGACCAACTACATCGCCAATCATTGCACCTCCACGCTTTTCATTTCTCAAATGACGCGCGGCGATTTTTACGGCAGTCTGCTGAAAATCAAAAAGTTCTTTGCGGAATTCAGGTGTCAGAGTAAACTCTTTGATACCGTTACGGGCTTCCTCGCTGAGATGATATGCAGTTTTAAGATAAATATAGTAGGGTGGAATATCATGCAAGCCTGCCCATGATTCATCAAGCACCTGAATAAGTTCCTGAGTAATATCAATACAGAATTTATCATCCCAACGGTCGTTGAACCAGTTTGACAATTTTCGGGTTTCGTCGCGGTCAGCAAATTCAGCATTTAATTCACCGTTACCCCGCAGGCCTGACCATGTAAGATTACTGCTGCCCATCAACGACATTATTGGATTGAAGCGGTCATCCGGACGGTGAGCCAGATATAATTTCGCATGAAGCGGCTCCCGAAGATAAAGTTTTACACAAACTTTGCCATCTTTAAGCTGTTTGGACAGTCTGCGCAGAGTTTGTTCATCGCGCTTGGTGGGGATGCCAATTTGAAGCTGGCGCCGGAAGTCGCGGGCGATAAGAACTTTTTGCGAACGAACAAATTCATTATCAGGCTGAAATATTTCATTGCCATATAACCATCTGATTAGTTCCTTAGGCGGTTGATGCATACCTATAAGCAGACGGCAATAACGAAGAATCGGAGTGTTAGAGCTTTCCTCTTCGACATAATCACCTTCGAGGCTGTCAATTTCATCAAGTATTAAATCCCACCCGCGAAGATTGAAGTAACCCACACAGAAGTCAACACGTTTGACTCCGGTATTTGTAATTATATCTTGAAGACCTTGTGTAAATTTAAGATCTATATTGTCGAATATTCGAGCCATCAGCTATCGCAGCCACTGACTCCTTCATGACATATATGATTGGTATGGATAAAAGAAAAGCGGGAGCCTTTCACCATGCTCATTCCGCTCTTAGAGGCCGACCAAAGCCCGATGTAGTGAAACGAGCAATGGTAAACGACCCCGCGATGTATGTATATGTAATAATTCCAGCCCATTTCAAATGACATGTTTTGGAAGTACATATATACGCACCCGTGGGGCATCTACTATTGCTTCATTCTCGACTACATCTTTTGAAATTGGTCGTTTCTAAGAGCCAAGAAATAAAGCGTCGGTAAACGCCTTTCGTATTTAACGAACCGCCCAATGCCCGGTGTTATTCCTCCTCAGAGGCACCGCGTATCGCGGGGTTCATGTGCAAAGGTAAAGAAATTATTTGAGGTGGCAATTAATTATGCTTATAAACATATTTATAATAACAAAAACCCGGAGTCTCGGAAGGAGGCTTCGGGTTTTATAGGTGGTAGGGGGGAATGTTATTTGACGGAATCGGTGGAGGCGGAGGTGGGAGCGTTGGCGGCGGCGGGGGTAGAAGCGTTAGTGTTGGCTTCGGAGGAGGGGGCGGGGGTAGAAGCATTGGCTTCGAGGGCGGCGGGGGAGCCGGGTTTCAGCCAGCGGTCGAGCCAGCGGAAGAACACACGCTGCCACATGATGGCGTTCTGCGGTTTGAGAATCCAGTGATTCTCGTCGGGGAAGATAAGCATTTCAGCAGGCACACCGCGCAGACGGGCGGCATTGAATGCCATTTCGCCCTGCGAAGAGAGGATGCGGAAATCATATTCGCCGTGCGTGACAAGAATAGGGGTGTCCCATTTGTCGACAAACTTGTGAGGTGAATTGGCGAAAGTGCGCTGGGCAACAGGATTGTTCTTATCCCAGAAGGGGCCGCCGAGATCCCAGTTGGCAAACCACATCTCTTCGGTTTCAAGATACTGTGCTTCGGTGTTGAAGATACCTGCGTGAGCGATGAATGCGGCAAAACGGCCTTCATGGATACCGGCAAGCATATAGACAGAGAAACCGCCGTAGCTGGCGCCCACAGCGCCGATGTGGCTGCCGTCGACGTAGGGCTGCTGTTTCATATAGTCGACTGCCGAGAGGTAATCCTGCATGTTCTGACCGGGGTAGTCGCCCGAAATCTGGGCATTCCATTCAGTGCCGAAACCGGGGAGACCGCGGCGGTTGGGGGCAATTACAATATAGCCGTTTGCAGCCATCAGCATCAGATTCCAACGGGTGCTCCAGAACTGGCTTACGGCCTGCTGGGGTCCACCCTGACAATAAAGGATCGCGGGATACTTCTTGGTTTCGTCGAATTTGGGAGGATAGAGCACCCAGGTGGTCATCAGTTTACCGTCAGTAGTGGGCACCATCACCTGTCGGCATGTGGGTCGCTCAACCTTATCGAATATTTCACCATTGACGTCGGTGAGCTGATAGGCCACAGCGTCCTCCACTTTGAAAATTTCGTTGGGATATAGGAACGAATGACGCATCGTCACCAGAGTTTTGCCATCGACGGGGGCAAGCGCGGCGTAGTCGCATACATCCTCGGGAGCAGTGACTCTATCAACAATTTTAGTCTTTAAATCGATTGAGAAGATAGGGGCGACGCCCTGATAAGGCGCGATGAAATAGATACGGTCGCCCTGAGGAAACCATGCGAACTGGTCGATGGTGTAATCCCAACCCTCTGTGAGGTCGGTTTTAACGCCAGTGGCCATATCCATCACAAACAGACGGTTCTTGTCGGACTCATAACCATCATGCTCCATCGAAAGCCATGCGAGTTTAGAACCGTCGGGCGAAAATGCCGGGTTGGTGTCATAGCCCATCATTCCCTCGGTGAGGTTGCGGGTCTTGCCGGTGGCAAGTTCGTAGCAATAGAGGTCGGAATTTGTTGAAAGGGCATATTCCATTCCCTCCTTTTTACGGCTCACGTAGACCAGATTTTTTGAATCGGGCGACCAGGCGAAGGATTCGATGCCTCCGAAAGGCTTCATGGGCGATTCAAAACGTTCGCCATCCATCACATCAACCACGTTGCTCAGACGGTAGTTGTCAAAGTCGGCCACGAAAGGATGAGGAATTTCTGTCACCCATTCGTCCCAATGTTTGTACATCAGGTCATCGATCAGCCGTCCGGTGGCTTTGGTGAGATCGGGATAGACATCCTGAGCTGTGCGGCCATATTTTACTGTGGAAACCACAACCACTTTCTTGCCGTCAGGCGATACCTTGAAACCGCTGACGCCGTTTTCAAGATTGCTGACCACATGGCGGTTTGATCCGTCGGCGTTCATCACCCACATCTGGGGTTTGCCGTCGTGAGCGGCAATGAAGGCGATTTTGCTGCCACCGTCGATCCACACGGCATCCTGCTCCGAGTCGGCTGTGCGGGTAATGCGGCGAGGCTCGGTGCGATCGAGGTTCATCACATAGAGTTCGTTGTTGCTCTTGTTCTGCTCAACACTTTCGTAAGCGATGCCGAAGAGCACTTTTTTGCCGTCGGGCGACACCTGGGGATTCGACACTCTGCCAAGAGCCTCGAGAGCGTCAATGTCAAACACGCTGTCGGCATTGGCTTTGAAATCAGGTTTCTCAATCATGCTTTCATGATTACTGCAACCGGTGGTCAGGGCAATCAGCGATGCCGCCGCCACGGGCAGAAGAGTTTTGTTCATGTTGATATGAGGTTAATATTTATATAGGTTAACGGGGGATGTCATTATTTAACTGCAAAAGTACGCAATTTCAGTGAATTTTCGTAAATTTGCGCCAAATTTGATTTCGAATGAAAGAATTAGCAGCCAAATACAACCCCGCAGAGGTTGAAGACAAGTGGTATGCCTACTGGATGGAGCATAAACTTTTCAGCTCCAGGCCCGACAGCCGCGAACCCTATACCATCGTTATCCCTCCCCCCAATGTAACCGGTGTTCTCCACATGGGGCACATGCTCAATGAGACCATTCAGGACATCCTCATCCGCCGTGCGCGCATGCAGGGCAAAAATGCCTGCTGGGTGCCCGGCACCGACCATGCATCCATCGCCACCGAAACCAAGGTTATAGCCAAGCTGGCTGCTCAGGGTATCAAGAAGACCGATCTCACCCGCGAGCAGTTTCTCGAACATGCCTGGGACTGGACCCATCATCACGGCGGCATAATCCTGCAGCAGCTCCGCAAACTGGGCGCCTCATGCGACTGGGACCGCACTGCTTTCACCATGGATCCTCTCCGTTCGGAATCTGTGACCAAAGTATTCTGCGACCTGTATGAAAAGGGGCTGATTTACCGCGGCCTCCGCATGGTCAACTGGGACCCCGTGAACCGCACCGCCATCTCCGACGACGAAGTTTATTTTGAACAGGAACAGTCGAAACTCTATTATCTGCGTTATTATCTCGCGCCCGGCTGTCAGGATGCATCGTTCGATGTGACCAAAGCCACCGAAGAGGGGAATGTGGTTCATGTCGATGCCGACGGCCGACTCTATGCCGTGGTTGCAACCACCCGTCCGGAGACTATAATGGGTGACACTGCCATGTGCATAAACCCGAAAGACCCCAAAAACGCCTGGCTCAAAGGTAAAAAAGTGATTGTGCCGCTTGTCAACCGCGAGATTCCCGTTATCGAGGACCGATATGTGGAGGTTGATTTCGGCACCGGCTGTCTGAAAGTCACTCCTGCCCACGACAAGAATGACTACATGCTCGGCAAGGCACACAACCTCGAGTCGATCGACATCTTCGACGAAGATGGAACCGTGGCCGAAGTCGCAGGCTTGTATGTGGGCAAGGACCGTTTCGTTGTCCGCGACGAAATCGCCCGCGACCTCGCCGGAGCCAATCTGATGGAAAAGGTCGAAGACTATGTAAATAATGTGGGACTTTCGGAGCGTACCAAGGTTCCTATCGAACCTCGCCTGTCGCTCCAGTGGTTCATCGACATGAAGCATTTCGCCGACATTTCGCTCAAACCGGTAATGGACGATATCATCCGCTTCGTGCCTGAAAAATACAAATCGACCTACCGCGTATGGCTTGAAAACATACAGGACTGGTGCATCAGCCGCCAGCTATGGTGGGGACACCGCATCCCGGCATATTATTATCGCAATCCCGCCCAGCCCGAGAAAGAGGCCGTAGTAGTTGCGGCTTCCAAAGCAAAAGCCCTCGAAAAGGTTCATGCCATCGAAGGTTGCGGCGACATATGCGAATCAGATCTTGTGCAGGACGAAGGCGCTCTCGACACCTGGTTCTCGTCGTGGCTCTGGCCCATTACTCTCTTCGACGGCATCAACAATCCCGGCAACGACGAAATCAACTACTACTATCCCACAGCCACGCTGGTCACCGGTCCCGACATTATCTTCTTCTGGGTAGCCCGCATGATTATGGCCGGCTATGAGTATATGGGCAAGCAGCCTTTCAACAACGTATACTTCACCGGTATTGTGCGCGACTCGCTCGGAAGAAAGATGAGCAAGTCGCTGGGCAACTCTCCCGACCCGCTGAAACTCATCGAGGATTTCGGCGCCGACGGTGTGCGTCTCGGACTGATGCTTTCGGCTCCCGCCGGCAACGACATCCTTTTCGATGAAAAACTTTGCGAGACAGGCCGCAACTTCTCCAACAAGCTATGGAATGTATTCCGCCTGATCGCCCAATGGGGAGAACCTGCCGAAGACACCCAGCGTCAGGAGGTCAGCGATGCCGACCGTGCTGCCATCAGCTGGTTCCGCTCACGTCTCAACGCAGCCATCGCCGAGGTGAACGACCTGATGGAGAAATTCCGTATCTCCGAAGCAGCCAACCTGCTCTACCGTCTCATTCGCGACGATTTCTCTTCGTCGTATCTCGAAATGGTGAAACCTGCCTATGGCAAGGCTGTGGCGGAAGATGTCTACCGCACCACCGTTGAGTTCTTCGACCGACAGTTGCGATTACTGCACCCCTTCATGCCTTTCATCACCGAAGAGCTGTGGCAGAACCTCGAGGAGCGTCGTCAAGGCGAATCTCTCATGGTACAGATGATGCCTCAGGCAGGCGAAGTCGATGCCGGTCTGCTCAAGGAAGTGGAGTTCGCACTGCAGATTGTCACTGCTGTCCGCGGTGTCCGTGCTCAAAAGAACCTGCCGCAGCGCGATGCACTGCAGCTTTTGGTCATCGGCCGCAATACAGGTCTCTCGACAGGCGTGGAATCACTGGTGCAGAAGCTCGCCAACATATCGGACATTGTCGGCAACAGCAACAAGCCCGAAGGTCCGGCCGCTGGCATGATTGTCGACACCACGGAGTTTGCCATCCCTCTGGCCTCGAGCATCGATGTCGAAGCCGAGAAAGTGAAAATTGAAAAGGAGATCGCCTACCATGCCGACTTCCTCAAAAAGATTCAGGCAAAACTCGCCAACGAACGTTTCGTGACCAAAGCTCCCGCTGCCGTAATCGAAGCCGAACGTCGCAAACAGGCCGACACCGAGCAGCGCCTCTCCGCGCTCCGTGCCTCCCTTGCCACACTCGGATAAAACAATCGCCCGACAGCAATTACAAACTCATACAACATCAGCAAACCCGGCAGACTCATTGAGAGTTCTACCGGGTTTGTTTATGTTTTAAGTTTCACAAAACTGGTCAGTTCAAAAAAGAAGTTCAATTTAGTAGATGACAAAATCTGAAAATGTGTTATTAAACACCTGAATATCAGCGTA
>ENA-ORSY01000507-ORSY01000507.1-human-gut-metagenome-genome-assembly--contig:-NODE-507-length-38858-cov-6.074994_pt1 | contig 38858 bp, 40 predicted proteins | sample MGYA00242193_ERZ509160 | MGnify/ENA primary metagenome ERZ509160 (study PRJEB26280, sample SAMEA2338670) | human gut metagenome | biome: human gut; feature: human-associated habitat; material: faeces...
GGGTAAGCCACCGGCCGGTGGCAAAGCTGCTGGCCCAAAAGGGCATGAAGGTGACCATCTACGATAAGAAGAGCCCGGAGGAGCTGGGCGAAGCAGCAAAAGAGCTGACCGCCATGGGGGTAGCATTCGTCACCGGGGCGGACTACCTGCAAAAGCTGCGGGGAGATGTGATCTTCCGCACGCCGGGCATGTATTTTAATCACCCGCGCCTGCGCGAGCTGATGCAAGCGGGCGCTGCCGTCACCAGTGAGCTGGAGCTCTTTATGCAGTGCTGCCCCTGCCCCATCATAGGGGTGACGGGCAGCGACGGTAAAACGACGACCACCAGTCTGATCGCTGAGATGCTGCGGCAGAGCGGCAAAACGGTGCATTTAGGCGGCAACATCGGGCGGGCGCTGTTCCCGGAGCTGGAAACGGTAAAGCCGGACGACATGGCGGTGGTAGAGCTTTCCTCGTTCCAGCTGCTTTCGATGCGGCAGAGCCCGGAAATAGCGGTGGTGACCAATGTGACCCCGAACCATCTGGATGTCCACGGGACGATGGAGGAGTACATCGCCGCCAAGAAAAACATTTTCCTGCACCAGGGGGCCTTTACCGCTACGGTGCTGAATGCGGACTGCCCCACGACTGCCGGCTTTGCGGCGGAGGTACGGGGCGACTGCCGGTGGTTCAGCCGGCGGCACCCGGTGGAGCGCGGCGCCTGGCTGGATGAAGCGGGCACCCTGCACTACACTGACGGCAAAGGGGATACCCCCCTCTTCGCGATGAGCGAGATAAAGATACCGGGGCTGCACAATGTGGAAAATATGCTGACGGCCATCGCGGCGGTGTGGGGACTGGTTCCCCCGGAGGTGATCCGCCATGTGGCGAACACCTTCCCCGGGGTGGAGCACCGCATTGAGTTTGTGCGGGAGCTGGACGGGGTGCGCTGGTACAACGATTCCATCGCCACCAGTCCCACGCGCACCATCGCAGGGCTGCGCGCCTTCCCGCACAAGGTCGTGCTGATCGCGGGCGGGTATGACAAGCACATTCCCTTTGCACCCCTTGCGCCCGAGGTGGTCGAGCACGTCAAGACGCTCATTCTCTGCGGCGCGACCGCCGACGCCATCGAGCGCGCGGTGGTGGAGAGCGAAGCCTATGAGACCGCGGCCGCTCGGCCGCGGATCCTCCGCTGCAAGGCCCTGCGGGAGGCGGTGGACGCCGCCTACTTCTGCGCCGAGAGCGGCGATGTGGTGACGCTCTCGCCCGCCTGCGCCGCCTTCGACTGCTACGCGAACTTTATGGAGCGCGGCAGGGTCTACAAGGAAATGGTGAAAAAGCTCGGCGAATAGGGAAAAGCCGTGGGCGCATAGATTCTCCCGAAAGGGGGAACGCCCATGCGCCGCTATATGCGCCGCGGCATGACGGGACGGGAGAAACGCCGGCTGCTGCTTTTCCTTGTCTGCGCCGTGCTCATCGCGCTCGCCGTCACCGCGATGACGCAGCTTCGGCCCATTCTCACGAGCCTTGCCACCGCGCGCGTCTCGAACGCCGTCACGCGCGTCGTGAACACCTCGGTGAACGAAACGCTCTACGACGCCGGTGTGGACTACGACCGCCTGATCTCGCTGGAAAAGGACAACGAGGGACACATCACGGCGGTCAAGAGCAACATGGCGGAGTTCAACCGATTGCAGTCCGCCGTGCTCGCGGACGTGCTGCAAAGGCTCTCGGAGGTCTCCACGCGCGAGCTGGCCATCCCGCTCGGGAGTCTGACCGGCTCGCCGCTGCTCGCGGGCCGCGGGCCGCTCCTGCACATCAAAATGCAGTCGGTCGGCTCGTCCTCGGCGCACTTTGAGAATGCCTTCGCCTCCGCGGGCATCAACCAGACGCGTCACGAGATCCGGCTGGTGGTGGACGTGTATGTGAGCGTCCTGCTGCCGGGCTTTTCGACCGTCACCAAGGTCACCAACCGCTGCGCCGTCGCCGAGACGGTCATCGTCGGCTCCGTGCCGGATACCTACACCTACTTCGACACACGCGAGGATATGTCCTCCACCGCCGAGGACTTCATTATGAACAACGCCGGATAAAAGGGGAGTACGCCATGGACTACAAGGAACGCATAAAGGAGCTGCGCGACACGCTCAACGCACACTCGTACCGCTACTATGTGCTCGACGAGCCGAGCATCAGCGACTATGAATACGATATGCTCCAGCGCGAGCTGGCCAATCTGGAGAAGGAGCACCCCGAGGAGATCACGCCGGACTCGCCCACGCAGCGCGTGGGCGGCATGGCGCTGACGAAGTTCGAGCCGGTGACGCACGCCGTCCCGCTCGAGAGCCTGCAGGACTCCTTCTCCGACGCCGAGGTCGTGGACTTCGACGAGAAGGTGCGCGAGCAGCTCGAGCACGTCGAATACAGCGTGGAGCCGAAGGTGGACGGTCTGTCCGTCGCGCTCGAGTACCGCGACGGCGTGTTCGTCCGCGGCGCCACGCGCGGCGATGGGCGCGTGGGCGAGGACGTGACGGAAAATCTGCGCACGATCCAGTCCATTCCCATGGTGCTGCCGGAGAAGCTGCCGCGCCTCATCGTGCGCGGCGAGGTCTACATGGCGAAGAAGGTCTTTGCCGCGCTCAACGCCGAGCGCGAGGAGAACGGGGAGCAGACCTTTGCCAATCCCCGCAACGCCGCCGCCGGCTCGCTGCGCCAGCTTGACCCGAGGATCGCGGCGAAGCGCCGGCTGGATATTGCCGTTTTCAACCTCCAGCTCGCCGAGGGACGGACCTTCACGACCCACGCCGAGACGCTTGCTTATCTGCGCACGCAGAAATTCAAGGTCATCGGCAACAAGGTGGTCGACAACGTGCAGGACGCGCTCGCGGAGATCCGCCGTCTCGGCGAGGAGCGCGCGGAGCTGCCCTACGATATGGACGGCGCAGTTGTAAAGCTGAATAGCCTTACAGACCGAGAAATTCTCGGCTCAACAAGCAAGGTGCCGCGCTGGGCCATCGCCTACAAGTACCCGCCCGAGGAGAAGGAGACCCGCGTGACGGACATCGTCGTGCAGGTGGGGCGCACGGGCGTGCTGACGCCGAAGGCGGTCTTTGAGCCGGTGCATCTGGCCGGAACGACCGTCACGAACGCGACGCTCCACAACCAGGACTTCATCGACGAGAAGGACATCCGCGTCGGCGACGCCATCGTGGTGCGCAAGGCGGGCGAGATCATTCCCGAGGTCGTGCGCGTGCTGAAGGACAAGCGTCCCGACGGCACGCAGCCCTACCGTCTGCCGGACCGCTGTCCGGTCTGCGGCGCGCCGGTCTACCGCGCCGAGGGCGAGAGCGCCACGCGCTGCACGGGCGCGGAGTGTCCCGCGCAGCTGCTGCGCAACCTCACGCACTTCACCTCGCGCGAGGCGATGGACATTGACGGCGTCGGCCCCGCGCTGCTCGAGCAGCTGGTGAACGCCGGGCTTGTCTGCAAGGCGTCCGACCTTTACAGTCTCGACGTACAAACGCTTGCACAGCTCGACCGCATGGGCCTCAAGAGCGCGCAGAACGCCGTCGCCGCCATTGACCGCTCCAAGCAGAACGATCTTTCCAAGCTGCTCTGCGCCCTCGGCATCCGCCAGATCGGCACAAAGGCCGCGCGTGTGCTCGCGCAGCGCTTCGGCTCGATGGACGCGCTGATGAACGCCACGGTCGAGGAGCTGACCGCCGTGGATGACATCGGCGAGATCACCGCGCAGTTCCTGCAGCGCTGGTTCGCGGACGGGCAGTCCCGCGACCTCATCGAAAGCCTGAAAAACGCAGGCGTCAACATGTCCAGCACGGAAGCCCCGCAGGACCTGCGCTTTGCGGGCAAGACCTTTGTGCTCACCGGCTCGCTTACGCGCTTCACGCGCGACGAGGCCGAGGCGCTCATCGCTGACCACGGCGGCAAGGCCGCCGGCTCCGTCTCCAAAAAGACAAGCTATGTGGTCGCCGGAGAGGCCGCCGGAAGCAAGCTGCGCAAGGCGCAGGAGCTGGGCGTTCCGGTGCTCACGGAGGACGAATTTCTGGCGCTGCTCGGCGGCAAGGCCGAAGATGATCCGGAAAACGGCGAAAGCGGCGGACAGCTCGGCCTGTTTTCCTGAAAAGGAGAGCATTTGATGAACATTCGCACGGCAGAGCGCCGCGATCTTTCCGCGATGCTCGACATTTACAACTACGAGGTGAAAAACGGCACGGCGACCTTCGACGTAGAGCCCCGCGCGGGCGCGGTGGGGGAGGCGTGGTTCGCCGCGCACAACACCGGCAACCACCCGCTGCTCGTGGCGGAGGAGGACGGTAAGGTCCTCGGCTACGCCTCGCTCTCGCCCTACCGCGACTTCGACGCCTATCTGCAAACCGTTGAGCTTTCCGTTTACGTTGCGCCCGAGAGCCGCGGCCGCGGCATTGCGAGCGCGTTGATGGAGGCCGTTCTCCGTCTGGCGCGCGAGGACGCGGACACGCACACGGTCGTTTCCGTCATCGCGGGCGGCAACGCGGCCAGCGTCCGCCTGCATGAGAAATTCGGCTTCACCTGCTCCGGCACCCTGCATGAGGTGGGGCTGAAATTCGGCCGCTACCTCGATATCGTCAACTACGAGCTGCGCGTGGGCTGAGCAAAACACGCCCGGCAAAAAATATCGAAAGATCCGGAACTTTTTTCTGCTTTCCTTCGTCTATTCATGCAGGGCCGCGGCACGCGGTCAAAAGAACGATCTATCAAGGAGAACCATTCGCATGAAACGAACGCTTTCCCTCATTCTCATCCTCACGATGCTGCTGTCTCTCGCCGCCTGCGGCAGCAAGGACGCCGCGCCGCCCGACGATGACAACACGCCTTCGCAGGAGCAGGGCGGCGGAGAGGAGCAGTCCGGCGGAACGACCGGGACGCCCGACGAGCCGGATCAGCCCGAGCAGACGCAGCCGGCAGAGCAGGAGCCGACGGACAGCAAGCCGGAGCAGACGCAGCCGGTGGAGCAGGAGCCTGCCAAGCAGCCTGAGCAGAAGCCCGAGCCCAAGCCGGCTGAAAAGCCTGCGGAGGGAACGAGCGCAGAGCCGCCGACCGAGACGCCCAAGCCCGAGACCCCGGCAGAGGACAAGCCCGCCGCGGCTGTCGACGACGCGCTGACGATCCTCAACGCGATCTGGAATACATACAGCGATGAAGAAAAGTTCCCTGCCGCCGGAGGGGATTCCGAGCACGCCGTAGACGGCGCGCCCGGCAGCTTCGACGCGAGCAATGCCGACAACCTCAGCTATCTGCTCACCTTCCCGGCGGACGATGCTTCGCTCATCGACAGCGCCGCCTCGCTGGTTCACATGATGAATCTGAACACCTTCACCTGCGGCGCGTTCCATGTCGCCGACGCGAACAACGTCGCCAGGCTCGCGGACGACCTGCGCACGACCATTCAGGCCAAGCACTGGATGTGCGGCTTCCCGGATAAGCTGGTCATCGTCACGGTCGGGCAGAGCGTATTTTCCGTGTACGGAAACGAGGAGCTGGTCAACACCTTCCGCGATAAGCTCCTGGCGAGTTATCCCACCGCCACCGCCGTCTATGACGAGGCCATCAACGCATAAAACAGCAGAGAAGAAAAGAGGGATGCGCGGCATTTCTCTTTTCTTTTTTGCCGCTTGCGAGCGGGCCGGTTTTCGTATAAAATGTGGTCAGAGCACATCGCCGCACGGAGGAAGCACCATGCCAAAGCCAAAGTGGAAGCTGAACACCATCTATATCCCCGAGCGGCTGCAGGAGAGCCTGCGGCCGATCTCCCGCTGCGCGCTGACCACCGTGGTCGCCCCGATGGGCTACGGAAAGACCACCGCGGTGAACTGGTATCTGGAGGAGCGCGCAAAGGCCGGGCCGCTGTGCGTCGTCCGCATCAGCGTGTATTCCGACAATCTTGCGATCTTCTGGCGGAGCGCGCAGGACGCCTTTGCCCGCGCGGGCATCGACCTGCTGCGGGAGTATGCCTGTCCCACGGACGCCGCCGGCGGAGGGCTGCTGGCGGACGATCTCTGCCATGAGCTGGCGGGGGAAACGCCCTGCTATCTGTTCATCGACGATTTTCACCTGCTCACAGACCAACGCGTGGCCGCCTTTCTCTGTATGCTTGCGGGCCGCCTGCCCGCCAACGTCCACCTGATCATCGCCAGCCGCGACCGCTTTCTGCCCGCCGCAGAGATCGTCCGGCTGGGGGCGAGGGTCTACCGGCTCGGCACAGAGCAGCTGCGGCTGAACCATACGGAGCTGGCCGTTTACGCGCACCGCTGCGGCACGGAGCTTTCCGACGCGCAGGCGGAATCGCTGCTCTACTCCAGCGAGGGCTGGTTCTCCGCCGTCTACCTGAACCTGCGGACGCTTTCGGAGCATGGGACGCTGCCCGAACGTGATTCCGATATTTTCACCATGTTCACCGCCGCCATGATCGAGCCGCTGCCGCAGCGGCAGCAGGAATTTCTCGCGGTGATGGGTCTTGCCGACGAATTTACCGCGGAAATGGCGCGCTTTGTCACCGGGGACGCCGACGCGGAGGAGCTGCTCGCCGTGCTGACCGCGCAGAACGCCTTTGTCAGGCGTCTGCCGGACGGCGTGACCTACCGCTTCCACCACATGATGAAGGAATGTGCGGAGCGCACCTTCCGGACGCTGGACGCGGAGACGCAGCGGCGCTGCCGGGAGCGCTACGGCGCATGGTACGAGGGGCGAGGGCAGTATCTTCACGCCATGGCGGCCTACCGGCGCTGCGGGGACTACGACGCGCTGCTGCGCGTGGTGCAGGAGGATGCGGGCATCCTGCTCGCGTCGCTGCCCCCGTCGGAGGTGCCGGCCGCTCTCGACGAATGTCCCGCCGATGCTCTGAAGGCGCACCCGTTCGCGCTTCTGGTGCTGATGCGCAGTATGTTCAACTGGCGCAATATCCCGAAAATGCTGGAGCTCAAGGCGCTCCTGCTCGCCGCACTGGAGGAGCATCCCGAGCTGCCCGCGGAGGAGCGCGGCAACCTGCTGGGCGAATGCGACCTTATCATGAGCTTCCTCTGCTATAACGACATCAGCGCCATGAGCCGTCTGCACCGCAGTGCCAGCGCGCAGATGTCCCGTCCCGCCATCAGCATCCGCTCGAGCGGCGGCTGGACCTTCGGCTCGCCGTCCGTGCTGATGATGTTCTACCGCGCCCCGGGCGAGCTTGCGGGCGAGCTTGCCGAGATGGCCGAATGTATGCCGCACTACTATAAGATCACCAACGGTCACGGTCAGGGCGCGGAGACCATCATGCGCGCCGAGGCCGCCTTTGTGCAGGGACGCTTCACCGACGCGCATATCGCGCTGGAGAGCGCCTATGCGCAGATCGAGGGCAATGGGCAGGAGAATATGGCGCTCTGCTGCGACTTCCTCGCGCAGCGCCTCTCCCGGTACGCGGAGGTCGGGCCGCACCGCAGCTTTGCCGAGCGCCGCACGGAACTGCTGCGGCACCACAACGCCTCGTGGCTCAACCTCTGGAACGCCGTCAGCGCCTACTGCCACGCTCTGTCGGGCGAGATGGAACAAATTCCGGAGGTCTTTGCCGAGCACCGCCTCGCCTCGGTCAGCATCCTCGCGCCGGGCCGGCCGATGATCGAGATGATCGAAAATCAGGTGTACCTTACTCAGGGCGCTTACGCCAAGGTGATCGGCCGCAGCGAAGGTCTGCTCGCCCTGTGCGAGGGGATGCACTATGCGCTCGTCGCGCTGCACGTTCGCCTTCAGACCGCGTCGGCCTATGAGCGGCTGGGCAAGCGCGGGGAAGCCGAGACGCTGCTGGCGCAGGCGCTTGCCGACGCCGCGCCGGACGGCATCGTGATGCCGTTTGCGGAGAACTACCGCTATCTCAAGCCGCTGCTTGCCGCAGGACCGCAGACCGCGCTCACGGCACGGGTGCTCGCGCTGGGCGAGGCAGGGGAGCGGCGGCAGAGCGGGACGGTCCGCCCCGCAGCGTTCGCCGTGCTGACGGAGCGGGAATATGCGCTGGTCGGCCTGATGGCGCAGCGGCTGACGAACCGGGAGATCGCGGAAAAGCTGTTTCTCTCCGAGGGAAGCGTCAAGCAATATGTAAACCAGATCTATTCCAAGCTCCACATCGAGGGCGACCAGCGCACGAAGCGCAGGCGGCTCGCGGAGCTGCTCGCGCATAAGACCTGACATCGGGAGGACGTCCGCAGGGACGCCCTCCCGTTCCTTTATCGGTCGAAGCTGGGGTTGACGAAGTAGACGTTCTTCTCGTCGAGCTTTTCCTTGGCAAGCCGCAGCCCCTCACCGAAACGTACAAGATGGAAATCATAAACCTTCAAATGCGCCATTCGATCTTGATGGAATCGCTGGTCGCATAGATGACACGGATAAGCTGATCTACCGTCTGTCGCTTATCGTCGAAGCTCAGTTCATCCCACATGGTCAGATGATTGCTGATCTCCGTGTAGTCGGCCTCCTTGTGCAGCTTCAGCTCAGAGATGCGTTTCATCAGCCCTTGCTTTTTGCCGTCCAGTTCCTTGATGCGTCCGCTGATATAGCGGAACATGGTATCGTCTGCAACCGACAAGCGCTCCATCAAGGCGGCGATCTCACTTTCGACTTGCGTGAGTTGGATGCTCAACGCAGTCAATTCAGGGTTAACGCGATTTCCTTTACACTGTCTGAGTTTTCTGAATTGTGCCAGTTTTTTTCGCATCTCATCATAGATGATCTGCTCAAACTCGTCCGTGTAGATCGTTCCGGGACCTGCACAGGCTTTGGCGTTCATTTTGTTGGAGCAGAGGAGGTATCTGGAGCGGGTGGTCGAATAGTGCTTATCCACCAGCGCGTATCCGCAGACGCCGCATTTGATCTTTCCCGCCAGCCATGTGTTCTTGGCTTTCTGATACGGCTTGATCTGCTGTGCTTCCAGACACTTGGCACGGCATTTCAGCCACAGCTCAGCGGGAACGATCCCCTCGTGCGGCGCCAGCACCAGATGATTGCCCTCCAGATTCATCTGCTTGCGGCCGGTGGAATCCTTTCCTTTGTAGTAGTAGCACCCGTTCGTGCCGATAAAATCGGCAGGGTCGTTTGCCATGATCGCACCTTGGTCACGGTAGAACGCATAAACGGATGGGTCCGCACGAACATAGATGGGATTTCGAAGGATGTCTGCAAGGCGTGTGCGTCCCCACGGCTTTCCGTTTTTGAGAATGCCGTGGGCCTGAAAGTAGCGGATGATGTCACCGTAAGAGCATTCCGGCTTAGAGTAGAGCTCATAGATCAATTGCACCTGCTCTGCTTCCTCTGCGTTGATCTCATACATGGAGGTCTTAATACCCTCAATGGTCGTTGGAATCAGCCTAAACCCATACGGAACTCTGCCGCCCATATAAAAACTTTTTTGACTGCGGGAGTAGTAGGCATCTGCCACACGCTTTTGAATGGTTTCCCGTTCCAGTTGTGCGAATACGATGCAGATGTTGAGCATAGCGCGCCCCATAGGGGAGGAGGTGTCGAACTTTTCCGTCGTGGATACGAACTCGACCTTGTGCTTCCCAAATTGCTCCATCATATTGGAAAAGTCAAGAATGGAACGGCTGATACGGTCCAGCTTATAAACAACGACCTTACCGATCACTCCATTTTCGATGTCGTTCATCATTTCCGCAAAGGCCGGACGATCTGTATTTTTACCGCTGTAACCTCTGTCGGTATAGACCTTGTACTGTTCACCTCTCATTTCGTATTGGCAGAACTCAATTTGGCTTTCGATGGAAATGCTATCGGCTCTGTCAACGGATTGTCTTGCGTAGATTGCGTTCATTTTGTAGCTCCTTTCTCTCATAGAAAAGAGCTGCTGACAGGTACATCATACCGCAGCAGCTCCTAAATAGCTATCATTTTCGTTGTATTTTTCATATTTTATAAAGACCTCAAATAGACCTTCCTCGATACATCGCCGCTGTTCCATGCACTCCTCGGCGGTAAGCTGCGGGGTAAGGTTTTCGATTCTAATCATGTTTTTTCTGCCGGAAACAAGGTGCGCATCACTATCGTAAGTGAAAGGGCGGACAATAATAACTATCACCTCCCGCGGTGCTAATATTTTATTTGTGGGAAACTTGTCCTATGCAAAAGAGACAGACTGACTTGGTCTGTCTCTTTCATTCGTATGATTCAGGACAGGTGAGTACATGATTCCTATAACCCACCCATCGTTTGCCCATGTGATTGTTCTTCCTGTTCCTTTTGTGCAGCATGTTCGTCGTGCTTTTCTTTTGCCACGATAACCACACCTGTCGCAAGTCCGATCACCGCGCCGAAGTTTTCGGCGGCGATTTTCGCCTCTATGCGCCGCCGCTTTTCCTCGGCGTCCTCATCCTCGTCCATCAATGTCCCCGCGGCAGCCAGTCCTGCCACGGCAGGCATCAGAGGAACAGGCCGCGGATCGCCGCCGCGCCATACCAACCCGCCAGTGCCGCCGTGCCAAGGATCAGCACCAGCATGATCCACTTGAGGGCCACCAGCAGGCTGAAGTCCGGGAGCCAGTCGATCCACTTGGAGGAATACTTCTCGCTCAGGTTCCCAACCCGTTCCAGCAGTCTGTTCATCTCTGTCAGCGATTTCTGTATCTCGACCAGTGTGTTCTGTACCGGCGTCAGATCGATGTACGGCTTCAGTTCCGGCAGGGTCTTCCGGATTTCCGCCAGCTCCCAGTTTATTCCGTCTGCCTGCTCCGTCAGCTTGTTCATCGCCTGCGGCAGATCGCATTGGATCACAATGGGTTGGATCGGCTGCGGCAGCGGCGCAGACGGCGGTGCGCTGCTCGGCTGATTCATCCGCTTCAATTCCTCCATCGGTTTCCTCTGCTCGATGGAATTTTCTCTGGACGAGCTCTGCCCGTATTCTGAATTCATGCTCCATGGCCTCCTTGCAATACTTTTCTTCGTGTAATTTGCTGTTGCGGCATTTTAGTCCGTCCGGCGTGGTGTAGGTGATGTACTTGCGGCCGCTCTCCCAGCGGACGGCGTAGCCCTCGGATGCCATCAGGGAAACGAAGGCGTCCTTGTCGGCGGCGTATTTCATGCACTCGTCGATGGTGTTCATGAGCCGCAGCTTCCAGCTTTGGCCCTTCAGCGCCGTGTGATACTCCGCGCCGCTCATGCCGCGGGCCTGCTGTGTGGTCGGCTCAAAGACCGGCAGGCCCATTTCCAGACAGATCGCGTCGTTGCGCCGCATTAGTTCTTGAATCTGTTCTTTCGCCATGTGCAGCTTTTTGCCGGTCTCGAAGTTGACGGAGTTGATGACGCAGTGGGAATGGATGTGCTCGCGGTCTACATGGGTGCAGACCAGCACCTCGCAGCCGTCGAAGTATTCCGCCAGCCGCCGCGCAGCTTCGTGGGCCTGCCGGGGATCGACCGCCGCGCCTTTCGGAAAGCTCTGCACCATGTGGTAGAACATCAAGCCGCCGTCCTTGTGGTAGAGGAGCTTCGTGTTCAGGAAATCGTCGTAGACGCTCTGCGGCTGGCAGTTGATGCCGCTGACGAGCGGCACGCCATCCCATGCGGTTTTCTTTTCCTGCATGACATAGAGCATCACGCCGCGCATGGCGGCGCGGGACTGTGTGCCCCGCTTGTAGTTCACAAAATGTATGATGGCGATACGGCTCACCGCCCTTCCATGACAGCCCGCAACGCGGCGCTGACCTCGGACAACTCACCGGCAGCTTTTTCCAAACCGATGACCTGCACCGTGCCCATGTTGGCAAGAACGGTGAGGCGGTTGATGTTGCTGCCGATGCCTTTGAGCTGGCGGAGCAGTTCTTTCTGTTCGTCGATGACCACGATCCGTTTGCCAAGACAGCAGGCGGTGACATAGTCGCTCATGGACATGTGGGCCTTCGCCGCCAGTGCCCTGATCTTCTCACGGTCAGCGGACGCCATGCGCGTGCTGAATTTGATATCTTTTTTCATAATCAGTGACCTTTCTGAAATGATTTCTCTCGTCCCCTCGGAGAGCTGGGGGTTCCTCAAAGGGGGACTGGTCCCCCTTTGAAGCTGCGCCGCCGGAGGCGGGTAAAAGCGTTTCCGCAGAAACGCTCACAGCGTGGGGGTGCGGGGCTTTGCCCCGCCCAGTGCATTTGGCAGGACAGCGGCTTCGCCGCAGACCAGACAAATGCGATGCTGGCCACCTCCAAGGGAGGTGATAAGACTTCCGTAAAAGGAAAATTCTGCGCTTATTGGGAACAGTATCCTTAGCAGAGAAATTTTCCATTTATAGCAGAGAAACGAAATGTTTCTTCTGCTGGCTTTCAATGGATTTTTCTTCTTGCACACAGTGTTATTTTTGCATTTCTGCATGGGGGTGGTATCATTACCCTCGGCGTGTGCTTCATGCCGTCGAAACGCCGGGCGCGCAGGGGACACGGTGGCTTAATAAGCTCCTTGTCGTGTACTCGCTCCCCGTCGGCTCTGCGAGCGCACACAACGGCTCACAGGGCGAAACACGGGGCGTTCTCACCGCCTGAGACATCGGCAGGGTCGATAAGGTCAACAGCTTGGGTACCCTGTGCATCGTCACTTTCGGCACGGCGCAGTTCGATGAGCCGCTTGCCGTTACTGCGGCGCACCACGGCAGAAATGTCGATTTTGCTTAGTGCGGCAACGCTTTGCAGGATCAGACGGGACACCTTTTTCGGCGTGATGCCCTCGCTGCCCGCAGGGTCGATCTGCGCGGACAACTCCGTGGGAGTGCCGATAAATTCCGCACGGTCACACATCAGTTCAGAGAGAAGAATGACGATCCGGCCACCCAACAGCTCCGGCTGCGTCCGGCTGTCCGACACCAGCTCCCACACATTTTCCGTGTTGCGCTCCAGCGTCAGCTCCCGGTACTCGATGTCGCGCCCGATGCAGGAGAGTGTCGCCTTGCCGCTGCCGCGCTTGTCCTCCACCAGCGTGAAGCTGGAATCCACCGCGCCGCTGATGGCCGTTGTGCCGGAGATGCGGCTGAACACATCGTCGGCAAGCTCCTTCCGCAGATGGTGGATCAGCAGAATGGCGATGCCGTGGGCGTCCGCAATACGCTTCAGCGCGGAGAGGTCGCGATAGTCATTTGCGTAGGTGTTGTCATAACCGGCGCTGCGGATCATTTGCAGCGTGTCGATGATGACCAGCACCGTGTCGGGGTGCTCAGAGAGGAACGCACAGAGCTGTTCCTCCAGACCCTTACCAAGGGTATCGCTGTTGGTGGAGAAGTGGACGCTGGCGGGAGCGTCCTCCGTGATCTCGAACAGGCGATTCTGGATGCGGAGGGTGGAGTCCTCCAGGCAGAGGTAGAGCGTGGTGCCCTGCTTCACGCCCATGCCCCAGACGGGATCGCCCTTCGCCACCGTGACCGCCAGCCACAGCGCCAGCCAGGACTTTCCCACCTTGGGTGAGCCCGCGAGGATGTGCAGGCCCTGAGAGAGCAGCGTGTCCACCACAAAGTTCAGCGGCGTGAGCGGCTGACTCATCAGTGTTTCTCCATCGATGGTCAGCAATCGGTTTTCTTTTTTCAATTTTTGTTCCTCCTTAAAAAATATTGCTCCCATCGGAACGATGAGAGCGGAAAAAGCAGAGGGGCGTTACCACGGGACGGCACATGGTTTTTCCCCTCTGCTTGTATTGTGGAGGAATTTATGCTATTCTGAGAAAAAGTATGGACAGATTAAAAGTCAGGTAGGACAGATTTTAGCAGGAGGGGTACGCATGGAGGGCAGCATCGTTTTCTACACCTATGGCAGTACGCTGGAGCTATACGGTCAGCAGTTCACTGCCGGTATGTTGACCGCCGATCTGCTGAACCTGTCGCCGGACGAATATCGACCCATGAGCAAACGCATGAAGCAGGTCACCAGCCTTGCGGAAGAATATGAGCAGAGCGGGAGCATAGAGCTTTGGTGGAAGCTGAACGAGGAGCTGGCGGCGCTATGCGGAGTGCTGCGCCGCTACGCTGTGTTCCGCTTGCTGCTGGACGAGAGCGAGGACGCTTTCTTCTCTGTCATACGGGAGGTCACGGGGCAGTTCGATTTGTTTCCGAAAGAGGAGCATGAGCCGTCAGAAGAGATACAACGGAAACGACTTGAGCGCGTGGCGAATGAAATCTCCGCGCGCAGTGAAACGGTCAAGGATGTTCCGCTTGTCCTGTTCCATCCGAGCGAAGCAGCTTTAGAAAAAGGCGATGCCTTTTATTACGAAATGCTTCGTGCCATCGGTCCTACCAAGGACGCATGGCGTGATTACAAAAAATACATCCGCCGTTATGAAACATATCTTCACGACATTCGCGCTTTCAACGGTACTATTCGGAATTTCATCAGCTTTAGTCTGTCCAAGCTGAAGCATAACAGCCCAGAGGACTATGCCGCAGCACTCTACGGCTTCTACAATGATGAACGCATTGCGGAAAAGCTCATCGTCAATCCCATCCGCAACAACGGCGATTGCTATACGACCCACGACGCCTACGAGCTTTCCTATTTGCCGCGGCCGCTGCCGGACGGCTCTGTCGCTATCTGTCAGGAGCATGTGACCGACAGCTTACAGGCGCTGATGAAAGCCGATTATATGCTGGCGCTGAACAGTGGGCACAACATCCGCCGCTGCATCATCTGCGGACGGTATTTTCTGCTCAAGAGCGGTGTCCATGCTTTGTACTGCGAAGGGGCGTGTCCCCATGCGCCCGGCTACACCTGCCGGCAGTTCGGCACGGTGGAGTTGCAGAAGGAACTGGCGAAGGACATTCCCAAGGTCAAAGTCAAGGTGACCGCCTTTGCCCGCATCACAAAGGATATGCAGCGGGGTGCGATCTCGCAGGAGGACGCAAGAAAAGCCAAGGACTATGTGCGAGCTCTGCTCTATGACGCTCTACGTGACGCGAATATCTCCGTAGAGGCTTTCGAGCAGCGTATTTCCTCTGAGCGCGTTTACCAGCACTGCGGGATCACCAGAACGGCCAATCCAAGGGGCCGTCCGCCGAAGGAAAAGGCGGGTGAGCAATCATGACCAACGAGCAACTAATTCGCCAATATTATGACGGTGATGAAGCCGCGCTGGAAAAGCTGTACCATAAAAACATTGGTCTGATCCGCGGCATCGCCAAGGAAACCGCAGAGGCGTTCAACTGCCTGACGACGGATCAGCATCACCCAAATCAGTTTTCCGCGTATACGAAAACGATTCTGGACGATCTCTGCGGCGAGGGCGCGTTGGAGCTGCTGACGCGGATACAGAGCAGAGAATATGACGAGAACCGCGCCGCGCTCACCACCTACCTCTACCCGCATTTGAAGGGGCGCATGACCCGCTGGCTGGAACAGAATATTGGCTGCATGGCGTTGAGCAAGGATGAGATGGCTGCCGTCCGGCAGGCGCAGAGGCTGTATCATGTTGCATGGAAGGATACCGGCGAAATCGCGGAGGAGCTGGGTATCCCCGAGGCTCGCGTCAGCCGGTATGTTCGCTACAACACCCATTTCCTCGGTGTGCATGACCTTGTCCCGGAGGGCTATGACGGCGATCCCTATGAGCGGCTGATGCCGGGGTTGCTCTCCGCTTCGGCGGAGCAAGCCGTGTAGCGCAAGGTCTGCATTGAGCTCCTCCGGGAGCTGTTCGACGCCCTGCCGAAGAAGGACAGGGACATTCTCGGCAAGACCTGCGGCGTGTTCGGATACCCGGAGGCAACTTTGAAAGAGATCGGGATGTATCACATGATGAAGGAGTCCGCCGTGGAGAAGGCGAAGAACCGCGCGGTAGAGAAGCTGAGAGAATCCTATCCCGGCAGCAGGCTTCAGGTATGGAGGACTGTTCATCGTATGATGCGGAGACCGATCCCGCCGCCGGGGGATGACAGTGAGCTGCGGCGCGACTTCCCGCAGTATGTCCGCGCCTTGGCGGAGGTCTATGGCGTGCTGAGCGAAGCCGCCTCAGATATAAATAACATCTCTGTATAGTCAGAACAGCAATACAGACTTTTGTACACCCTCTTATGGTAGCATCTATGCAAGCATCGAAACCGATGCTATACTATGAGAGGAGATGTCTTTATGCATTATTCCAAAACAAACAAGGTCTGCGCCACTTGCGCCTATTGGACCGGAAGCCGCAATCTGGTGAATTCCGGAAACTCTTCGGAGCCGACCAGCAATAGCACCAAGTGCCAAATTCCAAACGGTTCCAATCGGGGCAGTACGAAGTTTTGCAGTTCTTCCTGCTCTAATTGGGCTAAGTGGCCGGTACTGAAGTAAAACGACACGGAGGGACTGCATTATGCTGACGGAAAAAGCCAATGCCATCTGCCTTTTGGAGGTTCTAAAGGAGTATTCCGATGCGGAACATATTCTGCCCATGCGGGAGATCATTGCAAAGATGCAGTCCCTCTACGGTATCAAAATCGACCGCCGCACCATATACGGGGCTGTTGCGCTTTTGATCGAGCTCGGTTACGATGTCTCCCTTTACGAGGATAACGGCGTGGGCTATTACTTACGGGAACGGGAATTGGAGCAGTCGGAAGTTCTTCTGCTGACCGACGCGGTATATTCCTTCCCGTTCATTCCCGCAAAGCAAACGGAACAGCTTGTCCAAAAGCTGCAAAAGCAGCTTAGCATCCACCAGCGGAAGCGTTATCGCTATCTGACCATATCACGGCAGGATCGCAAGACCGACAATCGGCAGGTGTTCTGGAACATCGAGCAGTTGGATGAGGCCATTGAGCAGAAGAAAAAGATCAAGCTCAGCTACCTCCACTACGGTCTGGATAAAAAGCAGCATGAAACAAAGACCTATACGCTCAGTCCCTATGAAATGGTCTACATGAATGAGCGGTATTATCTCATTTGCGTCCCTGACCATGATCCTCACACCCGGCTGTACCGCATAGACCGCATGAAGGACATTCAACTTTTGGACGAGTCGCGCAGCGAAGCTGTCGCCCGTCAGGAGGCGCAAAACGCTGTCTATGCCTATGTTGGTGCACAGGAGCGCATCGTCATGAACTGTGACCTCACCATCCTCGACGATGTGATCGATCGCTTCGGCACAGAGGTGCAGATCCGTGAACGCGACAAAAATACTTTTACCGCCAGTTTTACCGCGCCGCCGCGCGGCGTCAAATTCTGGGCGCTGCAATACCTGCCGCATGTGGAGGTCGTAGAGCCTGCGTGGCTGCGGGAGGAGATCATTGAGAGCCTTGGAAAGAACAAGTATACCAAATAGGCTTAGCCTAAGCGATATCGTGCTGCTAAAAGCTTGCGTGCTGGGCGGTTATGATACTGACAAAATGGCAGATGGTCTTGATGTAAATTTATCCCGAGATATAGAAATTCTTACAACACCGATTGTCTAAACATTGAAATGGGGAGGCTTTTATGATGTTAGAAAATGGCCGTGCATGGAAACAAGATTACCTCTACCGTATGTTTTCGCACCATACCAAGGACAAAGAGAAGGAAAACTATGTTGTCAACACGATTTGGGCAAGGCTGGATGATCTGAACATCAAGCCCGTGACGCAGCAATATGTCCGCCGCCCAAATGGATATGCGTTGATCGACCTCTATTTTCCGCAGATCAACTACGGCGTGGAGTGCGATGAAGCGTATCACAAGGACAATACGCTCAAGGATGCAGAACGCGAGATCGACCTGCAAACGGCGCTGTCCGCCTGCAGCGAAGACGGATTGACGATTCGCCGCGTGGATGCAACGCTGGACGCAGATGCGCTTCACGCCCGCATCCGAGAGATCGTCTGCGAGATCAGGCAAAAGGTCGCAGAAAAAGGAGAACAGCTCTCTCCATGGCTTAAGCGTGAAGAGGAATGGCGCAGCATTAAAGAGCGCGGTATTCTGCGGACAGAGGATGCCTATTCCTTTAAAACGATTGCCGATATTTGCCAAAAATGCTTCGGCAAGGATGCGAACTATCGCATCCAGCGCAGCTTTTTCCGTGTGGCCGATGATCGGATGCTTTGGTGTCCTAAGTTGGCGATCGAACTGCCCGACGGCTCAAAAGTGGCGCAGTCTCGCGGCTGGGTCAATGAGCTGTCCGCTGACTGGAATGTGATCATCGAGCATAATAACAGCGGCGCTACCCCAGTAAAGCACCCGGATAAGCCTCGCTATACCTTCGCAAAGAGCAAGGACGAGCGCGGCGAAGACGCTTACCGGTTCATCGGAATATTCCAATGGAGCGAGACCACGCCGAGCGGTGAGCACATCTATAAGCGCCTGGCAAGCGATATGAAACTGAAATAGAACTACGCACAGTTCCCCTGTACAGACATTTGCACCGGGTGCCGTGCTATTCTATCAGCAGAACAGAGAGCATACGGATAGTGCCGTAGTACGGCGCCAAGAAAGGATGGACAAAATGAAATATACTTCTGCTCAGGCCAATAAGCTGCTGAAAAAGCTGAATGACGAATATTCCGCCCTGCTGGATAAAGAGCAGCGCAGCCGCGACTTCCGCGCCGCGATGGGCGAGGACGCGGAGTCCGTGCGCCCTGCTTATGACTATGCCGAGACGCAGGCGAGACTTGCAGAACTTGAAGAGAAGATCCGCCGCCTCAAGCACGCGATCAACTGCTTTAATACGACGCATTTTGTCGACGGCTTTGACATGACCATCGACGAGATGCTGGTCTATATCCCGCAGCTCACGAGACGCAAGAATAAGCTTCTTGAAATGAAGAGCCGCCTTCCCAAGGAGCGCGTCGAGGAGCAGTACGGCCGGCAGTCAAACATCATCGACTACACCTACACGAACTACGATCTGGCGGCTGTGGAGGCGGACTATGAAAAGACCACTGATGAACTGTCTCGTGCGCAGCTTGCGCTGGATACTGTAAATCAGCGGGATTCCTTTGAATTCTGTGAATAAACTCTTTCCGTCGTATCGAGCGGCCTGCCAAAAAGACCGACAGTTCCGTTTCCCACCTGCGTTTAAGGTCATAGACGGGAAATCGTTATTCTTTTTGTTATCTGTTATGCCCACTTGAGTTTAAGGATGGGCCACCAACATTGATCTGGCACGGTTCTCGACGCGAAAAAACTTTTTGGGAAACTGAAGTACGGTTATAGGTTCCCACACAGAATATGTTCTGCACAAAGTTACGAGTTATTTTCTAAAATCGCAGAGCACCTTGACAGTTTCTACTTTATGGACTTATCATATTAATAAAATCAGTCCTTTGCAGTAGCGTACAGCCTAAAGTCAAAGTCTTTAGGAGGGACAGCGAGTCGCTGCCTCGGTTTTAAAGCAGAGATCAGCTTCGCACAGCGAAGCCCGATCTGATGCGCTCCGGCGAATTACAAATCACTTCATGATTCAGGATTCGCCTCCGCTTCATCAGACCAATTTGTACTGCAAAGGGCTGATTTTTATTTTGGAGGATACCGCTCATGAAAACAAACGGATGCTCTGTGACTTTTGAATCGTGTGATGCCGCTTTTGTGAAGAAGTTTGGTCCGGCAGCAGCAGAAAATATGGTTTTGGACTTTCATGCGGTACACCCTGCGCTTCCTTTTCTCTATGACGCGAGTCAATTGGCTGACTTTTTGAGTGTGAGCTGCGGGGCCCTCAACCATCTTGTCAATCATATTCAGGATGCATACCACCCCGTTATGATTCCGAAGCACAGCGGCGGCTTTCGCCATCTGCACATTCCGAACGCAAGACTTCTGGCCTGCCAAAAACAAATCAATCGAAATTTCCTTTCGCACTTCCCGGTCTCCACTTTCGCCACCGCATACAGAAAGGGAGGATCGGCTCTCAGGAATGCAGAACCGCATGTCGGTAGGAAGTATCTGCTCAAACTGGACATCACCGATTTTTTTGGAAGCATCTCCTTTGAACAGGTCCTCTGCTCAGCTTTCAACACCTGCTATGTATCGAAGCAGGTCGGCTATCTTCTTACCTCACTGTGCTGCAAAAATGATGTCCTTCCACAAGGCTCTCCAACATCTCCTGCGCTCTCCAATATCGTCATGCGTCGTTTTGACGACCAGATCGGTCTCTGGTGCAGCCAACGCCAAATCACCTATACTCGCTACTGCGACGATATGACCTTTTCTTCCGACCGTCCGCTTTACGGAGCCTATCAAAAAGTCAAAAAAATGCTGTTTGAGATGGGCTTTGAATTGAATGAATCGAAAACACATTTCATCAGCAATGCTGACCGGCAGACAGTAACAGGCTTGGTCGTCAATGAAAAGACATCCATCCCTAACGATTACAAACGCGCACTGCGCCAGGAAGTCCATTACGCATTAAAATTCGGGGCGGAGGATAGTGTCATACGCCGCCACCGATTGAACTTTGTTGAAGACAGTGGATCGAGCCGGAGTTCGTCCTATCTTCTGCACTTGATGGGTAAAGTGCGGTACGTTCTGCAAATTGAGCCAGAAAACCGATGGTTTCAGGATGCACAGAAAAAGTTGAGCGCGCAGCTGTAAACACGATATGGTAACACTGCGCAATCGCTGATAGCTCAATACTGTTTTCCCTTCCAAGTACTCAGTTACATTATTGCATTCAGCAAAGCACCCTGTACAGACAAGCGTACAGGGTGCTTTGCTATAGTAGCAGTAAGCTAAATTTAGTCTAAGGAGGAGAAATTTCATGAAAGATCAGCCTTTGTACAATTTGAGGACTTGCTGCGAAGATGCTCTGTGCGAATTGTACCCGGCAGGCATCCCGAATGAGGTATCCCTTCGGCTCGAACGGGAAATAAACTGTTTGTCACAAAAGCCAGACTGCATTGACAATTTCCTTCTGTTCAAGGAAATCAGTCAGGCTGTCAAACAAGCCTGCGGAAAGTTATATCTGGCAGGGACAATAACCAATTCGATCCTGATCTATCTATTAGGTGACCACGAACTAAATCCTATGCCAGCACACTATTACTGTCCCAACTGCGGCTATTATCACGAAGAACTACAGGCAGTTGTTGGATTGGATCTGCCCGAAGAAAAGTGTCCGCACTGCAAGGCCGTCCTGCGCAGAGATGGTTTTTCGCTGCGGGAGGAATACGTGTGGAAGGCTTCCTCTGAAATGTCTTTCGAGTATCGGATGACCTCACGCGTAATTCCACTTGCCCACAAAGTCATTGAACGTCATTATGCGGGGCAGCATCGGCATACGGCATTGCTCGGCTGGCAAAACAGTGACCAGTTGGAAGTATCTGGCATGGTCATTCTCCCCGCTGGGAAGGGCCTTATAGATTATCAAGAGTTTGTCGGCATAACCCAGGACGGCAAAGAGTGCCTATGCTACGATTGGCACCTTTTTGAAAGAGAAAACCTCAAGAAAATTTTACTTTTAAGACTCAATCTCTTGGATGTACTCGACAAAGTGCAATGGGAAACCGGCGCTCTGGCTGATGACATAACACCAGAAGAACTTTATGATGTCTCCTGCCAAAACATCCTCAACACATCGATCATGGAGCAGGGCGAATACAACGTGTTATTCAAACAGAAGCCCAAGACATTTCGGGAAAAGATGGATTTACTTTCTGCCACCCATAATACTTATCACGCAGAAGATAGCTACGATTCGTTTGTTTCTTTTCAAGAATTCTCGGAAAATCCGCTGTTTTTGTCTTGCCCAATTTATACTCGCGATGATGTCTTCGACATGCTCCGGCAGATCTATAAGAATGCAGGCGAAGCCTTTCTTGATGCGGAAGACGTGCGCAATGGAAGGGGTCATAATGGCACTTGCGTCTTTAGCGCTGAGGTACCAGAGGAACTCAAGAAGATCACCCAACACGTTAGCTATCTTTTCCCCCGTGCATTTGGACAATGGCATATGCTTCAATATATGCGTCTTGCCAAGTATTTGAAATTAGACCGTCATGCATATTGCAAGGTGGTGTGGGGATCGACTGGATGTCATCATAATTAAATCCTAATAATAAAAGACATCCGAGAAGTTTTGGCCTTGGATGTCTTTTATGTCAGCAGTTCTTTTCATCCTGTTTCATCTTGTACGCTTCGTTTCACCGAAGCGCTGGAAGTGCACGATCTCGCGCGCCCGCAGGAACTTGATGACGTCGTTGACGTCGGGATCGTCGGAAAGGCGCAGGATGTTATCGTAGGTCACGCGCGCCTTCTGCTCTGCGGCGAGGTCCTCGGTGAGGTCGGCGATGGTATCGCCCGTGACCTGCATCGTCGCCGCCGACCACGGATAGCCGGAGGCGAACTGCGGGAACACGCCGGTCGTGTGGTCAACGAAATAGGTATCGAAGCCGGCCTCTTTGATTTGATCTACCGTGAGGTTCCGCGTGAGCTGGTGGACGATGGTGCCGACCATCTCAAGATGCCCCAGCTCCTCGGTGCCGACCGTGGAAGCCCAAGGGCCACAAGTACGAAAAAGCCTTGCGCCGCAAGGGTTACAGGCCGAAAAAGAGATGGAAAACGTGAATGTGCAAAATGCCGGTTGGCTCCATTCCTTTGACGCGGACTACCACTATCGCGGCTCCGACCTTCACTACCATGTGAACGTGTCCACCGCGCTTTCGGAGGGAGGGGCGGTATGGTGAAGGAATTTATCTCACAGCTTCCGCCGGACAAGCTGTCGCCCTTTGCAAAGCACCCCTATCAGGTGCGGGAGGACGCTGCCATGGACGAGCTGGTGGAGAGCGTCCGCACCTATGGTATTCTGTCACCCTTACTGGCGCGGCCAAAAGGGGAGGGCTACGAGCTGGTCAGCGGGCATCGGCGGCGATTGGCGGCGCAGAAATTGGGCCTGCCCACCGTACCGGTGCTGGTGCGGGAAATGACCGACGATGAAGCGGTGATCCTGATGGTGGACAGCAACCTTCAGCGGGAAAACCTGCTGCCCAGCGAAAAGGCATTTGCTTACAAGATGAAGTTGGAGGCCATGAAGCGGCAGGCGGGAAGACGTTCAAAAAATTCGCCGCAACTTGCGGCGAATTTGAGGACAGATGATGAAATTGCAAAACAGGCTGGTATAAGCGGCGATACGGTACGCCGCTACATTCGCCTAACCAACCTTGTCCCACCGCTGCTTCAGATGGTGGACGATGGACGCAGCGCCTTTTCTCCCGCCGTGGAGCTGTCCTATCTCACCCGCGACGAGCAAGCGGAGCTGTGGGACTTGATCGGGCGGGAGGACGCCACACCGTCGCTGTCACAGGCACTCCGCATGAAGCAGCTCTCCCGCGAGGCAAAACTGACGCCGGAGGTACTGTACGCCATTCTCACCGAGGAAAAGCCCAATCAGAAAGAGCAAATACGCATCAAAACCGAGTCGCTGCGGAAGTATTTCCCGCGCAATTACTCTGCGCAGCAGATGGAGCGGGAGATCATCAAGCTGCTGGAGGCCCGTTACCGCGCAAAGAACAGGGAAGAGCGATGATTTTCGCATACTGGCGCTATACGGATTTCTCCTATACAATGTCGGCAGAAAGGGGCGAAATTTATGGAACAGAATTTACCGCCATTGCCGCCGGTCATTTTTGAGAACGGCCTTTACTACGAGCTGCGGGGCGAGCAGTATTATCCCTGCCTTTTGCCGCCGGAGCCGGACACCACAGAGGACAAGCTGCTGGAAATCATCATACGCCAGATGGCGGATGCACAGGGCATCGACGAGGACTTGAAGGCGCGGGATCAAATGGCGTGGGTAGGTGCGATGAACAACATCAAAAGCGCCGCGCTCGAGATCATGCGCGAGCGGTAAAAACAGCAAAAGAACAACAGCGGAGACAGGTCAAATGCCTGTCTCCGCTATTTTTATGCCCCAACGGGCAAGGAGGAACAATATGGATTATTTCTACGAGCATGAATCAGAGCTATTTACATTTTACCGTGTTCCAAAGGTGCTGTTTACGGAGGAACCATTCAAAAACATGAATTGTGAAGCAAAATTACTTTACGGGTTATTGCTGGACAAAATGGGACTTTCCCGCAAAAGCGGGTGGTTCGATAAGCAAGGGCGCGCCTTTGTTTACTATGGCATCAACCGTATTATGGAGGACTTGGGCTGCGCCCACAGCAAGGCGGAGAAGCTGCTATCCGAACTGGAGCAAGCTGGCCTGCTGCGCCGGAAACGGCAGGGGTTGGGGAAGCCGTCTGCACTGTACCCCCTGAAATTCGAAAACCGAATTTCTTGACTTTCGATTTTCGAATTTCAAGAACGCTGAAAATCAGCGTTCAAGTGCGCTGATTTTCAGCGTCTAATAAGACTGAGTAGAGCGATACTGAGATAAATATATACCAAGCCGAAAAAAGAATAATAGGGAGGATCATCAGATGAAGAACAAAGAGAACTTACGGGAAAAGCAGGTAAATCTCCGCTTGACGCAGGCAGAATATGAGCGGCTCACCCGCACCGCGCAGGACCACGGCATCGGGCGGGCGGCGTATCTCCGCATGGTGCTGCGGGGCGCGTGGCTGCGGGAGGACGGCAGAAAATCAGAATAACTTTTTCCGCTGGAATTTGATGCAGGCCGTCACACGGTCACGGATATAAGGAACATCCCGCTTGGCGTAAAACTCCAGCGGCTCCGAAAGGGAGGCCATGATCTCTTTTTCGGCAAAGTCGCAGCGAAGCTGCGGCCCGTATAGATTTTGCGCTGCGTGGACCTGTCGAACAAAGCCCGTTTTCATGGGCTGAGCCTTGAGCTGACGCACCAATGCGGCCGGTTCGATTTCCATGGGATAGTCCCGTGTGTTGGACAGCAAACCCGCGCCGAAGTCAAAGATGGGGCAGTAGTCAAAGCCATCACCGCAGCGCAGCACAGCGATGTTGTTCAGATGCCGATCCTCGTTGCCGAACAGCATATCCACCTCGAACAGCAGCGTCAGATAGGTGCCGAAGCGGTCAAGTCCCGTCAGCCGCTCAACCCGCTCCACCAACCACGCAAGGCGGCTCTGAAGATTGGGCAGGCGGTTTACCGCGGTCTGCCAGTCCGGGCCAACGCCTTTTCGCAGCAGTTCCGCAAGGGTCAGGATGGCCTCGCCCTGACGTAGAAAATTGGCACTGGAACAGCCGTTTCGGATGTGTCCGTGGACTTCCATCCGCTCCATGCGGTAGGTCACATAGTGAAAGCCCAGCGCATCTGTATTGGTCTGTGCCAGCAGCGCAGAGGTCACGGCTTCAGCCAGTCCCTCGTAGCCGAACAGATCCAGCTTGTACCAGCGGCCATCTGCCAGCCATTTTTCCTGATTGCCCTTAGACGAAGTTTCCGCGATGCGGCTTCCCGTTGTCAGTCTGATCGACATATTCAGCCCTCCACAATTTTGATCCAGCACGAATCCTCTACCATGCGCCCTTCGGTCTTGCGGATGATCGCCAGCGGGTCATAGCAGTCCAGTCCCAAGTCAGACAGGTAATATTTCAAACCGTCCCGCTCCTGCGGCACACAGCGGTCTTTCAAGAAGGTTTGCAGATCGTCCCATGTGGGCTTGCGGTTCACGCCGAAAGCGGTGGAAAGGGGAGAACTGACCTTGTTTTCGATGGCAAGTTGATGAGTGGTTTGGTCAGCGCAGATCTTCGTACAGAGCTTGTTCCCATCGTAGTAGTACAGGATCAGGAGGGCGTGAGCGCTGCTTCGGGCATTGGCCAGAAAGACATTGTAATCAGACACGGCAGGGCGGCGGATGGTGACGCTTTCCCCATCGAATTGCAGCGTTACGGTGCGGCTGCCCTCAGAGATGCCCAGGGCCTTCATCCAGGCAGATGGCAGAGCCACGCGGTAGCCATTGGCATCCGGACCGGCGTTTCCACCCGCCTTGTTGATAAGAATATTTGCAGTTCGTTCCTCGTGTAGCACGGTCATTCACCTCAAAAGTTTCTCACAATTATTATACCTATTGGACACCAATAAATCAAGAAGTTAATTTTACAACAGCATTGTCACGAAAATGAAACCGCTATACGGAAGCTGCTTTCGCAAGCATAGCATTTGGCCGTCCAAATGCGCTTGTTAGGGGAAGCAATTCCCCTATAACCCCTTATGAATTGAAAGGAAAAACGATCATGAGAAAACGACCAATCAAAATATCGCTCCGTTTGAATGAGCAGGAGCATGAACATTTGAAACAGCAGGCTATGCTCTCTGGCTTCCCAATGGAAGTATTCCTCCGTGCGCTGATCTCTGGCATGAACCTCCGATCCCGACCACTCGCTGAATACGCCGAAATCCGGCGTCAACTCGCCGGCATTGGAAATAACATCAATCAAATCGCTCATGTCGTCAACGCCCGTGGCTTCGCCACGAAGGAAGACATTGCCGCAGTCACGACAGCACAGCGGGTGATCTGGCAGATTGCAAAGCGGCTTTGAGATAGCTTATTCCAAGATATATGCCGTCTGAACAAGGCCAACGACAAAAAGCAGAGCGCGCAGCCTTGAGAAAGGAGGCTGCGCGCCCGTTTTTTGTTATATCGATCAATTCCCGCTTCTGGGACGCAAGCATCGAAATATTGCTTGTGGAGATGGCATTTTGTGGTATAATTATTTTGTGAAATTATAGCCAGAACGGTCAGCTGTAAATTCCGGAGCGTGAGCACCACCTGCACGGAGGTTTAGCCCCGGCATCACGGTAAAATAGCTCCACCCTAACGGGCAGGAGCGCCAATAGCCCTTATACTGATGACAGCACGCGAAATGCGTGACTAAAATCATAAGGAGGGCTACCTATGGTAGACTACTTGGAAATCCTGCGGTTGAGCAGCGATCCCAAGAACAGCCAGCGTTGCATTGCCTCAATCGTACATTGTTCCAGACACACGATTCGTGCTGTTTTGGAGGCAGCGAAAAAAGCAGGTCTGAGCTGGCCGTTGGATGATACTGTTACCAGCGAAATGCTGAAACGGATTCTTTTCCCGGAAAGGGCTACAGCTGAGGCTCTGCACACCCAGCCTGACTACCCCTACATCCACAAGGAGTTAGCACGACCAGGCGTAAATCTGACGCTGTTGTGGACGGAATATTGCAGGCGCTGTGAAAACAACGGCACCACGCCGTACATGTACACGCAATTCTGCGAAAAATACCGGCAGTGGGCCCGGATCACGAAAGCCACCATGCGGATCCAACACAAGCCCGGAGATGCCATGCAGGTGGACTGGGCCGGCAACACGCTGGATATCTATGACCCGGTTACCGGGGATATCTCCAAGACGTATCTGTTTGTTGCAGTCCTCCCTTGCAGCTGCTATGCCTATGCCGAAGCCTGTAACGACATGAAGCTGGAAAACTGGCTTCTTTGCCACGCCCATGCTTACAGCTACTTCGGTGGAGTGACCCGGTTGCTGATTCCGGATAATCTGAAAACGGGCGTGAGTAAAAATACCCGGTATGAAACAGTTCTCAACCGGAGTTACCAGGAACTGGCCGAACATTACGATACTGCAATTGTCCCAGCCAGAGTGGAGCACCCTAAGGACAAGCCTCTGGCGGAGGGCACAGTAAAGTTTGCGTCCACCTGGATTCTGGCAGCGCTGCGGGACCAACGGTTCTTTTCCATACGCGAAGCGCAGGAAGCGGTGTCCGAAAAACTGGAGGAATTGAATGCCCGCCCATTTAGAAAGCGGGAAGGATGCCGCAGAAGCGCCTATCTGTCCGAAGAGCAGGAGTTTATGAAACCTCTTCCGACTGCGGCATATGAGCTGGCGGTCTGGTCTCCTGATCTGACGGTTGGACACGATTATCTGGTTTCTGACGGCATGAACAAATACTCCGTTCCCTTTGACCTGATTGGAGAAAAGGTGAACCTGCGCCTGACCCAAAACACGGTTGAGGTTTTCTACCGTGGAACCAGAGTTGCAATGCATACACGTCACCGAAAAGCGCTTCGCGATCCGGTTGTAAAGCCAGAGCATATGACTCCTGAACACAAGAAGTATCTGAACTACAACGAAGCCGAATTTACAGCCTGGGGCAGCTCTGTTGGGGAACAAACTGCTGCTGTTGTCCGCTATTTTCTGACAAGCGGCAAAGAAACCGAACAGGGTTACAAAGCCTGTGCCAGTATGACAAAGCTGGCCGACCGCTATGGCACAGCACGGTTGGAAAACGCCTGTGAGCGTCTTCTGGCATTCACTTCTACGCCGTCTATCCGAACGCTCAGTACCATTCTAAAAAATGGGCAGGACAAGGTTTCTGTGCCGAAAGAACCGGAGGCGCCGAGAGCTGATACCCAGCACGGTATAACCCGCGGTGCTGCTTATTTCCGCAGAGGAGGTGGCAGCAAATGATGAACAATTCCACCATTGAAGCATTGAAAGCAATGCGTTTCAGTGCGATGGCCGCCGAATTTGAACGCCAACTGGACGATCCGGCTGCTTATAGTCATCTTGGATTTGAAGAACGGTTTGCCCTAATGGTTGACGCGGAATGGAACAGACGCCAGCAAAACAGGCTGGCACGCTGCATCCGGGAAGCACATTTTGCCACTCCCGCTGCCATGATTGAAGATATTGAATACCACGAGGACCGCAGGCTGGATAAAAGCCAAATCCTCCGTTTTGCTACCTGTAAATACATTGAGGACGGCCACCACATTATCTTAAAGGGAGCTTCCGGCAGCGGAAAGACCTTTTTGGCCTGCGCCCTCGGAAACGCGGCCTGCCGCAAATACAAGTCTGTGCGCTATATCCGTCTTCCGGAGCTGCTGGAGGAGTTGAGCCTGGCGCAGGCAAGCGGAGAGCTGAAAAAGCTGATTAAGAGCTACCGAAAGTATGACCTGCTGATTCTGGACGAGTGGCTCATCCGCTGCCTAACGCCCCAGGAATCCTACAACCTGCTGGAGATTGTTGAGATGCGCAGCGGCCAGGGCGCGACCGTCTTCTGCACCCAATACAATACGGAAGAATGGTATGAGCGCATTAATCCCAACTCTGATGACCGCAGCCCCATTTCCGAGGCGATTATGGACCGTATCGTCCACAATGCCTACGAGATCTTGATTGATGGCAAGGTCTCCATGCGGGAACGGCACGGCTTGAGAAACCCGGAGGCTGTTTCCGGAGAGGCCGGTGATTGATTTGACGATTACCCGCCAGATGCTGGGCACTGTGCTGCAGAGCTGGTTCCACAACATAAAGAACGCCGAGCAGGCTAAGGCTGAGATCCTTGCGCTGTTCTCTGAGGAACCGGGTGACGGATATACCTGGAGTGAACAGGATATCTGGGAGCAGTCCAGAAAGATTATTAACCGTTGGAACCGGATGTAATATGATCTTATGGGTGAGCAGAGGGGCCTTGCCCCTCTGCTCACCGTGGACCTCGCACCCGTGACGGTGGAGCTAAATCTCCGTGAGAGTGGGGCTCGTTTCCCGTGCAAGTGGAGCTCTGTACTCGAAATTTACAGTCAGCGAGCTTGAAGGCTTATCAAAGGAGTTGGTGTGATGACAAAGTACGGAATTGATCCAAAGGTTATTTGCCAGATCATTGATCTGGCAAATAGGCATCACATCCAAACGGTGATTCTCTTTGGTTCCCGCGCACGAGGGGACTTTCGCCGCACAAGCGATATTGATTTAGCTGTGCAGGGAGGCAATGTATGCCGTTTCAGACTGGATGTTGAGGAAGAAACGCATACATTGCTGACCTTTGATGTGATAGATTTATGTTCTGATTTGTCCCCAGAATTGCGGGAAGCCATCAGCAAGGAGGGAGTATTGCTCTATGAAAAAGTTCGATAACTACCGTAAAAATTTAGACGTTCTGCGGCGCTCTGATCAGCAGGATCTCAATAATGAATTTATCATTAGCGGCATCATTGATAAGTTCTCCATTCAGTTTGAATTAGGCTGGAAGGTCTTAAAAGAATTGCTGACGTATGAAGGCATCGATGCAGCTAAGACAGGCTCCCCGCGTGAAATTATCAAGCAGGCGTACCAGTATTACCCTTGCATAGAGGAAGATGTATGGCTGGATATGCTGTCCCAGCGCAACAATATGGCGCATATTTACGATGGAAATGCCGCGAAAGCACTGGCACAGGAGATCATCAGCCGCTTTATTCCGGCCTTTGAAAAGCTGGAAAAAAGCATCTGTGAACGATACGCCGATCTTCTGGATACGCTCTGAGAAACTATTTTACAAACACACATGGAGGCCCACAATGGCACTTGAAAATAAACTTGGTATCACCAACTCCGCCGAGCTTGCCCGCGAGGAGGAGCGGATCAGCAAAAGGAAGGCCGTGGAACTGTTTGAAAGCGGCGCTCTGGATAAGCTGGCACCCGGCAGATTTGCGTCGCTGCAAGCCATTCATAAGGCGCTTTTCGAGGATATTTATGACTTTGCAGGCGAACTGCGCACGGTGAATCTGGCAAAGGGCAATTTCCGCTTTGCCCCTTTGATGTATCTGGAGGCGGCGCTTGGAAACATCGACAAGATGCCCCAGTCCACCTTTGACGAGATTATCGAAAAGTATGTGGAGATGAATATCGCCCACCCGTTCCGAGAGGGCAACGGCCGCAGCACCCGCCTGTGGCTTGACCAGATGCTGAAAGCTGGCATCGGACAGGTGGTGGATTGGAGCCGTGTCGATAAGGAGGACTATCTGCTGGCCATGGAGCGCAGCTCCATCAAGGACGTGGAGATCAAGGTGTTGCTGAAAGCGGCCCTGACCGATGACGTGAACAGCCGTGAAGTTTTTATGAAGGGCATCGACCACAGCTACTACTACGAGGGATATACCACGTTCAAAGCGGAAGAACTGTAACGTCAAAGTATAAAGTAGAAATTAAAGATAAAAGGTAGGAGTATGGTTTATGTATCGTGACCAATTTGAAAGTCTAAACCGTGGGCGACTTAATTGGCAAACGGAAGAAGAAGTACGTTTAGGGTGGCTTACTGAATTGCAAAATAAGTTGGCAATTACTTTTCATGCAGAACGAGGCCGATCTGATGCTGATTACAATCAAGTTATCATAGAATTTAAAAACGTGGGGTTATTTCATCATAGCGAAACGAGCCCAAAGTTTTTAGAAGCATTAGAAGAATTATCGCGATATATTTCTGCAAAGGCGCAAGAAGATAATATTGACATACAAAACTATCAAGGAATCGCTATTGATGGAGAATCTATAGCTTTTGTATACATGTCTCAAAGTGGTGGTGTTTTCCATGGACCTATCATGCCGCTTTCACCCGCTAGTGTTCAAATGGTGTTTGAAGCATGTCACAATTCTAGTAGAAGGTCATTAACGGCATCAAATCTTATTGAAGACTTTGGACATGGATCAATTACTGGTGGCCGATTAATGCAAGCTTTATCTAATGCATTAATGTCATACCTCGATGATCCAACAAATGGACAACACTTTCTATTAGCAAAACTTGTTAAGGAGGCCCATACAACCACGGACAAAATAAATAGGCAAACATTATTAGAGCAAATTTCTAATATTGGGAATTCGATTATTGAAAACTGGAACTTATTATAAAGTAAAAAACAGGCAATGCTATGCATTGCCTGTTTTTTACTTTATAAGTTGCAAATATGGAACTTTTCGTATTTGTCCCATATGTTCTCTAAAAAAATTATACGAAAGCGAACAAATGGAAATGATCGCATCTTCCGGGATTGCAATATCATATACAAAGTCTTGTAGTGTAATTATGTTATGATTTAGCAACAATTTAATTGAGTTAGATAGCATGCTTGGCTCGTCAAATGGTATTTCATCATCATACGGCTCATGCTGCCGATAGCCTTTCGCAGATAATTGCCTAAACAAATAGCTTTTCTGTTGATCATCTATAATTCCAAGTACATTTGCCCGCATAATCATAGCAGCTAAAGAAACCTCCCATTTTTTCTTTAGTTGAACAAATGAGTTAAGATTACTTGTAATATACTCATTCCCAAAAGTTTCGGCAGGCATTAAAAATGCGCCTGCAAAAAGATGCGCCTGCTGTTCGATAATCTTATAGGTTTGGCTAGTTATATCTTCTGGCAGCAAATCACCATGTAAAACTAGATGCCCGAGTTCGTGAGCAATGCTGAAGATATAACTTGAAGAAGTGTTACGATTTCCTTCGTAAAAAATATGCGGAACTCCCTCAGACCATTGGGAAAACGCTTCAACTTCTTTTGCCTTTTGTGGAATTTTAGATATGATAAATCCATTGTTTTCTAAAATGCCAACTAAATCGCGAATTGGGCCTTTACCTAAGTGCCAGTAATTTCGTAGTTTTTCTGCAGTAGACTCAATTCTGAATTGGAGATCAACATTAGAAAAAGGATCAAACTCCAAATCACTTGGAATATTTACATCCAATAGTTCGACATATTTCTTCAGATAGTCAACGATCTCACTTGACCACTCCGTTGCAATTTCATAGGAGCGCTTTAGAGAATTCGTTTTTGATGGAGATCCACGGTATAGTGGAATTTGTGACATAGAGGAACTCTGAGGATGAATAGGCTTAAAAAAATACTCAATAGGAAAGTTTGTTGCAACGGCAATTTTTGACAAAACATCTGGTGTTGGTTTGGTTTGCCCATTTTCAAACTGTGATATGGCCTGCCTTGTTTTATCAATCTTATCGGCCAGTTCTACCATGCTAAACCGACAATATTCTCTGGCATCTTTAATGCGAAGCGGAATTGGAGCATATTCAATCTGCCCCTTGAATTTGTTCATGCTGCACCTCGGAAATGAGTGTTGGGAAAATGCGCTTTTGATATGCAATATCATCTTCGCTCGGTTCAAAAGCACTCGTAGAAAGTATCGGCCAACTGTATAAGATACGAGAAAAAGTTTTATCTGGAAGAACTAATGTTGGTTCTGTTTTCGATCCGTCAAAAAAGGTTGTTACAAAAAAGGTTATACTTCCATACTTTTCAGCATAAGGCGGTGTAAAAAGACTTTGCTGGCCATAATCATCACCAGGATTATTTTCGCACGCTTTAATCTTATATTTTGCTGCGGCGGGCATAATTCCTCGCGATAATATATGACACGGTATTAAGCTAAAGTCATCTCCACAAACCGTTGCAACCTGGTTTCCAAATCCGGTATCTTGACTGTATACAGTTATGTGTGGAATACCGGAAGCTATAATACGATCATGCAAGCACTTCTGGAGTGCTTTATCATGTATCCGGGTACGCAGACACTTCATATACGAACTATTCAAAAGTGCTGGGTCACTATCAATTATCTGTTGAAAAGCACGATCTCCCAGTGTGCAGCCATTAACGATAATGTGAAGTAGTCTGGGTGGAATTCTATCAAAAAAGGAATCATAAGCTGTGGACAATACGGCCACCTCCCTAATTATGATGTAAAGCATTTTACATCATAATCGAAGATTTGTAAAGTACTTTCCAAAATAAAACATTATGATGTCTTATTTATAAGCCAACAATATTCTCGCCCGTTTCTGCACCTGCTCTTCCACCATCCGCAACCTATTTTCAGGCATGTTATAGCGGGAGTGCTTCTTGAACTTGAAGTTCAGCAGATGCCGCAGCTTCTCGCGCAGCTCCGGCGTCAGCGCGTCCTTGGCTGTGCCGAGAAAATCATCGTACACGCTGGGGTACAGCGTTTCGATATATGCCTCCAGCGCGGCCTCGTCCGCCCATGCGTCCGCGCCCGCAAAGTTAAAGAGGGAATTGCCGTGGTCGAACAAGGGAGCGGGGGAGACGATGGTATTCGTCCGGTTATCGACCATTACGCCGAAGTTTCCAAAATGCCGGTCCACATTGCAGATTACCGCATCAAACACCAGCATTTCGTTCAATGCATTGACAAACTCAGTCCCCAGCTTTTCGTAGTATGCTTTCACAGCCTCCATGCCGCCCTTAGAAACGAGATGGCCGATAGGGAGATAGGCATACTCTTTACTGGTAAAAAGCTCGCAGGTGGAGCAGAGAACGCCTTTCCAACGGGATAAGCCGTAGGGGATCGCGTGAACGCCCATGGCGGCGGCGATCTGCGCGGCGTAAAACTCAGAATATGGCTCGTTGCCTGTGTTGGCCGCGCCCTCTGTGCCGCCCTTATAGAGATACACCTTACCGCCCATGCGCCGCCAGCATTTGCGGAGCATTCCATTGGTAGTAAACTCCGGGCTGGAGAGCAGGGAAGTGCGGACGCTGCTGCCATAGCCGGTAAAGGCAAGTTCTGCCAGAACATTGCTGAATGGGTTGTCGTAGAGATTTACTTTGTCAAAATAAGTGGTGTCGCCGTCCTCAACGACCCAATAGCAATCGTTAAGTGATAGTCCTTTACAAACACTGATAATACTGAGCGGTCGGTTGAGGTTTAAGCCGCATTTTGCCAAAAGGCTATGGACGTAGGCGCGGTTTTTGGGAATCGCGCGGCGGCGCAGCCAACGGCTCAATCCATCCGGCGTAAGCGTCAGACCAAGCGGCAGAAATGCCGCTTTTTCTTCATTCGTCCAAACAATTTGGGTCTCCGGTTCGCTGGTATCCGTCGTCGCGGAGAATTTAATGAGCGGTTCATCGAACTGCTTTAAAATATAGTTCATGATAAATCCTCCTCAAAAGTTACTTCAGACCACACAGGAAATTTTCTACATTCAAATACTGAACGCCCTCGGCAAACGTATCTTTTCCGCGATAAAGAACGAATTTACCGCTGATCGGGCCAAAGCGTTTTTCAACGATTTGGCATTTCTCTGCATCACGCAGATGAAGTGTCTGCTTTTCGTTGGCCTCGGTGCTGTGCTTGATTTCATAAATGCGGCAATTTTGATTAGTTTTATCATAAATCACCATGTCAAACCCGCCGCCGGCATCGAACTTGAATTTGAACGCTTCCATCGTACTGGGTGCCGCCTTACAGACTTCCAGCAGAACAATGTCCTCCAGCATCCGGCCCTTTACATCGTCCAGAATCTTTCCTGTGATATATGCCTTATCCGCTTCGGGGATCGATGCAAAATAGGCATCCTGCATCAGGGAATAGACCAGAGCCTTTGCGATGGCATAGCGCATACCGGACTGGGAAAAGACGATATGCTCTGCCTGCTTACCGCTTTCGTACCGTTCCGGACAGTTGACGATCAGATCCAGCATAAGCAGATACTTCTTCACTTTGTCGATATGCTCCTGCGTGATCGGGACGGTTGTTTCACTCTTTTCCTTGACCTCAATGATGGCCTTTAATCGCTCCAATATTTGCTTTTCATTGACATCATAGAGAACGGTCGCCCGTTTCGCAGGGAGATCATGTAAAAGCAGTTCCTTTGCGGAACCAAAATCATGGGACTTAAATTCGTCCTCTACTACGCGCAGCACAAACCGGTGGTTCATGTGCTGCACAATGCGGTTGATGACGTTGGTCAGTTCGCCTTTTTCGTAAAGTTCCCGCAGTTGATTGAAGTATTCGCCGTAATGGTCGTTTTTCAGTGTATGCTGAATGTTGCGGCTGATGGCGGTATCAATATACTTCCGGGTACTTTCATCGTCCCGAAACGCGACCTCGTCAAAGGCGGCATCCGGATCGTCAAAGCTCATATTTTCCATTTTCAGTGTTCCGCCGTATTCAATATAAGAATCGACAGAACGGATGTTCAGGAGCCGCGCATACTCCCGAAAGGGAATAAAAGAGGTGTGGATCGTCACGCTTCTGTCGTACAGTTCATCGCGGTTCGCCATAGCGAAACCAAGAGAGTCCGTACCGGAAACAACGATTTTCATGCCCATCATGCTGAACACATCGGAAAGCACGGCAGCGGTGTCGATGAAGTCGTTCAGGAGCGTAATTTCATCAATAAACACATAGCGATAACCCAGTTCAAACAGAACTTTCAAGTCCTTTGTCAGCCGCGACATATCATCAGTGGTCTGCACCTTGATGTAGGCCGTTTTTTCTATGGGCAGTTCGGAAAGCATTTGAAACAGAAGTGTTGTCTTTCCGGTTCGACGAAGACCGTATAAAATACAGATCTTCCCATCGTAGGAGCCAGCCACAAACTTCTGCAAGGTGCTGAAGCAGTCACGCTTGCCGTACTTTGCCACGCTGTTTGCCAGTGCCTGCAAGCCCGCACCTGTGACAACATTCGTATGAAACTCTGGCATTTGCGAGGGTACAGCGGCTGTGACAACAGGCTGACCATAGCTTTCCAGCTTTTGATAAATCGCATGGTATCTGGCTGTGTTTGCTTTTGCGGCATCGTTTTCGTAATTCTGATAGTTGCGTGTGGACATACCGAGGTATTTCGCACATTGGGCCTGATTCAGCCCTTTTGAAATACGCAATTCTTTTAAGGTCACACTCATCACCTCGCCTTTATTATATCACAGTATACGCAAAGAACAAGAAAAATACGCAAATATTTCGTATTTTCTTCGCCTATTTTTCGCCTTTCTTCTTAGGGAGCTGTGTGAGAGCGGCCAATTCCTCGTAGGTCAATTCGCCGTTCACGTAGCGGTTTCGTGCATTCTCCGCTTGTGCTTTCCAGATTTGAAATGCGGCATCTGTGTAAATAGCCGGAGTACGGCGAACACGCATATCATAGGTTTTGATCCGCTGCCGGATGAGCTTTAAGCCATCATCGGCAGCGATTTTCTTTTCATGCTTCTCTTTGACTGCGAGTTCTTTGCAGCTTTTTCCGGTATCACCGACTGACCGATCACAATAAAGAGCTTTGGAAGAGAACGGGATAAAGTAACGATGACAATATTCACACTTTTTCAATTCAATTCCTTGCTCGACCATCTCCAGCAGTTCTGTCAGCAGCGTCGCGCCCAAATCGTCCGAGCCCTCGATGCGGGCAAACCGGACGGACTTTGGTGGCGTCGAAATGCGGTCTGCCGCCAACACCGGATCAAAATTCTGCTCATCTACATACAGCTTTCGTTCTGCGCGCATCTTCAGGTCCAAACCGGCGATCGCTGTGGCAGCTTGAAAATCGCGGCTCATATAGAGCGCCAAACGCTGCTTGGCGCTCAACTTAGATCTGTCCGGCACGAGCACGGCATCTGCAAAGGCGGAAAGTTCCTTTTGCAGTTTCTCAAAACCTTCCATGCGTTCATCAAGCACGTCTGCCAGCTTTTCTTCAAAAAAGAGGGACTGCACAAAGCGTTCCCCAAAAGGGTGGATCGTGCTCAGCTCGTTTTTGATCTCGGTAATGGCTTGATTTTCCATCATGGGCGTTGTTCGCACCAGTAATTTCGCCCGTAAAGAAGCGAAATCTGTGGACAAAAAGGCAATAAGGGTTGTCCCGAGACGATATTCCACGGGCTTGAAATCCGTTTCTACATATTCCTTTTTGGGGCCAAAACTCAAGCAATACAAGGCTCTCAAGGCTTTCCCTCCATTCGTGGACACAGCTGTGCAATGCGTGTGGTATATCATTTGTAACGCAATCAGTTTACCACATGTTGAAATCTCCGTCAACGCTTGCTATCATTTTTGTGGAAGTTGAAATTCGATGCAAACGATCTTCCACAAAATTGAATGACCGCCGGAGCGTTTCTCTTTCGGGGAAGCAGGCCATGACCGTCTGATGACGCGAGCGTGCCAAGAATCAGAAATCGAGTTTCTGTCAGGCAGGAAACCGCTTCCGGGAAAACGGCAACAAGTTCACCGGTCTCTCCGCATAGTTTCAAGGAAAGGGGGGAGCAGGATGGCAAGCAAACCGGAGTTGCTGCATAATCAGGCGGCAGACGAGATCGGGCAGGACTTTCTTCTCGCGTACCAGCGAGCCGTCCTGCTCGCCTTGCAGCGGCAAGGCTTCCTCAACGAAATGCAGTGTAGGAACTGTGTACAAAAATTAGAAGAACAGATAAGAAATACAGGAAAATCACAATCTGTAAAGGAATAGTGCCTTTCAGTATTCGCACAATTGCAAAGGCACATTCTGTATCGTATGATACCACGAAAAGGAGGAGTTTTTATGTTACAAGTAGCAGCGTATTGCCGTGTATCCACGGATAAGGAAGACCAGGCAAATTCCTTTGAAGCGCAGCAGCGGTATTTCCGCGAGTACATCCAGCGCCAGCCGGATTGGGAGCTGCAAGGCATCTATGCTGACGAAGGATTTTCCGGCACATCGACCAACAAGCGCGTGGAGTTCAATAAAATGCTCCACGCGGCGGAGCTGGGACAGATCGACCTGATCGTGACCAAGGAGGTCAGCCGTTTTACCCGCAACACGGTGGACGCCCTGCAAATCACCCGCGAGCTGCGTCGGCGGGGCGTAGGCGTGCTGTTTCTCAATGACAGCCTGGATACCCGCACCAACGATGGGGAGCTGCGGCTGACGATCATGAGTTCCTTCGCACAGGACGAAAGCCGAAGGACCTCTGAACGCTCCAAATGGGGACAGATGCGCAGCATGGAGAAGGGCGTCGTTTTTGGCGGCTCGCTGCTGGGTTACGACGTGATTGGCGGCAAAATGACCGTCAACCCGGAGGGCGCGGAAGTTGTCCGGCTCATCTTCCATAAGTACCTGCAAGAGCGCAAAGGGTGCAGCACCATCGCGCGGGAGCTGCGGGAGGCCGGTATTCTCAGCAGCAAGGGCAACTGCCTTTGGTCCTCGGCCACCGTGACTAAGATCCTAAAGAATGAAAAATACTGCGGTGACAGCATTCTTCAGAAAACCGTGACCGTAGACTGCATTTCCAAAACACGCAAAGCGAATCACGGAGAAGCGCCGATGTACCTTGTCGAGAACAGCCACCCGGCGATCATCAGCCGCGACATTTTCCACCGCACACAGGAAGAACTGGCGCGGCGAAAGGCCCTCCGACCAAAATCGGATAAGACGTCTATTACCCAAAGCGGGAAATACTCCAAATACGCGCTGAGCGAGGTGCTGCACTGCGCCGAATGTGGCAGGCGC
>ENA-ORSY01000512-ORSY01000512.1-human-gut-metagenome-genome-assembly--contig:-NODE-512-length-38503-cov-47.182272_pt1 | contig 38503 bp, 37 predicted proteins | sample MGYA00242193_ERZ509160 | MGnify/ENA primary metagenome ERZ509160 (study PRJEB26280, sample SAMEA2338670) | human gut metagenome | biome: human gut; feature: human-associated habitat; material: faeces...
TCTGACTTATTATCTATAAAATATTGAGTAATAATCGGTTGTAAATACACGTTTTGACAATTCTTTTTTTATTAAAATTGTTCGCAATAAAAAATTCACAATACGAGATTGTAGATGTCCAAAATAATTAAAATCAACTAAATTAAATATATTTAATAGCAAACTAAGTTGTTCTTTATCTGCAAAATTAAAAATCTTCAATGATTCAATCATTGCATTAGAAGCTTGCCTTCTTATTTCTTTTATATTAGACTTTACAATTTTCGATAATAAACTATATATTTTAGTACAATCAATCAAATTGGATTTATTTATAGGATTCTCATTTGGTGAAAAAAAGAGTATTAAAATCTCATTAAGTTGATTTTCAAATTCTAAGAGATATTTCTTTTTATATAAATCTTCAGCCATCTTTATTGCATCATCCTCTTTTTTATCTGCTAATGCCAATAGTTCACTTATTGTTAAAATTTTATCATCAAGTCTATACATAAAATATTTATTATAACTTCTTAAGTTATAAACTCCATTAATTTTATTATCATTTGGTTTAAATAGATATATCAAAATATTTTTTATTATATCAATATCTAATTTTTTATAACTAAAAAGTTTATTAATAGTTTCAATATAATCTTTTTTTAAAGCAAATATATTATTTTGCAACAATAATAATCCAAATGGGTTATTAGCTAAGATTGTATAAACATTATCATATCTATACCTTAATAATTCAAGAAAAAACAAATTTTGAAACTCTATTTCATTTTCATTTTTTTCATTTTTATATGCCTTAGCTAAAATATAAAATGAATTATGAAAACGTATAACATCTCTAATTGTATTTAATATTTGCGGCGCTAAATAATTTTCAATTATACTATTTGTAGGTCTCTCTGGCGCATAATATATAATATTCTTAATTCTTAAATCATCTTGTTTAATATTCCATATCTCAGCAATAGTTTTCTTAAATCTCGTATATAATTCTTCACAAATTATTCGATTTTCACTTTTGGGTAAAGCAATATCAACATTAAAAAACTTTTCCAAATATAAATCCGAATTACTTATTCCACAATTACTTAATGCAGAACAAACATATCTTTTATCGTAAGCAACGATAAACTGAACAAAAGGAAAATTTGCAGTATTTCTAATTAGACGTAAAACTTCCTTTATTTCTTCAACATTTAATCTATCTATATCATCAATAAAAATTACAGTTTTGTGTTTTGTTTTTGCTAATTTATTACATATCAGATCGTATGGATTGCTCTTTCTATGAGATAAATAATAAAAAAATCTACATATAGTTTTAAATAGTCTTTCAGTTTCTTTATCCAATAATAATTCGATATATTCATCAAAAGTGGATGATATATTCGGAATATAAATTCTCAATTCATTGCGCAACAATGTAAAAAAGCATCTAATAATAGATTCTGAGGTATCATTTTTCCATGGTTCAAAATTAATAACGCTTTTTACAGTATTATCCTTATCATACATATCTTTAAGTTTTGTTATAAAAGTTGTTTTACCGCTTCCCCATGTACCTGTTATGGATAGAGTAAAACTACTTTCTTCATAAAAACTTGTTCTTAATGTATTATATGTAGATTCACATAAACAATGACGATTATAAGTATCAGCTACTCCATGTGTTTTTTCTATTTCCAATTCAGGCAAAACATTTTCTTTAGATTTATTCCTGCATACAATAAAAACACACTGAACAATTTCACATATCAAAGAAAGATAAACAACTAAATCACTACAAGCAAAATAAGGATTATAAAAAAACAATGTATAATTCCAATTATCTGAATACCGACAAAGTACATATATAAATGTACAAATTAGAACCACTGTACATCTATTTTTATTTATCGTTTCTGATTTCCTCGCATCACAAAAATAATATATTACAATTATAAACAAATAAATGATACTTAACCACGACGCTCCATCTTTTATGTGTGATGCAATAGGATATACCCATATTATATTAATCCTATTTACCCACCAATCTTCAAAAATAAAAAAAGACGCTATAAGTGTTATTGAGCATAACCACATAAATGGAAAATCTCCTATACTCTTAAAAAAGTCTATTACTTTTGACTTCATATAATCTTATCTGCAAAATTATTCGACATTTAAGAATCCCATTATAAAAGCATCAGGAAATACAAATTTCTTTTCTCCAAGAGCAAATTTAACATAAACAAACTTTGCATTTCTGTCAAACTTTACAACTTCTCCCTTACCAAACTTCCTATGTACAACAATAGTCCCTAATGATATATTTGAAATAATATTTCCTAAATCTATATTTACATCTGCATCAACAGACGATTGCATTGTCCGAATATCAGTTTGTACTAGTCGTGAGGAAGCTGTCACCTTTACAACTTGCCTATTTGCTGAAATAGCTTTGTTTGAGATATCATTATTTTGCTTAATATGAGTATTTTCACTAGGTGAATCCTTAAAATAATCATGAATATTTACATCTGTAATCGAGGTTTGTTGTTTGTAGAACAACCGTTCATATTCCGACTTCCTTATTGTTGTATCCCATCCACCAACTTCATCATTTTGGTGTTTATTTATACCTGTATATACAAGACTGGCATCCTCATAACGCTTAAACTTGAAGATAGCATCGTTCATAAGTGGAGCATTAAAGACACCAAGAGTGCATAGCATATTAAAGTCTTCAACATCAAGTCCTGTTACTTTTTTAAATAGCCCTGGCTCAAGTTGCGTTATAACATCTTTCAAACAACGTTCACGATAATCTGTCAGATACATAAAAACTGGTATACGAGTAGCAAACTTTATCAATTTTTCCTGTATCTGTTTGCGTTTACTTTTCATCTCCCTTTCTTCTTCCGAAATTTCTTTTTTCTCATTAGAAGTAAGGTTTTCATTTTCTTTTTTGGCTTTCTTTATAGATTCTGATTTGTTGATAATTGTTGTTAAATCATTATTAAGATTTCTGAAGCCTTCAATACTCATTAAAGCTTTCATAGCTTCCGGACTATCAAGAAGTCTTTTTAAGGTATCATTATCAACATTTACAAGTAACGCAGATTCCCATCTCTTCGCAAGAAGAGTTGCTGAAGTGCCAGATAAAGCAATATCAAGAATGTCTTGAGCATTAACTTCTTTCATGCTACTGCCGTCATATGCAAGCACAGGAAGGAACTTTATAAAATCTCCTACTTTTTTTTCTGGATTAGACTCGTTTATATCTAAACTACAACTATAATCAGAAATCTGACGCAAAGCCCTATCAAGTGCAAAATCAAAAACATAACATTCATCCTTCATAATCGTTTTTTCTCCATCCTCATTTTTTACCTCCCAAGGGCTTTGTACACGGAACGCTGCCTGAAAATATGTTTCAGGACTCTTTAGATTACGAAGCATTAATATACCACTCCATGGCTTTACTGTCACACCTGTAGTAAGTTTACCACAAGTAAGTGTTATGGTCTTTGTCTTCAAAGGGTCGTCCATTGCAGCCTGCAACGGAAGTAATGCTTCTAAACCAACACCTGCATGTGTGCCAGCACATACTACTACTTTATAATCATGATAAAATGAATTTTGTTTCTGTGCTAAAAGATTTGCCATTGCATAACATGAAGCGACATTCGGTAAAAACCACAAAGTATGTGACAACACATTTAATAATCTAACATCACTAAATGGCATAGGTGGTCTTTTATCATGCCCCAATTTCAAATCGTCAATACTTGCCGGAAGATATGAACCACGAATAAGATTAAGCCACTTTTGTACCTCAGCTTCATACTTAAATTTTGCATTTTCACCTTTTCCTTCAGTGGAGAAAAACACATTTAGATCGAATTCGTCAAACTCTCCTTGTTTTGCAACTTCCTGAATCTCCTCTGGCATTTTATATGTAAGCATAACCATTCTTGGCAAAGACAAATAAGGATTTCCATTACCTTTCCATTCCGCCTTTGCCTTCTGTTCATCTGAATATGTCCAGTTGAAAATCTGTTCTTCAATAAACTCCCCTGTATTAAGTGCACGGAATGGCGTTCCTGATAAAAAAAGATAATATTTTGTTGAAATAGGAAGCCATGTTTCATTTATAGCATTATTAGCTTCGTCTTTCTGATATTTCTCTACATCAAAGTTCACATCATCTTCTTCATTTTCCTTCTCGAACAAATCTTTCGCTCTTTCTCTCCATGCTCCAAAATGATATTCATCAAAGATAACAATATCCCAATTGGTAACATGTATAAACTCATTTTTTGTCTTTATACCACCATTGTCATTCGTACCAAGTAAATCTTGGAATGAGCCAAAGACAACAATGGGCCTTGACTTATCTGCCAATTCAAATTCTTGATCTATATTTATATTATTATCCTTTGCATCTTTGTTTGACACATATTGCCATCCTTCAAAATCAACATGAGACATCAAATCCTCTCTCCATGCCGACTCTACAGCTGGTTTAAAAGTTAAAACAAGAATGCGTGTAAGTCCCATCTTTTTAGCCAACTGATAACTGGCAAAAGTTTTACCAAACCTCATTTTAGCATTCCACAGAAATTTTGGAACTCTTGTCGGATCATCTTTTATTGATCGCTTAAAATATGCTTGAGTTAATGTTACTGCGCGTTCTTGTTCAGGACGCATAGAAAAAGTTTGTGTTCTATTTTCAATATTCTGTGTGCCTGTACGTAATGCCACAATTGCACTTTTTACATCTGCTACATCACATTTAAACCATTCATCAGTCTTATCATTTGGATTAAGTCGTTTAAATCCTCTTTTCTCAAGAATTCTATGAATATCCTTATCTGTAAAACATGTTCCATTTGATGTCATGGCTGACTCAACTAACACTATCTCATAGCAAACTTTACTTGTATGAAGTTGTTCTTCAATACGTTCTTTAGCTGTGCGGTCAGTATAACCAATCTTCAGATAACCTATATGGGTTGTTACGCCTATCAGTTTATAAGCATAAATCGTTGGCGTTACGCATGGACGTTGCGGGAAAAATAATTGTACCATTTATTCCATCGGTTTAATCATCGATTCTATAAACTCAATCTCCTCTTTTGTCAAATTGTATTTCTTATACAATTTTTCATCTGTCCAAGATACTGAAAAATCTTGTTGTGGAACAAATTGATATACACCTTTAGGCGCATTTTGCGAGTTCTTTTTTAATAAAACAAGAAATCTAAAGAATTTTGTTGCAATATAAGACATAACATTATTACATTCATTTTCATCTTTAAATTGTCCTATTACTAAATAGCTTTCATTACATACAGTATTCGGTGCTCCATAAAAAGGCTTAGGAAGTATTGGATGAGGAAAAGTATCACTTCCACTACCAGCTTTAGCTATATATACTTTATGCCAAGGTATCATCTCTTTACCCTTTGTTACTTTTTCCAATGGTATAAAAGCTTTTGTTCCACGAACATCTCTATCATTCCCACTAACAAAAATAGCCAAATCAGTGTCTAAAGTCTTATTTTTTTTACCTTTTTCTGTATTAGGTATTCCAAAGGGTAATCTTGTGCTGATCAATGATTCCATTGATTTTTCCTTTTTTATCATAACTTTATGAAGAATTTCAACAGCTTCATTATACCGAATAAATGTATCACAGCCATTTTCTAACAAAGGACGATTAACTGGTCCAAATATACGACTATCTTTATGTGTATAAACGGCACAATCACCAGAATAATCCCTATCCCATAGAAAGAATGTTACACCTCCTTTAATTTGCACTCCTGAAAAACAGTCTGTTGCTTCAGGGAAGTCATGAAGAACTCTTAACCTACAATCATGCAACATATCATATCTAAATTTATCTAACCCCTTACCACCAGTAAACCACCTTGCAGGAATTATCATTGATAAATATCTAGGATTTAATTTTTTTGCTTGTTCAACAAATAATTGATAAATAGGTCTTGCGCTTGCGCCATTGCCTCCCCCATCACTTAATTGATATGGCGGATTGCCTATAATAACATCAAATCTCATATTGAAAATTCTTTCTAAATCTAAATTGTGAATAAATTGATATGCGTGCGTTTCCAATTGTGTATCTCTATCATATTCAGACTGAGCAGCCCCGCAATAGATACATTTTCCATTTTTCCATGTATGTTTAATGCGTTGGAAAATTATATTGCCCTGCGGTTTGTCATCAGGAAACTTGTACACAGAAAATTCACTGCTGGGAAATTTACTGCAATAAACACTACGACGAGAAAGCAAACTTGTCAACTCAGTTATAGCGATTCCATAAAGTTGTCTTGAAAATATATGTTCAATCCTCTTATTAAGGTCTGGTATTTTATATTTCAAACCTTCAATTAAACGTTTTGCAATTTCTCTAAGAAATACACCGCTTTTACAACAAGGATCTAAAAATGTTGTATCTAGACTTTCAAAAAGTTCTTGCGGCAACAAGTCTATAATTTCATTAGCAACTTCCGGTGGTGTGAAAACCTCATCATTACTTAAATTAGCAATGCATGACAATACATCAGGATTATAAATCTTCTGAAATAAACTAACCTCCATACTGCTGAACTTTTTTATAGTGAGTGATATAACGCCTTAAAAACACGCCTTCCTTTTCTTGCTGCTCTTCTGTAAGAGCAAAAAGGTTTCCTTCATTGCTTGTTGTATCATTATATAACAACAAATCAGCCATAGTATAATCCGAGCGCTGCATTTTAGATTCGCCAATAAGTGTCCATTCCGAAAAAACAATAGGCTCATTCGTATCATTACAATTTTCATCTACACACATTAATGTAAGCGCATTACCTGTAATAATATTTTTTTGTATTATAAATCTAACAGCCTCTCTTGTATCATCAGAAGAATCATCTTTGCATACAGCAGTATATTCTTCATTCCATATTTTATAAAGCCTTTCTCTACATGTCTCAACATTATCATACATAATATCGATACCATAAAGGCTACTTACCGCTACAATAGATTGTTTTTCATAATCTCGGATACATTTTTTATATTTTCTATTTATTTCTGAAAGTTTTCTTTTTAAAATGGCGGAAAGAAAGTTTCCATCTCCACAAGCAGGCTCAAGAAACCTAGAATCAGGTCTCAAACATTCGTTATTAACCAAATCAAGCATAGCATTAACTTCTCTTTCAGCCGTAAAGACTTCTCCTCTTTCAGAGACTCTTTCTTTTGATTTTATTTGTGTCATAATTACTATTCATAAATATATTCTACAATAGCTTCTTATATTGAATTCTTCAAACGACTAATAATAGGAACGTCCTATATCATTAAAAGACTCATTTTCTCTCATAATAAGATTCATTTTGAGAAATAGCTATTGTACAGTCGTTTATAATGGACTAAGTCTTGCCTCTCTTGCAATGCAAATTTATTCATTTTTTTCGTAAAAACATAATAAGATAAAATGTTTTTATAATAAAATCACACATCATTTTCATGCATGCTAAGATTGGAATATACCTAAGAAAAGTATAAATCTACCACCCCCCCAGCATATCAAATCATCCACCTTTCTCAATCATTTTAACACACAAAAAAATTGAAACAAGAACATATACTTTTCGTTAACAAACAAGAGAAATGAAGATTAATTTAGCACAGACCGTAAGCAAAACAATACGCATAGGTTTCAAATCATTAACCTATTGTTTTTGAGTCGTAACTCGGCCACTTTTGATGCAAAAGTGACTGAGTTTTTAGGCACAAACAAATGAGTTTTAATGGCGAAACTGATGCGTCGGGATATGGCGCGAGCAGTTAAATAATAATGCGCAAAAAATGCAGGCAACAAAAACCGGCCTATACAGTCAAAAGAAGAAAAGAAAGAGTTAATAAGTCATAAAAATAATGACGGCATATAAGTTACGCCGCAACATAACAGCAAGCGACGTAACTATCAGATAATCAATGCCTATTTAAAACAAAGTAAAAAATAAGGCTTTAAGCTCTTTGAAAACGCCTGAAATGCCTTTACGCCGAACAGCATCGGACAGCGACACGACAAAAGAGGATTTGGCAATATGAACAAAACAGACTATATTTGCTGCGTATTTAACCCATATTATATGAAAGATTTTACTGAAGAATTGATTCTCTTTATCAGAAGACACAAAATCCTGGCATTAGGTGTCTATACGGCTGCAGTAATGACGGTGTTGACTATGACGTTTAGCGAAAGCAATGACGAAAGATGGTTGAACCTTAATCTTTTAGACATCATAAATCGGATGTCAGATTAATAAACGACCTAACAAAAAAACAGAACACGGAACAGTTTTTATTGGTTCCGTGTTCTGCTGCTATATGTTTAATCCTAAACCGGCCATCCGGCCGCATACTTGGTTTACAATATTATAACTGCGCTTTATTTAACAAGCACTTTATATGAATTATTGTTGATGCGAACAATAAACAGACCCGGCTCAGAGCTTATGTCAGATGCCTTGCCGCTATAAACCATCTGTCCGCCAACGGTGTATACCTGCATCATCTCGCCGTCTGCACCCTCAACAACAATTCTGTTGTCAGCAGCATAGACATTGATATTGTCATTAAACGCAGGGCTTGCAATTCCGGTGCCGATAGACTCCATGAAGCTCAAAATCGGGAAACCGTTGTTTATGTTCTTTGTATCAGCAGCCCATATCTTATCTTCGCTGCCGCTACCGTTGTTGAGCGTAGTAACAAAATCTTCAGCCTTCATCTGCTCTGAAGTCATGACAGGAGCATTTGTTATTTCGAAAGCACCAAAGATATCGGTAACTTCACCGCATGAAGAACCGGCAAACACATCAGAGCTGAAATACATGTCGTGCATCTTAAGCGTGTTGAAATTCTGGAACATGGCAAGACCCATGATACCGCCTAAAGTAGAGTTGCCATCTATTGCACCGACATTATAGCAGTTGTATAATTCACAGTTGTCGCCACGGCCTAAAGCATCACCAATGATACCGCCGAGACGCTCCGGACCACTCACTTTACCGGTATTAATACAGTTGCGTATAACGCCACCCTCAAGCAGTCCGATAACGCCGCCTGCACCATTTGTCATAGCTTTAACATCACCGAAGTTTGCACATTCTTCAATCAGGCTGTAGCATGTACCGGCAATACCTCCTGCTGACATACCGTTTCCGCCTTCGCTTCCGGCTGTAATATCTCCATAATTAACGCACTGTCTGATGACACCTTCTCTGTAATTAGAACCAACGATACCGCCGGCATAATAGTAAACACATGATATGTCAACCTTGTTGACACAATTCTCAATGATACCGCTGTTTGAGCCTACAAACGGACCAACAACCATATCGCCCGTAATCGAACCGCTCTCAATTGTCAGGTTTCTCAACTCAAAGCCCGGATCAGTGAATCCAAACATACCCATTGACTTATAGTCTGTCAAACCAGGAATGGTCAGATTAGTAATTTTATGGCCGTCGCCGTCTACTTTTCCGCTGAAAGCAACTCTTACATTTTCCTCACCAACAGAACAGTTGTATCCGATAGGGAACCAGTCGTGACCTGCCAAATCAATATCAGCAACCAGTTTGAAATATGTATTTTCGTATACAGAAGTACCGTCGTAAACATCCTTAGCCAGTTTAGCAAGCTGCTCCGGAGTTTTTATCAGATAAGGCGATTCAGCCGTACCCTCGCCACCTTCAAAACTTGAAGCAGCGAAATCTGTCCATTGTGTCCCGTCGGCAACAGCAGATACATGATTGACACTTTTGTCGAACGAATAAGACGCTGAAGCTGTCAGACTCTGCATAGACAGTCCTAAGCAAAATAAAAGTAAAGTTTTTTTCATAGTTAAATTATTTTATAAGAATTTATATGATTATATTTGTCAAATATAGACAAAATAAAACAAACCGCAATGAATAATCACAATTAAATATCGTTTTGTTTTATAAATTAAACCATGTAGACATATATTTTAATTTATTAATATTAAAAATTTTTCTATTCATGATGTTTTAAAAAGAATTAATGTAAAGATATTTTCTGCCTACCTAAACGGAAGATAAGATGCAAATATTAGAACACTATATTAGGATTAAGAGAAAATATTTCGCAAGATTTACTCCCAATCGGTTATCAGACCGCATATAACTTTATCAATTTTATGTATTCATGCTTTCAGCCCGCCTTTTTGTTTCTATTGGCGTCTTTTTGTTCGCTTTTTCTTGACATGGCCCGCTATGCCTGCAAAAATCCAACAAAAAGCCGCTCAATATAAAGCAAAAATACAGACCGAATCATAATAACAGATTTGGGTTTAAAAGGAATTCAAGAAAATAACGTTGGCTTTTTATACTTTGCCCATGAACCTGTTATGACAATAATAATAAGGTCTAAAACAAAAGAATAAAGTAACAGAAAAACCGATACACCGAAACAAGACTACAGAAACAGCAACAGGTCATTATAATCAAACAAGAAAAAAGTATAAAATATGAAAATATGACGACAAATGAGCGTAAATTTAATAATTTTGCAAGTTGAACGGCTGAAGCCGGAATCAACAACATATTAACAGAACAGAATATGAACACTCCATCGTTACAGCAAATTATAGACATAGTTAAGGAGGCTGCGGGACTGATGCAGACCGATGCCTTCGAAATATCAGAAAAAGAAGGATTTGCCAACATCGTGACATCATCAGATGTGGCTGTGCAGGACTTCCTGTGCGGCAGACTGAAAGAACTGATGCCTGACAGCGGATTTCTGTGTGAAGAAGAAGACATGTGGGACACATCGCACGAATACACATGGATAATAGACCCAATTGACGGCACGGCAAACTATAGCCGCGGCATAGCGCAATGCGCAATATGCGTAGGACTGAAGCACAATGAAGACATGGCTATGGGCGTGGTGTATATACCGATGACAGGAGAAATGTTTTATGCCGAGCAAGGCAAAGGGGCTTTTCTGAACGGACGACAGATACACGTGTCAGACCGCCCGTTTGAGAACTCGCTGCTATGCACAGCCCTGCCCGTCTACCACAAAGAGTATGCACAGATGTGCTCTGACATTATAGTTGAAGCCTTCGGCCGCTGCAACGACATAAGGCGCTTCGGCGCTTGCGCCCCGGAACTGTGCTATCTGGCAATGGGCCGCTGCGAACTCTACTTTGAATATCTGCTCAGCCCATGGGACTATGCTGCAGCCTCACTAATTGTGACTGAAGCCGGAGGCACAATAACAGCCACAGACGGCTCGCCTGTAAAACTGACGCAAAAGGGCGGTGTCATTGCCGCAAACAACGCAGCCAACCATAAACAGATGGCAGACATCGTGGCAGAAAAGACAAGAAGCACAAACTGACAGGCACGTACCCGAAGGCATAAAAACCTGAGCGGCACAGACAAGACGCGGCTATAAAGAGGCAGCCGCGTCGAAATCGCTGTTGACCCGGCGCATCCATTCAGGAAGCATAGCCAAAGCCTCATCCTGCAAGTTGTCAGGCATAGACCTGTAGAAGGCATAAGCCATAGGCCCGGCAATGGCTGCAAGAGTATCGGCATCGCCGCCGAGAGAAATGGCAAGCTTGATGCAGTCGACATAATCTTTCGACTCAAGAAAACAAATAAGAGCTGCCGGCACCGTGCCCTGACAGGTGGTGTCGTTTACGTAGTCATCATGGATATCGGCATAACCTTTTAATGCCCAGTCAGGATAGAAATGTTCGAGAACATAAGACCTGACATACGCCTTGTCGCGGCCCGACTTGAGATGATACACAGCCAGGGCCGTTGCCATAGCCCCCTTTATACCTTCAGGATGATTGTGAGTGGGCATAGCCGTAAGACGTGCCATATCTACACACTCTTCTTCTGTTCCGGCAAGCCATCCGGCAGCACTGCATCTCATAGCGCTGCCGTTGCCATAGCTGCCATAAGGATTATGGACAGATGAAGCCATCCAAAGCCTGAACCTGTAGCCGTAGCCTGCATGCGGATGTCCGTTGGTACGCTTCCACAGATTATCGGCCATGTCGAGATTGTCCAACAAGGCTTCGGCACAAGCAAAAGTACATACTGTGTCGTCGGTAAAACGGGCGTGAGAAGAAAACATCTCAACGGCATCATAGTTCTTTGTACTATTATATCTGCTCTCATAAGCACTGCCGGCAATGTCGCCAATGGCTGCACTCAACAATAAATTCTTCATATCGAAACAACTATTATCTGATAATAACAAGCAAAACTCTGCCGACAGCTAAAACTCCGGAAATATGCCGTTACGCCTGAGTTCCTCATACTTTTCAGCGTCAAAGCGATAGACAGAACTTTTATGACCTGATGCAGGCGCAACCTTAACAAGAAGGCCTGTACGCAACATTCTGCCACCAAAGCTCCGATGATCAAAGCTAACACAAAATACTGCTTCATAAAGGCTGCGCAACTCCTTCATGGTAAACTCTTTTGGCAGAAGGCCGAAGGCTACGGGATGAAAATGGATGCGCTCACGCAAACGTGTAAGGGCATCTTTCAATATACGTGCATGATCGAAGGCCAAAGGCGGCACCTCGTTGAGCGAAAACCACCGCGCCCTTGAGGCATCGTCGCCGGGACGCACCTCACTTGTGCGTACAAGAGCATAATGTGCTATTGTTATTACACGCTCACGCGGATCGCGGTCAGGGGCACTATATGTATGAAACTGCTCCATATAAGCCCCGGTCAGTCCTGTTTCTTCTTCAAGTTCGCGCATGGCACCCTCGTCTGCCGACTCATCCATATTGAGAAATCCGCCGGGAAATGCCCAACAGCCTTTAAACGGCTCAGCACCACGCTCGATGAGCAACACCTGGAGACTGGAGCCATCGAATCCGAAAATGACACAGTCAACCGTAACTGACGGATGAGGATGCTTATATGTATAAACCTTATTTCCCATATTGTCTTTGTGTATTGATTCTTTTGCAAATATAGTGAAAGGCGAGAGCAATACAAAACAAAAAAAAAGTTTTTTGAATTTGTATTGCCGAGCCGAATCCTATATTATGAAAATATAGTGAAAGGCGAGAGCAATGCAAAACAAAAAAAACATTTTTTGAATCTGCAATGCCGAGCCGAATCCTATATTATGAAAATATAGTGAAAGGCGAGAGCAATGCAAAACAAAAAAAACATTTTTTGAATCTGCAATGCCGAGCCGAATCCTATATTATGAAAATATAGTGAAAGGCGGGAGCAACGCAAAACAAAAAAACATTTTTTTTGAATCTGCAATGCCGAGCCGAATCCTATATATACCAGGCACGAAATGTCCAGTCTGCCCAAAACATGAGCAGCAGATAAATGTTTGCAATATAAAAGGCACAGAATAATCAAAAAAACAGCTACCTTTACAGCCGGAAAAAATTATATAAACAAAGAAAAACAGAATGGGAAAGAAAGAATATATCAAGGCTAACCGCGAATGGCTTGAGGCAAAAGCCGGCGAAGAAGGCGTAATGGCTCTGCCGAAAGGTGTTTATTACAAAGTGCTTTCGGCTGGAAACGACAACGGCGTACACCCTACTCCACGCAGCATTGTAACGGCACACTATACAGGACGCACCATTGACGGCAAAACATTCGACTCAAGTGTTGGCGGAACTCCTGTGGCTTTCAGACTGAGTGACCTCATTGAAGGATGGATTATTGCCATGCAATACATGTGCGTAGGCGACAAATGGGAAATTTATATACCGGCAGAACTGGGTTACGGAAAATTCTCACAACCGGGAATACCGGGCGGCTCAACATTGATATTTGAGATAGAGCTGCTCGGCATTGCATAAAGTCAACGCAAAGATAAAGACAGACAGCAGGGCCATCAACGGGCAGAAGCAAGTCTGCAATAAAGAGACAAAAGTTCGTGATTGGCCTTGCCGTCAATACTAATGCTGCGCTGTTCGTCAAACAGGTCGAGCGAAGGAGTACATTCTCCACAAACATCTATGCCTATGACGTTCTCGTTTCGGAGTATTATTGAAAGCAAACTCTCAAGTGATGCAAGCGACAAAGAGCCCTGATCCCAGTTGGTAACGGCAGAGTCAGTATTAAGCACATCCTTGTCTACTGAAATATACACAGGCTCGTCGACATGTTCAGCTGAGAACTTTCTCCATGCCTCAGAATGCTCTAAAGAAGACTCACCATAAAACTTTACCCGGTCGCGATACTCATCAGGAACAGCCCGGATAAGTCTGTCGGCTGCCCCAACGATAAGCACCTTGCGCAAAAACTTGTTAGTGTCGAGCATGGTCTTAACCCAAGAGCCACACGAAAGCATCTCATCGAATAAAGACGGCTGCATGTCGGGATGATGGTCGAATACTACCATTGAGAACGGTTCGCTTATTTTATCAGTCCAAAACTTGCTGACGTAATGATAATTGCCAGAATCGATAAAATGCAGTCCGTGTGGACTGTAAGGCTTCATCCTACGTCTGAGCGCATCTGCTGCTTCAGCATCACAGTAACAGTCGGTGCCATTAAGGTCGGTACAGTCAATCCAGCGGAAATGACTGTTTGACAGAAAACGCTCCTGCTCATATACATGAGTGAAGTTCATCACCACAATTTCAGGTTTCATCTTACAGTTAGTTTTTTATGTTTATTTGCTGTATTGCGCCTGCAAAGCCACAAGCTACTCGACCGCAACACTTCCAGCATTAATCCTAAAAACTGCCGCACAGAGCAAGAGCGAGCAGAAGAGTCAAAAGTCAGGCATGAAAAATCAGCCTTGCTGATGCTGCGGTCTAAGTTCCCAAAAAGCTACGGCTGCCGCAGCAGCCACATTAAGAGAGTCGACCTGATGTGACATAGGGATGCGCACCACATAGTCGGCCTTACAGATAGCTTCAGCAGGAAGTCCGTCGCCCTCGGTACCCATAATGAGCGCAAGACGCGACTCGTCTTTCAGCGGTTTATAATCAAGAGGCACAGAACGGTCGGTAAGAGCCATTGCCGCCGTGCGGAAGCCAAGGCGTGACAACTCGCCAAACGGATCGTCGCACCATGTCCACGGAACAAGAAAAACCGAACCCATAGACACCCTGACAGCACGACGGTTAAGAGGATCGCACGAATCGGGTGTTATCAGCACGGCATCAATGCCCAAAGCTGCAGCGGAACGAAAGATAGCACCAATGTTGGTTGTGTCGACAACACCATGAATGACTACAACCCGGCTTGCATCACGGCAAACATCACTGACAGAAGGCATGACAGGACGACGCATGGCACACAGCACGCCACGCGTAAGTGTATACCCGGTAAGTCCAGACAAGACATCACGCTCACCGGTGTATATCGGCACATCACCTATACGCTCCACTATATCGGCAGCATCGCCTGTGATATGCTTACGCTCGCACATAAGCGCCAAAGGCTCATATCCGGCATCGAGAGCCACACGTATAACCTTTGGACTCTCAACAATAAACAGACCTTTTCCCGGCTCTACACGGTTACGGAGCTGTGCTTCGGTAAGTTTACCGAATATTTCTACTCCGGGATGACTTAATGATATTATCTCTATTACAGGCATGCAGCAATGATAATCTTTTTACGTTTGTATTATGACGATACAAAAGTAGCATTTATTTGCCACACTCCATAAATATTCAGGCACAAAAGACTATAGGCAGATGCTGTTTTTATAGAACTTATAAGAAGTTAACGGAAGTTTGCGGCATATCAAGACATTAGATTAATGCCACAATTATATGGATGCACAATATTCTCCCGCATGATAATGGCATATAAAGAACAGCCACAAGACAAACCTACATTAAAATGAAAAATGAACAACAAAACAGCCAAAAACATCTATGACCAACCGGGAATAGCATAAAGAAAACCTGCCGCACCATAATGGCACGGCAGGGCAATCGCTAAATCTAAAAGACACTCACGTGCCAATAAAAAAGAAACCAACACGACACTCACGTGCCAAAATAAAAGGAAAATCAAATTACAACGCCAATATAAATGTAGCAATTGTATGACATCAACTACCAACAAATCCGTAATCGGCATTAAGTTTCCATATCAACAAATTACTTTAACCCAAATCAGTAATCAGGCTATGTATTGTTTAATACAATTGGTATATTCATACTTTCAGCCGTATTTGTATTTTCTATCGTCGGAGTTCATAAACCGCACGCCAGTGAAAGTTATACGGCAATCAACTCAATATAAAATGACAATACAGCAGAAAGCCAATAACCAGTTGGGGGTAAATCTCATCAAGCAAATTGTATATGAAAAGACATCTGCAAGACTTCAGCAGCACTCTGCACAAAAGTCATAATAAAGCTATAATTTGAACATAAAACCGAAAACATAATCAAGCAGCAATAAAGTCAGGCTTTTTCTGGGAGGCCTAACTCCCTACGCTGCCGCTGAAGGTCGAGTTCGCGTTTTTGCCGTTCTCTCCTTTCTTTCATCATATCCTGCCATTTTGCATATTGTCCGTCATCAAGAATCTTTTTCATCTTCTTGTCCATCTTCTCTTCACGCTTTTTCATCTGTTCAGCCTTCTCGCTGAAATCTGCATTATCCGTGCCATCACCTGGTCTAGGCCTCATTCCTCTACCGGGCCCCATGCGCATACCATCAGGTCTCATTCCCGGATGCATTCCGCCGCGACCTTCCCCAGGGCCTACCATGCCATCAGGCATTTCTGGTTTATTTTCATCGGCCATGGCCTCAGCTTCTTTCAGGTTGAGCTTGTAAACCTTTTTATATTGCTTTTCTGTAAGTTTCAGTTCCTCTTTCATCCTGTCTGTAAGCTCACGCGCCGAAGTTTCAGGGTCAACAACTTTTCTCATTGCCGGTTTACGGCCCTGTTGCTCTTGTGCATAAACACTCGGTGAGCCCAAGACACAGAAAAGCGACATTGCAAAAGCAGCTATAAAAGTTAACTTTTTCATATCATTTAATTTGTTTATGAAACATTTCTGCGGCAAAATTACAAAATGCGTAATTCAAATAAAAACATAATCAACAAACAAGAAGATTGTATATACCAAAACGAATAGAAATCTTAATCCGAAAAAAAATTTTAATAATCTATCATAAAATCAGTCTTCTATATATGCCGGAATAAGATAAAATACTAATAACAAAAAATTACGGAAGCAAATAATAAAAAGATAAAAGACACAACAAACGCCTAAAAGACATGGAATAATCGGGAATTATGCCTTCACCTTTATTATTTCATTCAAGTCTGTCGTATATCTCTGTGAGGCATGTTCGTGCTTGAGGTGCCAGTCATTGCCTGTGCCCTGCACTGCAATCTTAACCATGCCATAGCCGTTTTTACGGTTTATACAATCTATTGCGGCAGCAAGTCGGGCCTGCTTTGCACGGTCAACCTTATCAAAAAGATAAGTCTGAACTGCCGTGTCAGGACAAATGTCCCACACCATTACACCAGCCTTCTTAAAGCGGCATGTATCAGCCGGCCACTGCGAACGCAAGGCATCTACTGCCGTTGACACGAGTTCACGCAAATCATTTGTGGGAACTGTCATCACTGACGTATGGTTTATTGCACGGCGAGGCACATCTGTACGGAAACGGCTTGTATAGGCAAACACTGTAACGGCACCACAACAGCTGTGCTGTTGCTTAAGCTTGCGAGAACATGACGAAGCAAAGTTTGCCACAGCCTCCTCTAAATGACCGAGTTCAGACAAGCCTTCATCGGCAAAACTTCGGCTCGTACATATGCTCTTTTTCTGCGGCAACTCTTCTATATCGATGCAACTTTCGCCATGAAGTTCGCGCCAGGTTCTTACTCCTGATATGGTAAGCATCTTGCGCACCCAACTCTCACTGCGCTGCACCAGGTCGTAGGCGGTGTGTACTCCATAATAGTTGAGCTTAGACACGCTGCGTCGTCCTATGCCCCACACATCAGCCACATCAAGTCCCTGCAGAGCTTTTATACGTTTGTCATCTGTATCGATAAGGCATACGCCATGATAGCCCTTGAAACGTTTGCCATACTTAGAAGCCACCTTAGCCAAAGTCCTGGTAGGAGCAATGCCCATGGTTACCGGTATACCCGTACCCTTGCCTATGGCACGCACAATTTTCATTCCATATTCGCGCAGCATATCGCCGCTGCCAAAACCAGAAAGGTCAACAAAAGCCTCATCAATTGAATATTGACTGACATCGGGAGCGAACTCGGAAAGAAGCATCATTACGCGCCTGCTCATGTCGCCATAAAGGGTGTAATTTGAACTGAACACGGCCACCTTGTTTCTCTCGAGCATATCTTTAACCTGATAGAACGGAGTGCCCATGGCAATGCCCATGGCCTTTGCCTCATTGCTGCGCGCTATGATGCATCCGTCGTTATTTGAAAGCACTACGACAGGCGACGTTCGCAAGGCCGGATTGAACACACGCTCACACGAACAGTAAAAATTATTGCAGTCAACCAAGGCAAACATTGTATAACTATCTTCTTAGTTGCCGTTTTATATTATAGGTAAGAACGCCCCACACGATAAAATTGTTCTCCTCCGTTACCTTTATCGGAGGATAATCGTCATTGGCAGGAATTAACCAAAGACAACTGCCGTCTGGATCTATCCTTACTTTCTTCAGTGTAAACTCGCCGTCGATAAATGCCACGACAATATCGCCGTCATGCGGGTCGATAGACTTGTCGATAACGAGCAAATCGCCATCGTCAATGCCACATCCCTTCATTGAGTCGCCGACAGCACGGGCGTAAAACGTTGTTGCCGGATGACGCACAAGTTCACGGTTAAGGTCAATGCTGTCAGACAAATAGTCTTGTGCCGGTGAAGGAAAGCCTGCACGTATACCTCCGTCTGCATAAGTAAGGCTTAACTCGCTGCTAAGATCTGCCGAATATAGTATAAGGGTCATCTTCTGAGTGCGTTTTTAATCATATCCTCTCTTACAAGTTCCTTCTCCGTAGCCGAGAGTTTAGGCAACTTCACCCTGTCGGGACATTCAGTCTGATACGCCTTAACCTCGTTAATAAGCTGTTGCCAATCGTACAAGAATTCTTCAGAGCAGCCATGCTTACGGTAAATGTCCATAGCCGCCTCCAATATTTCGGGAGCACAGCTGTCGTCACCCTGAAACACAACAGCCGGTATATAGTTGGTTATACAATCTCTCAGTAACCTTAACTGGTCTTTCATTAGCGTTTTTAATTAAATTAATGCATAATAGACGTAACTGCCACAGAAATATGCCAAACGGCAATATGTCAAAGAAAATAGCTTATCTGACAACGATATCATGTATCACCTGTAAATATCTATTTTACAGCTTATTATGAAGCATGCTGCAAAAGGCATTGTTTTAGCGTTCAAAAAGCCGTCTTTTACAATCCAATATGCCGTCTTTCGGGATGCAAAAGAATGTCTTTTGCAATATCACTGCCGGGGCTCAATATAAAAACTTGCCGTGCAATATTCAATCAGCACAATACATTGGCATGCGGGGCGTATCGCACGTTGCTCCAACAGTAGCCATAATATCTGATTGGCGGTTATTCATAATCATCTATAACCGAATTGACAAAGTCCATCATTGGCTTACCGACAGCCAGGATGTCTGACATCTCGTCGAGCCATGTGCTCTTTGAAAAGAATGTGTCGGGCACAGCTGTCCAGCAGCAATAATCTTTCATTCGCAGATACTGGATAAACTCATAATCGCGCGGAAATCCAGACGGAGCAGTCTTCAGGCTTTCCAGTCCAAACCCCTTAGGTGAATCCCATGTTCCTTCGCCCGGACGGCCAAAGAGTTCTACAAACTTCTTGCCCTCAACAATGCCTCTCCATGTATCTATGTTAGCCATTATCTCGTTTCTGCAGGAAGTAAGGATATTGGTAGGAAGCCAATAGCTGCCACATGACAACAGACTGTGCCCCGGCTCAAAATGGATGTAATAACCTCCATGAAGCGCCTTCTTGCCATGGGCTGCAATATATGCCCCAAGATGAGTCTTGTACGGAGACTTATCCTGCGAAAAACGCGTGTCGCGATAAAAACGGTAAGTTACATCCTTTATTGTAAGATGTTTTACCGAAGGGTCGAACTCTGTAATCCTTGCTATTGCCTCTTCTATACATTTTTCAAACACAGCCTTGGCTGAAAGATATTCGTCCTTATGGCTGTTAAACCATTCCCTGTTGTTATTTTTTCTTATATTTTCAAGAAAATCGAATATTATTTTTGTTTGCATAATACCTACAGACCATTAAATAAGACTACAAAATTCAATAAATAAGAATACCGGTTCTACAACTTTGAGCCTTCCATTATTTTAGGACAGAAGTGATCAAAAGGACACTTCTCACAATGGGGCTTACGGCTCGTACATACGTACCGGCCGTGCAACAGCAGCCAATGATGTGCATCTGTTGCATATTCTGCCGGGATGTTAGCCATAAGTTCACTCTCAACTTTAAGCGGCGTGTTGGCCTTACGTGTTACAAGTCCGAGCCTGTGGCTCACACGGAACACATGCGTGTCAACGGCAATGACCGAACGCCCGAAGGCTACGGCCTGAATGACATTGGCCGTCTTGCGCCCCACTCCCGGCAGTTTTATCAACTTATCCATTGTGTCGGGCACTTCGCCGTTGAAGTCAGATATCAGCATACGTGCCATGCTGACAAGATGCTGCGACTTGGCGTTAGGATACGACACGCTCTTTATATACTCGTAAACCTCATCCGCCTCCGCCTCGGCCATAGACTTAGCATCAGGATAACGCTCAAACAGCTGCGGCGTGATAGAGTTGACGCGCTTGTCGGTACATTGGGCACTGAGAACAACGGCAACCAATAATTGAAAAACACTACCGAATTCTAATTCGGTAGTGACTTTCGGCATTTCTTCTTTGAAATAATCAATTATGTACTGATACCTATCCTTCTTGTTCATTCTCTTCAGCTGAAGCCTCGGTATTGTTCTCAAAATCAGTTATTCCGTTCTTAACCAATATGTTGTACCATTGATACAGCTTCTTGATGTCGCTGTCGTGAACTCTGTCCTGATCGAAATCCGGAAGAACCTTTGCAAAGTGATCACGAAGTTCCTTTGAAGGACATTTTCTGTAATCTATTGATACCTCACCACCATTCTCTACTTTATAGAGGTCAGCAAGAATCTTTGTCAAAGGCACATCATCGGCATTTGTATACATGGCTATGTCGTTAAGACTTGTTACACAGTCACTTGCAAACACCGGCATACGCTTATGTGTTTCGTCTACTTTTTCAACTATTAAATTAGCCTTGCCTCTTGATACCAAAATATAAAGGCCTGGTTTTCCTGAGATAGAAAGAATTGTCTGTTTCATCTTTATATTCAAAAAAATTATAATTAAATTAATTACATTATTATCATTACCTGTCCAACGACTCGAGCACCTTGTTTATCTGGCTTTCGATGTCGCTATGACCATCGTTCACGATAACATAGTCGCTCAATGCAGCCATATCCTCCTGAGACATCTGATGGTTTATCCAGTCACACGCCTTCTGACGAGAGATGTTATCGCGCTCAATCACTCTCCTTATCCTAACCTCCAATGGAGCAGTGACGCATATTGTCTTGTCCACCAACCTATCGAAACCGCTCGAAAACAGAATAGCACATTCCATCCATGTATAGTCAGAATGAACAAAATCGTCTGCCACGGCAGGATGTACTATAGAGTTGATCTTTTCTGTATTTTCAGGACTCTTCAGCAGAAATGATGTCAGAGCCGGCTTGTTGAGCACTCCGTTGACATAAGCATTGTCGCCCACTAATGCCGTAAGTCCGGCATGTATCTTTTCGGATGTGGCCATAAGCCGCTTTGCAGCATCATCACAGCTGTAAATACGTATGCCACGCTTCTCAAGCATACTGCAAATATAACTTTTTCCGCTTCCTATACCGCCTGTAACTGCAACTTTCACCATTTTACTCTACTGCTCCTCTATTAAATAGTCAACCTGATTCACATCCATCTTTGCATTGCGTACTCCGTGAGGAATATAGCGCAGATATACATTACATTTTTCCGACGGACTGTCAATCAGTTCGTTATAATCAACAATAACCTTAAACTTATCAGGCTGAATGGTTCTGAACATGCTGGCACCAACCGTAAACGTAACAGTTACGCGAGACGGGAACGTGCGCAATATTTTTCCTTCCGGCATATTCACTGCAACGATAGGCACCTCGACCTTTTCTTCTGTCAGAATATCCGGGAACAATGATATCTTTACATTATCAGGCACACTCTTGACTCCACGTGTCTTAAGCAACGGCACCTGACGTATCACAGTATCTGTTAAATTTGTTATGTTAAGGCGTTCAGTATATACATATTTAATACTGTCGAGAACATCACGCCCTGCATATATGTCTATTGAATCCGGAGAGAACATGACCTTGGCAAGATAATAGCTTCTACCAAGACGTATCTTTCCGTTTAACTTAACGGGCACCCGCTTCTTTAATCCATAATTGAAAAAGAACTCATACTTGTCGGGCTTTATGCTCGTTATATGGGAAGAATTAAAAAGCTGCTGATATATCAGTTTCTGCAATTCAGCAGAAGCTACGGTTCCTGTACCTGTGTTTTTTGCGTAACTGTTGAACTTGACTTTTATTGGATGTATCTTATTGCTGTACAAATATGTAAGCAGATAATAGCCTTTATCACGAACCGTAACACGTATGTCAGTTGTTGTGTCGCTTGTTAAAACAACATTTTTAGGTATATCGACCAATGTGACCGGTACCTCTATTTCTTTTTCATAGGTTTCATTCAAGGTCATCAACAACCAGAATGTACCGCTTAATATTAAAAAAAACAAGAAAATCAGAAACTCCTTGTTTACAGAACTAAACAAGAAGCTTCTGATGACTTTAAATATATGAAACAATTTTGAATCGTTCATTATTTGTTTTGACCAGCTGTAAGCTCTGATGATGTCGCATCGGCAAATACATAACCTTTGTCAACACGAATTGTCACACCTTTTGCAATCTCTATTTCAACAATATTGGTTGCAAGGTCTATTCTTTTAACCTCACCATAAATTCCACCGCCGGTTACGACCTTTGTACCTTCCTGAAGAGCATTCTGGAACTTACGGATCTCTTTCTGCTTCTTCTGCTGAGGACGTATCATAAAGAACCACATGATAGCGAATATAGCCACCATAAAGATTAGAAAACTCATACTTCCTCCCTGCTGAGCCTGAGAAGCCAAAAACATAAATGTGTTCATTTCGTTAATTCAGTTAATTTTATTTATTAATTCATTTTTTATTGTCACTTATAGGTTTCAACAACACGCCAGTATTTATAAGATGCCTTGCGATTGTGTCAAGCATACCGTTGATATATCCGGCACTCTTAGGAGTGCTGTAAACCTTTGCCAAATCAACGTACTCATTAATAGTAACGTTAATAGGGATATTGGCAAATGTAAGCATCTCGGCTATTGCAATCTGCATAATCACGACATCCATATATGCCAGACGTGAGAAGTCCCAGTTACGTGAAGTCTCGCTCATATAATGCTGATACTTGTCTGCATTTAATATCGTTGAGCGGAAAAGTTTACGTGCGAAGTCCTTGTCTTCGTCGTCTTTATACTCCGGCAGCAGTTCCTGCTTATCATCATTTGCAGGATCAAAGCGCTTTATCGTCTTCAATACAAACGTATCAACAATCTCTTTGTCATCATTCCAATAAAGACTTTTTTCCTCGAGCAGAGCATCAAGTTCCTCATTTTCCATAATGAACGTCTTATAAAGCTTGCGCCACAATTCACGGTCTGCCTCATAAGAAGAGTCATCACTGCTCATATAGTCTGTGTAGATTCTGCTCTGAACGATCTGAGAATATAGTTTTCTTACGAACTCTATATCATCATCCCATGTCTGTTTCTGAGTTGAGATAAAGTCACAGAGCTGCTGGTTTGCCTCCAGCTGTATGGCAAACTTATTATCAACGAACTTACTTGACGGCATGGCAGTATTTTCTCGGTTGGCCCTTGCCACTTCGACATCATAATGCTTGCGTGCCTCTTTTGACACGGCAACAACCAATGCCAATAAATAATGGTAAAGATGATAAGCTTTTGAAAGACTGAACAACAATTCTTTCTCTGCCACATCTATATTCCGATTGCCGTTTTGATAGTATGCATAGGTTAACTGGACTATCTTTATTCTAATTAATTCCCTGTTAATCATTATTTTATAGATTATTTTCTATTTTAATACGTGCAAAAGTAGGTAAAAATAAGAACATTTGCAAGAAAACGGTATAGTTTTTATATGTTTTTATTGTTATTATTTGCTCATTAGAATAAAAAGTAATAACTTTGCATCGCTTTTTCAGAGCACATCGTGAAATTTATTCTCGTGTGATGGTGAATTAAGCAAGATTTTATTAACTTAATTTAGAGTAACACAATTATTATGAAAGAAATTGAAGTAACCGGTAAAAAAAGAAGTACCATCGGTAAGAAATCTTCTAAGAACCTGAGAAAAGAAGGATTTATCCCATGTAACCTTTATGGTGAGGCAAAGGACGAAAACGGCGCACCTAAAGCATTGGCATTCACATGCCCGATGAACGAGCTCCGCAAAATCGTTTACACTCCTCACATCTATGTAATAAACCTTATTATCGATGGTGAAAGCCATACTGCAATACTGAAGGAACTACAGTTCCACCCGGTAACAGACGCACTTCTGCACGTAGACTTCTATGAGGTTAACGACCAGAAGCCTATCACAATCGGTATACCTGTTAAGCTCACAGGTCTTGCACAGGGTATCCGCGATGGTGGACGTATGAACCTTTCTATCCGCAAAATCAACGTTACAGCTAAATATCAGGATATTCCTGAGCACCTCGACATCGATGTTACTGACCTGAAGATCGGTAAGAGCATCAAGGTTGGCGACCTGCACTTCGAAGGTCTGGAGATGGCTACAAGCAAAGAGGTTGTTGTATGCTCAATCAAGGCTACACGTAAATCTAATGCAGCCAGCAAAGCTGAAGACGCTGAATAATAACTAAAGAATGGATAAATACTTGATTGTAGGACTGGGAAATCCTGGTGATGAATACCAGAATACCAGACACAATACCGGATTTATGATATTGGACGCTTTCGCGAAAGCGTCCAATATTATTTTTGAAGACCGCAGATACGGCTTTATAGGAGAAACATCCATAAAAGGCCGCAAACTCATACTGCTTAAACCAACTACATACATGAACCTCAGCGGCAATGCCGTTAGATACTGGATGAACAAAGAGAACATATCTCTTGAACATCTTCTTGTTGTAGTTGACGACTTGTCACTGCCATTAGGCGCATTACGTCTGAAAGCAAGCGGAAGCAATGGCGGGCACAACGGTCTGGGAAATATCCAAAGCGTCATCGGTACGCAACAGTATTCACGTCTGCGTGTAGGCATCGGCAACGATTTTCCTAAAGGAGCACAAGTAGACTGGGTATTGGGAAAATACGACGAAGAAGACATGAAGACGCTTACTCCGGCAATAGACACATCTATCGAAATAATCAAAAGTTTTGTACTGGCTGGAGTCAACATTACAATGAATCAATATAACAAAAAGCACCAATAATGGCAGACACTGCGAGAATAGACAAATGGCTGTGGGCGTCAAGAATATTCAAGACACGCTCACTGGCCGCCAATGCCTGCAAGAACGGAAGAGTAACCATAAACGGAGTCAACGTAAAGCCATCGCACATGGTTAAAACAGGGGAAATTGTATCCGTGAAGAAGCCTCCTGTAACATACTCATTTAAAATATTACAATGCATAGAACAACGCGTAGGCGCCAAGCTCATTCCTGGCATTTATGAGAATGTTACAGATCCTAAACAATATGAAATTCTTGAGATGAACCGCATCAGCGGTTTCATTGACCGTGCACGAGGAACAGGTCGTCCGACAAAGAAAGAAAGAAGAAGTCTGGACGCATTTATAGAACCGGCAGAATTCGGATTCGACGACTGGGATGACTCTTTCGATGACGATGAGTTTTGAAAACAATAATATCATTAAATACAAACCAAATGACAAACATCGCAATATTTGCATCCGGAAACGGCACTAACTGTGAAAATATAATAAGATATTTCACTGACCACAAAGATATAAACATTAATCTTGTTATCAGCAACAAGCAAGATGCTTATGTCTTGACTCGTGCCAGCAAATATAATGTTCCCTGCAAAGTATTGACAAAAGCAGAAATAAACAATGCGGAGATAATGTTGTCTTTGTTAAAAGCGAATGATATTAATTTCATCGTATTAGCAGGATTTCTGCTCATGATACCTGATTTTCTCATTGAAAATTTTGAAAATAGAATTATAAACATACATCCGTCACTACTGCCCAAATTTGGTGGCAAAGGCATGTACGGACATCATGTTCATGAAGCCATTAAAGCTGCAAAAGAAACAGAAACAGGCATCACGATACACTTTGTGAGCAATGTATGCGATGGTGGCGCAATCATAAAGCAATATACAACCCCACTCACGGAAAACGACACGGTAGAAGTTATCGAGTCAAAGGTTCATGAACTTGAGCAGAAATATTTTCCGAAGACAATAGAAGATGTTGTGTTAAAAATGAATTCTTAATCTGGTTACCTAGATTTCCGTACAATACATAACACAATAAGCTCCACACATTAATATGTGTGTTTCACACAGCTTTAATTACCAAGTTATATCTCCATTTAGATAAACGCATAAAAGCCAGTGATATATTTTGCTGACTGCATTAATTGTACAATTTATTCTGCATGCAATGCAATATAAAATCGGCATAGTATATAAATCAAAATGCCAACTCAAAACCAGTTTTACCACTAAACAATATTAGACTTACCATATTAACACTTTCCTTTTTATAATACTATCTGTTTTATAAAACAACCAATATACCTGCAGAAACCATAGACGACCTATTTTATATAAATAAAAATACGTCAGGAGCTTATGACCTGTTATGATAAAAATAGAACGAAACCAACAAAAAACACATACAACTACAATACAAAAATCCACATAAATAAGGATTGCACATAAAATGTGTAATACTTAATTTTGCAGGCGAAAATAAAAACGGTGAATACAAATGGATACAAAAAAAATAACGTACATGGCAGTTGCCTTGATGTGGTTAACAACAACCGAAAGTCAGGCTGCAGTGTTTAAATATTACAGTAACACAGCATTTTCTGAAAACAAAGTCTCTTTGACAGACGTTGCAAATAAAATTGAAGCAACAGACACTTCACGAGTATACAACCTTGACGAAGTTGTCATCGTATCACAGCCCAAAGAAGCTTTGCTTCTGAGGCAGCAGCCACTTAGCTCTTCAATGTTCACCGGCAACGACATAAACAGCCTTGGAATAACAGACCTGAGCATGCTTGCCAGCTATGTACCTTCTTTCGCAATGCCTGCATACGGTTCACGTCTTACATCTTCAATGTATATCCGTGGTATAGGCTCGCGAGTAAACAATCCTGCAATAGGAATATATGTCGACGGCATCCCCATGGTAAACAAGAGCGCATTCAACATACATACATACCAGATTGACCGAGCCGACATTCTACGTGGTCCACAAGGCACACTGTATGGCATGAATACAGAAGGCGGACTGTTGCGCTTATATACAAAAAATCCGATGAAATATCAGGGAACAGACATTCATCTTGGTCTGGGCACACATTTTCAAAGGGATTTTGAAGCAGCTCATTACGGAAAGCTTGGTGATAACGCTGCCTTCAGCATTGCAGGTTTTTATAGCGGAAGTAACGGATTCTTTAAAAATCAGACAACAGGCAACAGAGCTGACAATTATAATGAGGCTGGCGGCAAGGCACGCTTTGTGTCAAGACTAACAGACAAGTTCACCATAGACTTTACAGCCGATTATCAGTATGTAAACCAAAACGCCTTCCCATATGGTCTGCTTGACATAACGACCAACAATGTTGAATCACCATCGGCCAACAGACAAAACAGCTATAAGCGAAATATGCTTAACACTGGCCTTAACCTTAAATATGCAACAGACAAATTTACACTGACATCAACCACAAGTTATCAGTTCATGGACGATTGCATGATGATGGACCAAGACTACCTTGCATCAGACTTCATGCATCTGGAGCAGCGGCAGCTCACTAACGCAATAACACAGGAACTGACCGTAAGAAATAACACAGAAGGTAAATGGAAACATGCTACAGGCCTTTATGGATCGTACCAATGGCTAAGAACTGACGCCCCTGTATTTTTCGACGAAGACTTTACCGGCCGCATATCAGGCGGAATACAGTCGGCAATGTATAATTCAATACTTAAGGCAATGATCGACAAGATGGTTGCAGCAGGCATGCCGCAGGCTGCAGCCGAAAAAGCAGCAGCCGCGGCAATAGAGAAAGCTGGAGGAATTAATGTAAGCGCAGACATGAAAGTTCCGGCTACATTCAACACTCCACAGCTCAACATCGGCGTCTTCCATGAATCTAACATCAGTCTTACAGACCGGCTGACAGCCACACTTGGACTTAGATACGACTACAACAGGGTAAAAGTGCATTACGACACATACGCTGCAATGGCAATTACGGCAAATGTTATGGGACAAAGCATGACAAACACATTGACATCAATGCTCAACAACATGTCGCACGACAACTATAGCCAACTACTTCCGAAAGTAGGTCTTAGCTACACAATTGACTCTGACGGAAGTAACGTGTATGCCACTGTATGTAAGGGATACAGGGCCGGAGGCTACAACATACAGATGTTTTCAGACATACTTCAACATGAACTTAACGAAAACAGCAACAAAGCCATGACAGGAAGCTATGACATACCTCACACACAGGCAGACTATGATGAAATAAACAATACGATATCATACAAGCCGGAGGAAAGCTGGAACTATGAAATTGGTGCACATCTTAACCTGTTTGACAATAAGATTCATGCCGATTTAGCCGTGTATTACATGCAGATACGCAACCAGCAATTATCAGTAATGGCCGGTGAATACGGATTCGGACGAATGATGGTCAATGCAGGAAAAAGCATAAGCTGGGGACTTGAAGCAGCACTGCGCGGCAGTGCGTTCGACAACAGTCTTACATGGTCGGCTGGATACGGGCTTACAAGAGCGACATTCAAAGAATACAACGAGACAAGCAATGACACCGAGATAAGCTACAACGGAAAACGTGTACCATTCATACCTATGCACACTCTAAATGCCAGAGCTGACTACAGAATAAGGCTCAATGGGTCAGCCGTACAGTCTGTTGTCATCGGCGCAGACGTAACAGCTCAGGGACGCATATACTGGAACGAGGCCAACACATACAGCCAGCCATTCTATGCTCTGTTAGGAGCACATGCCGACATTAACTTCACCGGCGTAAGCCTGAAACTGTGGTGCCGTAACATTACAGACACTCATTACAACACATTCGCATTCGACAGCAGTGCATCTGGACAAACCATTTATCTGGCTCAGCGCGGCACTCCGATACAAGCAGGATTTGACATCAACCTGCATTTCTGACACAATGGAGAATAGAAATTTACATAACAACAAGCAACAGATAATTTTATAAGAAATGATAAAACAGACGGAATTTACACTGAAACCGCGTACACGAGGCTTTCATCTTATAAGCAACGAGATAATAAGCCAGCTGCCGCAACTGCCTAAAAACGGACTGCTTAATCTATTTGTTAAACATACAAGCTGCGGACTTTGCATAAACGAAAATGCTGACCCTGACGTACGCACAGACATGGAAGGCATATTCAACCACATAGTACCCGAAAATCAGCCATACTTTTGTCATACCCTTGAAGGAAGCGATGACATGCCGGCCCATGCAAAATCTGTCATATCAGGCGTGAGTCTCAGCATACCCATAACTGACGGCCGTCTGAATCTAGGCACATGGCAGGGTATTTATCTCTGTGAATACAGGAGCCACGGCGGCCCGAGACGCATAGTTGCCACGATTATAGGCGAATAAACACACCCCTGTCAGCACTCTTTGGTATTTAAATTGACAATAACCCGCACAAACGGAGCAGACAATAATAAAACTGTCCATATCATAACACTCTTTTCTGAGTGATGATATGGCCAGTTTTGCTTTAATAGGCAATTATATTAAAAGTAAAGCCGGATAATTTTGTATGAATGGTTTATCACTGCTTATCCGGCCACAGTAAATACCGGTTTGTCAGAACGGGAAAAGCAGAGGCAGAACAAACACCATAACCAGACCTATAATTATCTGCAGAGGAAGTCCAACTTTTACATAGTCCATAAATGTGTATCGCCCGGCCTGCATGACAAGTGCATTTGGCGGTGTAGAAAACGGTGAGGCAAAACACATGCTGGCACCAAGCGTAACAGCAAAAAGGAATGGATATGGACTTAACCCAGTTTCCGTCGCGGAAGCCAAGGCAATGGGAGCCATAAGCACAGCCGTAGCAGTGTTGCTTATAAACATAGTAAGAAGCGACGTCGTGAAGTAAATTCCTGCAAGCAACACAAACGGGCCGTATGCACCCAATCCGCTTACAAGCGAATGAGAAATCAATGCCGAAGCTCCGGTTTTCTCCAGTGCCACAGACATAGGCAACATGGCAGCAATAAGCACCACGCTCTCCCAGTTAATTGTCTTATATGCAGCCTCAACGTTACGGAAACATCCCGTAAGCACCATCAGCACGCCGGCTATCATAACAGCCGTAACAGGAGCTACTGGAATAAAGTCGAACACCATCATGGCTATCATTAGCAACATTATGCAGGCTGCCAGCGGTGCCTTATAGTCGAGAGTAACCTTTGCGGCCTCTTCGAGCGGCTGTCCCAGCACCACCCAGTCGTCCTCATCCCTGCCTAAACGGCTTATGTTAGCCCATGTTCCCTGAACCAGAAGCACGTCGCCCCCATGCAGGCGCACATCAGGCAGACCCTCCATTATATATTCGCCCTTACGCCTTATACCGATTATGTTTATGCCATATTTAGAGCGAAACGACGATTCCTTTAGCAGACGGTTTACGAGGCGCGACGTAGGCAGCAATACAATCTCAGCAATGCCAATGTCATAAAAGTCGAGTGACTCATGGTCTGCATGTCCGTCAGAAACAGCCTTTGAAGGGATGTCCAAAGAGTAGTCTGCAGCAAGCCGCAATGCCTGTTCTCTCTCCCCTATCACGTATATTATGTCGCCGTCCTGCATTATTGTATTCGGACCGGCAAGCTTCTGACTTACACTTTTTATTATACCCTTCTGCCTGGTTGTCTCACGCCTTATTTCCAGCACAGTAAGTCCATAACGGTTGTGTACGTCAAGCTCAGCCACAGTCTTTCCCTTAGCCTTAGATCCGGCCCCTACGACAAAGCGCGAAAGATTTTCATCAAGACGATATTCACGCACAAGTTCGTCGAGAGATTTTGTCTTGTGCTCCTTATCCTTGTCGCCATCATTTTTCTTGACAAGCAGCCACTTGCTGAGCGGCAGAAGCACGATGATGCCGATGACGATGCATATCAGTCCGACAGGAGTGAACGAGAAAAACGACAACGGAGCATAGCCATTCTCAGAAAGAACGCCCTGAATAACAAGGTTGGGCGGCGTACCGATAAGCGTCAGCATACCGCCAAGGCTGCTGGCAAAGGCTAACGGCATGAGCAGGCGACCCGCACTTATGCCGGCCTTGGCTGCAAGACTCACAACGATAGGCAACATAAGGGCTACCGTGCCCGTGTTGCTGACGAATGCCCCAATAACGGATGTAACTGTCATAACCAGAAGAAACAGGCGCAGTTCGCTGTCGCCTGCCAGCTTCATTATGCGTCCGCTTATCATCTTTGCAAGTCCGGTCTGAAATATAGCTCCGCCAACAACAAACAGGCCTACCATCATTATCACCACCGAATTTGAAAAGCCTGAAAGAGCCTCTTCGGGCGTCAGTATGCCCAACGACATAAGCAGTATAAGAGCACACAGGGCAACAATGTCTGAACGTATTTTTCCTATTGCAAAAAAGAAAGCGGAAACAGCAAGTATTATTAATGTCGTTATCATATAAACAAGAATAGTTTTCTGAATCAGTCTATCAAAAAAACATAACATACACCTACGGCAGCAAACCTGCCAGCACGACAGACATACAGCTCAGGCAACTATGTTACATGGTTATATGCAAAGATAACCATTTTAAAAGAAAGACTGCTGACTGGCTTCTCTTTTTTACTATCCTTTAACGAAACAAATAAAACCTGTACTCCGTGCTACATAACATTTAACTTTTAAAAATAGGTGCACAGGATTGCATTTTAACCGAAAAGCAGTATTTTTGTAACAAAGTTAATCAATACAGTAAAGATGAATCTATTTGCCAAACGAATATCCGACCTTCTGAACATCAACATAAAATATGTTGACAACACCCTGGAGCTGCTCGACTCGGGATGCACCATCCCCTTCATAAGCCGTTACAGGAAAGAACGTACAGGAGGGCTTGACGAAGTTCAGATAACACAGATTTGTGAACTGAACGAGCGCATGAAGGAAACCGCCAAACGTAAGGAAACCATAATAAAGACAATAAGCGAACAGGGTAAACTTACCCCCGAACTGGAAAAGCGTATTAACGAATGTTGGGAGCCGGAAGTGCTTGAGGACATCTACATGCCCTACAAGCCGAAACGGCGCACAAGGGCCCAGGTGGCAAGGGAGAACGGCCTCGAACCGCTGGCAACAATAATAATGCTGCAACGCGACAACGCCCCCGAGACAACAGCACGGAGATTTATAAACGAGAACGTCAAAAGCGAGGAAGACGCCATAAAGGGAGCTTTGGACATTATAGCCGAAAATGTCAGTGAGGACGAACGCTCACGTAGCCAGTTGCGCAATGCCTTCAGACGCGGGGCAATAATAACCTCGAAAGTAATAAAGAGCAAGGCCGACACTGACGAGGCCGCAAAATACTCCGACTACTTTGATTTCTCCGAACCGCTGAAAAGATGCTCGTCACACAGATTGCTGGCAATGAGGCGGGGCGAAAAGGACGGCATACTGCGCGTAAGCATTTCTGCCGACGACGAAGAATGCGTTGAAAAGTTAAAACGTCTTTTCGTAAGAGGCTACGGCAGGTGCTCAACACTCGTAGGCGAAGCTGTGGCCGATTCGTTCAAGCGTCTGCTTAAGCCTTCAATAGAAACGGAGTTTGCCACCATGAGCAAGGAGAATGCCGACGGCGATGCCATAGCCGTATTTGCAGAGAATCTGCGCCAGCTTCTGCTTGCCGCGCCTTTGGGACAGAAGCGCGTAATGGGCATCGACCCAGGCTTCCGTACAGGATGCAAGGTGGTATGCCTCGACGAACAGGGCAACCTGCTTCATCACGAAGCCATATTCCCCCACCCTCCGCGCAATGAACAGATAGAAGCATCAACACAGATAAAGGAGATGGTGAAAAAGTATGGCGTAGAGGCCATAGCAATAGGCAATGGCACGGCAAGCCGTGAGACCGACAGATTCGTAAAGACTCTCGGACTTGCAGACAGCATACAGGTCTTCACTGTAAGCGAAGACGGAGCTTCAGTTTATTCTGCCTCAAAGACTGCGCGCGAGGAGTTTCCCGACAAGGACGTAACCGTGCGCGGTGCCGTAAGCATAGGCAGGCGACTTATGGATCCTCTGGCTGAACTTGTAAAGATTGACCCTAAAAGCATCGGCGTAGGACAATATCAGCACGACGTTGACCAGGCCAAGCTGAAAAAAAGCCTTGACCTTACCGTTGAAAGCTGTGTCAACTCGGTTGGTGTAAACCTTAACACCGCCAGCAAACACCTGCTCACCTATGTGAGCGGCCTTGGACCGACGCTTGCACAGAATATAATAGACTACCGCACGGCCAACGGAGCATTCAGCAGCCGTTCTCAACTGCTGAAGGTGCCACGGCTCGGCCCGTCGGCATTTGAGCAGAGTGCAGGTTTCCTGAGGATACCGGACGCAAAAAATCCGCTTGACAATACAGCCGTACACCCTGAAAGCTATAAGATTGCAGAAAAAATGGCAAAAGACTGCGGATGCAGCGTGGCAGAACTGATTAAAGACAAAGACAAGCGAAAGAGTATCAGGCTTGACAGATATGTAAGCGAAAAAATAGGCATGCCAACGTTAACAGATATTATGGCCGAACTTGAAAAGCCGGGACGCGATCCGCGCGAACAGCTCGAAGAGTTTGAATTTGATCCTAACGTGAGCACTCCCGACGATCTTGTTGAAGGCATGGTTCTGCCGGGCATTGTAACCAACATTACCAACTTCGGAGCTTTTGTCGACATTGGAGTTCATCAGGACGGACTGGTGCACATATCACAGCTTGCCGACAGATATGTAAGCGACCCCACACAGGTTGTCAAATTACATCAGCACGTAATGGTGAAGGTTATAGAGGTAGACCGCAGACGCAACAGAATATCGCTTTCGATGAAAGCATGCAAATAATGTATTAATGTCGGTTGAAATATATGTCACTTTATTTCAACCGACAAAATATTTATAATCGTTCTGTTTTATACCTTTTATCAAAATAGCTCAAAGCAGCACCAATAGCAGTACAATATTCAGAATATTCAGGGATAATGAGTTTTACACGATATAGTTTCTCAATAGGAGGAAACACCCTACGGCATTGAGGCAGCAAAGTTAGATTGCCAATCATAACATACTCGCGAATATCACTGCCTATCGAAGCCAACACCGCAGACTGCCCAACAGACTGCAAGACAGCCCAAATCAGCCCGATGGCAATATCTTCACGAGAAGCATCACTTTTTGCATTACCAAACAATGAAGCTACTGCAGACATCGGTAATCCAGGCAACGGTTTGGCACTTATGTCACCAATAGTTAAATTTATCTTTGACACATCACCATTCATCGCAATCTCTGACACAGTACGTATGTCATCTGTCTTCAGCATAAGACGCGCCAAGCCCTGCAAAGTTCCGCCTCCAATCCCTATTCCGCCAATGTGCTCTATCTTATCGCCGTCACATTTTACAAGAGATGTTCCGGTGCCCATGCTCACAACAATTATCTTGTCCCTTCCTGACTCATGTCGGGCGCCAAGTCCGTCAGCTATAAACTCGTTAGCTTTATCGGTAGGCAAGCCATAAACAGGTTCGTTTATATATGCGCTGCCAACACCTGTAAGCATAACATGCTCCACATCAGAAAGTTGTATCTTATTGTCATACAGATACTTTCCAAATGCACCATATAAAGAAGTAACAGGGTCTGTTGCCTTGACACGTATAGGCGAAACAACATGCCCGTCACGTATTCCAACTATTTTTGTCGTACTGATTCCGACATCAATACCGATAACTATTCCCATAATATTTAAACTTTTTACAAAGACAATGATTAGCAAGAAAAAAGCCTAAGCAGAGCTCACTCTATAATATAAAGAAAAACCGCAACCTCTCATCAAAGAGATTGCGGTTAATATATAAGATTCGGTTACATCTTATTTTACTTTCTCAACGATAGCCTTGAAAGCCTCAGGATTGTTTACAGCGAGGTCAGCAAGAACCTTACGGTTAATCTCGATACCAGCCTTGTGCAAAGCACCCATAAGTGTTGAGTAGCTCATATTCTCAAGACGAGCTGCAGCATTGATACGCTGTATCCACAAAGAACGGAAGTTACGTTTCTTGTTACGGCGATCACGGTAAGCATAGGTCAAACCTTTCTCCCATGTATTCTTGGCAACTGTCCAGACATTTTTTCTAGCTCCGTAGTATCCACGAGTGAGCTTTAAAATTCTTTTTCTTTTTGCTCTTGAAGCAACGTGATTTACTGATCTTGGCATAATTTTTTTCCTCTAATTTTTGTTCGACATTGATTAACGGAGACACAGCAAGTCGCGTACCTGCTTCATGTTGCTCTGGTCTACGATTGTCTGGTGTACCAGATTACGTTTCTGCTTCTTTGTTTTCTTAGTCAGGATGTGACTGTGGTAAGCATGATGTCTCTTAATCTTACCTGTACCGGTGAAACGGAATCTCTTCTTTGCACCGGAATTTGTCTTCATTTTTGGCATTTTTTCTTAAATTTAAATTAGTTGTTATTTATTAGCTGTGGCAACGTATATACCAGGACGTTACGCACATATTTATTATCTCTCGTTAATTAGTCGTTTCCTTCACTGAGCTTTTTCAGTGCATCAGCTCCGTTCTTGGCGTTATCAAACAGGCCACCGGCTGCAGAAACATTCTTCTCTGCAACGCTGTCAGCAGCTTTTGCTTCAGCCTCACGACGCTCACGGTCCATCTTCTGCTGGCTCTTCTTGGCAACACCAGCCTTTTTCGGACTTAGATAAAGGAACATCTTCTTGCCCTCAAGTGCCGGCATCTGCTCAACTTTACCATATTCTTCCAAATCGTTAGCGAAACGCAACAACAGCACCTCACCTTGCTCTTTAAACAAAATTGAGCGACCGCGGAAGAATACAAAAGCACGAACCTTATTACCTTCTTCAAGGAACTCTTTCGCATGCTTCAACTTAAAGTTGTAGTCATGCTCATCGGTCTGAGGTCCGAATCTTATTTCTTTAACCTCTTGCTTAACCTGCTTTGCCTTAAGTTCCTTAGCACGTTTTTTCTGCTGATAGAGGAATTTACTATAGTCGATGAGACGACATACGGGTGGCTGTGCATTAGGAGATATTTCCACAAGGTCAACACCTTCCTCACGCGCCATCTCCAACGCCTGACGTGTTGGTACTACTGTTGATCCGTTATCACCTACGATACGGACTTCCTTTACGCGAATTTGTTCATTCACGCGATAATGATTGTTCTTGTCGTTCTTCATTCAACTATTTCATTCAACTATTTTATGAAAATCGGGTGCAAATTTACTATTTTTCAATCAATCAACAAAAATATTTCTTACCTTTTTTATCTTTATCGTCAAAATCATTATGACGGACATGTCTTGCACACCTAAATTATTGACTTACATATACATTTTTGATTTCCAGAATGTAAGCATCATGATATCCGCCATGCGAACCGCCGTACCATTTGCTTATTTCAGGATTGAGAAAACACTCAGGCTTGATGTTGTCTTTATAAAGCTTTTCACACTCAAGCGTAAGACGTGCCTGCTTAAACGTAACGCTGCCGCATTCTGTGTCAACCGGCATAAGTCCTGTTGCCTTGACTTTATCACATTCACGGCCTGACTTTGAACCGCAAAGATTGTATATGCTGCGCATATCTGGATCTTTTCCTAGAAATGACAACGTCACAACGGCATTGTCTTCAATAAAATCATGAGTAAAACGTTCGGGCCTAACAAATATCACGGCTACAGGTTTATTCCATAACCACCCTACACAGCCCCATGAAGCTGTCATGACATTAAAATGGTCTCTGTTGCCTGATGCTATAAGCATCCATTCTTTGCCTATTGCTTCTATAAAATTGTCGTTCAGAGTTTTTATATCTACCTTCTTCATCTTCTGTCATTTATAAATAATAGTTGCAAAGATAATGCAAGATTACAGCAAAGCAAAACTAAGAGCCGAGTTTTTGTATTGCCGGCAAAGATATTGTCATATTTGAAAAAGATTTCTTTTTGAACTATGCATAAAAAATTTGAAACCGCCCTGCTTACTGAGGACAGTTTCAAATAAAAACTTAAACATTCAAACTGTTATGGTATTAACACTTTTGACGCAACATCGTTTATGCAAACCACATACATACCAGACTGAAGAGCAACCGACATACTGCCGGAGTCTGATGCAGCAGAATATACTTTCTGCCCGGCCAATGTATAAACAGAAACAGCCGAGCCACCATTCATATTATCTATGTTCAACATTCCAGGCACAACTCTAATCAGCGGCATATGTCCCTCTGAAACAGAAGTAATAGATGTTGTTGTGGTCATGAAGTCTTTCCATTGTTCTGCCTCTTTATACTTATCGATACTTTCTTCAGGAACAAGCAACTTGCACTTGTCTACCGGAGTGAGATTAAAGACATAAGAACCGAGACTTGGCGGTTCAACGGCATAAACGCTGAACTGCTGCAAACCTGATAACCCGGAGAAGCACTCTGTACCTATATGTGAAACGCGACTGCCTAAAGACACACTGAGCAATCCACTGCAATCCTGGTATTTACAACCGATTATTACTCAATATTTTATAGATAATAAGTCAGAAATAT